>Ga0209536_100003792_pt1 | contig 24085 bp, 18 predicted proteins | sample DeeMarSeWOR28_12_FD_187461 | JGI IMG/M metagenome (GOLD analysis project Ga0209536, IMG submission 187461) | Marine sediment microbial communities from White Oak River estuary, North Carolina - WOR-2-8_12 (SPAdes) (version 2) | ecosystem: Environmental > Aquatic > Marine > Intertidal zone >...
ATGACTCATACTAAAGATAGAACCTGTAGATGATGACGTTGATTTAAAGTATGCCGATATAGTATAATCATCGGTTTTATTTAAACCAAGATTTGGCGCATGGGTATCCAAATCAACATAGTCGTCTGCACCATCAAAAACTAGTGCACAACCTGAATAGCCTTCAGTTGTCCATGTTGCTCCATTAATTGTTCCATCATAACCGTGTTCACTATCTTCTGCCGTAGTACCACTGCATTCATCAAAAGCCCAATAAGCCAGAGGTCCTCTTTGCAATGGTAATGAGTCAATTTTAGTCATTTGGTTGCTTGAATATCCACCCATACTTGACGATACACTTAGTCCAATGAAAAATAAGACTATTGTAAAGATCAAGCTTCTTTTTAATAAAATTTCTCTCATTTTATTGTACCTCCCTTATATTTATCTATTTAATGTAATTATATAAATCATATTTAAAATTATTGATAAAAAAAGAATAAGTGAAAAAATAAACAATTTTTTAATTAAGGTTCATCTGTTAAATTCTATAAAGCTATATTATAATTAGAGTAGATAAAATAAAGAAGGAAGGTTTATATTCCAAGTATTTTTGGTCTTGCAAATATAAATCTACCAAATACAAATACAAATTGTTTGTTTGTAAATTCGTTTTCTCCAATTGTTGCTGTAACTGTAACTCTTGCTAATCCAAATCTTAAAGTAATTGATTTTGGAAGAGTACAAACTACCTCTTTATCTTTTTGTCCAAGATTTCCAATTACTCCAGTTGCATTAGCATTTATTCTTTTGATTAATCTAAACGTTCCACCTTTTACTGTTATATTCCAGTTTATGTCTGATACATTACCTGTTCCAGCATTTTTAATAACAGCACAAACCTTGCCAATACTGAAAGCCTTTAATTTTATTTTGAGCTTAGGTTCAGTAGTAATTTCTACAATAAAATCACTCCAATCACTTAATGCACCAAATTCATCTCTTGCTTGAACTTTTATTGTAAATGTACCAGTTTGAGAATATGAATGTGATACTGTTACTTCCTCACCTGAGCTGTATGGACCAATCCAATCATCTTCAGTACCATCACCCCAATCCACTTTATAGAAAATATCATGTCCTTGTGGTTCTGTTGAGGAAATTGTATAGGTTAAGGTTTCTCCTACACTACCACTAGTTGGACCATCGATTGTTGGATCATTTGGTGGATCGTTAGGTGTAATAATATCATAAAATGCTGATCCTCCCCCACCTTCACCTGTTCCACCAGTACCATTATCCACCCAGAATGCCCTATAGGCTTTACCATCTTTATTAAGAGTAAATAAACCAGAGTTTAGTCCATTTGCAATATTATTTTCTAACGGATCAAAAACTCCCCATCCTTCTTCCCCATCATAAGTATCTGAACCAGTAACTGAGTATGTGATTTGGTCTGTTGTCTGACTATCAATTTCAACAGTCATCCAGGTATCTGGCATTTCATTTGTGTGACAAGTATCACAATACTGAATCTCTGTAGAATTTGCGGGAGCAAATGGAGATTCAGGTATTTTATATAATACTCTTTCCATAGGATCTGAAGAAGTTGAAGCAATTGAAATCATAGTGAAAGCAACTATTGCAATTAAACAGATAGACATAAAAATGACAAACTGACTTCTTTTAAACGTTGCCTTAGATGCCTCTTTATTTTTATAAAAATCTTTATTTTTATTCATAATATCACATTTAATTTAGGGTAATATATTTATAAACGTTAATTAATATTTAAAAGTTTTGTAATTAGAAGCAAATATATTCATTTTTTATTCAACACTATTTAGTTATTAGACTTTTATTTTATAATAAATTTTACAATTTAAAGTAAGAAAAAATTTCCTTAGGATTTGATTTTATAAAAATAGAGTAAACCGAATCTAATCAATTGATACAAATATAAATATAAGAGGTAGTTTTACCAGTTCATATATGCCAGTTGGAAATCTTTTGATTTATCTTACTTTCATTTTTACTATTGTTGGGATAATAACTTCCTTTTTAAGATTGAAAACTAAAGAAGATAGATTTCTAATGTACTCAAGAATTGTTACAGTATTACTTTTTACAACAATTTCTTTTATCCTGGTATTTCTTTACATACTTTTTTTTACAGCAGATGTAAACTTTGATTATGTTTGGCGATACACTAGTGTAACTCATCCTTTTCATTACAAATTTGCAGGTGTCATTGCAGGTCTAGCAGGTTCTCTACTATTTTGGATATGGGCAATCATTACTCCCTGGTTTTATGAGGAAATTAGAATAATTAAAAGGTCTGTAAATAATGATACAAGAGATTGGATAAGAATTTTTGTTTTTATAGTAATGGCGATTCTGATATTCATCCTTATCTTATATGATCTCTTTAAACCTACTGCTGCAAATCTTCTAAACTTGTATCCAAATGGCCAAGGTTTAAATCCATTGTTACAAACCGAACTAATGGTTATTCATCCATTTATTGTGTTTCTTTCTTATGGAATTTTAGTTCTACCCTTTGCTGCATCAATCGCAAATCTAATTACAGGTGATAAAAATTGGATATCTTATTCTCTTAAATGGAGCCGGGTTGGATGGTTATTATTAACACTTGGTATAGGTCTTGGTGCTCTTTGGGCATATATTGTTCTTGGATGGGGGGGATACTGGGGCTGGGACCCGGTAGAGACCTCTTCACTTCTACCTTGGATAATACTTACTGGTTTTCTTCATGCACAGTTAATGTTTAAGAGAAAAAATGATTACAAGATTTTAACACCAGTTTTAGGTGTTTTTTCATTTATTCTAATAATCTTTGCAACCTTTGTAACTAGAGCTGGTGGATTGTGGGTATCTGTTCATACATTTGGTGAGGCAAATGTTCAGATAGATCCCTTGCAACGGTTTATTAATCTTCTTGGTGAAAATCAGACTGTACTTATCTATATGCTATTTATTATCTCAATTTTATTGATTACTTCTTTTCTTATCATTTATAGGTATAGTAAGATTAAAAAAAGTTCAATAGAGCAATACTTCACTATATCAGAACTGATAAGTGATGATATACTTATGCTTTTTTCAGTTTTTTTATTTATTATAACAACAATTATTACTTTTTTAATTTTAATTATGAGTGTTAATGGAATTGATCCTAGAAATTTTGACCTTAAAGTAGGAGTTTTTATTCTGATATTAGTCCTTGTTCTAATATTTTGCATGCTTTGGAGATATACTGGGCGAAAGTTGATAACAATAATTGGAATTTGTACTCTTATTGCATCAGTTATAGGTTTTATTTTCTTTAAAGACAGTAGCATAATTGCAGCATCAATACCAATACTTGTTGTAGCTCTAATAGGATCAGTTTATAAAATCATCAGAAGTTTCAATAGGAGAAAAATCAGAAGATCAATAAATCTAGTATCTGCTCATCTGATTCATTTTTCAATTATACTTATCGTACTTGGTTATGTTGGAAGTAATTTTTTAGTCGAAGAGCATGATGTTTCATTAAACATAATTGGGGATGGAGAAGACATAAACAAATATACATTTTATGCTACAGATTTTGGTCAAGTTGAAGGAATAAATTTTGTTGAAATAGATGTTGATCAGATCAACTATTTTTATCAAACAGAATATGTTGATATAAAAATTTCAGAAGGAAATAATGTTATTGGAACTGAGCGTCTTATAGTAATAATGTCTACTTCTCTAATAAATGGTGAAAATAAATTATTGAGAAACGAAATAAAGGTCTTGGGGACTCTCTCAGAAGATATATATTTGACATATAAGCAAGCACATAAAGACAATGAGGGAAATATTGATAGAGTTGATGTAAATGTAAAAATAATACCTCTAATGAAGTTATTATGGTTTGGTATATGGTTTATGGCTATTGGAATGATACTTAGAATTGCTTCTGAAAATAAATTATCAGATAAAACAAAAGAATTGGATGAAAAAAAGATAAAAAGTGAAAAATACTATAAAGACATGGTTGAGAAAGAACTCGAGAAATAATTAGATTTAAGAATTTTTAAACTATTATTCCACATCTTTCTCTTGTTGAGATTCATCATTTGCTTCTTGTTCAATTTCTTCCTCAATTTTGTCTTCCAATTCATTTGAAAGCTCAATTATTCTATCCAATTTATCTTTTGGTATAGTATTTTTCAGTTCCTCGCTATACGCTTTTATACTTTCCAAATCTGATAAATCTCCTGCAAAATATGCAAATTTTATCAACGCATTGGTCAGTTCATTTCCCGTTTCCAAATATGATTTATTTGAGACTTCTTTTTTAGAAAAATGCAATTTCTCAAAAATTGATTTTCTTTCATTTCTAATTTCTTTATGCCATGTAGGATAGTTCTTTTTTACATACCAGCGGGGTAATTTCCCTGTTAAAAAAGCACATTTTAACGATTCTATATCATGTTTTCTTATATTTATTAAGAAGTGAAAAAGAAGAACCATTATACTTAGGCCAGCAGGTATTACATGTACAATTGCTAAATCATCTGAAAATATTTCTGTGTAAATTAATATTCCAGTTAAGCCACTTAATCCAAGTATGTAAAATAGTGATAGATAAACAATTCTTTGCCTACCATAAAATCTACCAGAATTGTCGTAGGTTTCTTTTCGTGCAAAACCAAGTAAATAAAATCCAGAATGCAAAAATGCCCGGAAATCTCTTAGTGTTTCTTTTGGCAGTATATCTTTTTTCTTTGAAAAAATGTGAATTATAATATGGATTAACCCAAGAATTATAATTGCAAAACCAAACAATATATGTACATTTTGTGTACCTGCAATGGTTGGTATTAGTTTATCTCCAAGTATACCAAAAGTGGAAAAAAGCCAGTCCCTTAATAAAAACAATCCCGAAATGGATAGGCCAGTAAGAATTAAAGTAAAAGCCCATATCTCAAGAATTGTTATTGGCTTGTACATTTGAATTTTATTTGATGATAGAAATCCCTTTTTTGTTTTCCTATAAATCTCATCAAGCTCTACTTCTTTAAATGTAAAAATTTTATCTTTATCAATGTATGAAGGGGTTTCATCGATTCTTTTTTCTTTTTTAGTTTTAATTTCAGGTCTAATATCAATTTTTTCATCTGTTGTTTTTCCTTCTATTTTCTCTGTTTCAACTTTTTTTGGTGCTTCTTTTGGTCTAACTTCTAAAAACTCAGATTTTGAAATTTCTGTTTTTTCAATTTCGATTAAATCATCTGTTTTAGAAGGACTGTCTTTAAATTCCTCAATTACTGGTTTATCTATTTTTTCTTCTTTTTTATGAACTATAAATTTTGTTTCAATACTATCAGGTTTTTTAATAATAGCTTCTGATGTTTCCTTTGTTAAACTTTTGTGTTTTTTTTCTCTAATTTTTGAATCATATAAATCATCAATAATTTTATGCAATTTATCCAATTCATCTATTTTTGGTTTCTTTTTTTTAGACATATATTACTCTCAAATTTTAACCTTATTTTTAATCTTATTTTATTGAGTGAATAGACCTTAATTGTTCATGACACTCTGAGTCTGAACAAGTGGTAATTGATGTATCATGGTCAGATGGACTATCATGACACGACGAGCATTTGTTAAAATCTATCATTAAAATTTTATGTTCAGTATGACATTCAACACATTCTAGTGAGTTATGTAACTCACGACTAAAACGGGTGTATTGATCTATATGACAATCTGAACAAAAGCTCTTTGTTATATCTAGGAAATTAACATAAGATATATCACTACGATCATGAATCGTTTCTTCTTTATTATAAGTGCTGTGGCATATACCACAATCATCATAAGGTTTGATAATCTGATGTGGATAGGTTATTGCCTCATGCTCTATGTGACAGTCTATGCATCCGTTGCTTCCATATATCTCAAATGCTTCTTGAGTGTAAGTCAAATCATAAGCAGTAGATTCAGCAATATGGCAATTAGAACAAATAATTTCAGAATATAAAATACCTGAATCAAAGCCAGGTTCTAGATGTATCGTTGAAAGGTCATGACATACTGAACAACTAGAGGTAGTTTCATCGTGACCTGTTGCCAAAGTATGACAAGAGTCCAGACAAAAATTAAAGTTTATGCTTAGTGTGTCGTGTTCATTATGGCACTCAAAACAATCATCTGATTCGTGTTCTCCGCTTTTTAGTCTATCAAAATCAACTTTATGACAATCTGAACAAAAATCTGTATTTATTATCTCAGGATACTCTAGAAAAGATATTAATGCTTCATCTGGATGATATCTGTTATGACATTCCATACAATCCTTTCCAGTTCTTTCTCCATGTTTTTCAAGCATTGATTCAAAATCATCAATATCAATACCATGGCATAATGAGCAAGTATCTTCTTGTAAACCCAATCCCTTATTATGCATATAGTGACATTCTGTACATCTATCTTCAGTATCATGTGGATTTATAAGTGTTCCTGCAACTGTTTGAACATATCTAGGATCAATTGAAATACTACCGTCATGGCATTTTAAACACATTTCGCGGGTAACATCTCCACCCAAATCATCTGGATTATAGGTATTTGTATAGTATAAATACACTTCTGGAATAGATCTCAGCAGTCCTTCAATCTTACCGACAAGTCCTGGCCCCTCATGACAATTTGAACAACCTTCATCATAAGACAAATGAACAGTCATAATTGAATTTATTTCAGGGTCGCGATAGGTTTTATAGTAAGGCTCCATAATATGACAAAAGGTACCGCAGAATTCCGGACTTTCTATAAACTCAAATGCAGCAGTTCCTGCAAATACTATAGCAATCATTGCAATAAATAGAAAAAGACCACCCAAAAGCATCCTTGTATCTTTTTTAATTTGATGACCAATAATTTTCCTAAATAAAAGAAAAATTGCCCCAGTCCATATTAGTGCAAGAGCAAATAGCACTAATATAGAGTATAAGAGGTCCATGTATCACATCTCACATTATTTAATATATCATATATCGTATTATTATTCTTTAATTTTTAGATAAATATGAACTTTAAAAATATGTTTGTTTTTAGTAATTATTAATTTCATATTAAAATTTCTATAGCAATTATACCTTATATCATAAATTTTAACAAAAAAAGTTTATATCACATATTTGATATCTAGCTTCCAACTGGAGAGTTCTATATGAAAATAGATGAGTATGAATTTCCTGAAGATTTATATTATCATAAAGAACATCTTTATGCACGAGTAAAAGATAATCTTGTAATTGTAGGTTTAACCGATTTTACACAACAAATGGCTGGGACAATAAAACGAATAGTAACCCTTGAAGAAGACGATGAAGTTAGACAGGATAAACCATTTGGTACAATGAGTAGTGGAAAATGGACAGGTAAACTTTATGCCCCTGTTAGTGGTGAGATCGCTGAAATAAATGAAGATGTTGAGGATAATCCAAAACTTTGTAATGATGATCCCTATGGCGAAGGATGGGTTGTTAAAATATCTCCAAGTAACCTAGACTCAGAACTAAAAAATCTAATGAAAATTGGTCCAGATTTTCAAAATTGGATTAAAAAAGAGATAGAAGAGAAAAAGAAACTGATTAAATAATAAAAATTTCATTTTAGTATTTAATTTTTTTAGATAATTTTTACAGAAAATAATTAATAGTTTATATTTCTATACTTGGCTGGCGATAGAATTGGATGACCTACCAAAGGATGCCGAAAGCAGTAATATCAAATTGAAGGACCAGATTGTTAAATCTGATATTTATAAAAGCCTGGCAGAAATAGTTGGTGAAGATCGTATCAGTGAAAGCAAACTTGATCGCCTACTTTATAGTCATGATGTAGCACCTCTACCAAAGGAGCTTTCTCTTTTGTTCAAAATTGTCCCTGACATTGTAGTCAAACCTAGAAATGCTGAGGACGTTTCTAAAATCATGAAATATGCTGTTGAAAATAAAATTCCTGTTACACCTAGAGGAGGAGCTTCATGGACCTTTGGAGGGGCAGTTCCTGCTTTTGGTGGCATCATTTTGGATATGGGCAGTATGCAAGAAATCTTGGAGATAAACAAAGAAAATTTATATGTAACAGTGGAACCAGGTGTTAGGTGGAATAATCTATATGAGAATCTTTTAAGAAAAAACCTTTTGGTTGGTGCATATCCAAGCAGTGCACCAGGTGCCAGTGTTGGTGGTTGGGTTAATACTGGTGGTGTAGGAATCGGGTCATATAAATATGGGGGTATAAACCATTTAATCAGATCACTTGAGGTTGTTTTACCCGATGGTAAAATTATTAACACTGGTTGTAAGAATGTATTAAATAATTCGTCAGGTTATAATCTAAATGATATCTTTGTTGGTTCTGAAGGGACATTGGGAGTTATTACAAAGATTACATTGAAGGTTTTTCCTGCACCTGAAGAGATACGTCCAACTTCATATTCCTTTCCAGATTTAGAAAGAGTTGGAGAAGCAATCCTTTCTTTAACTCGAACAAATATTAATCCATTACACATTGCGTTTCTTGATGGATCGCATTTCGATTTATTACGTGAATTAGATAAAGATGTTCCTTCTGTTGGTGCTGTCGTTAACATCTTTTTTAGTGGGGATAGTAGGATAATTGATATTGAAGAAAAGAAAACAGATGAAATAATGAAAAATTTTGGAGGTAAAAAAGAAAATAAAGAATTTGCTCAACATGAATGGCAAGAACGTCTTTTTGAATCCAAAGCACGTCGTCTCGGACCTGGTCTAGTTGTTGGGGAAAGTTTCTGTCCTGTTTCAAGTATTGTTGATATGATTAAAAGATCACAAGTTGTTTTGAAAAAACTAAAGATGAAAGGAGCAGTGGTTGGTTATATAGCTGATTCAAACACAGCCTTATTTATGTCTTATGCTGTAACAAATGAACATAAACTCGTAAAGAACATGGCTTCCATGGCACTTGTAAAAAAACTAGCAGATGAATCATTTAAGGTAGGTGGAAGACCAGGTGGTTTTGGACTACTTTTCAGTGGAAACCTAAAAAAGATTCATGGAAAAGGAGTTTATGTAATGGACGATGTTAAAACTGCAATAGATCCGCATTATATAATGAACCCTGGAAAACTAATTGAAAATTCAACCCGTTTTGGTATCCCTCTACCAGGTTTTGCTATGTCAGTTGGTATGAATGCAATGGCTATTCTTAAGAGGATTCTACCAGCTGATAAGATTGAGGTAAAAGATAATGCAACAGAGCATAAAAAATGATGAAAGGAAACCTAAACAAAAAAAACAGAAAATAGATCTTGTAAAAAATAAGCCACCATATTTAGATGACATTTATGCATGTCTTCAATGTGGTTATTGCAACTCTGTTTGTCCAGTTTATCGTGAGACAGGATGGGAGTCTCTTACTCCACGAGGAAAGGTTTTTCTTCTGAGACATCTAACAACAAAGGATAGTTTTTTTGATAAGATTTTAGGGAAACGGATAACTGATTATTTAACTGGCAAGGGTAAAATATCTCTTGAAGAAGCAATGCAAAAGATTTTTACTTGCACTCTTTGCAGTCGTTGCCAAACTATTTGTCATGTTGATATAGATTTTCATCAGTACTGGTTAGAAATTCGTAAGTGGATGGTTGAAAATGGAATCAATCCTCCACAAAATAGTATGGAGATGTATAAAAGCATTGATAAAAAGGAGTTCATGAATCCATTTTTGGAGCCTGCCACCAAGCGCGATGAGTGGTATCGGGACGACTATCAGCTACCTGAAAAGGCAGATGTGGTTTATTTTATTGGATGTGTTACGTCATATAATGAATATCAGTTGCTTCTGAATACATTAAAGGTATTTACTAGTGCAGAATTAGATTTCACCACACTTGGAATTGATGAGATGTGTTGTGGTGCAGTAAATACTATGACTGGTCAGTGGGGTAATTTCAAAAAGATTGCTGAATATAATGTAGAACAAATAAAAAAACGAGGAGCAACAAAGGTTGTAACAGGCTGTCCAGGTTGTTATCGTGCTCTAAGAAAATATAGAAAATTTGTCAAATTTGATATTAAAATTCTTCATACAACTGAGATTGTAGCAGACCTTATTAAAAATAAAAAACTAGTTTTAACTAAGGAGTTCAAAGAAAAAAATCTGCCGATATTATATCATGATCCTTGTGAGCTAGGTCGTATAATCCAATATGAAGGTAAAAATCTATTTGATGCACCAAGATATATTTTGAAAAACATTCCTGGAATTAATGATTTTCTTGAATTTTCAAATAATCAGATGGATAGTATTTGTTGTGGTGGAGGAGGAGGATTGAAAGCTTTCAATTATGATTTAACAACAGATATGGTTCTAAGAAAGGTTGATGAAGCTATTGAACTTGGTGCAAAAACTATTGTATCTGCCTGTCCAAATTGTAAAACTCAATTTAGTGATGGTGTTAAATTAAAAAATGAAAAAATAGAAAATAGCGAAGAGAAAGTAAAAATTAAGGTAATGGACGTTCTTGATATCGTTGCCAAATCAATTTAATTTTAATGTTATAAGCTTAAAAGGATAAACATGAGTATTATTGATGCCGTGCAAGATTCATTTCAAACTTTTCGTAATTATTTTAAACAGATGGCTCCCCTGTTTTGGGGTGTTTCCATTATGCCCTATTATATGGGATGGTCACTTGCTTCTAAAAAGATTTATCCAACCTATATAGCAAAAATTTTATTTCTTCCTGATCCAAATCCTGCACAGGATTTTTATCTTGAAATGGGTTTATTTCTGGCAGGAATAATTGCTATTGGTCCTCTTCTTGGTGGAGCAACCATTCTCTTTAATGATTACTTTGATAGAAAAATTGATGAAGAAAGTAGAAGAAAGAAAAATCTTCCATTGACAAAAGGTGTTATACAACCAAAATCGATATTTTACTTATCAATTGCATTATTTATCCTTGCGTTTATCTTAGCATTCTTTGTTTCAATTTTGTTTTCGTTTCTTATTTTCATTTGTATAATACTTTCTGTTATTTACTCATCTCCGGTGCTAAGGTTAAAGGAGCATCCAGGTTTTGACATTTTAACTAATGCAGTTGCAAGTGGAATAATTTGTACTATTGCAGGTTGGATTATTATTAAACCAATATCCGAATTCCCAATATTATGGGGAATAATATCCTTTTTTGGTGTTGGAGCAATCTATGTTCCTACAACAATAATTGATTTTGAACCCGATAAAAAAAAGGGAGTAAAAACAATTGGAACTTTTCTTGGAAAGAAAAAAGCATTCTATTTAGGATGGAGTTTTGTTATTCTTGCCAACCTTTCGATTGTTTTGATGGGACTGCTTGATTATATAATTCCTCTAAAGTTTTTGATATTTGTTTGGCCTATAATGCTTGCAGAAATTCTGTCTTATTGGTATTACCTTAGAAAACTTGATTTCGAGGGGGGTTATTACGCGATTTTAACATTCTCAATTTTAGTTGCTTTTGGAACTGGTTTGATTCTGTTTTATAATGCTGGTTTGCTACCAATCTCTTAAAAATATATGAGTTTATCAAATATTGACTATTAATCAAATCTTATATTACTTTATTTTCTCGAAGGAAGAAATTTCAGGATAACACATATGTGGAAATAAAGAGAAAAAATTATTATTAGTTGTTTATTATCCATCGCCATCTTATAAGACAAATAAAGGATTTTAAGGGAAGGCATAAAATGAGCAATATCAAAAATAAACTTGTTGCTTATATAGAACTATTACGACCAGGGTGGTGGCTTGCTTGCTTTTTTATTGGTTTGACACCTGGCATGTTAGCAATTTTTACAAACAGTGGTTCTTTAGATGATTTCATTGAATTTAAAACAGTTATTTGGGCATTTGCATATTGGGCATCAATTGTTGGAATTTATGTATTTAATGATGTAGTAGGTATTAAAGAAGATGAGATTGTTAATCCTAAGCGCCCACTTCCATCAGGTAGAGCTTCAAAAAAAATTGCATTGGTTTTTTCTTTAATTATTTTAACATTGGCAATATTTCTTTGGTGGTATAGTTTTAATAACATTCTTAGTTCTATTGTACAATTATCATGTATTGGAATTATTGCAGTCTATTCTGCAATTTACAAAAATAACATTCTCCTTGGTCTAGGTGCAGGTCTTATCCCAGTTGGTGTATGGATTGCTTTTGCTCCTATCAGTTCAATAACAATTGCTTTATTTCTATTAATATTTTTCTGGGAATTAACACTTGATGTACCGGAAAATATTCTACATTTTGAGGGAGATTTAAAAGTCCATCCAAAGACATTTGCAATAATAATTGGAAAGGAAAGGTTTGCTAAAATTGGTATTATTTTTGCTTTACCTGTTTTTGCTGTTGTTCTTTGGTTATTTGTTCTTCTTGATATGAATTATATATATCTGATTTTTGGTTTAATCGGTTCCTTATCTATAGTTTATAGCCAACTATCTATCAGAGACAATATATCTCCTGTAAACCTAGGGCGTTCATTAGGGCTTGTTATGTTTTCAATGTTTATGATTAATATAGGATTAATTGTTTATACGATTGTTCAAACTTACTTTTAGATATCTGAAGGAAATACCATGTCATACAGACCCTACCGTTGTGGAATTGATTGCAGGGGAGGCTACAACTGCCTCATTTGCTTATTAGTCTTTAATATCAAAAAGATTGGTAAGAAAATCAAAAAAAGTAGAAAGGGTGTTTTTGAAAAAACTTCTTCAACTATTAATAATCCTGTAAATAAGAAGGATTCGTAATGAAGCTATTTAATCTTGGGGAATTGAACTGGAGACAATCTCAGTTAATCTATCATGCACTTGCTTATAAAAACATTGAGAGTTTGGTTTTTCATTCCTCTAAAGATAGTTTTATGTGCGTTGGTCTTCATCAGGACCCTCGAGATGAGCTAGATATTGATTATTGTAAAAAAAACAGTATTGGGATATTTCGTAGGGAAATTGGCGGTGGAACAGTTCTTTTAGATAAAGACCAGATTTTTTACAATCTTATATTAAATAGAAATCATCCAAAAGTACCATTTGTTCCTGAGAGTTTCTTCAGAAGATTTCTTCAGCCAGTAATAGATACATTTAATGAGCTTGGAATACCTGCCAAATATCGTTCTTTGTGCGATCTCGTTGTAAATGGTAAAAAAATATCAGGTAATGGTGGCGGAGAGATTGGAGAATGTAAGGTTTTGGGTGGTAGTATCCTACTTGATTTTGATTATGAACGCATGGCAAATTCTATGTTGCTACCAGCAGATATAAGATCTAGATTTGTTGATCTGATGAAGAGTAATCTTACTACTGTTGAAAAAGAACTAGGATTTATCCCTAAAAAAGAAAAGATTTGTTCAATTCTTTCAAATAAGTTTGAAGAATTAATTGGACCCTTAACAAACGGATCAGTAGACTTGGAAATTAACAAGAAAATGGCGGAACTAGACAAGCATTATTCATCTGATTCATGGTTGTATCAACGGGGAACTAAACAAATTGGTAAAGAGGTAAAGGTCTGTGAAGGAGTATATATTTTTTATAACGTTTTTGATACTAAAAATGGCTCTTTGGAAGTAACTTTTGAAATTAAAGATAACATAGTTAAAAAGATTACATTTTCTGATTCAAAAATTATGTCAAATATCACCTCTAAGAAATTTCAGGAAAATTTTGCAAACAAGATTTATGATAGAAATAAATTATATAATGAAATTATTGAATTTTTAAAAAATAATGGTGTTATTAGTGCAACTTGAGATAAAAGGAATGAAGTTTCCACTTGATAGAAAGTATTATACAAAAGATGGGGCTCATATTTGGTTGAAGCAAGAGAGAAATCTTGTAAAGATAGGAATGGATGCTTTTGCTGCTGAAATGTCAAAGCCTCTTACAGCTTTTATTGTTAATAAGGGACTAGTAAATAGCGGTGAGGAGATTGGAAGTTTCGAATCCACTAAATATATAGGTAAATTTCATTCACCAATTAGTGGAGAAATTATATCTGTTAATGAACATGTTCTTATCAATCCTCAAAATATAAATGAAAATCCTTACAAATCTTGGATAGCAAAAATTAAACCTGATAAAAACCAAAAGACAAACAAATATATTATTGAAGGTAAAGATAAGATTTTAAATTGGATAAATAAAGAAATAAAAAAATTTTATTAGGTTTTATAACCTAATAAGCTAGAAAATATCTTAGGATAGGGAAAGCATTTGGAAAGCGTTCAAATAGCAATTCTATTAGATTATAGCTGTTTATTGCCTTGTTTCTGGGTATTTTGATTTCAAAGCTTTGCCAATTACCCCAGTAACCAAATATGTCTTTTGCTCTTGCTTCTACTATATATTTTCCTGTTTTTGTCCATGTATGAGTTATTGTTACTATATCTTCAGAGTCGTAAAGCTCTGTTTCTTCAATTTCGTCTCCATCTCCCCATTTTATGTTAAAACTCACTTGATCATCCTCTGGGTCAAGGACTGAGAACATGAAATTTATCGCTTCACCTGCTGGAGCATTTATTGGTCCATCTATGTCTGGTTTTCGTGGTGGTTGATCTCCAATTCTAATCCATAATGGATCTGATGCACCACTTGATTTATCATATATATCAAATGCCTGCGCTGTTATAAAATAATCACCTTCTGAATCCCAACTATGGGTTAATTGCACTGGTGTATTTGCAGGATATGATCCTGTTTCTGTTGTAGTACCATCATCCCAGTCAACTATGTAGTAAAGGTCTTGATTTTCATAATCATCTGACCTGAATGAATATGTTAATTCTTGATCTGGATCACCATATCCAGGCCCTGTTATTATTGGCTTACTTGGAGCTTGATTTCCAATTTTTACTTCATAAGCATTTACATCAGATGTCCAGTAACTATCATCCCAGAAATCCATTGATTTTGCTTTAATGAAATATGCACCTTCATTGTCCCAAGAATGAGAAACAATTGCCTCTTCACCAGAATCATATGGTCCAAGCCAATCAGAGATTTCTCCGTCACCCCAATTAATTTTAATATATACTTCATCTCCTTCAGGATCATCTGTAATAAAAGTAAAATCAAGTTCAGCACCAGGATCGCCATCAACTGGTCCACTTATATCTGGTGGTAATTGTTCGTTTCCCCCATCATATTTTATAAATTTAAACTCATCAAGAACTCCTTCGAAATATCCTGTTTCTTCAGAAGCTCTTCTACCAATTGCAGCTTCAAGAAAATCAGTATTTTCAATATCACATAACCAATGTGTTAATTGTCCGTCTAAATTATTGTCAACGTAAATCCATACAGTTGGGTCAGTTGTTATTCCACTAAAGATAATATCAACGTCATGCCATTCACCATCATTATGACCTTCTCCAGAATATAACACAATTCCACATAGACCAGTCCATATCCTTAATAAAATTGAACCGTTTGGTTGTAATTCGATTTTGAATTCTGGTATATTTTTATAGCCCGTATAACTAAGAATAATTCCATAATTTGTAGTAGATGCTGATTTAAATTTGAAATTTATAATATAGTCATCTGTTTTATTTACTGCAAGTTCTTTAACATGGTCTGTGAAATCAACATAATCATCTATTCCATCAAATTCCAATCCACATCCTTCATATCCACCAGATATCCAAGTTCCTCCATATAGTGTTCCATGATAATTATGACTTGATGAATCCTCTACGGTATTACCAGTACATCCATCAAATTTCCAATAAGCATTTACAAAATCATAATCTAATGGTTCACCAGTAGGTGATTCTATTAATTGTTCAATTTTGGTTTTATTATCATAACCACTTATGCTTGGTACTATGGCTGCTCCTAAAAATATTATAAATATTCCTATTATTGTTAATTTTTTATAGAATATATTTTTCATTGTCTAACTCCCCAATCGGTTAGTAGTTAACAATTGTTAACTATTAAGCAATATAACTAGTACTATATAAAGTTTTTTTAATTATTAATTACTCCTATAAAATACATCGAATTGATTTAACTTAAAAAATAAAAATAATTAGAAAAAATTAACAATCATTAACTTTTTTATAATTTTAGGAAAATATTAATTAATTCAGATAAAATTGGAAATCTATCTATAAATCTTTCATACCAAGTTACAATTTTTCTATTTCTTGGAATTAAAATTTGAAATGTTGACCATTCACTTTCTGATCCATAATTATCCTTTGCTTTTGCTAAAATTGTATAATTTACTGGTATATACCACGTATGGTTCTCACAATAATATTCACCAGAATTTTGCCAAGGAGACCAGTTGTTTGTTGTTCCATCACCCCAATTCACTAAATATGTTACTCTATCTGCATTTATATCTGTAGAAGTAAAGTTGAAATAAAGAGGTACAAACATTTTTCCAACACTAGGACCAATAATTTCTGGTGGAGACGGTGGTAGATTTGGTAGTCTTTCAACATCTACTGGACCTTGAAGATTTGTTATTTCCCATACTATTTCATCATCTGGTTGGATTTGGAATATTCGTTCGTTTGCAAATTCAGCAATCAATATATCACCATTTGATAGCCATTCAGCATCCCATGGTGAATCAAGTCCAGTTATTTTTCTAACAGTACCGCCCCATGAATCAATTATTATTACTTGACCTCGATTTGCTTCTGTTATAAGTAAGGTTCCATCACTTAGTAATTCGACATCAACAGGATTTGATAAATTTGTAAAATCCCATATAATATCTCCATTATTATCGACCTCAATGAGCCTGTTACCAAGACCTTCAGTTATCAGTGTATTTCCATTATCGATTCTTTCAGCATCTGTTGGCCAAAAAAGACCTGTCTTTTGCCATATAATATTTCCAAAATTATCTATTTCAATCACACGAGACCCCAATGTTTCAGTTATAAGGGTGTTTCCATTATCTAATCTCTCAACATCTTGAGGACCAGAAACTCCAGTATGTTCCCAAACAATGTTTCCAGAACTATCTAATTCAATTATTTTATTAGAAGAATATTGTGCAATCAGTGTATTACCATTATCAAGTCTTTCAGCATCATATGGAGAGCTCAAACCCGTTTTTTGCCAAAGTAATGTACCTAAAGTATCAACCTCAAATACCCTTTTATTTATATTTTCAACAATCAATGTGTTACCTTTTATTTCGACTCCAATAGGATTACTAATAAAGTTTAAATTTAATTTTTCAGATGATGCAATAGTAAATGTTGAACAAATAAGAAGTATAGTACAAAATATCAAACAAATCATTTTTTTATTCATTTTTTTTTAAACTCCCCCGAGAGTTTGATTTCCTATTTTAAAATATAAGTTTTTGGATTTAAAAACTTTTGTATTTGTTAGTTAATTAGATCATATCTATTTATAATTAATTCTCTCTAAAAAATCTTCTAATAACTCTTTAATAAATGGTACTTTATCTGAAAATTGCTCAAATAATCTGATTAATAAGTTATCATAATCAGTTCTTAATTTTGGTGTAGTTATCAATACATCAACATCACAGTGATCCTTTGTATTTTCTATGTTTGTGATTTCGACATTTCCAGTAAAAATCTCATTTTTTTCATCAGGAGCAACTACTGTTACTTCTATTGTAATCTTACCATCTTCTGGAGTAAGACCAGTTCCATTTAAAATACTAAACGACCATTCACCCCATTCAGGATATTCAGTTATCTCCCAGTTAAGTTCTGATTCGTGATCCCCTACATTTTCAATTGTGAAAGTCCCGTTATTTGTAGAACCTGGTGGAATATCTGTAAATCTTAGATTACCCTCACACTGCAAATCTGGAACAATCTCTTGAGATATCTGATTATAATAAAGATAATTACCTATATCAGGATCCCAATTTGATACAACCATATCAAGAGATCTTGAATATACGTAAGTGACCTCAACTGACTCTGTTGGAGCAGTAGATACAGTTATCCAGGTGTGTTCTCGACTGTAGGTATATTCAGAAGAATCCAACGCTACTCCATCAAGACTTACACTATCTATTCTTTGAATATTTTGATGAGGTAGATAAAAAAGTCTACGATTACCATCTGCTGCAAAGGTTTTTGTATATGTTTTTTCAATTAGTTCAGGACCAACATCGCCAAAAACAATTTTTTCAACAACACTTGTTCCACCTGATGTCCAGGATGGGTTATTTGGAAGACCTGTCCCATCATTTAAAAAGATGTTAGTATAATCCCACCATGCTCCTGTAGCTAAGTCAAGAGTATTGTCACAATTTACATCTGCAAGAGTTACAGCCGATCCATACCTCCCATAATAATTCCAAGAGTAAGTTGTCTCAAAAAAACCATCAGATTTACCTGTATATTGTTTGAAATACCCAGATCCACTTAATTGAGTATTATCTGTAGTAAATAGGTCTTTTATACCATCATTATCTACATCACCGCTTGTAAGCATTATTCCGTCCTGATTTTGACTATCTGTTGTATGCCAACTAGCAGTTGTTTCTAGCGTTCCCTCATTATTTTTATAGATATATGTCTCCTGAAATGCACCTATATAAGCAAGGTCAAGCCAACCATCATCATCAGCATCTACCCAATGAGCACCCATATAGGTAAATATATCATCAGACTCCCAACTTGCAGTACTTTCAAGAGCCCCATTTATATTAAGATAAACCAAATTTTTGTATTCATGTTGGGGGTTATATGACCAACCTGTTGCAACAGCTAAATCTGGTCGTCCATCGTTGTTCATATCTCCAAAATCAACACCAAATGCATTACCTGTCACATCTGATTCCCAATCAGGTAGAGAAGAAAGAGTTCCTCCATTATTTAAATACAAACGTGCAACTGGTCCAAATGAGCTAGAAGTACCCAGATATGAAACTGCAACATCAAGCCAACCATCTCCATTAACATCTGCAATATCCAAATGTCCATTGAAACCTAGATCATTTGATTGCCAGCTTGCAGTAGAGGGTAAGGTTCCATCCCCATTATTATAATAAACATTGAGTCTACCCATTTGCATATCATTTCCATCAGCAACTACTAAATCAAGCCAGCCATCCAAATCTAAATCTTCAAGAGCAGCTCCAGTACTATAATGTGGATTACCAGAAACCCAGTCCGGAGTTGATAGATAGGGATCACTATTTACCACAACTGGAAAATTATTTTTTTCAAGATTTATCTGTGCACTATTAACCCCTGGTTCAAGTCCTATTATTATAAAAAAAGTAAATATAGCTAAAAGTAATGATTTTTTATTCATTTGAAAACTCCCGTCAATTACATAAACTGGAATTGTTTATTTATATATTTCTCCTTAAAATATTTTAAAAAATAGGAAAAAAGCCTTAAAAATAATAAAAAAAAGAGGAGGAGTAATTTTTTTATATCTCAATTAGTCCTCTTAGGATTGTAAATAAATTTGGAAAGCGTTCCAATAATCGATTTAATAATGTTTGTATCAATGAATTTGTCCTTGGGGTTTCTATTGTTACATCTATTTCACAATAGTCACTTGGATTATCAACATTAATTATTTTTATAGTGCCTGTATAGTCTGTATTTTGATAGATTGGGGCGGTAATAAATACTTGAATTGCTTCCCATACTCCATCTTTTATATATCCACTTTCTTCTGAAAAATTAAATTCTCCCCATGAGGGATAGGAGTCAATCTGCCAGTGTAGAACTGAATTTGCCTCTCCAGTATTCCCTACTTGAAATTCATCTATTATATCTGTTCCAGGTGGCATTCTTGTCCAGCGTATAGTGCCATCGCAATCTAAATCTGCTATTGGAATGTAATCTATGTTTCCAGCAATAATTCCTACTGGAACCTCACCTGTTTGTTTTACTAGTTGATCTTCAAAACCTCCTGTTCCATCACCTAGTAGAATGCTTATTGTGTTGTCAAATGCATTTGTAACAACAAGATCATAATTTCCGTCTGAATCAAAATCGCCCTTACAAATTCCAACAGGGTATCCTCCAACAGAAAATGTCTGGTGTGGTCCAAATCCTCCTAGACCATCACCGATTAGTACACTTATTGTATCATTATCTGTGTTTGGTACTGCTATATCTAGGTTTCCGTCATTGTCAAAGTCCTCTGCAACTATATCAAACCTCTCAAGACCATGTCCAACTGTAAAATTTACTAGATTGCTAAATTCACCTGAACCATTTCCATATAAAACTCCAACATATGGAAATCCACAACTTGCAAAGGCTACATCCATATTTCCGTCTTCATCGAAATCTGCATTTGTTATTGCATAGGGTTTATAATCAGTTCCAAGACTTATTGTATTTGAAAGTACAAAACCACCGATTCCGTCACCGGTCAATAGACCTATTGAATTGCTATCATAGTTTGCACTTATAATATCAAAATTATCATCACCATCAAACTTTGCAATGCATACGTCAACTGGCCCTGTTCCAGCAGTAATTTTTTGGTCTGTTCCAAATCCACCTAATCCATCTCCTAATAGAACACTTACTTTATTTGAACCTGTATTTGCAACAGCCAAATCCAGATTTCCATCGGAATTAAAATCCCCATCCTTTATACCTAGAGGTTCTAAACCTACTGAAAAATTACCAGAGACTGTAAAACCTCCAGAACCATCACCAAGTAGTACTGTTACATTTGATTCTTCATAATTGGTTGTTATTAAATCAAGAATTCCATCTGAGTTGAAATCCCCATCAGTAATTCCTGCAGGAAATGTTCCTACTGGAATACCTCCTGTATTTGTAAATCCACCAGCCCCATCACCAATATAGATATTTACTTGATTTGAGATTGCATTTGTAACTGCTAAATCAAGGTTAAGATCGCGAAGTGTTCCCAAACTATATATTGTTGTTTTTTCATTTTTTATCGTATTTCCTGTTACAGGGAGTGTTGAAATTAGAAATATAATGCATAATATAACCGCAATAATTTTTATTCTCATATAATTCCTCCATATAAGCATGATTTTTTATAATTTTACTATAATTTAAATTATTTTATAGATATTTAAATGCTACTATTTTCATGGCTTAAACCCATATTCGGTTTTTTCACCTAATTTGGGTGCAGTTTGGTTAATTTTTTTTAATAGAATAAATTTTTAGAAAAAATTGAGAAAGGAGAAGATTACAACAGTTAGAAAATAAAAACTAATGTATATTTTAAAGAATTAAACTTTGTATCAAATTTCTATTGAAAAAAATCAATATCTAATTTTTGATTCAAAAATTGATATTTACCTGTTTTAGTTAGAGGAATAGTATCAACAGAGTTAATTTTTATAATAAAGTCATCACCAAATCGTTTTTGAAAATTATTTTTAATTTTATTACTATCCTCAAAAGTATATCCTTTTCGTTTTTCAATATTGATTATAATTTCTCCCTCAGTATCTTGATATAGTTGTACATCATTTACATTTTGAGAGCACTTTGCTACCAAACCATAGACTCCAGTAAGAGGAATTAGTTTTTTTGATTTTGAAACAATAAACTCTTGTGATCTTCCTTCAATTCTTTCTATTAATGGATAGTTCCTTCCACACGAACATTTCTTATTAGTATATACACCAAGGTCACCTGTTCTATACCTAATGAATGGAAAGATATATGTGTGAAATCCGGTACCAACAATCTCTCCAATTTCACCTTCTTTTTTCACTGGTTTACCATTCTTCCCAATTAATTCGGTAATTCCAAATTCAGGGAACATATGAATATAATTACTATGTTTACATGACCCACCAAATACTGTTGGTTCGGTTTGTCCATATTGATTGTGTACATAACACTGAAATGTTTCTTCAAGTAGTTCTCTTTGCCATTCATACAATGTTTCAGCATGGCATAAAATACTCTTTACACTAGAAAATCCTTCCAGATTGTTTCTTTTAATGTAAATAGCAAGATTAGTAATAGCTGAAGGATAGCTCAATATGTGTTTTGGTTTAAATTTCTTAATTTTCTTAATGAATAGTGGTAAATATTTATCATTCATATGAAAAGATGATAATACTAATGCCCTACCAAATATTTTATATTGATATGGTTTTTCAATATATCCTGATATTTGAACACATTTGTTAAAAAAAGTACGTCCAGCCCAATTCATCTGTATCGAGCCATATGCAACAATTTGGGCTGCCCATTCTCCTTTTTCAACATAAAATTGTAATGGTTTTCCTGTAGTGCTACCAGTATATGATTTTTCAAATTTTTGTTCAGGGTATATCTTTGCTTTTAAATCATCAATGTTATTTCGTATGATTTCTTTTGTTAAATATGGTAATATTTGTAAATCCTGAAAAGACTTGATATTATTTGGTTTTAATTTTAAACTGTTAAACATTTTTGTATAATAAGGTACGTTTGTATAAGCATGATTCAATAGCTTTTTTAATTGCTGTAATTGATACTCCTCTAGTTTTTCCTTACTCCACCATTGTGAATGTCTTAAAAATGTAATAGTATGTAAAAAAGTACCAAGCTTGATACTATTATGATTAAACATATTATCATCTTATTGTTAGGTTAGAGATATTATAAATTTTATCGATATTATATAATAATTTGTAATGTTTATTTAAAGTTTACAAAATTTTAGATAAATTTATTAAAATTGTACTTTGGACGCAGGGGTACTAAAGGTGCAAAACCTATTTTTTAAGAATTAATAATAAGGGGAACTAGTTCATTTTTACTCTAGTTATTGACTCAAAACACCTAATTGATGCAAATGCATAGCATGACCCGCAATCCTCTTGATCTTTTACAGAGGTAATTATTTCTTTTGTTCTCCAATCATAACTTGACGGTGGTGATAGACTGTGGTACTTTTTTGGAATTATTTGTCCAGTCAAGTGAGATAGGTCAAATTCTGGTGGAATAAAACTTTTTGATTCATAATCAATTCTTATTTTTGGTGCAGATTCAGGAGAAATATTTTCCTTTTCATCATACAAAATTGAAAAACTGCTAACCGAGCTACCTAAAACCAGGATAAAAACTAGTAATATCGAAAATAGTAATGTAATCATTTTTTGATTTTCTTTTACTATCTTTCTAAAAAAATTATTTTTTTTCATAATCAATCCTCCCTCAGAGTATATTTATAACATTACGTTGTTTGATTTAAATTTTACTGTTAAAAACGTAACATTTGTTATAAAAAAATAGTTATATAGAATTTATTTTTGCTAATAAAAAAAAGAAAAAGAGAGGTTGAGGGAGGTTTTTAATTAATTTTATTTAATTGAGAATTGAAATATTTTTATCCTACTGAAGAGCCGGGTTATAACTTGCGAGATTGTAAAGATTCTTTGAGTACAATCCTGAGAGTGTCTTGTTTCTTCTTCACTACAAAGTGTTAATAGATACGTTGTTACTCCAACAGCAACACCAGTAATATTTGCTAACAATTGAGTAGCATCATACCATTGTCCATCTCCATTCATCTTAACAATCCAGTAGTCTACATTATCCATTAATTTGACGTAATTTATCTTTATTTCAAAACCTGACTCTTTAATGCCTTCTACAATTCCAAGAGAGAATGCTATGACTATGTCAACTCTCCAAAATGGATGGTCTGTTCCTTCTTCTTCAATTTTTTTCTCTAAATTTTCTATCGAATGGTTTATTGCATATTTCATTGCTTCACGGCAGGTATTACAGTCAGGGTCAAATTCTGGATCTATTGTTTTTGGTACAGATAGAGAGCATTGCTTATCAATTGGTTGATATACAATCTCTCCACTTGAGTTGGAACCTGCTAATACAGGTTCAATTGCTGTTCCAATAAAAAAGGTTACAGCAAAGATACATACAATCATCATCACTGAGTTAGTCTTACCGTTTTGACTTGCCTCCATTTTTCCAAATTTTTCTTTCATTTTTTTATCACCTAATACAGCTAATACGGAATTTTAAACATTAAATGGCTCATCAAAAAAGTCGACAAAATGGTAATAT
>Ga0209536_100003793_pt1 | contig 24082 bp, 15 predicted proteins | sample DeeMarSeWOR28_12_FD_187461 | JGI IMG/M metagenome (GOLD analysis project Ga0209536, IMG submission 187461) | Marine sediment microbial communities from White Oak River estuary, North Carolina - WOR-2-8_12 (SPAdes) (version 2) | ecosystem: Environmental > Aquatic > Marine > Intertidal zone >...
GAAAATATTGTATGTCAGTGGGTCAATCGGATTAGGGCATGTCACCAGGGACTTGGCAGTTGCCAGGCAATTGCGCAAGCAGTATCCTGAAGTTGAGTTATTCTGGTTGGCTGCACATCCGGCAACCTTGCTACTCAAAGAGGCCGGCGAAAGACTCCTGCCTGAAACCGAAACTTATGCCGATGTCAACATGTCTGCTGAAAAAGTCGCCAAAGGCTTCGGATTGAACGTGCTGAAGTACGGATTTAATGTCAGAAAGCAGTTCACTCGTAACGTTAAAATATTTAAGCAGATAACAGCAAAGGAACAATTTGATCTCGTGATTGGTGACGAGACCTATGAACTGGCTATCGCCTTAGCAATCAAACGCATCTTATTACAAGTTCCTTTTGTAATGATTTATGATTTTCTTGGCATGGATTCTGTAACCAGCAATCCCGTTGAAAAGCTGGCGGTTTCTGTCTCGAACAGGATATGGACGTGGACGGATTGCAGGCTGTTCTCAGAACAAAAGAATTTGGCCCTTTTTGCTGGTGAACTTCAAGATGTCCCCGATAAAAGTCTTGGTGCTCGTCTGCCGAATCGTCGGGAACATGCCGAAAAATTTTATAAATTCACAGGGCACATTCTGCCGTTTGAACCGGAACAGTACACTGACAAGACCAGAGTAAAGGAGAAGCTGGGCTACGGTAAAGAACCGCTTGTGGTCTGTTCAATCGGCGGCACATCAATCGGCAAGGATCTGCTGGAACTCTGCGGACGGGCGTTCCCAATGATCAGAAAGCAAATCCCCGATTTACACATGGTTCTGGTATGTGGTCCACGTTTGTCTGTCGATTCCGTGCAGGTTCCCGATGGGCTTAAAGTCGAGGGATATGTGTCGGCTCTTTATGAGCATTTCGCGGCGTGTGATTTGGTAATTGTTCAGGGAGGTGGCACAGCAACGCTTGAATTGACCGCGCTAAGACTGCCGTTCCTATATTTTCCCCTGGCCAACCACTGTGAGCAACAAATTCACGTTGCAGAAAGATTGGCGAGACATCAAGCCGGAATCAAAATGGTCTATTCTCAAACAACCCCCGAGATTCTTGCCGAGAAGGTAATTGCCAATCTTGGCAAAAATGTAGACTATCCACTAATTCCTGTGCATGGCGCTCAAAATGCTGTTCAATTAATTGGTGACCTTCTTTAGCTGTCGTTTATCTTGCCGCGAGCAATTCTGTAGAGCCAGAGGGCGACGCCTATCAGAAGGACGACGCCGAGCCATCCGCCGTAGGGCATTGTTTTACCAAAGAAATGTTTGATTATCGGTAAGTCTGTTTCGAAATATTGTTTGAGAATAACAATTGGAACCGCCAGCAGAATTCCCATGAGTGCTTCGCCCGTGATCAGGCCGGAGGCGAACAATAGGCCATTGCGGTTAGACTTCTCGATTTGCCCGGAAGGTGTATTCCATCGTTTATGGAAACCTTGAATTGCCCAGTGGATGATGCCGCCGGCGAAGATCGGTACTGCCAGCTCCAGCGGCAGATATATCCCAATGGCCACAGCGAGCACCGGCATACGGAACGTGCTTTTTCTCGCTTCCAGGACGACGTCGATGGCGATAATCGCTGCTCCGACACCCATACCGATAAAAGCTAATGTCCAGGGCAAGCCGCCCTCGAAAACGCCCTTTGCGACGGAACTCATCAGGTTCGCCTGGACTGCTATGAGAGCATCAGGGCCGGCGTCGGGCATGCCTTTGAAACCGTAGGCCTTATAAAGTAACATAAGGACTGGCGCCATGACGACCGCGCCGGAGAGCGTACCGACTATCTGCATAACCTGCTGCTTCCAGGGTGTGGCGCCAACAATCTGACCGGCCTTTAAGTCCTGCATGTTGTCACCGGCGATAGCTGCGGCGCAGCAGACAACACTGCCGATAATAATCGCAGCCGGCGGACCGCTTTCGGCGCCCTTACCCATGAGCACAACCAGTAGAAGGGAAGAGACAACGATTGTGGCGATGGTGATTCCGGAGATTGGATTGTTGGACGATCCGACCAGGCCCGCCATGTAGCCTGCCACCGCGGAGAACAGAAAACCTGCGATGAGCATCACAACAGCCATCGGTAAGGAGATTGAAACCTCGGCGACAAAAACCTGGTATACAAGAAAAAGTGGGACAATTGAACCTACGATCAACATAAGCACCCATTTCATGGGTATGTCTTTGTCGGTTCGTTCGATCTCGACTTTTTCGATGGTGAGCTGCCGATAAGCCTGCAGGCCACTTTTAATTCCACTCAAAAGTGAACTTCGCAACTTAAAGATGGTCCACAGACCGCCGATGAGCATGGCTCCGACACCGATATATCGCGTCTGGGTAGACCAGATAGTGTAAGCCCTATCGACGGCTCCGACATCCGCTGCACTATCGGTAAAAGCAGCACAGATAGGAATCGCGATGTACCAGTTGGCGGCGCCGCCTAAGAAGATTAGCACAGCGATGTTAAGCCCTACAATGTAGCCGACAGAAAGAAGCGCAGGGCTGAGGTTTGAGCCGCCATACAAAATCGTCCGGCCTATGCCTCTAGCTCCCTCGATGGCTTCGGGCCACAGGCCGACCCCTTTTGCCACAAGCTTGAACAATCCACTCACAATTGCCGCTTGAGCGATTATCCAGACACCTTTGCCGCCTTCCTGGCCCGTTTCGAGAACCTCCGCTGTAGCGATACCCTCGGGGAATTTTAGCTTGCCTTCGACAATGAGTGAGCGTCGAAGGGGGATTGTAAACAGCACACCTAACAAACCGCCAAACGCGGCGATAATGGTAATCCACCAGAAGTTTTTTCCGCCGAAACCATCCCAGTGGCCCATTATAACCAGGGCAGGCAGTGTAAATATGACTCCGGCGGCCAAAGATTCTCCCGCCGAGGCCGCCGTCTGGACGATATTGTTCTCCAGAATGTTACTCTTTTTAAACAATCGCAATATGCCCATCGAGATAACGGCAGCCGGTATCGATGCCGAGACTGTCATCCCGGCAAATAATCCCAGATACGCATTTGCCGCCGCCAGAATAATCGAAAGAAGTACACCTAAAACAAGCGCTTTGATTGTAATTTCGGGTATTGACCGTCCTTGTAAATCCATAACTCACCTATTCCATTTAGATAAGAAATTAATTGTCAAGACTACTGCCGTCAATTAACAAACTGTCTGACGAAGTATTTTGCTGTCAACGGTTCACCTGTAGCCCTTCTGATCATCTCGTTCCAGTGATAAACATCGCCAACCTCGAAAACTTTTTTGCGCAGAAAATCTCCAGCCTTTTTTTGACTGACATAACTGACATTCTTATCCGATTCGAGCTTTAGCACCTTATGCGCTATATGATTATGCAGTTGGGAGGCCAGCAACTCACCCAGCATATAGTTGTGATAGTAGCACGGGGCAACGGTGAAGTGTATCTTGGCTGCCCAGTCGGGCGTATTACGGCCTTCCGGTCTCTTGACGAGCTGATATTTCTCGACCATTTTCCACCACAAGGCATTCAAATCCTGGTCGGGATTGGCATAAAGTTCCTTCTCGAAGTTGTACATAACCATCGCCCAGCGGGCAAAGATTAGCTGTTTAAGCTGCATGTATTTGCCGCTGACCTTTTCAATGTCCCGGCGCTGCACATCGGATAGATTCAGCATCTGCTGCATCCATGCCGGATTGCGACTAAGTCGGCCGAAGAACATTGCTATGGCCTCGGTGGTAAACGCATGCGCCGGCTCGCGCAGCAAATACGGCACCTCGGGATCGTGAAATTTGTCATACACTGCGTGACCAAGCTCATGCAGAGTTGTTTCCATCCATGACTCATTGCTTTTAATATTACACAGAATCCGTACATCACCTTCCCTGTCAATGTCCGTGCAGAAGGCGTGTGGATTTTTGCCCTCACGCTCATATAGGTCGCTTTTGCCAAGCACCGACTCGACGTCGAGTCCTATCCCTGCAAAAAAGACGGACGCCAGTTTCTTGATATCCTTGTCCTTATAGTACACATCCAAATCCAGTTCATAGACCATAGGAGTTTCCTGAAAGAACGGATCGTGATAGTGCCAGGGCATAAGCTGTGAGACTTCGATATCGCAGTTGGCCGCCAGTTTCTTGTCAAGATCGGCTTTCAGTGCAGCAAAAGGCGCGTTTGTCAGTTCATAAAGCTCGGCAAAGATTTTATCCAGCTCATCTACGTCCTGCTCGCCGATAGCGAGGGACATTGTATGATAATTCTCGAAGCCCAAATTTTCTGCGGTCTTATTGCGCAATTTGACCAGCCGGATAATGTCTTCTGCAACCGCCGCCCCGACTTGTTTACTTGCCACCCATGCCAACTTTCTCTCACCTGAATCCGTCTGACTTTTCAGGATTTCTTTAATTTTATTATCGGTGACCTTTTCACCTCGAATTTTGCCTCGGAAAGTACTGAATTTCTCTTCAATTTCCGTGCTTAAATCCACGATTGCCTTAAGCATTTCAGGCTCTATCTGGTTTCCAAGATAGCTTCTGTACAGCACGTCCAATTGCCGGGCGGTCAGGATACCTCTGACCTGTCCGGATTCTTTCCAGCTTTTAATTAATGCAAATTCCTCCGGATCACTGTAAATCTGGCGAATTTTCAGCGTTGTTTCGCTGGCTCTTTCGTAATCCTCTGATTGGCCTGTAGTTGCCGCGCTCCACCAGGCAAGACTCTGCTCTTTAGCCAGCGGTTTTACTATTTCCACATGTGATGTAATGAATCCTTTGGGTTCATGTTGTTTGGCTCCGGGAGCGCAACCGAAAAGGAAAATGCCTGTCGTTAATGTTATAATAAGGATTGATAATGTTTTCATTGCTCCATGCTCCAAATCTAATGTTGTTTTGATATTAACCACAAACACATCTGTTGACGCAGGATGTTATCATGTCTGACTTTAGAATTCAAGCAGGTTCTGGATGTCATCCTTTTGTATTTTTTCACGTTCCTGCATTTCTTATTTGAATTCGGAAGGTAATACATGTATTATACGTCATTATGGCTAAAAACAAATACCGTACTGCACCGGTTCCATCGAAGAAAATGCCCGTTGGCATTCCTTACATTCTCACAACCGAAGCAACTGAACGCTTTGCTTTTTACGGCATGAGTTCCATACTGGTGGTATTCATGACAAGGCATCTGATAGGAGCAAATGGCGCTCTGGATGTTATGGCAGACGAACCAGCTAAGGCATGGTTTCACTATTTTACAGCTGCGGTTTATTTTATGCCGATTATTGGGGCGATAATATCCGATGTATGGATGGGTAAGTACAAGACCATCATCTGGTTCTCGCTGGTCTATTGTGCGGGATTCGCCATCCTTGTTTTAGACCACACCAGGCTCGGATTAATGGCAGGACTGATATTAATAGCAATAGCATCGGGAACGATCAAACCATGCCTGTCGGCCAATGTGGGAGATCAGTTCGGGTCATCCAATAGGCACTTGATAACGAAGTTCTATGGCTGGTTCTACTTCTCAGTTAATCTTGGTGCCGCTGTTTCTATGTACAAGTGTCCTGAGCTGCTCGAAAAGCACGGCCCGGCAGTCGGATTCGGAATTCCGGGAGCATTCATGTTTCTGGCGATGTTTTCCTATTGGGTGGGTCGTTACAAGCTTGTACACATCCCACCGGCAGGCAAAACGGGTTGGCGTGAAATGCTCGACAAGGATGGAATTAGCGCGTTACGCAGACTTTTGCCGGTTTTTGTGTTTATATCCATGTTCTTCGCTCTGTTCTATCAGTCGGAATCGGCCTGGGTCCTTCAGGCCGGGAAAATGAATCTTAATTGGCTTGGAAAGGATTGGGTGCCGGCTCAAATGCAAGCAGCAAATCCGGTCCTCATCATGATTCTGATCCCCTTGTTCACATATATAATCTACCCAGCTCTAGGTAAGATATGGACCATGACACCGTTGCGGAAAGTTGGAATCGGAATGTTCCTGACAGCCGGGAGTTTCCTTGTTCCCGTATGGATCGAGACCCAGCTCGAAATTGGTAATCAACCGTCGATAGGGTGGCAATTCGTTGCGTACATCTTTTTGACGAGTGCAGAGATCATGGTTTCTATCACAGCGCTCGAATTCGCTTATACTCAGGCTCCCAAGAAAATTAAGTCATTGATCCAGTCGATAGAACTCCTTGCTATCTCGCTTGGAAACATGTTTGCAGCAGTGGTTAATGACGTCATTAAGAACGAAGACGGCACAAGCAAGTTACCGGGAGCCAGCTACTACTGGTTCTTCGTAATCGCTATGTTGGTGACAAGCGTACTTTTCATACCTTTGGCACGCTGGTACAAGCCGAAAGAGTATATCCAGGATGAAGCCACAGCGGAATCTTCGGGCTGAGAACTTAAAGCGGCCGGAGCGTTAATTCTCGTACGATAATCTTCATCGGCCCGAATTGATCGCCGGGGTGTACCTGGAAGCCTATTTTGCCAGAATCGGTAGTGTCATCGTGCACATCGGCTGTCTTGCGGCCGTTAAGCCATACCTGTATATGATCGCCCTTGGCCCGCACTATTATCGTGTTCCAGTCATCCCGGTTCACGAGTTTTGGATCCTCATTAATTGCGAGGAACATCTTGCCGGGACAATAAAGCGTTCCTGACCATGCTACTGGATTCTTGTATTCGAGAACGTCAGCCTGATATGCCTTCTTCGGCGACTGGAAACGGAACCACAGGCCGCTGTTGCATGGCCACTCGGTCCTGTATGTAACGGTTGCCACGAAGTCTTTATAGGTTTCCTTTGTGAACAAATCGCCCGGGGCATTGTTCTGGCCCTGCGTTCCAACGAGCATTCCATTCTCTACGACCCATTTTGCGTCGCCGCTCGTTTCCCAGCCGGTCAGGTCCTTGCCGTTAAAGAGTTTTACAACGCCTGTCTTATCAGGCCAGATATTCACCGTTCGAAGCGTGACATCAGGCATCTCCGGCAGCGCTGCGCTGGGCACCGGCTCATACCAGAACGTTGCGCTCGACCAGTCGTCCTGCGTCTCGGCAAGGCCGTTCTTCCATGCTATCTGCTGGATTGTAATCCGGCACTCCTTTTGCCATGAAATCGGGTCGGGAAGATGCCAGCGATACATCGAGATAAAACTGTTCTCGTCCAGATTGCAGCCGTTATAGAGATACGGCGTCTGCTGTATCCCGTAGGATAGGCCCACATAATCCTCGCTTCCCGTGCCGCAAATGGTGGGAAAATCTTTGTCGCCGTCCATGAAAATCTTTATCTCGCCTTCACCCCACCATTGCCCGGGCGTCAGATTGCGAATACCGATTAATGCTCCAATAAATCGGCCTTTATTTTTTCGCTGCGGGAGCATGACAAAGTCCTCTTTTAAAGTCGTTGGATTTTCCCTACGGAACAGCACATGCAGCCGGCCGACATCATTTGGGTGCTTATCTTTAATCGTATAGTCAATCTGATAGAACAACGGCACGTTTTTATCGCCTTCGTTGGTAAGCGTGATCTTCGCGCGTTTGGTGAACGGCATGGGCAGCCAGATATTCATGCCGGCATTTCTGCCCAATGAATGCACCGCTGAGTGGTACGGCATGACTTTGCCGTGCGCAAAGCCCATAAAATCGCTGATAGGGCATTCAATGCTTGAGTGTGCCTGGCCATCCCACCATGCGCGCAGCACGAGGCTCCGCAGGTTGAGAGGACTGTTGCTGGTGGTCATCCAAATATGCCGGATCGTGCCCGGGCCCTTGATGTCGCAAAGCTGCACATCCTGTCCAGCGTTGAGCGTAATCGCTGGCGAGCCTTTTCTGCCAGCGCCGAGCTTACTGGCCGCTTTACCGCCTTCGGCCGGCGCGCCGGTTGGATTCTCGAACGAGATTGAGCGTGACAGAAGCCCCGTATCGAGCAGATAAGGCTCGGATACGACATCAACATCTCCAAAACAAATTCCGACTCCTAACGTGACAGCAAAAAGTGCTATTAGAATAACAATTCTGTTAATCATGATGTCTCCTTTGAATAAAGATTATTGTATATTGATATTGCATCACAGGTTTGCCTCGAATGTATAATTGCCGGGTTGAACCTCGAGTACGGCACGGCCTTTTTCGTAACGCAGGTGCCTAACTCCTTGAGCTTTTGACAGGGGGACATTTCCTTCTTTGATTGATTGCGGTTTAGAAGTCGGCAGATAAACCGTGGCCATCGTATTGGGCGGGACGGCAACGTTTAGTACGAGCGTTCCATCTTTAATCCGCCAATCGCTCCGGATCGCACCATACGGTGAATCGAACTTTGTTTTGACCCAATCAAGAGATTGATTTTTCAGTACGCCCGGCTTGATGATAAAGCGTTTATATCCGGGGCCGGATTGGTCAGGTATGATACCGCCCAAACCCTCGATGAACCATGCTCCGATGTGCAGGTATGAGCTGTGAAGCAGAGAATTGCGACCGTCCCATGCCTCCCATACAGTAGTGGCTCCGCGGCGGAGCATATCACCCCAGCTTGGATAATCTTCTTTGCTGGCCATCATGTACATAAGATCCGGGCGGTCGAATTCCAGCAGATTCTTGACAATGAAATAACCGCCGGTTATACCTCCCCAGAAGTGTCCCTTGCGATGGATGACAATTTCGTCTTCGAAGCGCTTCCATACCGCCGGCTGGAGCTCGTCCGGAGGCAGCCCCACCAGCAGCGCCGCTGCAAGATAAGCCTGGAAGTTGTTCACGTAACCGTTTTCGGCCGGGTTGAAAAATTCCTTATGTACAGCTTTGCGTACCGTTTCCGCTCTCCGGCTATACTTAGCGGCAAGATCTTTTTTGTCGAGAACATCTGCAATTTTCGCTGCGGTTTTCAGGTTATAAATCCAGTAGCAGTTGTTAAAGAAAAGGGTTTCCCGCGTGTCACCGTTGACGCCTTTGGCGCCCGGCCATAACCAGTCACCCAGAAAGTCCCACTCACTGCCCCAGCGAACGAGCATATCGTTCTTGGATTTTCTTTCCAGAAAGGCCAGCCATTGCTGTATCGTATCGAGATTTTCCTGAAGAATGCGAACGTCGCCATAATGGCGGTACATATACCATGGCAGGGTGACACAGTAGCCGCTCCATGCCGGCCCGCCGCCGCCCCAGTACGTCGGAGCAGTGTACGGCAGATTGCCGGCCGCCGTCGGGGCATCCTGGTTTGTTGCTTTGTCGCCGAGTCCCCATGCTGTTTCTTTGCCCTGGGTATCGCGCCAGTCCTGAGACCATTTCGTGTAGAACGCTCCGAGAGCATAGTTGTTCATTGCGGTCTGTGTTGTGGCGTGGGCATCGCCACCATAGCCCATTCGCTCTCGCTGGGGACAGTCCACCACGTAACCGCCGAGGCTGAGATTCTCGTAGGTCCACAGCACGATGTCATAAATATCATTTAGTAATTTGTTGGAAGATTCAAATCCTCCGGCCCGCTCATAGTTGGTTCGTATAAGATAGCCGCGAATATCAGCTAAAGCGGGCTTGTATCCCAATCCCTTGATGAGAATCCATCGTCCCGAGCCGTAGTTAAAGCGATTGTGGAAGGTGCCTTTGCCGCTCGGCCCGATTCGGTAGGCGCTATGGAGTTTGTGAGTCATCAGCTTCTTTTTGTCTTCGGAGCATTGTAGCTCGATAATATCGCCCGGTTGACCTTTTACGTCGAGTTCGATATAACCGGCAAAATTCACGCCCATATCCACGCGATAGCCTTTTTCTATCTGCTTAACAGCAACAGGCTTGATTTCACGAACCCGGCGGTTCGGCTCGACCATTTCAGCCGACAGTATCAGTTTGGGATTATATACCGTCACCGGCTTCCAGCCACTGTCATCCGGATCGGGATTGCACCAGTCGGGCATTTCTTTGCCGGCATCATAATATTCGCCGCCGAAGTTCATGAACATCCACGTGCCCAGCATAACATTGGGGCTGGGATGAGTTTTCCATGTCTCGTCTGTAATTATCCGCTGGCTTTTGCCGTCCGGCATTTCGATATTAGCCTGAGCGATAACAATCGGTGTTTGCGGCTTATCGTCGCTCTTATACAGCGGATAAACCGACCACGAAGTTCCCAGCCACAAACCAATCACGTTCCGGCCGGTTTTCAAATGCTCGGCGATTTCGTACGTCACATAACGCGCCCGCTTCGTATGGTCGGCTACATTAGGACTCAAAACATCATCCGCCACCTTCTTTCCATTGACGTAAAGCTCATGATAACCAACAGATGCTACATGAATCGCAGCCCAGAGGGGTTTTTCATTTAAGGTTATTACCTTGCGAAGCCATGGATCGGATAAATAATCACCTTCCGGTGGCAATTTCTTGACCTCGATAAATTTCTGCACCGAGCCTATCCATTTGGCCGACCATTCCGATTGATCCATGATTCCCATTGACCATCGGGCCGACTTGCTCCAAGCCGAAAGAGCACCATCCTCGTCTCGAACCTGCACTTTCCAGTAGCAGCGCATGCCGGATTTCAGTGGTTTTCCACCGTACTCAATGAGCTGGGACCGGTCGGTCTTGACCATGCCCGAAGCCCACAGGTCGCCTTTGTCCTCGGCGAGCAGTTCCTCCGAGCCAGCCACAAGTATTTGGTAAGCTGTCTGCATTTGCCCGCGCTGGTCTGTGTTGGTTGCCTTAAGCTTCCAGCTAAGTCTCGGCCGCTCAGTATCAATACCCAAAGGCTCTGAGAGATATTCACATCGCAATTCGGTCGGAGTTATGCTCGATGCACTATTCTGGCTCTGTACAGTCGCACAGCCCAGAAAGAGCAATAGTGCAAAGACCATGTATTTGCTGTTCAACAAGTGCTTAAGCTGGATTGTTCTGTATATCCGAATTCTCTGATTTGCCATTTGTGTATCTCCATAATCATTTATGAACCATTTCGTAGTTATTATAGGAAAGTTGAAGAAATTTGCACTAAATATTCCCTAACAGCCATTAGACAGGATATAGAAAGGTCAACAAGATTTATTTATTAGATCGTTATCCTGCTGATACTGTAATGATTCTCATCTTTAACAGAGTAATCAGCGGGCGGCTTTGTGATTGTTTATTTTCATTGTTGATCTCTGCGCCCTTCCAGTGGCTAAAAACAGAGTACAGAATGGGAGAGATCTGGTTATCGGGCGTTGTGGATCATTCTCTCTTAGAATTTGCAGATAGAACATCGGCTCATTAAGTCTTTGCCAAATCATGCCGATTTATATGTTGGAACTAAATTTTTATCAAGGTGTACGAAATGCAGAGCACAAAAATAGAAAAACCAAAGCCTCTTTCAAGAAAACACAAAATTATATCAGGAATGCTTACGTCGGCTTTGGATATGGAAGATGAAATTGCCCACAGCGTTTACTTAGACTACATGGACCGTAAGAACTGGCCGGCCGAGCTTAAGGATGAAACTTTTGAAGAAATCCAGGGTTACCTGACTACTCTGCTGGATGATACGCAGCGGCACAGGACCATGATTAAAAATCTGCAATCTAAACTGGAAGAATCTGATGGATGATCATAATAAGCAACAACTCGTGAGTGAATTCGGGATGATGAAAATGATTGAGCAGGATGCCCGTGATTTCTATATCAAGGTCTCACAGGACCGAAACGTGAAAGATGAGAAGATACGAAGAATCTTCGGTAGAATCGCCGAAGACGAACGGCATCATATAGAACTGGTTGAACGGATAATAAATATCATCAAAAACTGCACATCCCCGGCTGTTTAAGCTGGTTTTGCAGTCCCTTTCAAATAATCATATCTTTAATAGCGTAATCCGTGAAACTTGTGCCGTTGTCAAGGAAAGCTAAGAGGGTCTAACAAAACCTGACTTGCACTATAAGGAGCCGCTTCGCGGAAATATTTGAATAGATTTCTCGACTGCGCTCGAAATGACGCACTATGTTTTGTTAGAGCGCCTAAGCCAATTTTGGTGGCTATTCGATAATTGCTTTGTGAGGCCAGGATTCCAGAAGCAGCACCGATTCATGGGGCGGGCTTTTCAACAGGTTCCAGCGTTGCCGCCTTAAGCTCCCGGGCGGGCCATGCCGTCATCTGGCCCTGCCCGCGGTGTGCCCATGCGTAGTAGGGGATCGCAGTGAATTGCTTTTCGCCTGCCGAGACAATGTCACCTTCGGTCGTGCGTTTGGCTACCTGAGCTTTTCCGGTAATCACCACCACGCCGTTCAGAAGGTCCGGCATGAATCTGGCCTGGAGATTCGCATCGTCCGGGATTACGAGGTTCAGAACTCCGCCTTCGTTGTCGGGCCATTCGAGACAGAACACTACAGGCCCACGCTGGAGTGCCACTTTGCCCCGGTCGGCTTCGATATTACGGTGAGCAATGACTCGACGGACATGCATCGGCAGATTTAGCTCGATTGTATCTCCTTTCTGCCATTTCCGCTCGATGCGGGCAAAGCCGTTTTTAATGTTCGGTGATATCCGCTTGCCGTTTACTTTAAGCTCGGCTTGCTCTTTGACAACTTTATGGAACGTATACAAGTTACTCGGCACACACTTGTTTTGTGCCCAGCCGGGGATACGAACGTTGATTGAGAAAGTTTCGCTTTTCTCAGGCTCGACGTAGATCTGCACTTTGCCTTTCCATGGATACTGAGTTTGCTGTGTAAGTTTGACTTTGTTCTTGCCGGTTTCGATAGTGGTCTGGCCGCTTATAAACAGGTTTACGTAAACATCGCCGTCCTTGTGGGCGTAAGTGTAACCGGGCACGGAGGGAATGAATCGGGCGACGTTCGAAGGGCAGCACGCGCAGCCAAACCAGGGGCTTCGTGCGTGCTGGCCTGTGGACTCAAGGACGTTCGGATAGAAGAACAGGTCACCCTGCATCGAAATACCGGACAACGCGGCGTTGTACAGCACTCGCTCCAGCACGTCGATATATTTAGCGTAGTTGTGCATAAGGAACATGCGATGGTTCCAGAATATATTTGCAATCGAAGCACAGGTCTCGCAGTAAGCGGTCATATTGGGCAGCTCGTAATGGTCTCCGAAACCTTCGTGTCCGCCTGCTGCTCCGATGCCGCCTGTTATGTAGAGCTTGGTGTCGACGACATCCTTCCATATCGCATCAATCGCCTTGATGTATTGCATATTGCCAGTCAGTGCCGCGACGTCGGCCATTCCAGTATAAAGGTATGCGGCACGCACCGAATGGCCGAGGGCCCTGGTTTGCTCGGTGACCGGTTTGTGGTCCTGGGAATATGTGCCGTAAAGCCCGCCGTCGCCGTTTGGTCCGCGATTGCCCTTGCGGCCGCGCTGGTCAAGGAAGAACTTCGCCTGGTTCAGATACTTCTCGTCTCCGGTTGCACGATAGAGCTTGCAGAGTCCGATCTCGATTTCCTGATGTCCCGGCGGATCGGTCCGCTTTTCGACATTGAAAACGTCGCAGATCAAATCAGCGTTTTTTGTGGCGATATTCAGGAATGCCTTGTCGCCGGTGACTTGGTAATGGGCCACCGCCGCTTCGTACATGTGCCCCACACAGTATTGCTCGTGAATCGACTGGACATTTGTCCAGAGTTTCTCAGGCTGTCTTTCCGGTATCGAGTAGAATGTGAACAGGTATCCATCCTCCCACTGGGCCCCATCCATAATCTTTACCAGCTTGTCAAGATACAGCCGCATCATGGTCTCGGGATGGATCTGTAGCGAATAGGCGGCACCTTCCATGACCTTGTAAACGTCGGAATCGTTGAAGTAGATTCCTTCATGCTTGCCTTCCATCAGTCCAGCGGCTTTCTCGAAGTTTCTTATTCTGCCGGTTTGTTCGCACTTTTCGAAGCAGTAGGGTATAGTAACATTGCGACTTGTTTCGAGCCGGGGTGTCCAAAAGTCGTCTCGGACATTGACCATGCTAAAAGGTACGGGTTTAACGTTATAATCGCGCTTTAATTCAATTTGCCTTTCTTCGGCTGATAACGCGGTGCATAGTGCTAATGTGATGAAAATTGCTAAAATGGCTGGAAAAATTTGTTTTAGAAATGTCATTCTAATAATCCTCAAAAGACGATTTATTAACATTTTGGTGTTGATAATACTCAGGAATCGCCATTTCTACAAGATAATATAGGATGAAGCTTGAATTTTCGGTAAAGAATTGGTATTTTATGAAGGATTAAGCTTGGCTTTGATGGTAAAACAATACCTTCGGTAAACTTAGATAAAATAGGAAAATATGGTTGACGTGATCAAACGCATAGACGATTATGGCTTTTACAACCACTTCAATTTGAAAGGAAGACTGATGAACGTTAGAACAGCAAAGCTCTCGACTGTTGCAATTATAATCTTGTTGGTTTTCACAATGACAGCGAGCATTTGTAGCGCACAGGACTGGAGCCGGAAGGGAAAAACCGAACTTTTCGGCATGATTCAACAAATTGGTAGTGAAGAAGTTAAATATAAATTGCCTCCGGCTATGCTACCGGTGTCGTTGGATATGGATAACGCATTTATATATGGCGTTGGCTATGGATACAATATGACCGACCATTGGAATATAAACGCAGATCTGCTGCTTGGTTCTGCGGATACGGATGTAAAGGTAAGCGGTGTTACGGTCGAGACTGAAGATATGGACTATGTTCTGTTCAATATTAATCTTGATTACAATTTCATGAAAAGTCGTTTTACTCCGTTAGTAACCGGCGGTATCGGAATTATGGATTTCGGTATTGATACTACGGCTGTCGGCGTCGGGGATGTGCACGATAGTGATTTTTCTTATAACTTAGGCGCAGGCGTCCGGTGGGATGTAAAAGATAACCTGTTTCTTAAAGCGGTTTACAGAGCTACATGGACGGAATTTGACGATGCTGATGCCGATATGGAGTATGATAGCTTTAGTCTCAGCATTGCGTATATGTACTAAAAAAACCATGCAGTATTCTATATAAAAATCCCCTGCCTTTCGGAGGATTAGGGGGAATGAGGCAGGGGCTTAGAAAGGTTGCAAAATTAGACCTTGTTTGCCTTTATCTGCTTGATGAATATGACCAAACTCTCTCCCACCGCTCCTCCATAAACTCAAGCGTTAGCAGAAATATGCACTATTATTGAATGTTTGTCAATGCAAAAGTCCTATAAAAACAATATTTTGTAATTTGTATGTCGTTTTCTTGTTTTATTCGCCTAATCGAAGCCTTCTTTTCTTTTCAGGATGAAAAGCCGATTTTGAAATTTAACAGGATTATGGTTAGATATGGTTAGCGTGCGAGGCATGAAAGATACGGTATGTCCAACCTTAGCTACTGGCTGGTGTTCTGTCGTGGCCTGTCCTTAGAGATTCCGAGTGCATCAATGCTGCCGTGAAAGGCAACTATCGCCATAGTACCTGCCAGGACGAGATTCACGATTCTTGGTATGCTGAAAGCGTTCATAATATCCCAGCTTTCATTGAGGACGTCATCTGCCTGCATGATAAATCGGATATACGGCAGGAAAACGCTCAAAACAGTAATCAGGACAATGATCGTACTTTCGAATAGTGTGACGACGGCAGTAAATTGAGGGCGGAAGTACATGCTGAATGCACAAAAAATACAGAATCCATAATAGAGATTCTTATACATCGGCATCGAGTCAAGAACTGCAACGCGAACACTTATCCCCCCAAAGTAATCAAGCAAAATGAACAGGGGGGTGATATAGTAATAAAATTTCGGAATCGTTTGTCTTGGTTCAATTCTCATTTGTACACATTTGAAAAAATTCTATAATTTCTCCAATAGTTCGGCGTTATCCACCCACATCACGAAGAAAGGCGAATAATCAGGACCGCGCTTTTTGACATAAATCAAAAACGGCCTGTCAAAATAAAAGTGCCGCGGCTGCTCTATCCGGGGTGGAGGCGCGCCAGCGGCTGCGCCCATCCTGGCTTCCGATTTTAAGATAACACCCGTCCGGCTTAAGGAAAAGTCCACCATTTGCATGGCCTCAAAAATGAAATAGTCGCGAGCTTGCCATTTCGGATTTGCAAATCTTTTGCCCTCAAGTTCTGCAAAGTGATGCGTCAGTTTATAAAGAACATCTGGAACAATCAGGCTATCAATAGGGCGGAGTTCACGAAGGATGTGATAATTTTGATCTTTTATAAATTCAGAGATTTTCTTCTGGACTTCAATCAATGTCCCACTAAGCGTTTGGTGCCGGGGCAAACGGGCAAGAACGACCTGGTAAGGATTAGTATATTTACACAAATCAACTGCAAATGTGTCAGTATTGTCCTGCTGGCCGTACTCGTAATAAAGTACCTCGACTTGCTCTCGGACATTTTTGGTATTTGGATTCGATACTTCAGCTCGGGCGCGGAATGATGTTACATCAGTCTGGATTCCGTTTGAATCCTGGAAAGTGAACTTACGATTGTTGGTGTAGAATGGATATTTAAATCCAGAATTCACACTCAAGAAGGCATAAGCTACGGATGCTAACGGCAGTGTTTTGTATCTTATGTCAAAAACAGGCATCTGTTCCGATGGGAAACGATTTGCCATTTCCTCTTGGATTTGTTCTATAGTGCCGTCTTTGATAAATCCTGCTACGGCATAAAACGAATCAGGTTCGAGATTACTGGTCGAGTACTCATTGTTGTTTAGGCGATTATCTAAATCATCGACACCAATGAGTTTTATTGGTTCGCCAATTATGTTGTTTTTGAATTTATCCCAGACGATCTGAAACGTTCCGCACCAGACGACGTTCTTGTTCTTCGGGATAGGACAGTCCAGAGTCGCTACAACAGAAGTCTGTGTCAGCTCAGTAGAATTTACATCCCTTGGATGTTTCGTTATTTGTGCCCTTAATATGTCGAAATCATTGACCAGTAATGAGTCTACTCTATCTTGGGATACACTTCCTACAGCAGGTGGAGTGCCTATTCGTATATCTTCGCCGTCCCAGTACGTGTAGATGTTATCGTTGTCGAGACCGCAGAACGCTTTCTTTTCGAAACTGACATGACCATCCACGAACAGGACATTCTGCCCTTCCTCCTCATGGGCTATGGCATTGCCGTATTTTACAGATTCATTGTCGCCATCAGGATTAAAGGGACCGGGGAATTTCTTGGCTATGGCAGCGGGAGAATTTCTCCACGGATTTCTGTCTGCAGCGACCGCCATATCCGGTTCACTCGATGTGGTTAAAGCATAAAGGCCGAAAGGCATGTGATAGGAGTAGCTGCAATGCCTATTTGCTTCGGGCCCAAAATCCCACAGATCAATAAGCTCTTTATCATCTGTATCCACATCGTCGATCTTGAATTCATTGGTGCCGGCGTCAGACGGACAGACAAAGGTTTTAGGTGCTATGTTCGTATGTTTAACAAGAAGGTAGAAACAGGATGATATAGTTGTCTGTCCGCCACTACGATCCTTAGATAAACCGTAAGCGCTGTAGCGGTTTGCTGCCTTCCAGTCGGGTATTCTAAACGCCCAGTTGCTGTTTCTTCCTCCGGAACGTGGAAAGTTGCCGTCGTAGTCATTGGTATAGGTCTGCATTGCCTTGCCCATTGTAGATAGGTTGTTTTTGCATCTGGTACGGAGAGCATGAAATCGCAATGTTAAAAAAGCCGGTTTTATAATAGCCAGCACAAGCAAACCCACAATCACCAGAACCAGGATCTCGACAGGTCCTAATTTTTTTGTTTTATCTCGCTTTGACATTTTAATATCTCTCCATCTATTTTGAGCTTCAATTTGTTGCTGTTATAAACGGAAAGTCCGCACAACATTCCAATGCTACGGAAATCGGGGAGACAAGATTTGAACTTGCGACCTCTGCGTCCCGAACGCAGCGCTCTAGCCAAGCTGAGCTACTCCCCGGTCAAACAATAACCAAAATATATTATAATAACCTTAAATTACAGTCAACTTTCTTTTTCATAAACTCATTATTATGTTTTATCGAATAATTCCAGCTAATTTCTTCTTTTCCTGGGATCCTTTTGTGCTTTTGAGGAATCGTTCCCGTTGTGCCGCAGAAGATCTGTTTGGATGATTTTCACTGTATACAAATTTCCAAGGGCCATTATATCGAGTATATGTCCCGCCTCGACCTGTATTATGCTCCTCAATTCGACGAGTCAGATTGTCAGTATGCCCGATGTAAAGTTTACTTGTCTTAAGGTTTTGAAGTATGTATACGGAATACACAATACAATGTCTTTAAATAGTTGATTAAATCGTGATTGCAATTTGAACTTGCGACCTTCCCTAAGGGACGCTCTAGCCAAACTGAGCTACTCCCCGGTCAAGCCGGATTGTAAATATAGCATATCCTTTGTAACGATGCAAGCTATAATAAATTTATTGGGTCAATATCTATCGCCACTTTGACTGCAGGTCGGATGGGCGGCTCTGTCCTTAAGCGGGAAAACAGCCGCTGTATAATTGTTGCTTCGGGAGCTTGAATAATAATTTGCATTCTGTGGAAACGCTGAATTCGGCTGATTACGGCAGGCATCGGCCCGCGAACCGTCACTTTAAGAGCTTCACGTTGGATGATACGGTCGATTTTTTGCCGCATTTGTTTGCAGGCTTCTTCGAGCTTTTCGAAGTTCATGTCTCGCAAAACAATTACGGCCAATCGCCAGAAGGGCGGTAAATTACAGGCCCTGCGATGTTTTAATTCCTCTCTGACAAAACCGTCGAAGTCACCTGCTACGGCAAACCTAATCGCCGGCTGATTGGCTAAAAATGTCTGGACGAAGACCGTTCCCTTTTTCTCAGAGCGTCCCGCGCGCCCGGCCACCTGGGAGATTAGCTGAAAGGTTCGTTCGTTCGCCCTGAAATCCGGCAGATACAGGCAGGTATCGGCACTGATTATGCCGACAAGCGTAACATTTGGAAAATGCAGGCCCTTTGCAATCATTTGCGTGCCGGCCAATACATCGATTCTGCCTTCGCCGAAATCCTGAAGGAGCCGGTAATAATCCTTGCTTACCATCGAATCGCTGTCAATTCTCGAAACACGGGCATCAGGAAATTTCCTGGCCAGTTCCTCTTCGAGCCGTTGCGAACCAAGCCCGATCATCGCGAATCCTTTGCCGCAAAGGGGACATTTTTCAGGAACCAAAGTCTGTGCCAGACAATAATGGCAGATTGCGTAGCCGTAATTCATGTGCTCGCCTGTGACCGTTCGCATTCGTTTGTAGCGGGGGGCTTTCGATTTGTGAAAGGTCAACGTGACATCACAGTTGCGGCAGTGCAGGGTATGCTTGCATGATGGGCAGAACACGAAATTGCTATAACCACGCCGATTCAGCAGCAGAATGGCTTGTTCTTTTCTTGTGAGGATTTCTTTCAGATGCCTGGCCAAAGGTTCACTGATCAGATTTATGCCATGTTGCGTAATTTCTGCCTGCCTTAAATCGACAAGTTTCATCTGTGGCATCGGCAGGTCCATCACTCTTTTGGGCAGATTCACCAGGGTAAAGTGTCTCTTGCTCTGACAATTAGACAGCATTTCCAGCGATGGAGTGGCACTGCCTAAAATGCAATGTGCGCTCGCCAGTTGTGCTCGTTTTATAGCGACGTCTCTGCCGTTGTATCGCGGCGCCGTATCCTGCTTATAGCTGGGCTCGTGCTCTTCATCGACGACAATCAAGCCGAGGTCGGCAAGTGGTGCAAAGACCGCCGAGCGGGCGCCGATTACTACTTTTGCTTTGCCCGATTTAATTTTCTGCCATTGCACATTGCGCTGGGCAGCGGTCAGGCCTGAATGCATTACAGCTATTTTCTCAAAGCGCTCACTGAATCGTTGAACGGTCTGTGCCGTCAATGCAATCTCAGGAAGCAGTACAATCGCACTTTTGCTATTTTGTAAAACCTGCTGGATTGTCCTTATATAGAGCTCTGTTTTGCCGCTGTCGGTGACGCCATGTAAAAGCGTTACACCAAATATTTCCGAGTTGATTTGAGTCTTTATCGAATCAAGCACCTTTTGCTGGTCATCGTTAAGCAGGATGTGACCTTCCGGTTTGATAGATATCCCAGTAGGAATGGCGGGCAGGGATTTTAATATCGTCTTATGTGCGATTTTGAGCAGTTGTTTTTCAGCCAGTCTTTTAAGCGGTTCCCGGCCGCAACCTACAGTCTCAATCAGACCGTTTAATTCAGTAGCTGAATCTGAGTCAAAAGCTTTTCGTTCGTTAAGACAAGTTACAATTTGCTTTTGTTTTTTGCCTCTCAATTCGTCGATTGTTTGTTCGGCCTCAGCGGGACTGATTGTCAGAAAAACGTACTGCTGTGTTTTAACACCGGCCCCTTTTTTGACCGCCGCAGGCACCATCGCCGCTAAGACCTGTCCGAGAGGGCAGACGTAATAGCCGCTGATCCATCTGGCTAGTTCCATCAATTCTGCATTCAACAGCGGCTCTTTGTCTATCACAGACTTTACTTTTTTTAGCTTATGCCCCTTGTCATGTGCGGCAAAAGATTTTTCAAAAGGAATGTCAGTTTCGATGCAAAATCCCTTTTCCAGCTTGTTTTTTCTCCCGAACGGCGCCTCCACTCGTTGTCCAGCCTGAATCGGCCAAATCTCATCAGGCGCCCCATAGTCGAATTCCATATCAGCCGCCGACTCGAACGCTATGCGGACAATGTGCCGGCAGGGCGGCTCCTGAGTTTCTTCGGCGAATAGATTTTTACTATGGTATTTGCTCATTTAGTTTCTGCGGTTATACCGCTGAATAAAAATTGGGCACCGCGATTTTAGCGATGTTTTTATTTTCAAAAAACGCCTAATGCCATTACCGTCGCGCCGGGAAACGCAACGGAAAAGTCTGAGTGCCCAAGGACAACACCGTCCTGTTTACATAGCAGCGTAGCCTGTAATTTTCCAAAAGCGTTGTATATTTTTGCTACTGCTTGGCCACTTTTGACTAGGTCACCCGGCTGGGTCAGGAACCTGATAATCCCGCTGGCCGAGCTAACGGGCAGTGACGAAGACTTCAGGATTTTTCCCTTTGCCGTCTCGGGCGCCTGGTATGCGAAGTCATCAGCAGGCTTTGGGGCCATTTTCAGATAAGCAAGGATTCGCATGATCGATTTCACGCCGTACTCAACGTTCTTTTCATTAACAATGTACGACTCTCCCAGCTCAATAGTAAGGGCGGGGATATCGTGCTCAAGAAGGCTGTAAGAAAAAGAGCCCTTTGTCTCCTCGGTCTCCTGCACGACAAGGAAACCCGATTGATCGGCGACTTTGAGTGTCTGTTCGTATGCCTTTTTATGAGCGCTGCCCGGATTAGAATCAACGAGAGTGTAAGGGATCGACTTCATCCAGTCGTTGTGCAGGTCCAGCACTAAAGCGGGATTCGTCTCTTTAATGGTTGTAAAAATTTTATCGGCGATTCTCTCTGCAACAGAGCCGTTCGTATCGCCCGGAAAAGAACGATTAAGGTCTTCCTTGCTCAAAGTAATATTTCTGCTGGCGGTCTCGAAGCCGATTGGATTCATAAGCGGGAAAGCATAGAGCGAGCCGCTCAGAAGCGGTTGTCGTCTTATTGCCTTAAACACTTCCTGTATTGTAACAATGCCGGTTACTTCATCGCCGTGAATGCAGCCTGTCAGCCACACCACCTGGCCGGGATTCGGGCTTTCGATCGCCATAAAGGGCAATCTCCGCCGGGACAAATCCGAACCGGTCAGAATTTTCAAAAATGAATATCTCACTTTTTGCGGCTGTTCTTTATTTTGAGTAGGTTTCACTGTTTATTCTCTTACATATCCGAAAGCGTATTATTGATTTGATATTCATCATCACCTTTTGTATCCGCCTTTTTTATGTCTCTTTTCTTCACTCAAATAACCAATCTGTGATTTTGACTTATGAGTTGGCATTATCATTTCCGACAGAACCTTGAAAACAAGCTTAAACTGTTCATCATATTGGCGTTCCATTGCCTCGATTTTTCTCCTAATCGTTTCATTGCCGGCCAATATTTCCCGCAGCTTGACGAATGTTCGCATAATTGCGATATTAACTTCAACAGCCCGTTTGCTCCGAAGAACACTGGAAAGCATAGCAACACCTTGTTCGGTGAAGGCGTAAGGCATGTAGCGGCGGCCACCCCGGCCTTCTTTTGAGATGCCAGTTTGGCATCTCAAAAAAACTTCATACTCTGATTTGGTCAGTTGAAACATGAAATCGGTGGGGAAACGTTCTATGTTACGCTTGACCGCTCTGACCAAAGCTCCTGTTTCCACCCCGTACAGTTGTGCTAAGTCGCTGTCAAGCATAACCTTATGTTTACGCACATGGTAGATGCACTGCTGTATTCGTTCGAGAGGAATCATTGAATTTGTAATATCAGGCATTTTTAATCGCTCCGAAATTTGTTTGTTTCCTGTAATCACAAATTGTGACCACCTTTTTCAATGTTCCTGTATAGAGCGTCAGGTGTTTATTCGACATTCTTATTATTCTTATATAAACCGGCTTTTCGTCTCGATTCCGATTTCTCATTGATATACGTGTCCTCGCACACGTCCAGGCCGAGCTTCGCTATCAGGCCCTTGAGATAATCGAGATGCGGGCAGGGCGAAGAATGAAAATTATCTTTGGTAAGGCACGAAGCTAATTGGACGACTATGCGCTCTTTGCCGATCCCTTCCTGCTTTTTGATACGCCGAACCAGGTTACTTAGTTTGCGCTGGACCGCACGTCCGCAGCAACCGCCGCAGGTAAGATTCAGGATGCGATACGCTTTGTCTTTTGGATACTTAGCAAAGCCACCTGAGCGTTCGTTGAATGCAAACTCGCAATTATAGCCGGAGCAGCGTTCTTTTACGATGTGACACTGCACGATTACGATGTAGTCTTTATCCTTTAAATCTGTCATGTTTCAAGCTTTCTTCTGACTGTTTTTAGTGTTAACCGGATTATGATTTTTGAGCTTAAAGTAATCCGTAGCGATTTGGTTTATAGTCTCGCCGATAGCAAGCGATGCCGTCGCGGCCGGCGATGGTGCATTCAGAACGTGAATAGAGTTGCCTTTCCTTTCTATCTTGAAATCGTCGATCAGCCGGCCGTTCGGCTTAATCGCCTGGGCACGCACACCTGCTTTACAGGGTTTAATATCATCGTCCTGCAGCGAGGGGACGAGTCTCTTTAATTGTTTTAAGAACAGTTTTCTGGAAAATGCCCTGGCATATTCACCCAGTCCGTATCTCCAGTATTTAAAGAACATTTTCCAGAGCCCGGGATAAGACATGGCATCCCATGAATCAGCAAGATTAAAATCGGTTTTGCCGTATCCTTCCCGCTTGAATGAAAACACGGCGTTCGGGCCGCACTCGATGTTTCCGTCGATCGTCCGAGTGAAATGGACGCCGAGAAAAGGTAGTGCCGGATCAGGGACGGGATATATCAGGTTTTTGACTTTTTCTTTTGCTTTTTCTGTAAGTTCATAGTAGTCCCCGCGGAAGGGCACAATTCTCATCTTCGGATCGACATTATCCATCCATGCTACCCTGTCGCATTGAAGGCCTGCACAGTTTATAATATACTTTGAAGAGAAGGATTCCTGGTTAGTTATAACTTTTGTAAAGAAATCGTGCTTATCAAGAGCTGTGACCCTGTGAGAAGTCAGAACCTTATTACCGTTGCCTTTTTTCTCTATAAGCTGGGCAAACTTCTCTGCGACTTTGGTAAAATCAATTATTCCTGTAGAGGGTACACGGATTCCAGCGATACCCTCGCAGTGGGGCTCGATTTCCTTGATTTGGTCTGGCCCGATTTTCTCAATACCTTCGATGCCGTTTTCCCGGCCGTTCTGAAGAATTCTTTCGAGATGGACTAATTCTTTTTGCTGCGTTGCAACGATGATTTTCCCGCAAATCTTATGGGGGATTTTATGCTTTTTCACAAAGGCTAACAGTTCTTTGCGTCCTTTAGCGCAGTTTATTGCCTTATTCGAGCCTGGCTCGTAGTATAGCCCCGAGTGAATTACACCGGAGTTATGGCCGGTCTGATGTGTTGCTAATTTGTCCTCTTTTTCCA
>Ga0209536_100003794_pt1 | contig 24073 bp, 11 predicted proteins | sample DeeMarSeWOR28_12_FD_187461 | JGI IMG/M metagenome (GOLD analysis project Ga0209536, IMG submission 187461) | Marine sediment microbial communities from White Oak River estuary, North Carolina - WOR-2-8_12 (SPAdes) (version 2) | ecosystem: Environmental > Aquatic > Marine > Intertidal zone >...
TCCCCGATACTCGCTCGGTCTCGCGGACACCCGCGCCACTTCGGCCGCGAGGCGGGAACGCCCGGCAGCACCTCACAGGCGTGCCGGACGCGACGGGGTGTCCCCCAGCGAGCGACTAAGATCGACCCGGAGCGAGCGGGGGACACCCCCGAGCAAGACGGCACGCCCGGGCGCTGCGCGGCACCGGCGCGCCTAAGAGTCGGGCCGCAAGCGCTCGAGGGCGGCACGGGCGGTGGCGTTGCCGGGCTCGAGCTCGAGGGCACGCTCGAGGGCGGCGATGGCTTCGGCGCGGCGGCCGAGCAGGGCCAGCGCGTGGCCGAGGACCAGCCACGAGTTGACGGCCTGCGGCCCGAGCCCCGCGGCCCGGCGCGCGTAGCGCAGCGCGTCCTGCGGCCGCTGCCGCTCGATCAGCGCTGCAGCCGCCTCGAACTGCAATGCATGGGCGGTCGGAAAGGCATCGGCGAGCACCGTCGTGACATGGGCGTAACCTGCCACGTCGCCGGTCTCCCGGTAGTGCCTGCGCAGCGCGTCCTGCGCGCGTGGCCAGTCGGTCTGTTCGCGGAAGAGCGCCTGAGCCAGGCGCTCGCCCTCGGACGTCGCGGGAGGCAACCGGTAGTCCTCCTGCCTGTCGCGGAAGGGCCAGCCGGACTTCAGCCGGCCGACCTTGTACTCGCCCAACCACCGGTCGATCTCGGTCACCGGCATCTCGGTCCTTGCGACCTCCCCCCGGACGGACACCTCCGGCTCGCCGAGCAGGTCGCTCTCGAGGAGTGCGTCGAAGAACGCGTCCGCCAGCAGGAAATAGCCGTCGAGGTTCGGATGAACGTGCTCGAGCATGAGGCTCGCCCCGACGATGCCACCGGGGCTTGCATCGGCGAGCCGCTGCTGGGAATCGACGACCGTTGCACGTTCTCGAGCGGCGACGCGCCGCACGATGTCGTTGAACGCACCCGGTGCGCGGAAACGCAATTCGTCGAGATCCCGCGCGCTGCGATAGGCCTCGCGCGCACCCCCGCTATCGCCCGCGGCCTCGAGCTGTCGGCCACGCTCGAATGCCTCCCGCGCCCGCGCGCCGGCGAACGGCGGCTGGTCGCGCTCGTTCGAGGCCACCGTGCCGATGAACACGGGTACGCCCGCGCGCCGGTAGGTCGCCAGCAACTCGCCGAGGTTGTGCTCGTACTGGTCGAGCCCGCGCCGGTACAGCGTCGAGTCGAGCGGTATGGAGCGCTCGCCCGCCACGCGCGCCATGAGCGTCTCGTCCCCCGCCGTCGGCGGCGCGGGAGGCGCTGCCACGCGCGGCAGGAACGACTGCATGAGCTGGAACAGCCGGAGCTCCCGCACCGCCAGGTATGCGCGCGTGACCCAGGGCGAGGAAGCGAGGCGCATCGTCGAGCCCACGCCGAGGATGCCGAGATACTCGTTGTGGCCGATGTAGACGACGACGGCATCCGGCTGCTGCGCGAGGATCTCCGGGGCGAAGTCGACCAGCGCGTAGCTGTTGACCGCCGCCATCGCCGTCTGGATGACCTCGATCTCACGCTCCGGCCAGACGAGCCGCAGGCGCTGTTCGAGTTCGCCGGCGAGAGACGCCCCGAGACCGTAGGGAAAGCCTGCCGCGCTCGAAGCGCCCTGCACCACCACGCGGAAGGAGCCCGGCGCCCTGGAGGCACGGAAGTAGGCCGTCTCAATCGACACCGAAGGCGCCTGCATCGGGTCCGGGACCAGGCGCAGCACGGCGCGGGGATTGGCCTGCCGGTATCCGGGCATTCCGGGTGCGTCGATGAACAGCGGCTCGAGATCGTGCCCGTAGCCCGCCACCCGCAGCCCGCCCTCGACGAGGGCGAGCATTGCGAGCGGCAGCAACACCGTGACCAGCGCCAGCGACCAGCGAGGCGTTCCGCGCCTTGCTGCGGCCCGGGCGTCCGCGGCCGCGGCGGCCGGCGCATCGCTTGCAGCTCGTGAATCCGCCTTCCGGCGCTTTCTGCGGGCCATCGCGAAATCCTATCCTCCCGCACCGGCTCCGCGGGCCGAAAAGAAAAGGGGATGCGGGTATCCCCGCATCCCCTCGTGAGGTCCGCCGGGCGCGGCTTACGGGCCGCTGACGGTCAGCTCCGGCGCACCGCTCTCGGGCACCAACAGGCTGAAGTCGTAGGTCCCGATCGTCGGCACGGTGATGCCGATGTTGCCGCTCGAGCTGGAGCAGTCGAGCGCGAGCGGCGTGCCGACCTCGATCGGCGTCGACGAGCCGCAGTTGGTCGCACCGCCGGTCGTCCCGCCCCAGTCGGAGTCGGCGATCTTGAAGTCGTCCGCCCCCGGGGCCAGGAACTTCGTGCCACGATAGACGCGGCCGCCGACGTAGCGCATCGCGTTGCCCGGCCCGTCGCTCCAGTCGCCCGCCAGCCCGCGGATGAACAGGTCGAGGTCGAACGGCGTCTTCTCGACCGTCAGCAGGAGCGAGGCCGGGTTGCTGGCATCCACCGCGAACAGGTAGCTGCCTGCCGTCGGGAACGTGATGCTCAGGTTCTGCGAGTCGTTGTTGCAGGTGAGCGCGAAGGGCTGCCCCGGAGTGACCGTGCCGTCCTGGTCGCCGGGACGGCCGCAGTTCGTCGCACCTCCCGTGTCACCACCCCAGCTGTTGTCCGCGACCTTGAAGTCGTAGGAACCCTGCGGCAAGGCGGGGATCACGACCCGGTAGGTGTCGACCGCATCCCACACGAGCGGTGCCGTCGGCGCCGGACCGTTGCCCCAGTCGTTGAAGCCGCCGCGGATGAACACGGTGGTGGCACCGAAGAACGGCTCCGTCGACACCGTCAGCACGGGTGCCGCCGTGTCCGACGCGTCGAGGTCGAACACGTAGTTACCGTTCGCCGGTGCGTTCAACGCCAGGTTCTGCGAGTTGCTCGCACAGGTCAGCGGGGTCGGCGCACCGAGCTTGACCTCGAGGCCGCCCGCCCCGTCCGGCGCGCCGCAGTTGGTGTCGGCGATCCAGTTGGCGTCGGCGACCTTGAACTCCGATGCCCCCGCGGTCACCGGGAAGGTGACCGCATAGTCCACGCCTCCCAGGAACGTGAACTTGCGCTCCGGGTTGTCGGACCAGTCGCCGTTGATGCCCCGCACGAACAACTCGCGCGCGAACGGTGCGCAGGAGGTCTGCTCGGCACGGACGAACACGGCCGTCGTGCGCGCAGGCACCGAGAAGCCGCTGGCACTGTGGGTCGCGGTCTGCACTACCGGGTCCGTGGAGGCCGCGAGCGCGGGGTGCAGCGTCCAGGTCTCGGCAGGGTAGTAGCCGAGCGTCCGCGGGTCGTCAGAGGCGTTGACGATCACCATGATCGCGCCCTCGGCCGGCGAGAGACCGCTTGGGTCCGCGCAGCCGTCGATGCGCATGGCGACGAGGCCCGGCACCTGGAAGGGACCGGTGTTCTCGAAGCTCACGCGCTTCTCGATCTCGGCCGCCGTGCGCAGGCGGAAGAGTTCCGAGCTCTTCCGGATCTCCAGCATTTCCTGCACGTGGTCGAACACGCGCTGCCGTGACGCCTGGTCCGGCACCGCGTTCACGTTGAACACGGTGGCCGTCAATTGCGCATTCCAGCTCGCCTTGTTGTCACCCTCGAGCGGCAGGCCCTGGTTCCAGTGGGACGTCGCGAGCGTCCAGTCGATCTCGTTGAACCAGTCGCCCGAGTCGTAGGAATTCCGGTCCATGGACTTCGAGCGGAGGATGTCCGAGCCCGCGTGCAGGAACGGGATGCCCTGGCCCAGCAGCACGATCGACAGGCCCACGTTCTGCGCGCGCACGCGGTCGGCGAGCGGCGTGTTGGCCGGGTGCTTGTACTGGCTGATGTCCCAGAGTGCCTCGTTGTCGTGCTTGGAAATGTAGTTGATCGCCTCCTGCGGGTCCTCCGTGTAGCCCGAGTCCTGGCCGCGGTAGTCGACCTCCGAGCCGAGTGTCTGGTTGCCTTCGGAGTCCACGAAGCTGTAGTTCCTGAGGCCACCGGCCATCCAGACGCGGATGTTGTCCGTGTCGGCGATCAATGCCAGGCGGTCGTCGTTCGAGCCCGTGTTGGACGAGTTCGGGTCGTAGTACCAGCCCGAGATGAATCCCTGGTTGGTGATGTGGGCATTGCCGCTGTCGAACGGCCCGCCACCCCGGATGGGATCGCGGATGCGGTCGCTGAAGCTGCCGATACCCGTGCCGCCGAGGTTGGCCTGGCGCGAGGTGACGAAGCGCTGATCGTTCTGCACCGCGCCGAAGTTCCAGCCCTCGCCGTAGATGTAGACATCGGGATTCACCGCCTGCACGGCGTCCCGGAACTCCAGCATCGACGACAGCGGGTGGAAGGTCATGATGTCGAAGCGGAAGCCGTCGATCTTGTAGTCCCTGACCCAGCGGACGCCCGTGTCGACCATCAGCTTTTCCATCATCAGGAACTCGGCGGCCGTGTCGTCACAGCAGGAGTCCCGCAGGACGTTGCCGGTGGTCTCGTTGCGGCGGTGGTAGTAGCCCGGAACGATGCGGTCGAGAACGGACTTCGGGCTCTGGCCGGAGGCATTGGTATGGTTGTAGACCACGTCCATGACCGTGCCGAGCCCGGCATCCGCGATGCCCTTGACCATGCGGCGGAACTCGAGGATTCGCTGCGGCCCGTTCGGGTCGGTGGAGTAGCTGCCCTCGGGCGCGCCGAAGTGCAGCGGGTCGTAGCCCCAGTTGAAGCCGTCGAGGTCGCGGAGCCAGTTGGCGATCTGCTGCGGCCGCTCGAGCTGGCCGTTCGCCACGGCATCCTCCATCGCCTGGCGGATGGTCTTGCCGGCATCGCTGGCGCAGAGACTCGCGGCCGCGGCATTGGCGGCGCAGAGGTCCTCGACCGGGTCGTCGATCTCGACGCGGTCAGCGGGGTTCTCCTTGATCGTCGCGATGTCGAAGGCCGGCAGGACGTGCACGTGAGTCAGGCCCGCCGCGGCGAGCGCCTCGAGATGATTGCGACCTGCCGTGCCCGGCACGTCGAAGGCCGTGAACTTGCCACGATCGGCGGCCGGCACCGAGCTGTCGGCGATGCTGAAGTCGCGCACGTGCAGCTCGTACACGACGATGTCCTCCGGCGCCTCGATGGCCGGCTTGACGATCGTGTCCCATCCCGCCGGCTTGAGGTCGGCGTCGTCGAGGTTGACGAACTGGCTGCGCACGCTGTCGGTCGCGAGGCTGACCGAGTACGGGTCCGTCACCTCGTTGGTAACTAGCGCGTCCACGGCCGGCGAGTAGACCCGCAGATTGAGGGTGTAGAACTTGCGGTCCCAGGCCGCGGTGCCGTCGACGGTCCAGATGCCGCTGGCCTCATCCAGCGTCATCGGCACCTCCTCGATCAGCGTGCCGTCAGCCTCGTAGACCTTGACCGAGACGCCCGGATCGGTGAGCGCCGTCGGCGCCCACACGGCGAGCGAGGGTGCGCTGCCGGCGTAGGTGACGCCGAGCGACTGGTCGTAGGCGGCCTCCGCGTAGAGATCGTCGAGCGCACCCGGAATCTGAACCAGCGTACCGCCCACCGGGTTGCCGCTGCCGTCGTAGCCCATGGCCACGAGCTGCTGGCGGGCGAGGTCCTTCGCTGCGGCGATCGCGTCGGCGGGCAGCGCCCAGGCGTCGAGCCCGGCGAGATGCCGCTGCTTGTCGAGTGTCGGTGCAGTGGCGCTCGAGAGCGTCACGGACTGGTAGTTGCCCGACAGCCCCTGCAGGCCGGCCTTGATGGAGGCATCGGCGGAGGCCAGCAGGCGCACCTCGGTCGCGCCCTCGGGCAGGTCCCACAACAGGGTATCGTCCGTGACCCAGTGGGCCGCCGCGCCCGTGATGCGCAGCGCCGCCGCGCCGCCGGGCGGCACGGGACTCACGTCGTTGACCTCCGACACCACGAAGACGATGTTGCCCTCGGCGATGCGGATGAACTGGTCCGGACCCGGATCCTTGGTGTCGCCCTTGTGGATGATGAAGCCCAGCACTTCCGGGAACTCGGCCACGTCGTCCGGATCCGCGCTGTAGGGCGGATTCGTGTTCTGCGGCAGCCCGATCCGGTAGTACGCGCCGTAGACCGGGTCGATGCCCTCGGAGAGGTACTCGCCCGGCGTGGCGAATTCCGTCCACGCGGGCCCTGCGGGCGTGACCGGGAACAGGTGCAGGCCCCAGCCGTCGTACTCGCCGTCGGGACGGAAGTAGTAGAGGATCACCTCGTCCGCGCCGGACGGCAGCCCTGCGGGCGCACCCACGCGCGCGGTGCCGGATCCGGCGAACGTGTAGAGGCTCTGGGAGCCGTCACCGGGATAGGCCGTGATGGTCTCAGACGTTCCACCGTCATTGACCGTGTAGGTCAGCGCCGTGTAGGGCGTGAACGACACTCCCGTGACGCGGCACCCGAAGCTGCCGTCCGGCGTGCAGTCGAGCGTCTGCCCGCCGACCGTGATGGTGGTGCCGGTGTAGTCGCCCGTCCGGTTGCGGTAGTAGATCGAGGTCGTCTTCGTCGAGGGCCGGAACTCCGGCCGTGACGTCCACTTGAAGTCCTGCACGCCGATGTTGCCGGCGCCGCCGAGGTTCTCGATCACGACCCGGGCGATGCGCGCCGCCCCGCCGCGGGCCTCCTCCGCCACGGACACGTTGCCCGTGAGGTCCTCGATCTCGTTGATCGGCGCGCCGGTGGTGTCGAGGACGCTGATCTTGACGACCGGCTCGGGCTCGCCGGGATCCGGCCCGCCGCCGCCATCATCCGGCGGGGACACCGTCACGCTGGGCGCGGCCGCGTTGAAGCTGAAGGTGTAGGTGTTGGCCTCGGAGATGGTCAGCAGCAAGTTCTGCGACAGGGACTCGCAGGAGAGCGTGAACGGCACGCCGATCGCCACCGGCTTCGGCGACTCGAAGGCGCCGCAGTTGGTCGGGCCCGACCAGTCGGCGTCGGCCACCTTGAACTGGTAGTCGCCGGGCTCGAGCGTGATCTTGACCTCGAGGACGTTGTCGGCGACCTCGCGCAGCCGGTTGCGGCCGCTCGCCGCCCAGTCGTCCTGCACGCTGCCGCGGACGAACATCGGGATGTCGAACGGCGGGGAAACCGCCTGGGAGACCGCGCTGGTGCTGCCCGTACCCGTCTTGGAGGCGCCGACCGAGGATCCTGCCGCTGCGCCGGCCACGGTGTCGAAGCTGACGAGGTCCGCCGGGGTGGTCAGGTCGACGGTCGCAGTCTCGCCCTCGGCGATCACCCAGGCGCCGGTGCCAGGCACCGAGCCGCCCGTGAACTGCGCGGAATACGGCGGCGTGCCGACGATCAGCGGCGTCGTGGCCTGCGCGGTGAAGTCGGCGGAGACGCTGACCGGGTTCTCCTGGGTGACGTCGCCACCCGAATCCGGCTTGCGGTCGTCGGTGCTGCCGCTGCATGCGGCGAGCGCCATCGCGGCCGAAATCCACAAGAGTCTTGCGGCAAACCCGGGGAATGAACGCAGCATCAGCTATCTCCCGGTCACGCCTGCGCGGATCGAAAGAGGGAGCCATCTGGCGCGGCAGGACAAATCGTTCCCGGAGCACGAGCGGCGGGTGGCCGGTGCCGGGTTTGATCTGTCAGCTGCGCTAAACCCCCCTGTTTCCATCCGGTGCAGGCGGACTTGTCCCTGTTGTTGTCCCGTCGTCGGCGACGACAGTGGGAAAAATGCCACCGTGCGCTGCAACAACGCAAGTGCGATCTGGCCTCCGGTGGCCTGTCCTGTACATAGGGTCAGGCTGCACCCGGCGGGATGGCCTCGAGGACGAGCAAGGAATGTGCCGGCAGTGCGACCGGGCCTGGCGCCAGTCGGCCCCCTTCGCTGCGCTGGCCCGACGTGTCGGCCAGGATCCGCCAGCTTCCGTCTCCGGGCCCGGGCAGGCCGAAGTCGCCCTCCCGGGACTCGGCGGAAAAGAGCACGAGCAGGTCGCCCTTGGTTGCATCGCCCTCGCGAACCCGCGCACCGAGACGCATGCCGAGGCGCCTGAGACCGTGATCGTTCCAGTCCTGTGCAGCCATCTCCCGGCCGTCAGGATGCAGCCAGGCGACGTCCGTCGACTGGCCGGCAGTCGGCGAGCCCTTGAAGAAGGTCTCGCGTCGCAGCTCGCGGCGCGCGTGCCGCAGCGCGACGAGTCGGGCCACGAATCCGCTCAGGGCCTGCTGCTCGTCGTCCAGTTCCCAGTCGATCCAGTTCAGGGCGTTGTCCTGGCAATAGGCGTTGTTGTTGCCGCCCTGGCTGCGGCCGAACTCGTCGCCCGCCTGCAGCATGGGCACCCCCTGCGACAGGAACAGCGTGGCCAGCATGTTGCGCATCTGTCGCAGCCGCAGCGTCTGCACCGCCGGGTCGTCGGTCGGGCCCTCGACGCCGCAGTTCCAGCTCAGGTTGTCGGTGTGCCCGTCGCGGTTGTGCTCGAGGTTGGCCTCGTTGTGTTTGTCGTTGTAGGAGACGAGGTCCGCCAGCGTGAACCCGTCGTGCGCGGCGACGAAGTTGATGCTGGCGGCTGGCCGCCGTCCGCCGCTGCGGAACAGGTCGCTCGACCCCGCCAGCCGCTCGGCGAGGCTCGCGACCATGCCCCCATCGCCACGCCAGAACGAGCGCACCGTGTCCCGGTAGCGGTCGTTCCATTCCGACCAGCCGGCCGGGAAGCGCCCGAGCTGATACCCGCCCGGCCCGAGGTCCCAGGGCTCGGCGATCAGCTTGGTGTAGCCGAGCAGCGGATCCGAGCTCAGCGCACTGAAGAACGGTGCCAGGGCCGAGAAGCCCGCCGCATCGCGGCCGAGCACGGGCGCCAGGTCGAAACGGAAGCCGTCGACGCGCATGACGCTCGCCCAGTAGCGCATGCTCGAGAGGACCATCGCCCGCACGCCGGGGTGCTCGAGATCCACCGTGTTGCCGCAGCCGGTGTGGTTCTCGTAGTGACGCGCGTCGTGCCGAAGCAGCCGGTACCAGGAGGCGTTGTCGAGGCCTCGCATCGAGAGCGTCGGCCCGCCCGTACCGCCCTCGGCCGTGTGGTTGTAGACGACGTCGAGGATGACCTCGAGGCCCGCGTCGTGCAGCGCGCGCACCATCTGCTGGAACTCGCGGACGGGATCCTCGACGGCGTACAGGCGCGATGGCGCGGACCAGGCGATCGGGTTGTAGCCCCAGTAGTTGGTGAGCCCGCGCTCGAGAAGGAACTCCTCCGCCAAAAACGCGTGACAGGGCATCAGCTCGACGGCGGTCACGCCGAGCGACCTGAGGTGTTCGATCACCGCCGGCACGGTGAGCCCGAGGTACTTGCCGCGCCACTCCGGCGGCACCGCGGGATGCTGCTTCGTGAACCCCCGGACGTGCAGCTCGTAGAGGACGGTGTCCCGCCAGGGCGTGGCCGGCGCCCGCGTCCGGCCCCAGTCGAAAGCCGGGTCCACGACGCGGCTGCGCGGGACAAAATCCGCGGAATCGCTCGGATCGGGCGCGCCGTTGGGGAGGTTCAGGTCGGTGTCGTAGAGCGCCGGATCGGGCCAGACCTCGCCGACCAGGTCGAGCGCCATCGGGTCCAGCAGCAGCTTCTGGGGGTTGAAGCGGTGGCCGGAAGCCGGCTCCCAGGGCCCGTGCGCCCTGAAGCCGTAGAGCGTGCCGGGTTTCGCGCGCGGCGCCGGCACGAAGCCGTGCCAAACGTCGCCGGTCCGGCCGGGCAGCGCCAGCACGTCTCGCGCCTCGCCCACACCCTCGTCGAACAGGCAGAGGTCGATGCGCTCGGCATGGGCCGAATACACGGCGAAGTTCACGCCTTCCCCGCTCCAGGCCGCTCCGAACGGGCGTGGTGATCCCGGCCTGATCGCCGTCTGGGCCTTGGCCATCAAATGATCCCCTCCCGGCCGACGTCGCTCAGCCGCACCTGGCCGAGCCGTCGGCGGCGTTTACCAGGATACCCGTCAACCCGACTGCCGGCGGTAGATGACTGCGCAGAGCGGCGGCAAGGTGACCCTCAGCGAGTACGGAAACCCGTTCCACCCCTCGGACTCGGCCCGTGCGCGATCCTGCCGCGAGTAGCTGGATCCACCGTAGAACGGCGCGTCGGAGTCGAACAGGCAGACGTATTCGCCCGGCTCCTCCACGCCGATCCGGTAGCCGTCGCGCGGCACCGGTGTCGCGTTGAACATGCACACGACGGCCGGTGCGGACGGATCGCCCGGCCGACCCCGACGGAAGCCGAACACGCTTTCCGCCGCGTTGTGCAGGTCGATCCAGCGGAAGCCGTCCGGGTCCCAGTCCGTGGCATGCAGGCCGCCGAGTTCCGCGTAGAGACGGTTGAGGTCGCGGACGCACAGCTTGAGCCCGGCGTGGCGGGCGTCGTCGAGCAGCGCCCAGTCGAGCGCCTCCCAGTCGCGCCACTCGTGCCACTGCCCGAGCTCGCCGCCCATGAACAGCAGCTTCTTGCCAGGGTGCACGGCCATGTACGTGTACAGGAGCCGCAGGTTGGCGTGCTGTTGCCAGGGGTCGCCCGGCATCTTGCCGAGGAGCGAGCCTTTGCCGTGCACGACCTCGTCGTGCGACAGCGGCAGCATGAACCGCTCCGACCAGGCGTACATGAACGAGAACGTGATCAGGTTGTGCTCGTGGCTGCGGTACACCGGGTCGAGCGAGAAGTAGCGCAGGGTGTCGTTCATCCAGCCCATGTTCCACTTCATCGCGAAGCCGAGGCCGCCGTGCTCCGCGGGCTGCGTGACGCCCGGAAAGGCGGTGGACTCCTCGGCGACCGTCAGCACGCCGGGGTAATAGTGGCGGACGGTACCATTCAGCTGGCGCAGGAAATCGATGGCATCGAGGTTCTCGCGGCCGCCGTAGCGATTGGGGACCCACTGGCCGGGTTCGCGGCTGTAGTCCAGGTAGAGCATCGACGCGACCGCGTCCACGCGCAGCCCGTCGACGTGGTAGTGCTCTAGCCAGTACATGGCATTGGCCACGAGGAAGTTGCGGACCTCGTGGCGGCCGTAGTTGAAGATCTTGGTGCCCCAGTCCATGTGCTCGCCGAGGCGCGGGTCGGCGTGCTCGTAGAGCGCCGTGCCGTCGAAGTGCGCGAGGCCGTGGTCGTCGCGCGGGAAGTGCGCGGGAACCCAGTCGATGATCACGCCGATGCCGGCCTGGTGGCAGCGATCGACGAAGTGCATGAAGTCCTGCGGCGTGCCGAAACGCGCCGTCGGGGCGTAGTAGCCCGCCACCTGGTAGCCCCAGGAGGCGTCGAGCGGGTGCTCCGACACGCCCATCAGCTCGATGTGCGAGTAGCCGAGGTCCCTGGCGTAGGGAATGAGCTCCTCGGCCGCCTCGTGCCAGTTCATGAACGGCGGGTAGCGGCCGCGCCGGCTCCGCCAGGACGACAGGTGCACCTCGTACGCGGCGATCGGCCGCGAGGCCGGGTCGGAGACCGCCCGCTCGCGCATCCAGGCCGCGTCGCCCCACTCGTAGCCGTCGAGCTCGGTGACGATCGAGCAGTTCTCGGGCCGCAACTGCATTGCGAAGCCGTACGGATCCGCCTTGAGCAGCGTGCGACCGTCGCGCGTGCGGATCTCGAACTTGTACGGCGTGCCGGGCCCGACGTCGGGAATGAACAGCTCCCACACACCGCTGCCGCCGCGCGTCTGCATCGGGTGGCGCCGGCCGTCCCAGAGGTTGAACGGGCCCACCACGCTGACGCGCTCGGCATTCGGCGCCCAGACCGCAAATCGCGTGCCGGCAAGGCCGTCGAGCGTGACAGGGTGGGCCCCGAGCTTCAGGTAGATGCGGTGGTGATTGCCCTCGCCGAACAGGTACAGGTCGTAGTCCGAGAGCTGCGGACTGAAGTAATAAGGATCGTGCCGCTCGCGGACGTGGCCGCCGGGATAGCGGATCCGGAGCCGGTAGGGAACGATCGGCCGGCGGTGCGGCAGCGCGCCCTCGAAGAGCCCATCCGGGTGCAGCCTGCGAAGACGCCGCGCCTGCAGGGGATCCTCGTCCTCCCAGAAGACGGACACGTCCTCCGCGCCAGGCTCGAGCACCCGCACCACGCAGCGCGGCGGGCCGCCGGGCTGCGGATACTCGTGATAGCCGAGTACGGATCGGGGCTCGCCATGCCTCGCCTGCACGAGCGCCTCGATCTCGCTGCGGCTGAGGCTCTCCGTCTCTGGCATGCGATGTCCTTGCTCGCTGGGTCCGCCGCCGGCCCGTCAGATGACGGGTCGGACGTCCCAGATGCTGTCCGCGTACTCGCGGATGCTGCGGTCGCTCGAGAACGTTCCCATAGACAGCGTATTGATCGCGGCGCGGCGGCTCCAGTCGTCGGGCAGGCGGAACAGGGCGTCGACCCGCTCCTGGGCCGCCGCGTAGGCGGCGAAATCGGCAAGCACCAGGAACGGCTCGCCGTCGCCGAGCAGCCGGTTCACGACCGGCTTGGCGGCATCCGCGTCGTCGGGCGTGAAGAAGCCCGAGTCGAGCATGTCGAGCGCCTCGCCCAGCGCGTCGTTGCCGGCGACGAAGTCCTGCGGAACGTAGCCGCGCTCGCGCAGCGCGCGGGTCTCGCCCGAGTCCATGCCGAAGATGAAGATGTTCTCCTCGCCCACCCGGTCGCGGATCTCGATGTTCGCGCCGTCGAGCGTGCCGATGGTCAGCGCACCGTTCAGCGAGAGCTTCATGTTGCCCGTGCCGGAGGCCTCCATTCCGGCCGTCGAGATCTGCTCCGACAGGTCGGCCGCAGGCATGATGCGCTGCGCGAGCGACACGTCGTAGTCGGGCAGGAACACCACCCGCAGGCGCCCCTCGATCGCCGGGTCGGCGTTGACCACGTGGGCCACGTTGTTGATCAGCATGATGATGGCTTTCGCCATGGCGTAGCCCGGCGCGGCCTTGCCGGCGAACATGACCGTCCGCGGCACGAGGTCGGCCTTGTCCGTCCGCAGCCGGTTGTAGCGCGTGATGACGTACAGCAGGTTGAGCAGCTGCCGCTTGTACTCGTGGATGCGCTTGACCTGCACGTCGAACATCGAGACCGGGTCCACCTCGATCCCGCAACGCGTCCGGATGACCTGCGCGAGCCGGCGCTTGTTCTCGCGCTTGACTTCGCGGAACCGCTCCCGGAACTCCAGTTGCTGCGGCGCATCGCGCATCCGGTCGAGCTCCTCCAGGTCGTTCTCCCAGGCGTGGCCCAGCCGCTCGGTGATGAGGGCCGACAGTCCGGGGTTCGACTGCTTGAGCCAGCGGCGCACCGCGATGCCGTTGGTCACGTTCGTGAAGCGTGCCGGAAACATCTCCGCGAAGTCCGCGAAGATGGTCTGCCGCATCAGCTCGGAGTGCAGCTTCGCCACGCCGTTGACCCGGCGGCTGCCCACGACCGCCAGGTGGGACATCCGCACCTGGCGGCCGTGGTCCTCGTCGATGATGGACATGCGCCGCCGCCGCTCGTTGTCCCCCGGGAATCTCACGGCGACCTGGTCGAGGAACTCGCGGTTGATGACGTAGATGATCTGCAGGTGCCGCGGCAACTGCCTCTCGAACGTCGCCACCGGCCAGGTCTCGAGCGCCTCCGGCAGCAGCGTGTGATTGGTGTAGCCGAACACCTCGCGCGTGATGTCCCAGGCGGGCGACCAGTCCATCTCGTACTCGTCGACGAGCAGCCGCATCAGTTCCGGAATTGCCAGCGTCGGGTGCGTGTCGTTGAGCTGGATCGCAACCGCGTCGCCGAGTTCCTCGAGGCGTCGGCCTTCCGCCAGGTGCGTCGCCAGCAGGTCCTGGATGCTCGCGCTCACGAAGAAGTACTGCTGGCGGAAACGCAGCTCGCGACCCTGCGGCGTGGAATCGTCCGGGTACAGGACGCGCGAGACGTTCTTGGCCGCGATCTGCTCCTCGACCGCGCCGTAGTAGTTGCCCGCGTTGAAGGAGCTGATGTGGAAGGGCGTGATCGCCCGGCCCGACCACAGACGGAGGTGGTTGACCGTGGGGCTGCGGTTGCCGGGGACCAGGTGGTCGAAGCCGATCGCCATCAGGTCCTGGGTTTCGATCCAGCGATGCCGCACCTTCCCGTCCGGGCCGCGCTGCGCCTCGCAGCGACCGCCGAAGCGGATGGTGTACTGCGCGTCGCTGCGCGGGATTTCCCAGGGATTGCGCAGCCTCAGCCAGCTGCTCGCCACCTCGTGCTGGCCACCGCCACTGCCGATCACCTGCGTGAAGATGCCGTAGTCGTAGCGGATGCCGTAGCCGACCGCCGGGTACTGCAGGGTCGCGAGCGAGTCCAGGAAGCAGGCCGCCAGCCGTCCGAGACCGCCGTTGCCGAGGCCGGGATCGACCTCGATCGCGGCGATCTCGTCGAGGTCCATGCCGAAGTCGGCGAGGACGGTGCGGGCCTCGCTCACGAGCTCGCCGTCGAGGCTCGACAGCGCGTTGACCAGCGAGCGCCCCGGCAGGAACTCGACGGACAGGTAGCAGATGCGCTTGGCGTGGCTGCGATGCAGCCGGCGCTGCGTGGCCAGCCAGCGGTTCGTCAGCTCCTCGCGCGTCGCCAGCGACAGGGCGTCGTAGAAGTCGCGGGGGGTGGCCGTGTCCGGGTCCTTGCCGAGGTGCCGCGTCAGGTGCTTGACCAGCGCCGCCCGCACCAATCCCGGCGCGAGCGTCGGCCCGCCCCAGATGCCCGTGCTGTCGGCCGCTAGTTCCATGCCAGCTCTCCGTCCGGCCCCTGCCGGATTGCGTTGCCCGTCATCCGTGATCCCCTCTCTCACCTGGCCGCCACAGCGCGTACACGCTGCGCATCCGCGGCGAGCGCGAATAATCCTTCGGCAGGGTCGCTCGCGTCCAGTCTTCTGCCACGAGCCTGCCCAGCGCGTCGCGATCGAGGCTGAAACGGCGCAAATTGGTCGAGAAGATCAGCAGCCCGCCCGGCGCAAGCCTGCGCAGCGCACCATGAATGAGCGCGACGTGGTCGCGCTGCACGTCGAGGGTGCGCTCCATGGACTTCGACGTCGAGAAGGTGGGTGGGTCGAGGAATACGAGGTCGAACCGCCGCGCGTCGTCGCCCGCCAGCCACTCGACGCAATCGGCACGCTCGAGTGCATGCGCCGGACCCTGCAGGCCGTTGATCTCCAGGTTGCGGCGTGCCCAGTCGAGGTAGGTGCGCGACAGGTCGAGCGTCAGCGTCCGGGCGGCGGCTCCCGCAGCCGCGTAGACCGTGGCCGTCCCAGTGTACCCGAAGAGGTTGAGGAAGCGCTTACCGGGGGCGAGCTCGCGGATGCGCCGGCGCAGGATGCGGTGGTCGAGGAACAGCCCCGTGTCCAGGTAGTCGGTGAAGTTGACCAGGAAGCGCAGCCCGTTCTCCTCGACCACCTCGAACTCGCCGCGCTCGGCGAGCTTGCCGTACTGGCTGGCTCCCTTCTGCTGGCGCCGCATGCGCATGAAGATCGCCTCGGGCGCGACGCCGGTCACCTCGTGCAACACCGAGAGCGCTTCCTCGCGGCGGGCCCGCGATCTCTCCGCGGCCACGCTGCGCGGCGGGGCGTATTCCTGGACGTACAGCCAGGACCCGCCGTGGCCGTCGGGGTCGCTGCGATACAGATCGATGGCGAAGGCATACTCCGGCATGTCGGCGTCATAGAGTCGGAAGCAGGACACGCGCTCGCGTCGCGCCCAGGCACCGAGCTCGCGGAGGTTCTTGGCGAGCCGGTTCGCGAACATCTGTGCGCCCGGGCGCGCGCGCGCCGCCGCCTCGTCGAACCGCGGGGGGCGCCCCGGCTCGCGGGGACTGATGAAGCGCTCGGGCCGCACGTCGAGGCGCAGCAGGCGGCACTCGATCGGTCCGTTGAACATGCGGTGGGAGCGCCTCGCCTCGATGCCGAGCGCACGGCCGAGAGGCGGGTTGCCCGTGAACACCGCCGCCTGCCACCCCGCGTATCCCTCTCGCAGCCTGCGCCCGAGGGTCTCGTAGAGCCCACGCAACTCCTCGGCCTGCCCGAGGCGCTCGCCGTAGGGCGGGTTGGCCACGAGCAGGCCGCGCGAGGCAGGCGCGTCGGGAAGGTCCGCGAGCGCGCAGCGGCGGAAGGAAACCGAGCCCTTCAGGCCGGCACGCTCCGCGTTCTCGAGCGCGATGCGAATCGCGCCCGCGTCGAGGTCGAAGCCGTGGATCCTGCCCGGCGCGAGCCTGCCGTGCGTCCTGCGCTGCTCCGCCTCGTGTCGCAGGCGCTGCCAGCACGCGGCGTCGTGCCCCCGCCAGCGGTTGAAACCGAAGTACTGCCGCAGCAGCCCGGGCGCAGCGTCTCCGGCCATCAGCGCAGCCTCGATCGGCAACGTACCCGAGCCGCAGAGCGGGTCGACCAGGGCGCCGCCGCCGGCGGCGATCGCGGGCCAGCCGGCGCGCAGCAGGATCGCGGCCGCGAGATTCTCCTTGAGGGGGGCGGCAACCTGCCGCGCGCGGTATCCGCGCCGGTGCAGGCTCTCGCCCGACAGGTCGATGCTCAGCGTGGCGACCGCACGGTCGATGCGCGCGTGGATGCGCACCGCCGGTTGAACGACATCCACCGACGGGCGGCGGCCGGTGGCCTCGCGGAACTGGTCGACGACGGCGTCCTTTACGCGCTGGGCCGCGTAGCGGGTGTGCAGCGTGCCCGGATCGGCCGATACCTCCACGGCCAGGGTATCGTCGGGGCCTAGATGCGCGGACCAATCGAAACCGTGCGTTCCGTGGTACAGGGCATCCGCATCGCCGGCCGGGAACTCGGCCACCGGCCACAGGACCCGCAGGCCGACCCGCGACCACAGGCAGGCCCGGTAGGCGACTTCGAGCGCCCCGCTGCAGTGCACGCCCGCCCGTCCCTCGCGCAGGTCGACACCCCCGGCCTCGGCGAGCTCGGCCGCGAGCAGGTCTGCCGTGCCCGGCGCGGCGGTGACGAAGAAGCGCCGCACGTCCACGGTCAGCCCAGCTCCAGGAGGGTGGCTCGCGCGGCCGGCCGGTCCAGGAACCGGCAGAGAATACGGTAGCTGTCGAGGTCGAACGGCGGCAGGGGCCCGGCCAGCAATTCGTCTACCGAAGTGGTTGCGTCGGCGGTCCCGCGGTAGCGCCAGCGGTCGAAGACGTGGATCTCCTCGACACCGCGCCAGTCCCGCTCACGGACGCCCACTGGCCCGCGGAACGGCCAGTCGCGCAGCTTGTGGCGGGCCAGCGCCAGCCGGGCACGCGTGGCGTGCAGCGCGGCGGACTCCTTGCCTGCGCAGGCGCCCCGGCAGCGGCCGACCTGGTACCCGAAGCAGCTGCCCTCACCCTCCTCGAGCCCGAGTGCGCGCCGGCACAGCTCGTGCGCCCGGATCAGCTCGTCGAGTGCCTTGCGGGCATCCTTCCTGGCCCGAAACACCCCGTAACAAGCGGGGACATTCCTATTTTCCTTTTTCTCGCAAGCCTCTGATGGGAAAGCATTTTCATCGGAAAGAAAAATAGGAATGTCCCCAATCGGCAGGACTTCGGCACGGACGCCGCCGTCTGCCGAGTCGAGGAGCTGGATCGTCCAGGCCTCGCGGGTCCCGCGCAGCCGCCGGTTGTGCAACGGCCCGAGTTCCTTGACCCAGCGCGCCTCCTTGAGAAGGGCACCGAGCTCGCCGGCGGTCTCGACCCAGTCCACGCGCCGCACCTGCCGCGAGAGTCGCAGTTCCTTCGTCGCGCGATGGTCGCCCGCGAAATGGGACAGCACCCGCGTCCTGAGCCGCGTGCTCTTGCCGACGTACAGCAGCGCGTCGTCCTCGCCCCAGAAGCGATAGACGCCGGGTGCCTCCGGCAGGTCCTCGGCCAGATCCGGCTCGAGCTGGGGCGGCAACGCGACCTCGCGGGTGAGGTCCGCGACGATGCCCTCGAGCTCCTGCGGGTCGTGCCGCTTTCGCAACAACCCGAGGAGGTCGGCCACGACCCGGGCATCCCCGAGCGCGCGATGGCGCGCCGCGCAGCTCAGTCCGTGGCGCTCCATCACCGCGTCGAGGCTGTGACCCCGCACGCCGGGATCGATACGGCGCGACAGCTTGACGGTACACAGCACGGGCGCCCTGAAGCGTACGTCGAGGCGCCGGAATTCCGTGCGCAGGAAGCCGTAGTCGAAGCGGGCGTTGTGGGCTACGAACAGCCGGCCGGAGAGTCGCTCCAGCACTTCGCGCGCGAGGTCTCCGAACGGCGGTGCCGCTTCCACCATCTGGGTGGAAATGCCCGTGAACTCCTCGATGCCGCGCGGGATCCGGCAACCGGGATTGACGAGCGAGCTCCACTCCTCCACGACCTCGCCGCCGCGCAGGAGCACGATGCCCACCTCGATGATGCGGTGGTGAAGCGCGTTTCCGCCCGTCGTCTCCAGGTCGACGCAGGCCATCTCACCGTCGAGTAGCATGGTGCCGGTCAGTCGAGCGGCGCGCCGAGCTCGAGCAGCGGGCCGTAGAGGTCCGGGCGCCGGTCGCGGAAGACGCCCCAGGCATGCCTATAGCGCCGCACGGCGTCGAGGTCGAAAGTGGCGGTCAACACCGCCTCGCTGTGGTCGTCGGCCTCGGCCACGACCTCCCCGGTGTGGTCGGCGATGAAGGAGCTGCCGTAGAACGTGATGGCGCACTTCTCACCCTGCTCGGTGCCGATGCGGTTCGAGGCGACGAGCGGCATCACGTTCGCCGCCGCGTGGCCCTGCATGGTGCGGCGCCAGTGACGACGCGAGTCGAGTGCCGGGTCCTGCGGCTCCGAACCGATGGCGGTGGGATACAGGAGGATCTCCGCGCCCATCACAGCCATGGCTCGTGCGCACTCCGGAAACCACTGGTCCCAGCAGACGCCGACGCCGAGGCGGCCGTGGCGCGTGCGCCATACGCGGAAGCCGGTGTCGCCGGGGGAGAAGTAGAACTTCTCGTGATAGCCGGGGCTCTCCGGGATGTGCGCCTTGCGGTAGACGCCCAGTATCGAGCCGTCGGCGTCGACCATCACCAGGCTGTTGAAGTAGGCGTTGTGCGCACGCTCGAACACGGACACCGGCAACACGACGCCGAGATCCGCCGCGAGGCGGGAGAAGCGCAGGACGGCCGGATTCCCGGCCACCGGGGTGGCCAGCTCGAAGTGACTCGCCAGGTGATCCTTGCAGAAGTAAGGCGTCTCGAAGAGCTCCTGAACGAGTACCACCTGGGCCCCTCGCCCGGCCGCCTCGCGCACCAGCCGCTCCGCATTCGCGATGTTCGCCTCGCGGTCCCAGCCGCAGGCCATCTGGGTCGCCGCCACCGTCACCTTCATGGGCAGGCCTCCGTCGTCGTCACTGCGACAGGTCGATCCAGGTCGTCTTGAGCTCGGTGTACTTCTCGAGCGCGTGCAGCGACTTGTCGCGCCCGTTGCCGGACTGCTTGAAGCCGCCGAAAGGCACCGTGATGTCGTCTGCGTCGTAGCAGTTGACCCACACTATCCCTGCCCGGATGGCCCGCGCGACGCGATGCGCCCGGGAGATGTCGCGCGTCCACACGGCGGCGACCAGGCCATAGTCCACGCCGTTGGCGATGCGGACGGCCTCCTCCTCGTCGCGGAAGGTGATCACCGAGAGGACGGGGCCGAAGATCTCCTCCCGCGCGATCCTCATGTCCATGGTGACCCCGTCGAAAACGGTGGGCTCGACGAAATAGCCGCCGGAGTCCTCCCGTACCCGGCGACCGCCGAGCCGCAGCTCGGCGCCGCCCTGCCTGCCGGTCTCGATGTAGCCGGTCACGGTCCGAAGCTGCTCCGCGTCCACCAGCGCGCCGAGTTTCGTCGCCGGGTCGAGCGGGTCGCCCGGCGGCATGCCTCTGCCGAATTCGACGATCTTCTCGAGCAAGGCCTCCTTGATCGACTCCTGCACCACGAGGCGCGAGGCGGCCGAGCACATCTCGCCCTGGTTGAAGAAGATCCCGAAGGCTGCCGCCGTGGCCGCGCGATCGAGGTCGGGCGTGTCTGCGAAGACGATGATCGGCGACTTGCCGCCGCACTCGAGCCAGACGCGCTTCATGTTCGAGCGGCCCGAGTACTCGAGCAGACGCTTGCCGACCCGGGTCGATCCCGTGAAGGCCAGGCAGTCCACGTCCCCGTGCAGGGCGAGCGCCTCGCCGGCCGTGTGGCCGAAGCCCGGCACCACGTTGAGCACGCCCTCCGGGAGGCCCGCCTCGACGGCCAGCTCCGCAACGCGAATCGCCGTGAGCGGCGACTTCTCGGAGGGCTTGAGGACGACGGAATTGCCGGCCGCGAGCGCCGGCCCGAGCTTCCAGCTCGCCATCAGCAGCGGGAAGTTCCACGGAGTAATTGCTCCGACGACGCCCACCGGCTCCCGGGTGATGGTGGCCAGCGTGCTGCGTGCGGTCGGCGCGACTTCGTCATAGACCTTGTCGACGGCCTCCCCGTACCACTCGATGCAACGCGCCGCCGCCGGGATGTCTATCGACAGGGAATCCGAGATCGGCTTGCCCATGTCCAGGGACTCGAGCAAGGCCAGCTCCTCCTTGTGCTCGAGGATCAGCGCGGCGAAGCGCTTGAGAGTCCGCTTGCGCTCGGCGGGGGCGCGTCCCGCCCAGCGGCCGTCCTCGAAGGCGCGCCGTGCCGCGGCCACGGCCGCGTCCACGTCGGCTGCCGCGCAGGAGGCGACCTGCGTCAGCGTCCGGCCGTTTGCCGGGTTCACGCAGTCGAAAGTCTCGCCGCTCGCGGAGTCGACGTAGCGGCCGTCGACGAAGGCGCGGGTACGAAACGCAAGCTGCGCCGCCCGCTCGTGCCAGTTCGTGGCGGGATGGGCATTGTCCATGGGGATAGCCTGTGCTGGGTCCGGGAGTCCGGAGGATCGTCGCGATCATCCTAGGATACTCGACGGCGGGCGCGTAAACTTGCCTCCGGCCCTTGGCAAGCAACACGTCTCCGGCCCGCTCCCAGGGAGCCGGCCGCATGGAGCCTGCGCACATGAATGCGAGCCCCGCACACCGGCCGCTCACCCGCGAGCAGCTGGAAGCCTTCTGGATGCCCTTTACCGCCAACCGCCAGTTCAAGTCGGCACCCCGGCTGCTGGCCAAGGCCTCCGGCATGCACTACTGGACGCCGGAAGGCCGGCAGATCCTCGACGGCACTGCCGGTCTCTGGTGCGTGAACGCGGGTCACGGCCGCAACGAGATCTCCGAGGCGGTGGCCCGCCAGATCGCGACGATGGAATACGCGCCGCCCTTCCAGATGGGGCACCCGGGGGCCTTCGAGCTGGCCAACGAGATCGTCAAGCTCTCGCCCGAAGGGCTCGACCACGTGTTCTTCACCAACTCCGGCTCCGAGTCGGTCGACACGGCGCTCAAGATTGCGCTCGCCTGGCACCGCGTGCGCGGCCAGGGAACCCGCACGCGGCTGATCGGCCGCGAACGCGGCTACCACGGCGTCGGTTTCGGCGGCATCTCCGTCGGCGGCATGGTCAACAACCGCAAGTTCTTCGGCGCGATGCTGCCCGGGGTTGACCACCTCGCCAGCACCCACTCGATCCAGCACAACGCGTTCTCGCGCGGGCTGCCGGCCTGGGGTGCGCACCTCGCGGACGAGCTCGAGCGCATGGTGGGGCTTCACGACGCCTCCAACATCGCCGCGGTGATCGTGGAACCGATCGCCGGCTCGACGGGCGTGCTGCTGCCCCCGAAGGACTACCTCCGGCGGCTGCGAGAGATCTGCTCGAAGCACGGCATCCTGCTCATCTTCGACGAGGTGATCACCGGCTTCGGCCGGACGGGCTCCCCGTTCGCGGCGCAGGAGTTCGACGTCGTCCCGGACATGATCACCTGCGCCAAGGGGCTCACCAACGGCGCCGTGCCCATGGGCGCAGTCATCGTCCGCAAGGACATCTACGACACGTTCATGGACGGCCCCGACACCGCCATCGAGCTGTTCCACGGCTACACCTACTCGGCTCACCCGGTCGCCTGCGCGGCCGGGCTGGCGACGCTCGACATCTACGAGCGCGAAGGCCTGATGAGCCGGGCCGGCGAACTCGCCTCGTACTGGGAGGACGCGGTCCACTCGCTCAAGGATCTGGCACACGTGATCGACACGCGCAACTACGGCCTGATCGCCGGCATCGAGCTCGAGCCCATTCTGGGCAAGCCGACGGCGCGCGCGTTCGACGCCTTCCTGCGCTGCTTCGAGCGCGGCGTGCTCATCCGCACGACGGGCGACATCATCGCCCTCTCCCCGCCGCTGATCATCGAGCGCGGGCACATCGACGAGCTGTTCGGCACGATCGGCGACGTACTCAAGACGCTCTGATTTCGTACGACTGCCGGGTCCCTTTCGCGGGCCGACTCCGGCAAGGCCGGGCAGGGAGCGCGGCATCGAAGGCGTGCCGTCCTGCCCGGGACCTGCCGCACCTCGCGGCCGGGGTCCGGCGCAGTGTCCGCTCGATTCGCTCCCCGATACTCGCTCGGTCTCGCGGACACCCGCGCCATCGCAGCCGCGAGGCGGGAATGCTCGGCGGTGTCTGGCGGGCGCGCCGTATTGCTCGGGGGTGTCCCCCGCTCGCTCCGGGTCGATCCTAGTCGCTCGCCGGGGGACACCCGCCTCGCGTTCGGTACGCCCGCCACGGCCGGCGGTCCTGGCGCGCCACGGAATCGTGTCGAGACTCCAACGTAATGAGGCCCCGGCAGCCCAGGCTGCCGGGGCCTCGGTCCGGTCCGGGCGGCTGCGGCCAGCGCCGTCCCGCCCCGCGCGTCACCACGGGAATGTAGTGCTCACCGTGAAGATCGCGCGGCCTTCGCTCGAGAGGACGTTGTCCGGCGTTCCGTCCGCCACCTCGTAGTCGCTGCCGTCGACCCAGGCCAGCTCGAATTCGAAGTTGCCCCAGGTCTTGGTCACGCCGACCTTGTAGTCGACGTACGAGTCTCCGATCAGCACCCCTTCCACTGGATCGATTGTTGGAAACGAGTCGCCGCCGTTGTAGCCGGCGTGCAGCACGAGGCCGAAGTCCTGGGGCAGTGGAATGTTGACGTTCCCCTCGAGGTAGTAGGCGCTTTCCCCATACGCGAAGAAGTCCCACGAGTACCACACGTACACGTCGAAAATGCCATACGCGACGCCGGCGTAGATCTCCGGATAGTCGAGATTGTCACCACCCGGATACAGGTAGTACACGGCGCCGACGTCCCAGGTCAGGCCTTCCTCGTCGCCGCCGCCGAAGCCGACGTACAGGTCGAGTTCGACGCTCTCGTCGCAGCAGTCGCCGAAGTCGACGTTGGACGCCCAGGCCCCCGTATAGAAACCACCGTCGGCGGCCCAGTCGATGCTGGCCTGCAGCGCCGGATCCTGAGCGGTCTGCGTCACGCCGCGAAAGTCGTAGTCCGTGGTCGCCGTGACCGTAGCCGAGAATTCCCCAGCGCTTGCGCCTCCCCACGTGGCAAGCGCAACGCTCGCCAGCAGCCATCTCAGCTTCTTCATTTGGACTTCTCCGTCAGTTAAGGCGCGGCGAGCCTCATGAGCGGCACCGCGATACGAAGGCGGGCTCGCGTCAGCGCGAGCCCGCCGCAGGAGTCGAAGCTATTCCGCCGCAGTCGCGAGCGTCAGCCTCACCACGGGAACGTCGTGGAGATCGAGAAAATCACTCGACCTTCACTGTTGAACACGTCGTCGGTGATCTTGTAGTCGCCGCTCAGGTCGGTCCCGGTGTAGCGGAGCTCGAGGTCGAAATGGCCGAGGGTGTAGCCGACGAACGCCGCGTAGTCCACGAACTCGTCACCGTAGCTATCCGGAGACGATATGCCGTTGCCATAGTTGTAGCCCACGTGCACGCCGGCGGTGAAGTTGGCCGGCAGCTCGAAGTTGAGGTTGGCCTCGGTGTAGAACGCATCATCCGATCCTCCGGCGTAGTCGATCGCCCACCACTGCTTGGCGTCGAAGATGCCGTAGCTGATTCCGAACCACAGCTCCGGATAGTCCTCGATCTTCAACTTAGTCGCCGAGGCTGAGCTGCCCGGGTACAAGTACCACACGGCGCCGGCGTCCCAGCCCACACCGCCTCCGAACTCGCCCGCCCAGCCGGCGTACAGGTCGAGCTCGATGTCGCCGTCGACGGTGATGGTGTTTCCTTCATCGTCTTCG
>Ga0209536_100003795_pt1 | contig 24068 bp, 20 predicted proteins | sample DeeMarSeWOR28_12_FD_187461 | JGI IMG/M metagenome (GOLD analysis project Ga0209536, IMG submission 187461) | Marine sediment microbial communities from White Oak River estuary, North Carolina - WOR-2-8_12 (SPAdes) (version 2) | ecosystem: Environmental > Aquatic > Marine > Intertidal zone >...
ACCGGTTCCCACCCCAGCTTCCGGCTCTCTTCATTCCACTCCCCTGTGGCTACCATCTTCTGAATGGTTCGAGACCAATACGCAACCGCTTCCTTTGGAACATCCGGAGCCATGTACAGACCGCGCCAGACCGGGAACACCAGGTTCACCCCCTGTTCTACAGCTGTGGGCAAGAAGGAGAAGCCACCCAGTCTCTGTTCGGACATAACCGCAAGCATCCGCACTTTTTTCGCTTCCAGCTGTCCGGCAACCTCAGAGACGTCCAGAGCGGCCACATCAATATGACCGCCGAGCAGTGACGTCATGGCCTCGCCGCCTCCCTGGAAAGGCACATAGACCAGTCCCATCGGGTTAACACCTATGGCCTTGCCCAGCAGGGCGACCTTTATATGGTCCAGGCTGCCGGGAGCAATTTGGGATCGTGTCGCCAGGACATCGGCCAGCAGGGCTACACCTTCGTCAACGGGGTACTCGATCGACTCGCGCACCGGCTGCGTTCGGCAGAGTGCTCCCGCGGCGGGCACTGAAACCGCACCGGCCTTTTCGCCAGGGCGGCGGCCCATGTCACTTTCCGAATTCTCAATCATCGAGCGCTACTTTACCCGCCGGGCGAGCACTCGCCATGATGTGGTGCTGGGTATCGGTGACGACGCGGCGGTCCTCGACATTCCTCAAGGGATGCAGCTGGTCGCTGCGACAGACACCTTCGTTGCCGATGTCCATTTCCCGGCCGGCACCGCGCCGGCCGCCATCGGGCACAAGTCGCTCGCCGTCAACCTGAGTGATCTTGCCGCCATGGGTGCGCAACCGGCCTGGGCAACCCTGGTGCTGAGCCTGCCCGAGGCCGACGCCAACTGGCTGGAGGCTTTTTCGCGGGGTTTTTTCCAGCTGTGTGAACGCTACGGGGTGCAGTTGGTGGGCGGCGACACCACGCGCGGACCACTCGCGGTAACCGTACAGGCGATGGGGCTGATCCCGCCCGGTCAGATGCTGCAGCGCCGCGCCGCAAAAGTTGCGGACCGTATTTTTGTCACGGGAACGCTTGGCGATGCCAGTCTGGGCCTGCGCCTTCTGCAAGCCTCTCACGCGCTGGATTCGCCCGAGGCGAGGGAACTGGTGCGGCGTCTGGAGTATCCGGAACCGCGAATTGCGTATGGCATTGCCCTGCGTGGCATAGCCAGTGCTGCGATCGACATCTCCGACGGCTTGATGGCCGATCTGGGTCATATACTCGAACAGAGTGGTGTTGGTGCCGAACTGCGCGTGGATCAGGTTCCGACATCGCCGGCTTATCAGCGCCTGTGTGAGCAATTGGATATCGGCCCGGGCACGCCCGAGGCTCTGCAAGGTGCACTGGCCGGTGGCGATGACTACGAGCTTTGTTTTACGGTCCCGCCTTACCGCATCGAACAGTTCGAAGCACTGGCGGAGGTGTTCGAGATGTGCACGCAGATCGGTGTCATCCAGGAAACACCCGGCCTGCGTTGTGTGTACAGTGATGGCCGTGATTTTCGCGCAGGGGCGCCTGGATATCAGCATTTCGGTTAGTTCGTATGCCTTGGCGCACCCGCTGGAGCGGCCCGCGGGCCGCGACTATTGCACATGACAGCATTCCGCGACCGGATCGCCGGTGTTTTTTTTCAATCTGATGATGACGGATGGTATGGCCACGGAATCCACGCACGCAAACGGAAACAACGAACACGTATGAATTGCTTTCCGTGGCTACGAATAAAAATACTGGTACTCAGCCTGAATGTCAGCATCGGTAATATCAAGTTGAAGAGTACGAGCGAGTATGACAGCAAGGCTGTCAATCGAGCGGCCAGCTCAACTGGCAAACCCCTGGCCCGTGCGATTGCAGTCATACATGCAATCCGGTTTTGAGGCATGATGACTAGAGGGAATTCCCCCACCTTCGCAAATCTGCTGCGCCGGCCCGTTCACTTGCTGGCATTCGGTTTTGGAGCTGGACTCTCGCCCACGGCGCCGGGTACGGCCGGTACTCTGCTTGCAGTCCCCCTGGTATTTCTATTGCGAGATCTGGGTGCCGTCGAGTATCTCTTGCTCGCAGCCGGATTGTTCGTGGCTGGCGTGTGGTTGTGCGGGCGGACGGCGCGGGATCTGCAGGTTCACGATCATCCCGGCATCGTCTGGGACGAGATCGTGGGATACCTGGTGACCATGGCCTGGGCACCCAAACAGTGGAACTGGATCATTGGCGGATTTCTCCTCTTTCGCCTCTTTGACATTTTCAAACCCTGGCCGATAAGAACCGTTGACCGCCGCCTGCGAGGCGGCGTAGGCATTATGCTTGATGATCTTTTGGCGGGTCTGGCGGCGGGACTGGTACTGGCCGGTATCGAAGGCCTGTATTCCGGTGGTCTTGGCAGGGACTTTTAGGTTGCGGAGGCGGTCATGGCAGTACGGCGGGGAATCCTTGCATTGGCGCTGTTGCACAGCCTGACGTGCCGCGTATATGCCGCTGATGTCGAGGTGCTTGCCCTGTTCGGGGAACGGGCGATGCTCCGGATTGACGGTGAGAAGCACCTGCTGAGGAAGGGCCAATCCACCCCGGGCGGGATCAGATTGCTGGATGTCAGTACCGAGGGCGCGAGCATCGAGATTGACGGTGACGACAGGTACTATCCTCTGGGCGTGCGGGTCCGGGCGCATCACCGTGCGCCGGACACCGAGGAGGTGCAGATCTGGCGCGATCCTTCCGGTATGTTTCGCACGGTTGGGAGCATCAACGGCCTGCCGGTCAAATTTCTGGTCGATACGGGTGCGAGTTCAGTTGCCATGAATTCCGCGCAAGCCAGGCGGCTCGGTATCGATTTTCGGGTTATCGGGGAACCCGCTGCCGTGATGACAGCCTCGCGACTGGAGCGCGTCTACCGGGTCAGGCTCGATACCGTGAAGGTCGGCGCGATCACGTTGCGGAATGTCGAGGCAGTTGTCCTGGACGGAGCACAGCCTGACAGTCCGCTCTTAGGTATGTCGTTCCTCGGCAGGCTGCAGATGGCCAATGACGGTCGACGCCTGACGCTGAGCCGAATCAGATAAGCGGCTCGCGTTTCGCCACGGTCGCCTGCTGCTCGTCTGCTTCCTTGTCCTTCACGATCATGGCGTAGGCCGAGTGATTGTGGATGGATTCGAAGTTTTCCGATTCAACCGTGTAGGCGCCGATCCGGTCGTCATCATTCAACCGGGCAGCGACATCACGCACCATATCCTCAACGAACTTCGGGTTGTCGTAGGCGCGTTCCGTGACCAGTTTTTCATCGGGACGTTTCAGAAGCCCGTAGAGCTCACAGGATGCTTCCTTTTCCACCAGCTCGATCAGTTCTTCGATCCAGATAAAGTCCCGCGTCCGGACCTCGACGGTGACGTGCGAACGCTGATTATGCGCGCCACGATCCGAGATCTCTTTGGAACAGGGACAGAGGCTAGTGACCGGAACCACGACCTTCAGCCACATCTGCGGGTTACGGTCGCGGATTTCCCCGGTAAACGTGACCTCGTAGTCCAGCAGGCTCTGCACACCGGATACCGGCGCTGACTTGTTGACAAAATAGTGGAAGGTCATTTCGATATGACCGGCTTGTGCTTCCAGCACCTCAGTGAGTTCGTGCAGCATGTCCTTGAAGGAATCCACCGTAATCTCCTTCTCGTGACGATTGAGAATCTCCACGAAGCGGGACATGTGCGTGCCCTTGAAGTTGTGCGGCAGATTCACGTACATGTTGAAGTTGGCAATCGTGTGTTGCTCGCCATCGGACCGGTCCCGCACGCGTATAGGGTGGCGGATGTCCTTGATGCCGACTTTGTCGATGGCGATCCGCCGTGTGTCTGCGCTGCCTTGTACGTCGGCAATTCCTCGCTGCAGAGAAGTGATGGGATCGGGTCGGTTCATCGTCTAATGTTCCTCTGTGTAACGCACACAGGCTCGGTCTGTTTCCCACAGGGTGACCGATTTGACCTTGAGTTTCGGCCTGTCCAATGTCTGCCTGAGTTCGCAATAGAAATAGGCGGCAATATTCTCTGCCGTCGGGTTAACCTCCTGGAACGGTTCCAGGTCGTTGAGGTAACGGTGATCCAGCCGATCGCCAATTTCCCGGGCTGCGTTTCGAATCAGCTTGAAGTCGATGCCCATGCCCAGTTCGTCGAGTTCCGTCGCCTCGATTTCAACCTCGACTTTCCAATTATGGCCGTGCATGCGTGCACAGGCCCCCGGATAGCCACGCAGAGTGTGTGCGGACGCAAACTCGGTAAGGACCTTGAGTATATAGGTTCCCGCCACCGAAATAATCCTGACTAAAACGCTAGGATATTAAGCGATTGCGGGTGTCTTCGCAACCGGGGAGGCAATCCAGCTACTGACGCGTGCGGCGATACCGTCGGAATCGAGCCCACAATCCCGTAGCAATTCCTCATGAATTCCGTGGCTTAAGAAAGTGTTCGGAAGACCCAGCATGAGCAGCCTGACAGTCTCTCCAAGTTCTGCCAGCTGCTCGCTGACGGCGCTGCCGGCGCCACCGGCGAGAACATTCTCCTCAACGGTTATCAGCCACCGGTGTGTTGAGGCGAGTTCTGCAAGCAATGCCACGTCCAGGGGTTTGACGAACCGCATATTGGCCACCGTCGCGCCGAGCAGCTGGCCCGCGGCGAGCGCGGGGGTCACCATGCTGCCGAAGGCGAGCAGGGCAATGTCTTTGCCTCGCTGGCGAATCTCGCCTTTACCGATCGGCAGGGTCTGCATGTGCTTTTCGACGCGCACACCCGGGCCTGCGCCACGCGGATAGCGTACCGCTGCCGGGCCGGGGTGCCGGTGGGCGGTGGAAAGCATCAGGCGACACTCGTTTTCATCCGCTGGCGCCATTACCACCAGGTTGGGCACACAGCGCAGATAAGAGAGATCAAAACTGCCGGCGTGTGTGGGACCGTCCGGTCCAACGAGGCCGGCACGATCGATGGCCAGTGTGACAGGCAAATTCTGCAGGGCGATATCATGGATCAGCTGATCATAGGCACGCTGTAGAAAGGTTGAGTAGATGGCTACCACCGGGTGCATGCCATCGCAGGCAAGGCCGGCGGCAAAGGTCAGACTGTGCTGCTCGGCGATACCGACGTCGAAATAGCGCTCAGGGTACTGTTTGGCAAACCGCGTAAGTCCAGAGCCGGTCTCCATCGCGGGCGTGATGGCAACCAGATCGGGATCGGCATCAGCCATGTCGCAGATCCAGTCACTGAAAACCCGCGTGTAGCTGATTCCAGGCGGGGAAGCCGACTGGACCGGGCTTCCGCTTTGCGGATCGAAACGGCCGATGCCGTGGAAGGTCGCTGGGTCCGTCTCGGCCGGTTTGTAACCCTTGCCCTTGCGGGTAACAACGTGTAACAGCTGTGGGCCGTCGAGTGTGCGCACATTTTTCAGCGTCCTGACCAGGTTCGACACATCATGACCGTCGATGGGACCGATGTAATGGAAGCCGAGTTCCTCGAACAGCGTGCCGGGAACGAGCATGCCCTTGACATGTTCTTCGGCGCGGCGCGCAAGTTCATGCACCGGCGGGATGCTGCTCAGGACTTTCTTGCCGCTTTCCCGCATCGACAGGTAGGTTCGCCCGGACAGCACGCGCGCGAGGTAGTTGGACAGTCCGCCGACGTTTGCTGAAATTGACATTTCGTTGTCATTCAGAACGACGAGCAGATTCGCATCCAGATCGCCGGCGTGGTTCAGCGCCTCGAAGGCCATGCCGGCGCTCATTGCGCCATCTCCGATAACGGCGACGGCATGCCGCCGATCATGGTGCAGTCTTGCCGCGATAGCCATGCCGAGTGCAGCGCTGACCGAGGTGCTGGAGTGGCCTACCCCGAAGGCGTCATAGGGGCTTTCATCGCGTTTCGGAAATCCCGAAGGTCCGTCCTTCTGGCGCAGTTTTGCCATGGCCTGCCGACGTCCCGTCAGGATCTTATGCGCGTAGGATTGATGGCCGACATCCCAGACAATGCGGTCATCAGGCGTAGCAAAGACATAGTGCAGCGCGATTGCGAGTTCAACGGTCCCGAGGCTCGCGGCAAGATGCCCCCCCGTGCGACTGACCGATTCAATCAGGAAGGCCCTGAGTTCACACGCAAGACGGCTCAACTGCGACTCATCAAGTGCTCGCAGATCGTCGGGATATCTGACTTGATCGAGGAGGGGATAGGGCACGAGGCCTCACTGAACCATGGTCGCGGGGATCCCTAATTATCCGGTCTTGAACGGGGACTTTCAAGGAGCCTGAGAGGTCAGTGATCGCGGCTTACTATTCGATGAGCCAGCCCGCGTAAGTGGTCCGCTGAGGGGCCAAACTCGGCAAGAGTCTCTATTGCCTCTTCACGGAGCTCTGTGGCGCGCTGTTTCGCGCCGTCAAGACCGAGCAGGCCCGGGTAGGTCGGTTTTTGCAGTGCCTTGTCCACGCCGGTGAGCTTGCCCAGGCGGCTGGTCTTGCCTTCAATATCCAGAATATCGTCGCGAATCTGGAAGGCGAGACCCATACACTTGGCATAATGGTCCAGGTGATCCAGTCTCGATTGTTCCAGATCCGGCTGGCAGAGCGCGCCGAGCATGACGCTGGCCCGAATGAGTGCGCCGGTCTTGTGGATATGCATGTCTTCGAGTTCGCCGAGATTCAATTCCTGACCTACCGCCGCCAGATCGATAGCCTGACCCCCGGCCATGCCCCGTGAGCCGGCGGCGAGTGCCAGCACGTCGACCAGGCGCGTGCGCGTCTCGGCGTTGATCGCCTGGTCGGATTCCCGGGCAAGGATGCGAAATGCCAGACTTTGCAGGGCATCACCGACGAGAATCGCGATGGCTTCACCGTAGGCCTTGTGACAGCTGGGCTTGTTTCGCCGCAGATCGTCGTTATCCATGGCGGGGAGATCGTCATGCACCAGCGAATAGGCGTGGATGAGTTCAACGGCGCAGGCCGGGGCATCGATGACGTTTTGTCGGACGCCAACCGCGGCACCGCTCGCATAGGCGAGCGTGGGCCGGATGCGTTTTCCACCACCAAGGACGGCATAGCGCATGGCCGCGTGCAGTTGTGCCGGATGTACGTCGGCCGGTGGCAGCCAGTGCTCCAGGGCCGCTTCGGTCCGCCGCTGGCAGCTCTCGATAAAGGCGTGTATGTCGGTGTCAGGAATCGTCGTCATGGAAAGGAACCGCGTCGGCGTCATCGCTCTGCTCGAGCAACTGCTGCACCTTCTGTTCGGCTGCTCCGAGTGCCTGTTGGCAGGTGCGCGTAAGCTGGATCCCGCGCTCAAAGGCCTGCAGGGACTCTTCCAGACCCAGGTCCCCCTGTTCCATTTTTTCTACCAGCTTTTCAAGTTCCTGGAGCGATTTTTCGAAATCAGGTCCGGCACCACGTTTCTTGACCACAGCGAATACTCCCCGACTACCCTGAATGTGAGGGGGCGCCTAACGTACCGCGGCGTCGGCTGACGGTCAACGCAGACCGCCGGAGATGGGGGATCAGTTGACAGGGCGGATCAGAGTAGGCTAAAGTCTTCAGCACGATTTAGACTAAGTCTAAATCCATGGTCGGCGGGAATGCTCCCGCATGGTGTAATTCAAAGGAGGAAACTGATCATGGCGTTGAAAGGCAGCAAGACGGAAGAGAACCTGAAGGCCGCATTTTCTGGCGAGTCCCAGGCCAATCGTCGCTACCTGTATTTTGCGGCAAAGGCCGACGTGGAAGGCTATAACGACGTGGCTGCGGTATTCCGTTCAACCGCCGAAGGGGAAACCGGTCACGCGCATGGGCATCTCGAATATCTCGAGCAGGTAGGTGATCCTGCGACCGGTCTGCCCATTGGCGGGACGTCGGATAATCTCAAGGCGGCAATCGCCGGCGAGACTCACGAGTACACCGACATGTACCCGGGGATGGCGAAGTCGGCGCGCGATGAAGGCTTCGACGAGATCGCCGACTGGTTCGAAACGCTGGCAAAGGCCGAGCGTTCTCACGCCAACCGTTTTCAGAAGGCTCTGGACGCGCTCGATAGCTAAGCACCCGCGTAAGCGGGTGCTGTGAGGCAAGGGGGCCGTGCATGCGGCCCCCGGCGGCGACGTATGCCCGCTCTGCGCATGTGGAGTCTGGCAGCTTAACGATTCGGAAAGGAGAAACGCCGATATGGCCAAGCCGACTGAAGGGCGTCGCGAAGGCAGTCTCGAGGCACCCAAACGGAATCCTCTCGAATGGCGTGAGTCGGCATTCTATGACGAGACGAACCTGTTCAGGGAACTCGAGCGGGTTTTTGATATCTGCCATGGCTGCCGGCGCTGTTTCAGCCTGTGCAACGCGTTTCCGACACTGTTCAATGCGATCGACGCGTCCGAGACCCTGGAGCTGGAGGGCGTGTCACGGGAGGTCTACTGGGAGGTTGTCGACCACTGTTATCTGTGTGACATGTGCTTCATGACCAAGTGTCCCTACGTCCCACCCCACGAATGGAATGTCGATTTCCCGCACCTCATGCTGCGTGCCAAGGCGGTCAAGTTCAAACAGGGCGGGACCCGGACGCGGGACAAGATTCTTTCATCAACGGATATGGTTGGTAAGCTCGCGGGCATTCCGGTGGTGACGCAGGCCGTCAATACGGCGAACCGGATGAAGCCGATGCGCAAGCTGCTCGGCAGTGTGCTTGGTGTGCATCCTGATGCGACGCTGCCCGAATACCACAGCGCAACGCTGCGCAAGCGGGTCAGACGGCACAAGGCGGCGCCCGTCGAGACCGAAGCAGCAGGGCCGACGCGCGGGAAGGTGGCCCTGTTCGCAACCTGTTACGGAAACTACAACGCGCCGGAGCTCGGCGAGGACCTGATCGCGGTCTTCGAACACAACGGCATTCCGGTGCGTATCGCCGAGCGCGAGCGTTGCTGCGGCATGCCGAAGCTGGAGCTCGGTGATCTGGATGCCGTTGCCAGGGCCAAGGAGGAGAATATCGGGCAACTGGCGGGCCTGGTTGATGAAGGCTGGGATATTGTTGCCCCGGTACCCTCCTGCGTGCTGATGTTCAAACAGGAGTTGCCACTGATCTTCCCCGACGATCCGCAGGTCGCGAAAGTCCGCGATGCGATATACGATCCTTTCGAGTATCTCATGCTGCGTCATAAACACGGCAAGCTGAAGACCGATTTCAAGCATTCTCTCGGGACGATTGCCTATCATGTCGCCTGTCACTTGCGGGTACAGAATATTGGCATGAAGACCCGCGATATCCTGCAACTGGTGCCCGACACCCGTGTCGAGGCAATCGAACGTTGCTCCGGGCACGATGGTACCTACGCGGTCAAGCGTGAGTTCCATGAGATCGCGATGAAGATCGGCCAGCCTGTGGTGAACCGCGTCAAGCAGTCAGGCGCGGACCACTACAGCAGTGACTGTCCAATGGCTGGACATCATATCGAAAACGGTCTGGCGGACGGGCACGCCCCAACGCATCCGCTGACACTGATCCGCCAGGCATACGGGATCTGAGTCACAAATGGCAAAGCAAAGGCAGCTGTGCCGTGGACGGTAACGAATAGTTCGGGAATCGTAACGATGGAAAAACTGACGCGAGGCGATCTGTTTACGCTGGAGAAGTACTCGGAAGTGCGGCCCGAGTTCCGGGCCCGGGTGATCGGGCACAAAAAGAACCGCAATGTTCACCTGGGGCCTGTTGCGACACTGTATTTCGAAGACCGGCTGACAATGCAGTATCAGATTCAGGAAATGCTGCGTGTGGAACGGATTTTCGAGCCGCAAGGCATTGAAGAAGAACTGGCCGCCTATAACCCCTTGATTCCTGATGGCGGTAACTGGAAAGCCACCTTCATGATCGAGATCGCCGACGCAGAGGAACGGCGTCGCATGCTCACCCTGCTGGTCGGCATCGAAGATCACGTGTGGGTGCGTGTCGACGGGATGCCGCCGGTCTATGCGATCGCGGACGAGGACATGGAACGCGATACGCCGGAGAAAACCTCTTCGGTTCATTTCCTGCGGTTTGAATTGACCCCGGAGATGGTGAGCGCAGTCAAGGGTGGCGCCGATGTCAGTATGGGTATCAACCACGATCTTTATTCCCACAGCGTGGCGCAGATCCCTGCCGGCGTTCGGGAATCGCTTCGTGCGGACTTGTCCTGAGGAGCGTGCCGTCAATCGATCGGGTGTGCTTTTGCGCGATGTGCATTAGAATACCGGCCGGAGTAGGAGTCTAGGGCACCGGGGAAAGGGCGATCCTGTTGGTCGGTTGTCAGCAGCAGCACGCGAGGGTACAGGCCTGGCCAGGCAGGGCATTGCTTGCGGCCGTGGTGTTCAGTGCGGCCACCCTTGCCGGCGTTCCGGCGGAAGATGACAGGGCGCCTCAGTTTGATGTCATTCCGCCGGATGCCTGGCGCGAGCTGAGTGTTGATGTCCCCGCCTATCCGGCATCCGGCAACCTTATCCCGGTCGACCTCGATGTGCCCGGGAGTTCCCTGCGGGCCTATCTCGATGAGACTGCACTCAGTGTCGGGGATGACGGTGTGGTGCGTTACATGCTGGTCCTGAAGAGTCTCGCGGGGGCGGATAACGTGTTGTATGAAGGTATCCGCTGTGAACATCGCGAATACCGCACCTATGCGATCGGCAGCCATGACAAACGGATGGTGCCGGCGGAAACGTCAGCCTGGAAACCCCTGGGGAAGCTCGGCCCTGACCGGTACCGGGATCAGCTGTTTCGCAATTATTTCTGCGATGTTCCAGCTCATCCGTTCCCAAGAAAGACGATTCTGAATTTCATCAAATACGGTCGCACCGGCGGTGACGGTTGACTCTGCCAGCGCCCGGCATATGACCCATAGCAGAAGAGTGCCCGATGAGTAGTGCCTATAATGCCTCGGCCATAGAAGTCCTGAGTGGCCTCGATCCGGTCCGGAAACGCCCGGGTATGTATACGGATACCACCCGCCCGAATCACCTTGCGCAGGAGGTCATCGATAATGCGATAGACGAGGCCATTGCCGGATTCGCATCGCGTATCGAAGTCACACTGTACAAGGACGGCTCGCTGGAGGTCATTGATAACGGTCGTGGCATGCCGGTTGATACCCATCCCGATGAGGGGGTGCCGGGTGTCGAGGTGATCCTCACGCGGCTGCATGCGGGCGGAAAGTTTTCGGCCAAGAACTACCAGTTCTCAGGCGGACTGCACGGCGTCGGCGTCTCGGTGGTGAACGCGCTCTCCAGACACCTCGAGGTCTGGGTCAAGCGGGGCGGCCATGAATACAATACGGCCTTCGCCAACGGCGAAAAGGTTTCCGAGCTGGAAATCGTCGGCAAGGTCGGCAAGCAGAACACCGGCACCCGCTTGCGCTTCTGGCCGGATGCCAAGTACTTCGATTCCGTGAAGTTCTCGGTACCGCGACTCAAGCACGTGCTGCGTGCCAAGGCGGTGCTCTGTCCCGGCCTGATGGTGTGTTTCCATGACGAGCACAGCGGTGAGCAAGTCGAGTGGCAGTTTGCCGATGGCCTGCGTGATTATCTCGTCGAGACGATCGGTGCGGCGCAACGACTGCCTGAGGAGCCGTTCACCGGCGATATGGAGGGTAATCGCGAGGCGGCAGAATGGGCGGTCGTGTGGCTGCCCGAGGACGGGGAGCTGGTCACGGAAAGTTATGTCAACCTGATACCTACGGCGCAAGGTGGCACCCACGTCAACGGTCTGCGTTCGGGTTTGACGGAAAGCATTCGCGAATTCTGCGAGTTCCGTAACCTGCTGCCGCGGGGGGTGCGCATAACGCCCGAAGACGTCTGGGATCGGTGCAGCTATATCCTGTCGGTTAAAATGCAGGATCCCCAGTTCAGCGGTCAAACCAAGGAGCGACTCTCCTCGCGCGAGTGCGCACCCTTTGTGTCCGGAATCGTGAAGGATGCCTTCAGTATCTGGCTGAATCAGCACCGGGACACGGGCGAACGTATTGTCACGCTTGCCATCCAGAATGCGCAGGCCCGGCTGCGCGCCAGCAAGAAGGTGGTGCGCAAGAAGATTACCAGCGGCCCCGCCTTGCCGGGCAAGCTGGCGGACTGTACGGCAAGCGACCTGGCGCGCACGGAACTGTTCCTCGTGGAGGGTGATTCGGCAGGCGGTTCGGCAAAACAGGCGCGCGCTCGCGAGTTTCAGGCTATCATGCCGCTGCGTGGCAAGATTCTGAATACCTGGGAGGTGGACCCCGCGCAGGTCCTGGCGTCTCAGGAGGTGCACGATATTTCGCTGGCCATTGGTGTCGATCCGGGGTCGGATGATCTGGCCGGCCTGCGGTATGGCAAGATCTGTATCCTCGCCGATGCCGATTCCGATGGGGCACATATCGCCACGCTCCTGTGCGCGCTTTTCCTGCGCCACTTTCGGCCGCTTGTTTCCGCCGGGCATGTCTACGTGGCCATGCCCCCCCTCTATCGTATCGATGTGGGCAAGTCGGTGTTTTATGCCCTGGACGAAGCGGAGAAACAGGGCGTGTTCGACCGTATCTCAGCGGAAAAAATCAAGGGCAAGATCAGTGTGCAACGCTTCAAGGGCCTGGGCGAAATGAACCCCATGCAACTTCGCGAGACGACGATTGCCCCGGACACGCGGCGGCTGGTGCAGCTCACATTGCACCCGGATGACGATACCAATCAGCTCATGGACATGCTGTTGGCAAAGAAGCGGGCCGCCGAACGGCGGGTCTGGCTCGAAAAAAATGGCGATCTGGCTGGAATCTGACTACGCGAGGCGGTTCGTGCCGATGGTTGCAGTGCTCCGCAAGACCGTCAGTGCCCGATCGGTCCACAGCAGGGCGGCACCTGTATTGCCAGCGGCTCGGACAGGGAGGCGCTGTACTTGTGCGGCTCGCCGCAGAGGCGGCGGTACGCGGCCAGCCGAGGCGCTGCGTTTTCCCGCGCCAGGCAGGCCACGCCAGTGGCTCAGCGGCTTGCATCTTAGCGTTTGTCACCGAGCCGCCTGCATCAATTGCACCGTGCCCGGACACTAGCCTGTCCGCCTTGACCGGAGTATCCGAGGAACTCTATGCAAAATCAGGAACTCAATTTTGAGGGCATTGAACAGCTTCCGCTGAAGGCGTTTACGGAAAAGGCGTACCTGGATTATTCCATGTATGTGATCCTCGACCGCGCCCTGCCGCACATTGGTGACGGTCTGAAACCGGTGCAGCGTCGCATCATTTATGCGATGTCGGAACTGGGCCTGTCGGCGGCGGCCAAATACAAGAAATCCGCGCGCACCGTCGGCGATGTGCTGGGCAAATTTCATCCGCACGGTGATACGGCCTGCTATGAGGCGATGGTGCTGATGGCGCAGCCTTTCGCTTACCGTTACCCACTGGTCGATGGTCAGGGTAACTGGGGGTCGCCTGATGACCCCAAGTCGTTTGCGGCGATGCGCTATACGGAGGCCCGTCTCGCCCCTTATGCCGAGGTCCTCCTTGCCGAGTTGGGGCAGGGGACGGTCGAGTGGGTTCCCAACTTCGACGGCACGCTGGAAGAACCGGCATTGTTGCCGGCACGCCTGCCGAATCTGTTGCTCAACGGTGCGACGGGCATTGCGGTTGGTATGGCGACCGATATACCGCCACACAATCTGCGCGAAGTGGCGAGTGCTGCCATACGGTTGCTCGAGGACGCCAGGGCGAGTCTTCAGGATCTGTGTGAGCACGTGCTGGGGCCGGACTTTCCCACCGAGGCGGAGATCATTACACCGCGGCAGGAGATTCTCCGCGCCTACGAGACTGGCAACGGGTCCGTCCGGATGCGCGCGGTCTACGAGCAGGAGCAGGGTGATATCGTTATCACGGCATTGCCCTATCAGGTGTCAGGGGGCAAGGTGCTCGAACAGATTGCCCAGCAGATGCAGGCGAAGAAACTCCCCATGGTTGAAGACCTCAGGGATGAGTCGGATCACGAGAACCCGACACGCCTGGTGATCGTACCGCGCTCAAACCGCATCGATGTCGAGTCCCTGATGTCGCACCTGTTTGCGACAACCGATCTGGAACGCAGTTACCGCATCAATCTGAATGTGATCGGCATCGATGGCAGGCCGCAGGTCAAGGATCTGCGCACCATACTCAGGGAGTGGCTTGAATACAGAACGGCGACCGTCCGGCGGCGGCTCGAGTACCGGCTGGAGAAGATTCGCAGCCGCCTGCACATTCTCGAAGGCCTGTTGATTGCTTTTCTCAATATTGACGAAGTCATTGCCATCATTCGCAACGAGGACCATCCCAAGCCGGTCCTGATGAAACGGTTCAGTCTGTCAGATGCGCAGGCGGAGGCGGTACTCGAACTCAAACTGCGGCATCTCGCGCGGCTTGAAGAGATTAAGATCCGTGGAGAGCAGCAGACATTGGACCAAGAACGCGAGATGCTCGAGAAAACACTGGCCTCCAGCCGTCGTCTCAAGACACTTATCCGGAAAGAGATCAACGCCGATGCGGAAAAATATGGTGATGATCGCCGCTCAATGATCGTCGCGAGGGAGGCGTCGCAGCCGATGGATGATGCGTCATTGGTGCCCAGCGAGGCCATTACCATCGTGCTGTCCGAGAAAGGTTGGGTGCGCTCGGCGAAGGGTCATGAGGTGGATGCGGCCGCGCTTGTCTACAAATCCGGAGACGGCCTGTTACAGAGTGCCGCTGGACGCAGCAATCAGCTCGCGGTTTTCCTGGATTCGACGGGCCGGAGTTACTCACTGCCGGCCCACGGTCTTCCGTCCGCGCGGGGCCATGGCGAGCCGCTAACCGGCCGACTCAATCCACCGGAGGGCGCATTGTTCGCCGGCGTCATGTTGGGCTCGCCCGCTGATTGTTTCGTTATCAGCAGTGACGCGGGGTACGGTTACGTTGCGCGGCTGGATGACCTGTATGCCAAAAACAAGAATGGCAAGGCCGTTTTGAATCTTCCCAAGGGTGCGCGCGTACTTGCCCCGAGCCGGATTATCGATACGCAGACCGACAAACTGGTTGCCGTCACTACCGAAGGCCGCATACTGGTGTTTCCCGTCAGTGAACTGCCGGTTATGGCCAGGGGCAAGGGGAACAAGATCATCGGAATTCCCCCGGCGCGGGTCGCTGCGCGGGAGGAATATGTGATTGCGGTTGCCAGCGTTCCGGTCAAGGCTGCCTTGATTGTTCAGTCGGGCAAACGTCACCTCAAGCTGAAGGGCGTCGAGCTCGACGAGTATGTGGGGGAACGCGGTCGTCGTGGGCGAAAACTCCCGCGCGGTTTCCAGAAGGTAAACGGGCTCAGTGTGGATCTCTGACCCGACGTGATACCTGCCGAGGGGCCTGCAGAAGTCCGCCCGCAGCCGCGGGTGGCGCCGTGACCCGGGGGCAGCCCTGTCCTCAGTCGCCGCGCATGGGTGACTGTTAAGAGATCTAATTGCCGGACGCAGCGGCTTCCGCTGCGCTGTCCTGCTGGAGCGTTTCCAGCTTGTTCAGCACCCGGTCGGCGCGTTCGATATTTGCCTCTGCCTGGTCGTTGCCCGGATCGAGGCGGAGGATCTCAAGCCACTGCAGGCGAGCCTCCTCAATGTCACCGTTCCCATAGTACGCGCTGGCTGACTCGAGCAGTTCCGTGACACGGGCCGCGATGGCAGCTTCGACGGAACTGTTGAGCGTGGTCAGTTCTGCCGTCTCGCCTTCGAGCTGCGTGAGTTTCAGGATGAGGTTGGAGGCGGTAACGAGGTCGCCCTGGTCCAGGGCGAGATGCAGCCGGTGACGCTGCGTCTGTATGATTTCCTGTTGCTTGCGCAGGGTTTCCTGGTGCTGCTTCGGATCTGGGGCAGGCTTGAGTTTGCTTTCGGGTTTGGGTCTGGGTCTTGCCGCGGCAAGCTCCCGGGAGAGGACTGCAAGCTGCTCCGAATCGCCCTGGACCTTGGCTGCCTCAAGACAGCGTTCGGCACGTGTGTAATCACCTCGTTCGATTGCGTTTTTGGCGCAGATCAACAGCGAATCCGTCAGCTGGCCTTGTTCGTGCCGGAGGCGAGCCCGGTGGACGGTTTCCGAGAATGTCGGCCGGCGTATACGCTGACGCTCATTCAGTATCTTCAGCGAGTCGCGTAGATAGGCGGCCTGAACGAGCAGTTCCTTTTCCAGGCTGCGTTGCAGGGCGGGATCCCGCTGCGCAATCGTATACTCCCGTTTTTCCAGAAGGACCTGGCTGGTCGGGAGTTTCTCGAGCGCGGTGTTCAGCGCCGTGAGCGCTTCAATCCAGTCGCCTTTCTTTTCCATTTCGATGACGCGGCTGAGGTTTGCCTCTTCGAAGGACTGGATGTGCTGTTTGAGCAGACGTTGCTCGGCCTGAATATCAGCCCCACTGCGCGCCTGGCGTGCGAGCCAGGCATTTGCACCGCGGTAGTCCTGCTTGGCGAGGTAATGCTCCAACTGGATCCCGCCGGATGGTTCACTCGCGGGTCGCAGGGCACAGCCAGCCAGCATAAGTATCGCCGGCAGCAGAAGCAGACCAAAGGCGGGAAAAAAGCGTTTCAACATCGGGGCCGGTCAGGCACTATGACGACGCGCCTGCCACCATAAAGTCTCGACCTGGCGGATGAGCTGCTCGTTCTCGCCGGGTATCAGCTCCTCCACCACGTAGGTGGCGACAGGTTGTTGTATACCGCGCAGGTGGATGGAGCGCTGCTCGCGGGCGATGATGCGGTCACGTATCTCGGGACGGCTGTAAATCGCTTCGGTGATAATTATCTGTCCAGCCTTGGACGCCGTGGACAAGCGTGAAGCCAGGTTCACACTGTCACCCACGACGGTGTACTCCATGCGCTCATTGGCGCCCATGTTGCCAGCCAGCATGCTGCCACTGTTGAGACCGAAACGGAACCACACCGGCACGTGCCCGGCCTTTTCACGGCGGGCATTCTCGAGCGCTACCAGATGCTTGACTGTCAGTGCGCATCGGATGCCGTGAAAGCAATGGTCCTCGTCGGGTTCCGGTGTGCCGAATACGAGCATCGCACCGTCCCCGATGTATTTGTCAACCAGGCCATGGTTCCACTCGCAGGCGCGCGCAATGTGCGAAAAGTACTGATTGAGCAGCGTACCGACGTCCTCAGGCATCATATCCTCGGCCATACTGGTAAATCCGACGATGTCAGCGAAAAGCACTGTGGCCTCTACGCGTCGGCCACCAAGATCCTGAGAGCCGTGCTGCTCAAGGACGGCTCGTGCGACACGCGGCGAGAGATAGCGCTTGAGCGTTGACTCGACCTCTTGTTTTCGCTGGGCGCCCGCCGCCATACGCTTCATTACATCCATGACACCACCGATTTCGTCATCTCGGTCCGGGGAAGCGCGGAGATCATAAGAGCCCTCATCCATCGCGCGGCTGGCATTTACGAGCTCATCGATCGGCCGGGACAGGCGCCGGCTGAGCAGGTAGGTCAGGAAGCCGCCGAACACGAGAACCAGTATGCTCGCAAGCACGATATTGCGGGTGGCATTCTCCATCGAACGTTTGAGAGCCGCACGACTCAGTGTGACCACCACATGCCCGGCAAGCACATGCTTGAAAGTGACGGGCCTGATGTAAGCGACCAGGCGGCGGCCACGCTCCTCCCATTCAAAACCCTGCAATGTCTGTGGCAGTGCCACGGCTTCCTTGCCATCTGCGCTACGCCTCTCGTCATTGGGTGTCAATCCCGCCTGCGCCAGCACCTTGCCATCTTTGGAAAGGATTGCCGTCCCGAGCACGTTGACGTCGGCCGTCAGGCTGGTCGTGAGAACATCCAGCGCCAGCTGATCATCTGCCATGATGGGTTCGGCAACCGAACGTGCAATCTGGGCGGCGATCGTGTTCCCGAGATCATCAATCTGCTGTCTCAACACCTGGTTCTGGTTTTGTACAATAATGCTGGCCAGGATGCCTATACAGCCGACCATCAGCACCCCAATGGCCAGGGCGATGCGGTAAACGATGGGCACCCGGAAGGGGCCGGGTGGCCGGCCGGGCTGCGCCGTCTCTGCGTAGCGGCCGGCACTCAGGCCGCGGTTTTTTGCCTGGTTATCTGACATTCGTGTAACTTGCTGTTTGCGATATATTTTGAAGCCCGAGCACAGACTTCCGGCTTAGCCCTGCTGGGCTGACGCCGGTTATCATCGAAGCATACGCTATCAGCGCAGCCTTTGATATTGATATGATTTGCACCCGACCCGGCAGCTGGCACGGGGCCTCGATCCCCTTCGCCAGTGGCGGTTCATCTTCTTTAACAAGCCTTAAGGAGTCGGAATTACGACCATGAAACGTGTGTTTTTGTTCCTGGCCACCAATCTGGCGATTATTGTCGTACTCAGTATCACCCTGAGGCTGCTGGGGGTCGAACGGATACTGGATGAACAGGGGATGGATCTGAACCTGAATGCCTTGTTGATCTTTGCTGGTGTCTTCGGGTTCGGCGGCTCCTTTATCTCATTGGCGCTGTCCAAGTGGACGGCAAAACGTATGACTGGCGCGCAGGTGATCTCGCAACCTCGCAGCCAGGCTGAACAGTGGCTCGTGGGGACGGTCCGTCGCCAGGCAAGGCAGGCTGGCATTGGTGAACCCGAGGTTGCGATTTACGACTCGCCGGATATGAACGCCTTCGCGACAGGGATGAATCGCAACAAGGCACTCGTGGCAGTGAGTACGGGGCTGTTGCAGGCGATGGATCAGGACGAGGCCGAGGCGGTACTCGCGCATGAAGTGACCCATGTCGCCAATGGAGACATGATCACACTGGCGCTGATCCAGGGTGTCGTGAATACCTTTGTGATATTCCTTTCACGTGTCATCGGGCATCTGGTCGATCGGGTCGTATTCAAGACGGAGCGTGGTCATGGGCCCGCCTTCTGGATCACCGCGATCGTTGCGGAGCTCGTCCTAGGGGTGCTTGCCAGCATCATTGTGATGTGGTTCTCGCGGCAGCGCGAGTTCAGGGCGGACGCTGGTGGCGCCCGGCTGGCAGGTGCGGGCAACATGATTGCAGCGCTGGAACGGCTCAAGGCGGGTGTCGAGCAGCCGCATTTGCCCGATCAGATGGCCGCCTTCGGGATATCCGGTCGTTTCGGCCAGGGGCTGGCGCGCCTGTTCATGTCGCACCCGCCATTGGATGAAAGAATCGCAGCGCTGAGAAACCGGTAGGGGGTTTGGACGCCCTGGGTCGAGCCGTACGGTGCCGGGTTTGAACTGGCAACTACCGCCCTGTTCTTCGCCCTACACAACCCTTTACTAAGGAACGACTGCAAGGACCAACCATGCCATTGATCCGACCTTTTGCCGGCCTGCGGCCAGTACCCGAACATGCCGCGGATGTTGCCGCGCCTCCCTATGACGTACTTAGCAGCAAGGAGGCAAGACTCAGGGCGGCAGGTAAACCGTGGAGCTTTCTACACATCTCCAAGCCTGAAATCGATCTGCCGGAAGGCATGGACCCCTACGATCCCGCGGTGTATGCCAAGGGCGCGAGTAATCTGGCGCACCTGCGGGAAGCGGGCATCCTTCGCCAGGACGAGAAGCCGTGCTACTACCTCTACCAGCTGCGTATGGGAGCTCATGAGCAGACCGGGCTCGTGGCGGTGGCCTCGGTGGAGGACTACGATTCCAACCGCATCCGCAGGCACGAATTCACCCGCCCGGACAAAGAGGATGACCGCATGCGCCAGATCGATGCGCTGCATGCGCAGACGGGGCCGGTTCTGCTGGCCTATCCCGCTGATCCCGCCGTGGATACGCTCCTCGAATCCCTTGCCAGAGGAACGCCCGACGTGGATATCGTGGCCGATGACGGCATAACCCACCGGCTGTGGGTGATACGCGACGCTGATATCATTGCCAAAATCAGCCGGCTTTTCTCTGCGATGCCGGCGTTTTACATCGCCGATGGGCATCATCGTTCTGCGTCGGCTTCACGGGTGGCGGCCGCGCGACGGGTGAACAGACCGGACCGCAGGGGTGATGAGAGCTATGAATATTTTCTGACAGTGATTTTCCCGCATGTGCAGATGCAGATTCTCGATTACAACCGCGTGGTTCGGGATCTGCATGGCCTGAGCCCCGAGGCCCTTCTTGCCGAGGTCGGGCAGCATTTCTCGGTTGAAACCTGCCGGGAGCCGGTCCGGCCCCGACAGCGAGGCGAATTCGGTATGTATCTGGGCGGTCAATGGTACCGGCTCCAGATCAGCCCGGCCCTGATTCCGGAGCATGACCCGGTTTCGCGACTGGATGTCAGCCTGCTTGCCGAGCAACTTCTGCAACCCGTGCTTGGGATCAGCGATCCGCGTCGTGATCCGCGCATTGATTTCGTCGGCGGTATCCGCGGCCTCCGGGAACTCGAGAAACGGGTGGACAGCGGGGAGATGGCGGTGGCTTTTTCACTGCACCCAACACAGATGTCGGAGCTAATGGCAGTGGCTGATGCAGGCGAGGTAATGCCGCCAAAATCAACTTGGTTCGAGCCCAAGCTTGCCGATGGTCTGGTATCGTACCTTCTCGACGATTGATCGTTGTCTGAGACTGCTCAGACCATTTCTCCCGAAAAATCGTAATCCAGGTCTTCATGCGGTTCCTGCAAGAAGTAGCCCTGAATGTAGTTGATGCCATACTGGAAGAGGACCGACAGGCTGCCCGCGTCTTCGACGGACTCGGCAATACACTGCTTGTCCATTGAGCGCGCCATTTCGATGATCGATTTGATCATTGCCTGATTATTCCTGTCGCTCATCAGGTTATGGGAGAAGGCACCGTCTATTTTAAGGAAGTCGACGTCCACGTGTTTGAGCAACTGGAATGAGTTGGGGCTGCTGCCGAAGTGTTCGAGCGAGGTCTTGCAGTGCAGCGCGGAAATGGCGGTGACAAAGGCCTTGGCATATTTGAGGTTCTGGGCGGCATCGGTTTCCGCGATTTCAAAAACCACCGAGTCCGCGGGCAGATGCAGGGTCTTGAGTTGTTCGTTGATCCATAATGGCAGCTCCGGATCCGTCAGTGTGGATCCTGAGAGCTTGATGAAAAACACCGTGTCGGAGCCTTCCTGGCGTCGATCGGCAAGAACGCTCATTGCGTTCACTATCACCCAGCGATCAATAAGAGCCGTCTTGCCGGCCTGTTCAGCAACGGGCAGGAACTGCCCCGGCAGCACATCCTCGCCTTCTTCATTCTTCAGTCGCAACAGAACCTCATACTTCTCACTGGCTTCACCCTGCAGGCTGACAATGGGCTGATAGACGAGGTGGAAGAGGTTGTCTTGCAAGGCCTTATGGATAAGCAGGTTCCACTGCTCATCCCTGTCCTGGCCGCGCCGTTCATCAGTCACCGGATCGTGAATGTGAACCTGGTTGCCGCCCGAGGAGCGGGCAACCTCGCAGGCCAGATCCGCGCGGGCCAGGACTTCGCGCGGCGTGGGGGCACCGTCGCCGATGATGCTTACGCCGATGCTGCAGGTTACAGCGAGAGAACGACCGTCGACATCGAAGATGTGCTGCTCGATGGCATGCCGCATGCGTTCGGCCAGATCTTTTGCGGTCTGGGCATCCGGATCACCGGTGAGGACGGTGAATGTGCTGTCGCCAAATCGCGCCGCAAGACCGGAATTGCCCACCTCATCCTGAATGATCTTCGCCGCGGCACTCACTACCAGATCACTGCCTGTGAGGCCTACGGACTCCTTCACAAGCTTGAAGTTGTCAAGCAGGACAAACAGCATGGCGCCGGCGCCCGAGCCACTGCTGGCATGCTCCACAGCCAGGTCGAGTTCCCCCATGAAGTACTGCCGGTTGAATAGACCCGTAACGGGATCCTGATTACTGAGGAACTTGAGCTTCTGTTCGAAATCGCTTTCCAGGGCACTCTGATCACGAATCACGATCTGGGTGCAGGGTTCGCCGTCGATCGAGGCGGCCGTAAGCTCCATGACCGCGTTGAACGTCCCTTTACCCTGGCTCTGACACTTGAGCTTGATTTTGGATTCGCCGCTGTCATTATCCGCGTAGTTGCGCAGAAACTTCTTCAGCTCTCCGTGTTCCTCGCCAGCGACCATGTCCAGAATGGGTGTGCCCTCGATTTCCTCGAGTTCCTGGAAGCCAAACATGTTGAGATAGGACTGGTTTGCGTAAACATGCATGCCGTCGTGTACGTAGACGATGGCATCACGTGAACTGTCCAGCAGCGCTCGGCAGCGGCGTTCACACTCGCTGCTTGCCTGTTGGTAATGGCGCAGGGCTTTGCGGCACTCGAGTGTTTTCTGCACACGCCGAACGACCAGTCGGAGGTGTTCGGGTTCGTCGAATGAGACAAGGTCTTCGGCGCCGGTTCGCAACGTTTCTATGATTTGGGGTTCGTCCACCGTATCGCCGATGGCAATCACGGGGAGCGGTTCGTCCCGCTCAGTGGCTACGGCGAGGGCTTCTTCCAGTGAAATCGATTCCAGTCCCTTGGCACACAGCACCAGATCCGGTGTTGATTGATCGAGCGCAGCCTCCAGGTCCTCGCGACTTGCCGCATAGCGGAGGCGTATCGCATGCCCTGCATTACGCAGAATGTTGGCGATCGCTTCAGCGTCGTTCCGGGATTCCTCAATGACAACTAGCCGGAGAATCTCTTCCCGATTCACTACTATCTCCTGTTAAAACGGCGCAAGGCCACCGGCGATGGTTTCGTTTCCTGAAAGCGGCCAGATAACAGGATTTCTGAAGCAGTGGCTCATATTTTGCCTCCGGCAGCAGTTTTCCATGATCCGGATTCCTGATAGGATCGATGGGCAGCGGAGGGGACTGTTCTGCACAGTACCGTGAGCAGAGTGGCGGCTGCATTCATTGAAAATGGGAGCTGAACACGCTATGCATGAAATCATTGTCAGGGCAGAAGTTCCTGAAGATGTAAGGGCGATTGATGTCGTTAACCTGAGCGCATTTGAATGCGAGGATGAAGCCCGCCTGGTGAGTGCCATTCGGGCCTCCAAGGACTTCGTGCCAGACCTGTCTTTGGTTGCCGAACTGAATGGACGCATAGTTGGCCACGTGCTTCTGTCCAAGGTGCAGCTGGAAAAAGGGGGTGGGTCGGGAACCAGTACTATCCTTGCCTTAGGCCCCATGTCGGTCGTACCTTCCCAGTCACACCGGGGAATCGGATCCAGCCTCATCCAGGCAGCTGTGCGGCGAGCCCGGGATATGCGCTATCCTGCTATCGTAGTCGCCGGACATCCTGACTATTATCAACGATTTGACTTCCTGTCTGCCAGCCACTGGGGGCTGAGCACGAATCTGCCGCTTCCGGATGATGCGGTAACGGCGATGGAACTCACGGATGGCGTTCTCAATGGCGGAGGCTATGTCAGGTACCCGGATGTTTTCGCCGAGATCTTCCGATCCTGCGCCTAGCCCGTTGCTAAATGGCGCCCCAGAGGGGGTCAAAATCCTCCGGCGCCGCCTCGGCCGGGTCGCTTTCCGTGTGCGGTCCCTGTGTTTTATCCGCCGAGGTAAACTGGAATTGGGCAAAGCAGCCCGTATTTTCCACGAGTTTGTTTAACTCGGCCCGGGTCTCTTTCCCCTGTATATTGACAATCACGGTATCACCGGTGCGGTAGGGTACCGTCGGCGTGAGCAGGGTGGCCGGGTGGTTAATGGTCTTGATGGCGGGCACGAGCAGGGCGCGCATGTAAATGCCGCAGTTTCCATCCGGTTTCAGTAATTTGATCGCAACCGCTACTGCTCCGGGGGCGAGCATTTCCACACCCAGTTCCATGCCGGTTTTATGCCCGCATTGCATCCAGCGGATTACTCCCAGTGCGAGATGGAAGGTGTCAGGATCGTTCGCCTCGCGAATGCCGAGCAATTCTCCCACCTGGGCGTAGGAACTCTCTGGCCTGTCCCAGAGGAAGCGGTAACCACCGGCACTGATATCGACCATCTTCCATTCGTGGGTTCGGTAATTCGCAAATTCCGGGATGACCGACATGCCTTTGACCGGTTTTGTATAATCTATAGTGCCGAGATGATCGTGATCAGCGTCGGCGGGGCG
>Ga0209536_100003796_pt1 | contig 24058 bp, 18 predicted proteins | sample DeeMarSeWOR28_12_FD_187461 | JGI IMG/M metagenome (GOLD analysis project Ga0209536, IMG submission 187461) | Marine sediment microbial communities from White Oak River estuary, North Carolina - WOR-2-8_12 (SPAdes) (version 2) | ecosystem: Environmental > Aquatic > Marine > Intertidal zone >...
GCCGCGCTCCGCGCCGTGTGGACGGCCCAGTGGCAGCTCTTGGCCAGGCGCTCCGATGGCACCATCTCCTGGAAGGCGGCGCCGTTCACGAACACCCGGTGCGTCCCGTCGTCGGGATCTGTCAGGTGCTCGATCTTGTGATAAGGCGACCAGCGAACCGCGAGGTGGCCTTTGGCCGCGGGATCCCGCATCAGCACGAGGTCCTGATCCCCGTCCTCGTCCAGCCGCTTCGCCCGGCTCACCAGCTCCAGGAGTCGAGCCATCTCATCGCGCTCGACGCCGGGCACGAGGCGAAGCGCATGGATGCCCGAGCGTGCGAGCGTCGGTACGAGGGCACACACGTCCGCCTCGCGCGAGAGGACGACCACTCCGTTCCAGAGGACCTCGTCTCCGACGCACGCGAGGTCGAGGACGGGCAGGCGGCTCCAGATCGGGATGAACGCGAGCTCGAGCTCGTGGCGAGCGCGGGCTTGCGCGGACGCGTCGTCCTCCCCCGGCTCGAGTGCGCGAAGCAGCTCCTGTGCCGCTCGGAGCAGCACCTGAACCAGGAGCTGTTCGGTGCTTGGGCTTGAGGGCATCGGGCCTCGCTGGAAGTCGCGACCGGGTATCGAAAACATGTCCCAGCGCCAGAACGCCTTCAAGAACGCTCACTTGCAGCGGGCGCGACGGCGCAGCACCGTGGTGGCCTCGGGTGGGGTGGTCTTGGATGGGAGCGTCGATCACGAGGCATCCGCGATGGACCGTCGAAAATTCCTGAAGACCGGGGGCGGCCTGGTGGCGGGCCTCGCCTCGCTGGGCTCTGCGGGCTGCGCCGCAGGGCAGGCCGGCACCGTGGGTGCCGCGAGACCGGTTCGTCGACTCGTGCCGGTCCGAGCCTCCTGGGACCGCGTGATCCGCACCACGGTGGGGCTTCGACCCTATCGTCCGTCCGGCTTCGTGCTTCGCCCGGAGCGTCTGGACGAGAAGCTCCTCGTGCACAACTTCGGGCACGGGGGAGCCGGCATGTCCCTCTCCTGGGGGACGGGTCGCATGGCCGCCGAGCTCGCGCTGGAGCGGGAAGAGCGGACTGCTGCGGTCGTGGGCTGCGGGGTGGTCGGTCTGACGACCGCTCGCCAGCTTCAGCGGCGTGGCTTCGACGTGACGATCTACGCGGCCGACGTTCCTCCCAACACCACGTCGAACATGTCGCTCGCGTCGTGGACGCCCACGTCCGGGCTGGTGGACGCCCCGAAGCGCACGCCGGTCTGGGACGAGCAGTTTCGCAGGTCGGCCCGGATCGCCTACCCCGAGCTGCAGCTGCTGGTCGGTCGCGGCTACGGGGTCTCGTGGCTGGAGAGCTACGCGCTGAGAGACACGCCACCGTCGGAGGGCACAGGCGCGGAGGATCCGCTGCTCCCTGAAGACCTGAGGGCGTCGGGCACCGTGTTCGGCCCCGGGGATCATCCGTTCCCGACCGCCTACGCCGTCATGCGGCCCTCGCTCCGGATCGAGCCCTCGGTCTACCTGGACCGTCTCGTCACCGACGTGCGGGAGGCGGGAGGGCGGATCGAGATCCGACGCTTCGCCGACCGTGAGGACCTCGCCTCCCTTCCGGAGCCCGTCGTCGTCAATTGCACGGGACTCGGAGCCGGCGCCCTGGTCGCCGACCGCGAGATCACCCCGCTCAAGGGGCAGCTCACGATCCTCATGCCTCAGCCCGAGGTCGACTACGCCACCTTCGGCGCCGCCACACCCACGGCGGGAGGCTTCGTGCACATGTCCCCTCGCCGCGACGGGATCGCGCTGGGCGGCACGAGCGTCGAGGGCGACGGGTCGCTGGAGGTGGACGTCGAGGCCCGCAAGCGGATCGTGGAGGCGCACATCGAGCTGTTCGGCCGGATGGGCTGATCCGGGCTTCCGTACTTCTCGCGCGCCTGCGCGGGGCTCCATATGTTGCTCGACATCGCAGGTGCCCTTCCGCGCAGGAGTGCTCGATGGAGCAGCAAGAGTCCGTCGGTGTGCTGGAGCAGAAATACTCCCGTCGCACCTTCATCAAGGGCGTGATCGCCACGGGGGCGACGGTGTCGTCGACCGGATACCTCTTCCGTGGCAGCCCGTTGCTCGGGGCCGCGACGTATCAGTCCGCCACCGAGCGCCTCATCACGCTCAACGTCAACGGCCAGGACCGGCGCGTCGACGTGCTCCCGCACGAGACGCTTGCCATGACCCTTCGCTACAAGCTGGGGCTCACCGGGACGAAGCTCGGCTGTGATCGCGCCGAATGCGGTGCGTGCACGGTGCTCATCGACGGGGTGGCGCAGTACGGGTGCTCGATGCTGACCCACCAGGTGCGCGGGCGCGCCGTGACGACCGTCGAAGGACTCGAGGATCCGGACACGGGTGAGCTCAGCGTGGTTCAGCAGGCGGTGCTGGAGGAGGGTGGCTTCCAGTGCGCGTTCTGCGCTCCCGGCTTCATCATGAGCATGACCGCGATGATCCAGGACAACCCGAACCCCACGCGGGAGGAGGCTGCGGTCGCCCTCTCGGGCAACCTCTGCCGCTGCGCGGACTACGACAAGATTCTCACCTGCGCGATGCGGGCCGCCGAGCTCGCGCGCAGCGTGTAAGGGGGACGCATGGCCGAGAAGCTGGTAGGAACCGACATCGCGCCCCCGGATCTTCGCGCCAAGATCACGGGCCGAGCCAAGTACGCCGAGGACTTCCGCGCGCCCGGTATGGTGTTCGCGAAGCTGCTCCTGAGCCCCATGCCTCACGCCCGGGTACGGCGTGTCGACGCGAGCAGGGCGCTCGCCATGCCCGGAGTCATCGACATCCTCCGTGCCGACGAAGTGCCTGCGCGCGAGGGCCCGCGCGAGGCGTGTCTGACCGACAACCCGCGCTACGAGGGCGAGCCGATTCTCGCCGTCGCGGCGGTGGACGAAGAGACGGCGGCGGCCGCGATCGAAGAGATCGAGATCGATTTCGAGCCGCTTCCCTTCGTGCTCGATCCGCTGGACAGCCTCCGTCCCGGAGGGCCCAACCCGTACGTGGAAGGCAACCAGTTCTCGGGGCAGGACGGCTGGAGCGAGTTCAAGTGGACCGCGGCCGACTTCGAGGCGATCGACGCGGGGCTGATGCCCGATCCGGAGTGCCCCGTCGAGTGGACCAAGGGTGACCCGGAGTCGGCCTTCGCGGAGTCGGCCCTCGTCCTCGAGGAGGCGATCGTCCACCAGTCGCTCACGCACCACCCGATGGAGCCCCGCTCCAACATGGCGTACTGGGAGGGTGACCGGCTCTTCGCGTTCGTCTCCACGCAGAGCTCCCAGCAGACGAAGTTCGCCCTGGCCGGCGCGCTCGATATGGACCCCGAGAACATCACGTTCGTCTCCGAGTACTGCGGCGGCGGCTTCGGGTCGAAGATCGCGGGGACGACGATCATGCAGGTGCCGGCGCTCTTCTCGCGAAAGATCGGCCGGCCGGTCATGCTCCGCGTCACGCGCTACGAGGAGAACTACATCGGGCGCGCCCGCCCCGGCTTTCAGTCCTGGCTCAAGATGGGCTTCCTGGAAGACGGCAAGTGCAACGCGATCGACCTGATCATCGTTCAGGAGAGTGGCCCGTACGGGGCCGGCGACTACAACACCGCCGGCATGATCGCCGACCTGACCTATACGCCGCAGAACATGCGGTTCCGCGCGGTGCCGATGTACACCAACACGCCGCCCAAGGCGGCGCAGCGTGGTCCGGGCGGCGCGCAGATCATCTCCATGGTGGAGCCCATCCTGGAGAAGGCGGGGCGCGAGCTCGGGATCGACCGCCTCGAGATGCATCGCATCAATGCGCCGCGATCGGACGTCCGCTTCGGTCCGCGGGACACGTCCCTCACGAGCGTGCACGCGGTCGAGGCCCTCGAGCAGGGCGCGGAGCTCTTCGACTGGGCCTCGAAGGTCCAGCTCTCCGGACAGCGGAACGGCTCGAAGGTCACGGGCGTCGGGATCGGGCTTTCGCCGTATACGGCGGGCTCGCGCGGCCGAGACGGCATGATGATCATCCGCCCCGACGGCAAGCTCTACGTGCATCAGGGGATCGGGAACCTCGGCACACATTCGATCGCCGACACGGCCCGCCCCGCTGCCGAGCTGCTCGGCTACGACTGGGACGACGTGGTCATCGTCTGGGGTGATTCCAGCCGCGGTTATCCACGCTCCACCGTGCAGGCCGGCAGTCAGACGACGACCGCGCACACACGGGCCAACCGCGCCGCGGCCGAAGACGCGCTCCGCAAGATCCGTGCGGTCGCCGCATCGGCCATGGGCGGGTCGCCGGGGGCCTATCGCGTCGACAACGGACGCGTGAGCGGGCCGGGCGGTACGATGACGCTCGGCAGGATCGCCGAGCGCGCGATCGCCATGGGCGGGGAGTACGACGGGCACGTGCTGCCCGGGGACATCCACGAACAGACCGTTCCCGCCGCGCAGATGCTGGCGGGACAGGGGCTGATGGGGATCGCGCGGGACAATTTCGGGGGTGAGGGAAGCATCTACTCGTGGGTGGCCGGCTTCGCCCTGGTCGAGCTGGACGAGGAGACGGGCGTCGTCGAACTGAAGGAGTACGTGGGCGTCACGGACTGCGGAACGGTCATCCATCCCAGGAGCCTGGGCTCGCAGATCTTCGGCGGCAGCATCCAGGGGATGGGCATGGCGATGACCCAGCGGTGGGTCTTCGACCCCAAGTGGGGGGTCCCCTTCGCCAACCGCCTGTACACCGCCCGGCCGCCGGGCATTCTCGACGTGCCCCCGGACCTCAAGTGGGGGGCCGTGGACATTCCCGATCCCCAGGACCCGATCGGCGCGAAGGGTATCGGAGAGCCCCCCGTGGGCGCGGGTGCGGCCGCCTTGACCTGCGCGGTCGCCGACGCGATGGGGGGGCGGTGCGTCTGCCGGACCCCCCTCACCCCGGACATCCTCCTCGCGGAAATCGAGGGGCGGGACCGGGGCTTCGGCCGCCTGGACCAGCACATCGGCTAGGGAGACGGAATAATGGCGAAGATCAGAGACATGATTCCGGCGTTCGAGCTCCTCCAGCCGACGAGCCTCGAGGCAGCCCTGGAGCTCCTCGACGAGCATCGCGAGGAGGCCTGGGTGCTGGCGGGAGGGCTCGACTCGTTCGACTGGTTCAAGGACCGGATCAAGCGACCGTCCGTCGTGGTCGATCTCGGTGGGGTCCCGGAGTTGACCGGGATCACCGACATCGACAACGGGGTGGTCATCGGGGCCATGACGAGTCTCACGGAGGTGGAGCGTCACGAGCTCATCCGATCCGAGTACTCGGTCGTCTCCGAGGCCGCGCGTCACGTTGCGACGCCGCAGATCCGAAACCAGGGCACCCTGGGGGGCAACGTCGCACAGGACACCCGCTGCTGGTACTACCGCAGCGGCTGGCCCTGCTACCGGGCAGGTGGAAACACGTGCTACGCGGCCGCGCCGCAGGCGATGAACCGTGAGCACTGCATCCTGGGGCGCAGCCGTTGCGTCGCGGTGAACCCGTCGGACACGGCCCCGGCGCTCATCGCGGTGGATGCGAAGATGATCGTCGAGAACTCGGGCGGGCCCAGCGTCTACGACGCGGAGGACTTCTTCATCGGTCCGGCGATCGACATCACCCGGATGACGGTGATGAAGCCTCGTGACCTGCTGACGCGGATTCAGATTCCGGCCACGTGGGCCAATGCCGAGTTCTACTACGAGAAGGTGCGCGACCGGGGCTCCTGGGACTTCCAGCTCGTGAGCGTGGCAGCCGCGTTCCGCAAATCGGGTGACGTGATCCAGGAAGCGCGCATCGCCGTCAACGGGGTCGCGCCGTACCCGGTGCGCGTCGAGGCCGCCGAGCGCATCGTGGCTGGTACCTCGGGTGACGAGGAGACCGCGAACGCGGCGGGCGAGGCCGCGATCGAGGGTGCGCGGGCCCTCCGACACAACGACTACAAGATCGCCATGATGCGAAACCTGGTCCGTCGTGCCGTGAGGAGCGTAGCCTGATGAATCTCTGGAGAACGGACAACAACCCGTGGGGCGAAGAGGTGCTGATCGGCATCTCCTGGGACCTCATGTGGCTCGCCATCGGCGTCGCGGTGCTCTTCCTGATCGGGCATGCGGTCTGGCTCAGGACGCGTCCGGCCGAGACGCACGAGGTGCCGTCGGGTCCGGAAGCAGCGGCGGTTCCCGAGAAGATCGAGCGGCATTCGCTCGGGGCGCGGGTGTTCCACTGGATCATGTCCGTCGCGATGCTCGCGCTGCTCGTCACCGCGTTCGCGCCCGTGATCGGGTGGCAGTTTCCCTGGGTCACCCTCCACTGGATCGCCGGGGTCCTCCTGATCGCCACCGTGGTCTATCACATCATCCATGCGATCGGGTGGCAGGATTTCTGGTCGATGTTCCGGATCGGAGCGAGCGAAGGAGCGGCGCACGTGCGTCACATCCTCTCCTCCAAGGCCCCGGCGCCACCGAAGGCCGGCAAGTACGCGTTCGATCACCGGATGTATCACCACGCCATCGTGGTCACCACGCTGTCCGCGATCGTGACCGGCGTGCTCATGATGGTGCGGATCGACACCCCGTTCTTCACCCGGAACCCGTACCTCTTCAATGACGCCACGTGGGGGATCATGTACGTGGTGCACGGGCTCTCGGGCGTGGCGCTGATCGTGCTGGTCGCCGCGCACATCTATTTCGCCGTCCGGCCCGAGAAGCGGTGGATGCTCTGGTCGATGATCAACGGCTTCATCGACCGGGAGAAATACCTCGAGCATTTCGATCCCCGGAAGTGGGACGTGTCCGGTGGCTCGACCCCGAGCGCAGTCGAGGGTGGCTCCGGCGCCCTTGCCGATGCATCCGTGAGTGCCCGCCGGGACGACTGATCCGACATCGGAGATCCGAGGGGGCCGGGCGACCCTGCGTCCGGCCCCCTCCGTGTGCCCTTCCTCCCCCGAATCCCGGGAGCTGAGACCCGGACGGAGTCTTGCGTGACCTCGGCCGTACAAGACGTCAAATCGCGGATCGACGCGATCGAGCAGAGCTACGAGTTCTTTCTGGCGTATGCCGCCCAGGGTCTCACGACCGACGAGGGGGCGAAGAGCGGAGCCGATCTCCGAGACTTCCTCGCGAAGATGGAGGGCGCCCTCGACGGTCTCGCCGAGGCCGTGGAGGAGGCGGTCGGCCCTGCCGAGCCCGAGGCTCCGTGGCGCGAGATGGTCGACGTGGTGCGGGCCGACGCCGGAGCCGCGCTGGCGGCGATCCGGCTCGTCTCGGCGCAGGCCGGGGTGAGCTCGCGGCTCATCGACAACCTGAACGCGAACATCCACCTTCGCGCGCTGCTGACCGACCTCTTCCTGGTCGACGAGCTCGTGGGCTGACGGAGCGGACGCCTTGGGTGCGACCCTCCTCGCGTACCTCCTCGCGGTGGTGCTCGCGGTCTCAGGAGCGCTCAAGCTGCGGTCCGCCGCCCGTCTCGGGATCGGTCTACTGCCCGGGCCTCTGCTGGAAATGATCGTGGCCGTGGCCGTGGCTGCGTCACCACTGATGGCGTGGGATCTCCCGATCTGGCTCCTCGTGGGAGCCATCGTGCTTCTGGTCGCGTCGTCCACGCATCACGCCCTCCTGCTGCGGGACGTCCGGAAACGACGCAGGGCGTCGGAGTCGGTTCGTCTCGAGGCGCACGTGAGGTACCTTTCCAGGCCCGATTCGGAGCACTGACCAGGAGATCTCTTGCTCCAAGCTCTCGGCAACATCGGCGAGTTCGTCGGTGCCCTCGGTGTGGTGATCTCGCTCGTGTACCTGGCGCGCCAGCTCATCCAGAACACGCAGTCGGTTCGCGCCGCGTCGTTCAACTCGATGGTCCAGAACAGCATCCGGCTCTCGGAGCACGCCTTTCGAGACAGCGAGTTCGCGTCGTTCCTCGAGCGGGCCGAGCGGGATCCCTCCACGCTCAGTCCGGAGGAGCGGGTACGCTGGGATGCGTACATGACCGCGGTCTGGCGCCACTTCGGAAACCTGCAGTACGCGCACCGGGTCGGAACGCTCGACCGTGAGATGTGGGACGCCTACCGGGCCACCCTCAAGGACCACCTGCGGGCCGCGTCGTGGGTCGACTGGTTCCAGGGTCACCGGCACCTCTTCAGCCCCACGCTGGGCAAGCAGGTCGACGAGGCGCTGGCCGAAATCGCCCATGAGCGGGCCGCCCCTGACCCCACACGCCGCCGAAAACGCTGAGTCTCATAGCGGTGCCGGGCGCTGCGGCCGAGCGCTCTTGCTCCTGCGCGTCGGCGGTCTCTACGTTTCAAGTTCCGGGGTAAACATCCGTTTCCACCCGGGGTGACCGTTCGACGTGGGGGGAGTGCCTGATGACGGTCCGCTTCCGGATCCGCACCCTGGCGGGTCAGGAGCTGTCGTTCGCGACGCAGGGGATGTTCGAGGACTTCGTGCGCTCGGGCGACCTGTCGTACGACGATCTGGTGTACGATGCCGAGGACGGGTCGTGGGCTCCGGCTCGCGCGCACCCGATCGTGCTCGACATCCAGTACTCCGCGGATCCTCCGGACACCTCCGTGCCCGGGCACGACGTCTCGGCGTCCACGGACGACGTCTCGGCGCCTACGGACGACGCGTCGGGGCCCGCAGAGGACGCCTCGGGGCTCGCGGAGGGTACCTCGGGGCCCACGGCAGAAGGTCCCGAAGACCTGGAGACGGACGCGGACGCCACCCCGGCCGACGAGAGCTTCGGCCTGGAGCTCACGGCACCGGAAGAGGTCTCGCCGGAAGAGGCCTCCAGGCAGTTCGTGGAGAAGATGGCCGCAGAGCGGGCCTCGGAGCTCGAGCACGAGGGAAGCAGGGGCAGTCTCTCGCTGACGACTCCGGACGCGAGCACGGTCGGAGGGATCGCGCCCAGGCGTGCGAATCCCCTGCTCCCGGCAGCGGGTGGGACGCCCGCTCCTCGGTCGTACCATCGAGGGCCCGTCCATTGGGACACGCGGCCGACCGCGCCCACTCATCGGACCGACCGCGGCTCCGCAGTGGGCTCGCAGCGCGGCCGGCAGGGAGGGAGCCGCGAAGCGGCGACGGGCTCGGCGTTCGGGGCGGCCGTGATCGTGTCCGTGCTCGGAGCCGGAGGATACCTGGGCTTCGCGCTCTCGCAGACCGGGGCCGCGGCCGAACCCGGACCGGACGAGATGCTGGTACCGATCAGGGTGGAGCCGGCTCCGGAGCCTGCGCCGCCCGAGCCGGTCATCGCGCAGACCGAAGCCGCGGTGCGCGAGCGGGCCCGGGAGCGTTTTCTCGGCACGACGCAGGAGGCGTTGAGGTCTCTGGTGCCGATTCCGTCGTCGTGGCCAGGCGGACGGTATCTCGCGCTCCCTTCAGCCAGTCCCGACGTCCCTCGCGTATGGACGTCGTACCTCGCGACCGTGGAGCAGGTCCGACTGGGTGACGGGGCGCGGTACAGGAGTGCCGTGGAGGCCGCGCTCGACGACGCGATGATCGACGGCGAGGATCGCACCATCTGGCTTGAGCGGGCCGTCGCGGACTTCGAGGGGTCGGCGGCCGCGCGCGCGGCTCACTACGACCGCGTCGAGGCACTGGCCGTCGCGGCCGTGCGCAGCCACCAGGCGCTTCTCGAGGCCGAGGGACTCGTGATCTGGGACGGTCCCGAGGAGGGTCTCATGGCCGGCGAGATCGGCGCGGGAGTGACCGCCCGCGACCCCGAATCGTCGCTTCTGCTGGGGCAGGTGGTCGACCTTCTGACGGCGGCTTTGGACGCCGAAGGTCACGGCCCCGGCGCCGCAGAATACGTGCGGGCGTGGGTCTGGGATGGCTACCTGGATGCCGTGACCAACTGACCCCGAACACGGGCCGAAAAAAGAACGGCGCGACCTGTGGAACTTCGGGCGTGACGACCGTAGGTTGACGATGGTCGCACGAATCGGAGCCTTCTTCCCATCGCGCATGTCCCCGACCACTACCACTGGATCCGCGGCGACGCCCCGCTGGGCGAAAGTCGTGGACCACACGCGCTGCATCGGCTGTCACGCCTGCACCACGGCGTGCAAGTCCGAGAATCAGGTGCCCCTCTCCGTGACCCGGACCTACGTGAAATACGTGGACACGGGTCACTTTCCGCAGGCGCGCCGCTCCTTCCAGGTCACGCGCTGCAATCAGTGCGCGGATCCACCCTGCGTGGCCGCGTGTCCGACGGCCGCCATGCATCAGCGGCCCGATGGCATCGTGGACTTCGACAAGTCGATCTGCATCGGCTGCAAGGCATGCATCGCCGCCTGTCCGTACGACGCGATCTTCATCAATCCGGAAGATCATTCGGCGGAGAAATGCAATTTCTGCGCGCACCGCATCGACGTCGGGCTCGAGCCCGCGTGCGTGGTCGTGTGCCCGACGCAGGCGCTACTGGTGGGCGACATGAACGATCCGCTCTCGGCCGTGAGCGAGATCATCCACCGCGACGCGGTCGCGGTGCGTCGGCCCCAGAAGGAGACGCGGCCGAAGCTCTTCTACCGGGGGGCCGACCAGGTGACGCTGGACCCCCTCGCCGCAAGCCGGCCGGCGGGCGGGCTGTTCATGTGGAGCGAGCAGGGCAACGTGTCGCACCAGGTGCATTCCGGCCATCCGGGACCGCACAACAGCTCGGCCGCCGCGGTCCTCAGCTACGACGTGATCCACCGCGCCCCGTGGGACTGGCGGGTCAGCGCGTACACGTTCACGAAGTCGATCGCGGCGGGCGCCTATCTCGTGCCGCTGCTCCTGGGTGCGGTCGGTCTTCTGCCGTTCACGTCGCAGCTGTGGGGCCTTCAGGCGCCGATCGTCGCGATGGTCGGACTCATGGTCACCGGAGCTCTGCTGGTGTGGGACCTGGAGCACCCGGAGCGCTTCTGGATGGTCCTGGCGAAGCCCCAGTGGCGGAGCTGGCTGGTCCGGGGCGGGTTCATCATCACGGGATACGGGGGGGTGCTCACTGCCCATCTCGCCGCGTCCACGATCGGCCGCGCGGATCTGACGCCCGTCCTCGGGTGGATCGGAGGGCCGCTCGCTGCGATGACGTCGGTCTACACGGCGTACCTGTTCGCGCAGGCGCGGGCCCGTGACCTCTGGCAGAGCCCGCTGTTGCCGGCGCATCTGCTCCTCCAGTCGATCGTGGCGGGCTCGGCGATCGTGATGTTCCTGACGATGCGGGACGGGGTCCCGGGCTCGGTCACGGTGGTGTTCCAGCTGACCCTGCTCGCCCACCTGCTGCTCGTGGCGGGCGAGGCGTCGATGGGGCACCCGACGGCGCACGCCGCGCTCGCGGCCAAAGCGATGACCCGCGGCCAGTACGCGCACTTCTTCTGGCTGGCGCTGGCGCTCGGCGCGCTCGGACTCGTCTTCGCGCCGACGGCCCCCGCGATCGCGGCCGGGGCCGCGCTCGGCAGCCTCCTTCTCTACGAGCACGCCTTCGTGCAGGCGGGCCAATCCGTACCCCTGGCATGACTCTCGACGAACTGGATCGCCGCGTATCCGCGGCCCGTGAAGAAACCGAAGCGCGAGGGGAGACCTTCTACCCCGGCGCGAGTCGGATCCATCTCGCCGCCTTCCCGCCGAAAGAGCGCTGGCACGACTGGGTCGAGCTGGACTCGAAGGCGTGGCCGAAGCGGGTCGAGAAGCGCTACACGCTGGTGCCCACCACGTGCTTCAACTGCGAGTCGGCCTGCGGCCTCCTGGCCTACGTGGACCGCGACACCCTGCAGGTTCGCAAGTTCGAGGGGAACCCCGAGCATCCCGGCTCCCGCGGCCGGAACTGCGGGAAGGGGCCCGCGACGATCAACCAGATCACCGATCCCGACCGCATCCTCTACCCGCTGCGGCGTGCCGGGAAGCGCGGGGAGGGGAAGTGGGAGCGCGTCACGTGGGACGAGGCGCTCGACGACATCGCGGGGCGGATCCGCAAGTGCATGGAGGAAGAGCGGCACGACCAGGTCATGTATCACGTGGGGCGGCCCGGAGAGGACGGATACACGACCCGGATGCTCGCGGCGTGGGCGGTCGACGGGCACAACTCGCACACGAACGTGTGCTCCAGCGGTGCGCGTGCCGGCTACCACTGGTGGATGGGGATCGACCGGCCGAGCCCGGACCATGCGAACGCCGAAGTGATCCTGCTGGTCAGCAGTCATCTGGAGACGGGCCACTACTTCAACCCCCACGCCCAGCGGATCATCGAGGGCAAGAAGCGTGGCGCCAAGCTTATCGTGCTGGACACGCGACTCTCCAACACCGCGACGCACGCGGACTTCTGGCTGTCGCCCTATCCGGGCACGGAGCCGGCCATCTTCCTCGCGATCGCCAGCTGGATGATCCGCGAGGGCCGGTACGACCGCGAGTACGTGCGTCGTTGGTGGAACTGGCAGGAGTTCATGGAGGCCATCCGCGACGAGGCGGATGCCTCGTTCGAGCGCTTCGAGGAGGTGCTCCGTGAGATGTATGCCAGCTACACGTTCGAGTTCGCGGCGGGAGAGTCGGGCATCGACGCGAAGACGCTGCAGGCGGTCGCGGAGGTGGTGTCGACCGCCGGAACGAAGCTCTCGACGCACAACTGGCGGAGCGCCGGATCCGGCAACCTCGGGGGCTGGCAGGTCGCCCGGACGCTGACGCTCCTCAACGCGCTCATGGGGGCGCTGGCGACCGAGGGCGGCACCTTCCCCAACTCGTGGAACAAGTTCACCCCCAGGCCGCCTCGGCTTCCCCATCAGCATCCGCGGCGCTGGAACGACGTGCTGTGGCCCGACGAGTACCCCCTCGCGCTGATGGAGATGTCCTTCCTGATGCCCCACCTGATGCGGGATCAGGACGCCTTCGTCGACGTCTACTTCACCCGGGTCTACAACCCCGTGTGGACCAATCCCGACGGCTTCAGCTGGATCGAGATGCTGACCGACGAGAAACGCATCGGACAGCACCTCGCCATGACCCCCACATGGAACGAGACGGCGTACTTCGCCGACTACGTGCTCCCGATGGGGCACTCGTCGGAGCGCCACGACCTTACGTCGTACGAGCAGTACGACGGCCAGTGGATCGGCTTCCGGCAGCCCGTGCTGCGCACCGCGCGCGAGCGTCTCGGTGAGGACATCGGGGACACGCGCGAGGTCAACCCGGGCGAGGTGTGGGAAGAAAACGAGTTCTGGATCGAGCTGACCTGGCGCATCGATCCGGACGGATCGCTCGGCATCCGACAGTTCTTCGAGTCCGTGAAGAACCCGGGTGAGAAGATGACGGTCGACGAGTACTACGGCTGGATCTTCGAGAACTCCGTCCCGGGCCTCCCCGAGGCCGCGGCCGCCCAGGGGCTGACGCCTCTGGAGTACATGCGTCGCTACGGAGCCTACGAGGTGACGAGCAAGGTGGGGAAGGTCTTCGAGCAGCCCGTGCCCGACGCCGAGCTGGAGGACGTGCGGGTGGACGAGGCAGGGCGTGTCTTCACGCGCGCCCCGGTGCCCCCGAGCCCCAAGGCCCCCGGTGGGACGAAGATCGATCCGGACGACGAGGGGCGGAGGCGCGTGGGCGTTCGCGTGGACGGGGAGATCGTGCGCGGCTGGCCCACGCCCACGGGCAAGCTGGAGTTCTGGTCGCGGACGCTGCACGACTGGGGCTGGCCCGAGCTGGCCGTGCCCACCTACATCAAGAGCCACGTGCACCGGCAGAATCTCGATTCCGATCAGATGCCGCTGATCACGACTTTCCGGGTGCCCGTGCAGATCCATACGCGGAGCGCCAACGCGAAGTGGCTGGACGAGATCGCGCACACGAACCCGCTCTGGATCCACCCTTCGGACGCTGCGCGGCTCGGTATCGCCGAGACCGGCGACCTCGTTCGTGTGGAGACCGAGATCGGTTACTTCGTGCTCAAGGCCTGGATCACGGAAGGCATCCGACCGGGTGTGCTGGCGTGCAGTCACCACATGGGACGGTGGAAGCCGGAGGGTCACGACGGTCAGCGGCTGGGCATGATGACGGTCGCGCTCGACCAGTCCGGCTCCGAGTGGGCGCTCAAGCGCAAGAAGGGCGGTGGACCCTTCGCCTCGTCCGATCCGGACACGCTCCGCGTGTGGTGGACGGACGTGGGCGTGCACCAGAATCTGACCCACCCGGTGCACCCCGACCCCGTGTCGGGGATGCACTGCTGGCATCAGGCTGTTCGCGTCCGCCCCGCCCAGCCCGGGGATGCCTTCGGTGACGTGTCGGTGGACACGGCGAAGTCGAGGGCCGTTTACGAGAAGTGGCTCGAGATGACCCGGTCCGCGAGCGCGCATTCCCCGGACGGCACGCGCCGACCTTGGTGGATGCTCCGTCCCGTGCGCCCGGAACGCGCCGCGTACGATCTGCCGGAGCGAGAACCCGTCGGTGCGTGACGCCACGCGCGCGGAACTCTTCCGGGGCCTCGCCGTGATGGCCGAGACCCCGGGGGCTCCGCACGCGCAGATCTCGGAGGCTCTGGGGCTTCCCGGTGTGCCGTCCTCGTCCGAGTACTCGGATGTCTTCCTGTTCCAGCTCTACCCCTACGCGTCCGTGTACCTCGGACCGGAGGGGATGATGGGCGGGGAGGCTCGAGATCGCGTGGCCGGGTTCTGGCGGGCCCTGGGACTCACGCCTCCCCCGGAGCCGGACCACCTCGCCGCGCTCGTGGGTCTGCTCGCCTCGCTCGCCGAGCGGGCGGCTTCGGTGCAGGAGCCGGCGGAACGGCTCCTCGTGGATCGCGCCCGGGCGGCCCTGCTCGAGGAGCACCTCAATCCTTGGGTCTTCGCGTATCTCGATCGCGTCGAGGAGCTTGCGGGTCCGACCTACCGGGCGTGGGCCTCGATCCTGGCCGAGGCCCTCTACGCCGAGCTCGAGCACGTCTCGGCGGTCCCGGACGCGGGCGTCGAGGGGGCGCAGGCACTCCTGTCGGCGCACCTGAGGGAAGCCCCCACCGTCCCGGATCCGCGAACCTCGGGCACGGGAGCGTTTCTCGAAGGTCTTCTGGCTCCGGTGCGTTCCGGCGTGATTCTCACGCGGGCCGACCTGGCCGGGATCGCCACGGCGCTCGATCTGGGGCTGCGTGCGGGGGAGCGGCGCTACGCTCTGGAGCATCTGCTCACCCAGAACCCGGAGGGAATGCTCCAGGCGCTGGCGACGGAGTGCAGGCGGCAGGGCGAACGGCATGCCGCGCGCACGCGCCTGCCGCTTCTGGCGGATTTCTTCGTCGATCGGGCGAGGTCCACGGCCGGACTTCTGGAGACGCTGGCCGACGAGGCGACCGCACCCGCATGAGGTCGGAGCCGCCGGCCCGGATCTCCCGAGCCGACGTCGTCGCGGGCCTCAGCGTGGCGCTCATCCTGATCCCGCAGTCGCTCGCCTACGCCGAGCTGGCGGGGCTCCCGCCGCACCACGGGCTCTACGCCGCGACGTTCCCGCTGATCTTCGCGGCGTTCTGGGCTTCGTCCCCCTACCTGCAGACCGGCCCGGTCGCGTTGACCGGGCTGCTCACCTTCGGAGCCCTGGTGCCGCTGGCGCCCATCGAGACGGCCGAGTACGCGGCGCTCGCGGCGCTTCTCGCCCTGGTGGTCGGAGTGGCAAGGCTCGCCATCGGGCTTCTCAAGGCCGGGTGGCTCGTCTACCTGATGTCGCACGCCATGATGGCGGGCTTCCTGTCGGCGGCGGCGATCCTGATCCTCTCCTCCCAGCTCCCCGGCGCGCTCGGGGTCGCGGTGCCCGAGGGCACGGGCGTGCTGGGAGGCGCATGGTTCGCGCTCGGACGTCCGGGAGCGTGGGAGGCCGCGGCCGTCGGCCTGTCCGCGTTCACGATCGCCGTCGTCGTCGGTGCGCCCCGGATCCACCCGCTGCTGCCGGGCGTCCTCATCGCCGCGGTGGTGGGGTTCGCCTACTCCGTGCTGACCGGGTACGAGGGAGCCACCGTCGGCGAGATCCCACGCGGCCTGCCTCCCTTCAGCGTCGATCTTCCGTGGGCCAGGCTTCCCTCCCTGATCGTGCCCGGCCTCGTCATCTCCCTGATCGGATTCGCAGAAGGCGTGTCCATCGCGCGCCTCTTCGCGTCCCAGGAGCGCCAGCGGTGGGACGCCGACCGGGAGTTCGTGTCGAAGGGCGTCGCCAACGTCGTGGCGGCCGTCAGCGCCGGCCTCCCGGTCGGCGGCTCCCTCTCCCGAACCAGCGTGAACCGGATCGCGGGTGCGCAGAGCCGATGGAGCGGACTCGTCACGGGAGTCGCGGTGCTCTGCTTTCTGCCGTTCGCACCGGTCTTGAGCGTGCTGCCGCGGGCGATCCTCGCCTCGATCGTGATCGCCGCGGTCTGGAGACTGGTCCGCCCGTCACGTCTGGTGGACCTGTGGCGCGTTTCTCGTCCGCAGGCGCTCGTCGCCTGGTTCACCTTCGTGGCCACGCTGACCCTCGCGCCGGCCATCGATCGCGCCATCCTCCTCGGGATCGCGCTGTCGGCGGCGGTGCACCTGTGGTGGGAGCTCCGCCCGCACGTCACGGCGACGCGCGACGGGGAGACCCTCGTCTTCGAGCCGAGCGGGGTGCTCTGGTTCGGATCGGCCCCTGCGCTGGAGGACGCGCTCTTCGGGCGCCTGGCCGACGAACCGGGGATCACGCGGGTCGTGGTCCGCTGCCAGGGCCTGGGGCGTATCGACCTCTCGGGGGCGTATTCGCTCGCCGAGATGCTCCAGCAGGCGCGGGGTGTCGGCATCGAGATGACGCTGGAAGACGTCCCGGAGCACGCGACACCGCTCCTGCGCACGGTGGGGGCCCTCCCGGGGGAGCCGGACGGCGAGGAAGCGGCCTCCGGAACCGAAGCCTCGTCCGCCTCGTAGTGTCACGGAGGCTCAGCCTCTACCTTGGAGCGGTCGGACGCCGTTCGGGACGCTCCGGGGTTCTTACGTAGTCAGGATCGAGAGGGATCATCATGTTCGAGTTGATTGCGCTCGGTATCGCCGGCGCCTCGGGCGTTTACGGACATATCAAGTCACGGAAGTTCGTCGGCCAGCGTCTCCGCTACACGAAGTTCGTGGAGAAGCCGGCTCTCGGCCTGTTCGCAGGGGTCGGCGCGACGGTGGTCGCGGCCCCCGTCGTGGCCGTGGTGGGCGCGGTCCCGCTGCTCGGCGGGCTCGTGGGCGCAGGGACCGCGATCGCGATCGGAGCCGGCGTGGGAACCGGGGTCGCCCTCGGGGTCCGCGACACCAAGGAGCCACCGAAGCTGATCGACGACTGATGGGCGTTCCCCTCGCCCGGTGGAACGGCCGGTAGTCCGCGGCCGGGGCCCTCTCCGGGGGCCGGCGCCTACCCGAGCGCGCGCTTGAGCAGCGAGCGGACCCGTCCCTCGTACCGCTTCACCACGAGCACGGAGGCCGGAGAGTAGCGGGCGACCTTCTCCGGGATCTCGCCGAAGATGACCTGGCTCAGGAACGGCTCACGGGCCGCCCCGAGCACCACGAGATCGTACCCCCGGCTCTCCTTGGCGATGCCCCCCGCGATCGACGAGGCCTCGATGAGCGTGCGCTCAACGGGGAAGGGGAGCTCCATGGAGTCGACGGTCTTGTCGATCCAGCCATGGGCCTCCCGCCGCTCCTCGTCAGAAGCCCCCGGCGGGACGACGTAGCAGGCGGTGACCTCCATGCCGAAGGCCGGCGCCAGCACCTTCAGCATCTCGGCCGCGAGGCGGGCGTGGGGTCCACCGGCCGTGGGGAAGAGGCAGCGCTTGGGCGTCTCGCGCCCGGCGATCTTGAGGAGCGCCAGATCGCAGGGCGCGTGCCGGATCACCTGATCGGCCACCTCGCCGAAGATCCGGTCCCGCGTGTCCGTGTGACCCTTCCAGCCCATCACCAGGCAATCGGCATGGTAGCGCCGGGCACCGGCGAGGATCCCGTCGGCCGCCTTGTGAGCGATGACCAGGTCCGTCTCGAGCGAGATCCCTCGGGCCCCCGCGTGCTCGCGGGCCGTCTTGAGGAGACCCTCGCGGTGATGCGCGAACCGGAGCCCCTCGTGGATCGGCAGCTGTCGGGGCACCTCGACGACCGAGTAGGCGAGCAGCGCCTTCTCGCGGGCCTCCGCGATAGGGTGGGCGTACTCGAGGAGGATGCCGACGTGATCTGGATTGTGGAGCGGCACCACCACGGTGTCGGCGGCGACCGCGACCTTCGGGGCCGGCTCCTCGAGAACCTGAGGCTTCATCTCCGCGGCCTGTTTCTCGAAGTAGGCGTAGTAGAGCAGGAGGCCCACGAGGATCCACCCGATCGTCACGTACCACGCGAGGGGCTGGAAGGTGAACTGGTACAGGGCGAGGAAGACGTTCAGCACCACGCCGAGCAGCGGGACGACCGGATAGAGGGGCACGCGATAGCGTCGCGGAATGTCCGGAGCCTTCCGGCGAAGCACGATCACCGAGAGGTTCACCATCGCGAAGGTGAGCAGGAAGATCAGGCTGGCCGCCGATCCCACCGCCTCGATGGGCAGGGTGAGGGCCATCGCGAGAAGGACGACTCCCGTGACGGCGATCGCCACGTGCGGAGTGCGACGCTCCGGATGGATCGTCGCGACCGGTGCGGGGAGCCACCGGTCGCGCGCCATCGAGAACGCGACGCGGGACGAGGCCAGGATCGTCGCGTTGAGCGCCGACATCGTCGAGAGCAGACCTCCGAAGACGATGACCGCGACCCCGAACGCGGGCATGAAGCCCTCTGCAGCGCGCACGATGGCCGTCTCGCCGTACTCCCCCAGGAACTGCCATGAGGGCTCGCCTCCGGGCGGCTGCACCGCCGCCAGGGACACGAAGAGGATCAGCAGGTACATGACGACGGTGATGCCGAGCGAGATGAACGTCGCACGCGGGATGTTCTTCTCGGGCTCCTGGATCTCCTCGGCCACGGTGGCGATGAGGTCGTACCCTTCGAAGGCGATGAACGTCAGCCCCATGGCGACGATCACGCCTCCCGCACCCTTCGGGAAGAAGGGGTTGAACGCCGCGGCCGTCTGCCCTTCGGGCGCCAGCCCGAGCGCGCGCAGCCCGTATCCGATGAAGACGGCGAGGATGATGAGCTTGGCGACCGTGAGGACGTTCTCGGCCATGCCGGTGACCTCCGCCCCGCGCGCGTTGAGGCGGACGAACATGGCCCCGATGACGAAGGTCACGATCAGTCCGGCGCCGTGCTCCCCGATCACGCCGAACACCACCTCCGGCACACCCGGCGTGTACTTCAGGAAGAACTCCCAGAAGTAGCCGGCGAACCCGAGCGCGTAGAGGCTGCAGGCCACCGTGTACGCGAACCAGAGCATCCAGCCGGCCGTGAAGCCGATCGCGCCGGGGAAGGCCCTTCGGACGAAGGCGTAGCCACCGCCGGCCTCGGGAATGGCTGCTGCGAGCTCGGCGTAGGCGAAGGCGGTGAGCAGCGTCACGGCCCCGTTCAGCGCGAACGCGAGGATGGACGCGGGTCCGGACTCACCCGCCGCGATACCTGTAAGCACGAAGATGCCGGCGCCGATCATGGCGCCGACGCCGATCATCGTGGCGTCGAAGAGGCCGAGATCACGGGCGAACGTGGGTTCGCCCGACGTGGATCCGTGCGCAGGGGAAGTCACTCACCCGACGATGAAGGGGCGAGGCAGGCGGGGCAACCCCTTTGTTCACACGCGCCCGGATACGGGTGCGCCGGTGACGAGATCCTCGAATTCTGGTGCGCGACTTGCATATACTCGCTTCCGGTCGAGACCCGGGCGCGATCGCCGGCTGCGGACAGCGCCTGGCTGCGCCGATGCACACCAGGGGACACGAGATGCACCGGATCCTTCAGACGATGGAGAACCACTCGGGCGAGCTCATCCACGAGCTCGAGGACGAGGTCGGTCTGACCGAGGCCGAGGCGACGGTCTTTCTCCGGGAGGCGGCTCCGGAGCTACTCGCGTCGTACGTGTGGCAGTCGTCGACGCGGACACCCGAGGAGCTCGAATCTCCGTCCTGTACCCGTGATCTGCTCGCCTCCATGAGCGGCGCGCGGCTGGCCTCGAGGGTCGGGCTGTCCTCCGCGCGGACGTGGGACGGACTGCGGGCACTCGTCCCGGCGGTCCTGCGGGCGGCGCACGCGGACGAGGGCCGAGCGCGCCCGAGGCGCTAGGAGCCCGCCACGGCGGCGCTCTCGAGGATGGCCGCGTAGACCAGGGACCGAAGCCGCTGGTGGTCGTCGAGCCCCGTCGCCGGTATCACCTGCGTGAAGTAGACGACCACGAGGTCCTCGCGAGGGTCCACCCAGTACGTCGAGTGGTAGGCGCCACCCCATCCGAACGACCCGACCGAGCCCGGCGCGCCGTAGGCCCCGAGGTCCTCCAGCACCCAGAAGCCGAGGCCGAAGCCCGTCCCGGGCGCTGCGTAGATGTCTCCGAGATGGTCCGCCGTCATGAGCTCCACCGACTTCGGTGACAGCAGCCGGACGCCCTCGAGCGTCCCCCCGTCCAGGAGCATCTGCAGAAAGCGCGCGTAGTCACGCGCCGTGGAGAGGAGGCCCGCGCCGCCGGAGAAGCTCTGCCGCGGCCCTTCCACGTACTGCCCCTGGGCCTCCATGCCCGCACCGTCGGGGGCCCGCGAGAGCCGCGGCCCGTCCGGAGCGCCCCTCAGGCCGTAGACCGATGCGAGCCGGTCGCGCTTTTCCGAGGGGAGGTAGAAGTGCGTGTCCCGCATGTCGAGCGGGCGCAGGATCCGGTCCTCGAGGAAGCGATCCAGCGGCTGGCCCGACGCGACCTCGATGACGGCGCCGAGGATGTCGGTGTTGTACCCGTACACGAAGCGCTCCCCGGGATGAGCCTGGAACGGGAGCGCCGGCATCCGGTCGACCGTCGCTCGGACCGGCTCGTCGCGGTGGGCGAAGTACCATCCGGTGATCCCCGCCTCCTCCCATCGGTCCCCGCCGGGTCCCGAGCCGTATCCGATCCCGGCCGTGTGCGTCAGCAGGTCGCGGATCGTGATCGGGCGGCGGGCTTCCACGACCTCGTAGCCACCTCCGTCGCGCGGCTCGGCCACGGTCGTCCGGGTGAACGACGGGAGGTAGGCGGAGACGGGATCCGAAAGCAGGAGCGCTCCTTCCTCCTGGAGCATCATGATGCCGACGCTCACCAGAGCCTTCGTCTGGGACGCGATCCGGAAGATCGCGTCGGGGGTCATGGCCGCCCCGGTGTCGGGATCGCGCTGCCCGGTCGCGTGTGCGTAGACGACTTTTCCGTCCCGCAGCACCATGGCGACCGCCCCCGGGACTCGTCCCTGGTCCGCGTACGCGTCCAGCGCGTCCGACAGCTGGGCGAGGCGCTCCGACGACATCCCGACGGATTCGGGTGACGCGGTGGGGAGCTCCTGCGCCCGCGCCCGGGGGGCGCTGAACGCGAAGACCGAGAGAGCGAGGATCGAGACGCGTCGGGCAGGGTGTGCCCGACGGGGGCTTCGGTAAGAGACGCTCACGGAGACCTCCTTCGAGACGACGTGCCGAAAGGTGCCCGCCCGGGCGTGCGGCGGCCAGGTGGACGCTCACCTCGGCCCGAGACTCCCTTGAGGCCGAGCCGGGAAGCGACCACTCTTGGCGCACCCTTGGACCCCAGCCGGAACGGACATGCCGACACGCGACCGCCCCGACCCCTTGAAGCCGCAGGAGATCTCCGAGACGGAGTCGGGTGCGATCGCCCGGCGGGACCTGCTCAAGCTCGGCGCCGCTGGCCTCGGTGTGTCGGCGCTCGGCGCCGTGGGCCGCGGACCCGGCGGGCTGCCCCTCGGCTTCTTCGGCGCTGCGGAGCTGTCGGCGCAGGAGCTGGCCGCGCTCCAGGAACGCCCCGACCTCGGGCCCGCGCCCGCCGAGCCGTTCGCGGCCGACCCGATCGACGTCGTTCGCGTCGGCTTCGTCGGCGTGGGGCTCCAGGGTGGCTCCCACGTCCGGAACTTCCTGAACATCGAGGGCGTCGAGATCGTCGCGGTCGGCGACATCAACGAGCCGAGAGCGGAAGAGGTGGCGGGATGGGTCGAAGGTGACGGTCGCCGGCGTCCCGCCCTGTACACGCGGGGCGAGACCGACTTCGTGCGCATGTGCGAGGAGGAGGATCTCGACCTGGTGTTCACGGCGACGCCCTGGGAGTGGCACGTGCCGGTCTGTCTGGCGGCGATGGAGAACGGGAAGCATGCGGCCACCGAGGTGCCCGCGGCCTACACCGTCGACGGGTGCTGGGCCCTGGTCGAGGCGGCCGAGAAGCACGCGAAGCACTGCGTGATGATGGAGAACTGCAACTACGACCGTCCCGAGATGATGGTCTTCAACATGGCGCGTCAGGGGCTCTTCGGTGAGCTCCTCCACGCCGAGTGCGGTTACCTGCACGACCTGCGTGCGATCAAGTTCGAGGACAAGGACGAGGGCTTGTGGCGCCGCGCCCACGCACTGGTGCGGGATGGCAATTTCTACCCGACGCACGGTCTGGGCCCGGTCGCAAACGTCATGGACATCAATCGGGGCGACCAGCTGGACTACCTCGTCTCGATGAGCACCCCGTCCCGCGGTCTCTACGACTGGGCGGAAGCGCACTACCCGGAGGGGCACCCCAAGCGGCAGGAGCGCTACGTGCAGGGCGACGTCAACACGACGATGATCAAGACCGTGCACGGCAAGACGATCTACGTGAGCCACGACACGAACCTCCCGCGGCCCTACTCCCGCATCCACATGGTGCAGGGCACGAAGGGGCTCTTCCAGGGCTACCCGCACCGCGTGCACGTCGAGGGAATGAGCCCGGAACACCGCTGGGAGGACTGGATGGACCGGCGCGACGAGTTCGACCACCCCATCTGGCGTGACCTGGAGGAGCGCTCGGCCGGCGCCGGCCACGGCGGCATGGACTACATCGAGGACTACCAGCTGGTGAAGGCGCTCCGCGAGGGCAAGCCGACCGATATGAACGTCTACGACGCCGCCATGCTCTCCGTCATCTGCCCGCTCACGGAGTGGTCCGTGGCGAACCGGTCGCAGCCCGTCGACGTGCCGGACTTCACGCGCGGGCGCTGGGCCGAGTGGCCGAAGCTGGAGTTCCTGCGCGGGTAGGGAGGGCGAGGGGCGCGTCCTCGCCGAAGGGCTCGGGTTGCGTCCTCCGCGCGCCGGTGGGGATTATGTCTGACGCGTAGCCTGCTCTTGGCGAGGAAGGTTCGTTGTCAGACCCGATTCCCTCCCTGAATGCGGCCCTGGAGGGCCGGTACCGAGTCGAGCGACCGCTCGGCGAGGGTGGGATGGCCACGGTCTACCTGGCGGAGGATGTCCGTCATGGACGGCAGGTGGCGCTCAAGGTGCTGCGTCCAGACCTCGCGGCGAGCATCGGTCCGGAGCGCTTTCTTCAGGAAGTCCGGATCACGGCGAATCTTCAGCATCCGCACATCCTCCCACTGTACGACTCGGGCGAGGCGGACGGTCACCTCTTCTACGTGATGCCCTACATCGAGGGCGAGTCACTGAAGGAGCGGCTCACGCGCGAGGGCGAGCTTCCCATCGCGGACGCGGCCCGAATCCTCTCGGGCGAGTGGTGGCGCACCGTCACGGCGCTCACGCTCCACGCCGACGGCGCCCACGTCGCCGCCAACGCGCTCACCGGCGCGGTGTTCCTCACCGCCGCCTGCCACCTGCTCGGCCCGGGCGCGGCGCTCGCCCTGGCGCTGTTGGCCGGGGCTGGCGGCAACGCGTTGAACGCCTGGGTGCACGGCTCGCAGCACGTCTCGGTCGGTGCGTCGACGGCGGTCTTCGGCGCCGTGGGCCTGTTGGGGGGCGCGGGCGTGGTGCGCCGGGAGCGGGTCGGCTCGCGCGGACGACACGCCTGGGCTCCCATCGCCGCCAGTGTCGGCCTGCTCGCGATGCTGGGCGCCTCGGGCGAGCGGGTGGATCTCTGGGCCCACCTCTTCGGACTGGCCGTGGGCGCGACGTTGGGGCTCGCGGCCGCCCGTGCCTGGCCCGGGCCACCGCCGACGCCCGTCCAGTGGCTCTTCGGCG
>Ga0209536_100003797_pt1 | contig 24054 bp, 20 predicted proteins | sample DeeMarSeWOR28_12_FD_187461 | JGI IMG/M metagenome (GOLD analysis project Ga0209536, IMG submission 187461) | Marine sediment microbial communities from White Oak River estuary, North Carolina - WOR-2-8_12 (SPAdes) (version 2) | ecosystem: Environmental > Aquatic > Marine > Intertidal zone >...
ACACTTATATCCAAAACGTTGGTTAAGGAAGTAAATGCAGATCCAAGATGCAGCCCGAGTTCTTCGATAACAGACTGCCCGAATTTATCCCCCATTTCTGCAGCGGTTTGTATGTTGCGCGGAGAGACTTTAACTAGATCATTATCAATTAATTTCCACAATTTCGATCCAGGATGTTTTTTTAATTCTTTGCGGACTCTTTCTCTTAAGTATTGATTACCCGCATAAGCTTCAATACAGCCGTAAGAGCCGCAGTTGCATTTTGGTCCTTTGTAATTAATTGAAATGTGTCCTATTTCTCCCGCTGCCCCGAAATCGCCATGATATATCTTTCTATCCATCACAATTCCACCGCCTACACCGGTACCAAGAGTTATCATTATAAAAGATTGATACTTTTTACCGCTTCCAAAAGTCAGCTCACCAATTGCTGCAGCATTTGCATCGTTATCAACAAAGACTTCTTTTTCAAATTCGTGATAGATTATTCTTCCGATGTTTACTTTTTCCCAGCCCGGAAGATTTGGTGGGTTTTCAACAATTCCTTTTCCCGGAGTTACAACACCCGGACAACCAATTCCAATCCCATCAATTTTGTATTTTGAATTTCTACATAACTCTCTTATCCCGGATTTTATATTTTCAACTACTTTCTTAGGACCCTTTTCTGCTTCAGTAGGTATTTTTATTTTCTTATGAATTCTTCCGGAATCGGAAACAATGCCAAGCTTGATGCTTGTTCCGCCTAAATCAATTCCAATCGCATATTTTGAATTTTTATTCATATTTATTGTCACACTGAGTTTATCGAAGTGTGATTCTTACAAAATCCGGTAGTCTTCGACAAACTCAGACTGACTTACTCCCACTTTTCATTTAATCAATTTGTAAAAGATTGATCCACAATTTTTAGCTCGCCGGGATATTTTATATCTCCCAAGGGCGAAGAAACAGTTGGAGTTGCAAACAATGTTAATCTTGAAGCTGAACCTTCCTGACCGCCAAGTGCAAGTGCAAGGTTTACTAAATTTTCCAATCCCTTATTCCCAAAAAATTGGATCAAATCAATATTCATTTCTAGTGGAATATTTGTTACTTCCCCTGTCCCCGGTACTGAAACGGGGCTCCCGATATTTCCGGAAATCGTTTCCGTCTGATCTATATTTAATTTCCATGGAAATGCTTTAAGTGTAGCATCAGTTTTAGGATATCCTCCAGTTCCATCGTTTGGATTTTTTGCCTCAACATTTAAAGTGAATGATGCCGGAAGTTTTCCTGAGCTGATAGCCTGCGTCAGATTTAACAGCTCCAGAGGATCAAAATCCTTGAAATCTTTTTTGTCGGATAAATTAATTCCGCTTATCGTAAAGTTATTCACATCTCCCAATTTAAATTTTAAGCGTGATAGATTTACAATGGTTTCGTAAACGCTGCAGCTCAAATTAGAGAATAACATTAGAATAGAGATTAGTAGTACTTTTTTCATTGTAGCCTCTTAAATTGTTCAGTTGTATTGTCAGATTGCTGAATTGTTTTATTGTTTCATTGTTGTATTTTAAAAAGTAATATAACAATTCAGCAATCAAGCAATTTTTTGCGAGTGAATTCGTTGAATTATTATTTCCGCGACTTTTAAAGCCCTTAAACCATCAACACCTGAAACTACAGGTTTAGTATTGTTTAAAACGGAATCAACGAACAATTGTAGTTCGTATTGCAATGCATTAAGCTCTTTCTGTGCAGGCTGTTCATAAACAAGTTTTTTCTTTTTCTCTCCAACACCTATTTCTCCGAACGAAAATAATTTTGGATCGACATCGGCATCAGTCGGAAGCAGCCTGTATGATTCAGCAATACCGGTTATAAAATCTAATGCAATGTAACTATCACGCTGAAAGATTCTCATCTTTCTCATTTTCTTCTGTGAAATTCTGCTGGCAGTAACATTTGCGACGGCGCCATTTTCGAACTGCAGGCGTGCATTTGCTATATCTAAATGATCAGAAACTACAGCAACACCGTTTGCCTGAACATCAATAACATTACTTTTTACAAGACTCAGTATTATATCAATGTCGTGAATCATCAAATCCAAAACTACGGCGACATCTGTTCCACGCGGATTGAACTGTGCGAGCCTGTCAGTTTGAATGAACATTGGATTATTTATGTATTTTTCCATCGAAACAAGTGCAGGATTGAACCGTTCGATGTGTCCTACCTGCAGGTTTAATTTTTTCTTTTCGGCAAGTTCAACTAATTCCTCCGCTTCTTTTATTGTAGCAGTAATAGGCTTTTCAATAAATACCTGAACATTTTTTTCAAAACATTTTTTTGCAATTTCGAAGTGTGCGGAGGTTGTTGCTGCAATTGAAACTGCATCAACATTTTCAAGAAGATTTTCCAATGATTTCGTTAGGGGTACTTCAAACTCTTCACTTACTGATTTTGCCTGCTCCGGATTTGAGTCAAAAATTCCGTAAAGCTCACAATTATTAATTGTCTTGAACATCTTTGTGTGGAGTTTCCCAAGATGTCCGGTTCCTACCACACCTACTTTTATTTGTTTCATATTACTTTTGTGTTATTCTTTTATACCCGATGATCCTTTCGTAGCCGCCTTTATCCTGTTCCTTGTAATAAAGAAAAACATCGTACTCTTTTGAATTAAGCCAGGTGTTACCTTCAAGAACCAGCCAATCAGGATTTACAATTTCATTATTTATTACATCCGCAACTACGTACTGGTAATCGTAAATACCCCTTTTTAAAGGAATTGTTATTGAATAATCTCCACCTTTTTCTTTCATTCTATAGTCGAGTGAAAGTTTCCAATTGTTAAATGCACCCACGAGAAAGATATCATTGTAAATTTCCTCCGGGGGACGTATTGAAAAGGTAACATTCAAGTATGTAGAAAATTCATCTTTAAAGTCCGAATAAATTTTCCCACCATTCAAATCTTTATTTAAAGGGTTGAGAAAAAACCTCGAATATTCCAGTCCATCCAGTTGCGCCCTAACATCTTTTGCACTGAATAAATTATGATTTCGCAAATCAACCTGTCGGAATTCATTTCCTGCGGGAATATCACGTGCGGTAAAAGTAAAGCTTCGGTTTGCATCCCATTTATAAAATCTGAAAAGGGTGTTGGTATTTCTATCTACAATAATTGGATCGTAAATTTTTTGGTTTTCGATTATCTCAACTCTGTCGACAAAAGAAGGATAAAACTCATCCGGCAGGTAAAAATCAGTAGTAATATTAATTGATTTTGCAAGTTCAACGGGCCAATAAGATTTGTCTTCAAGTTCATCCCGCTTCAATTTTAATCCTATATTGATATCGTTTTTAACCACATAAAATTTACCCGTTGCATAGACTATTGAGCTGTCCTGAGTATCCGTCAGATAGTATCTCCACTTACCTGAGAATGGAAAATTAACCTGATCGCGATCATCAGGATAGGTGCTCTTATGATGATAACGGGCATCATCTACTATCATTATCGGAAGTTCTTGGAAATCTAAAAAATACGCGGTACAGTATTGCTGATTTAACAGAAATAAATTCTTTGTGGGTGCCCACCCGTAATCACAAAAGCGGAAGACGATATTCATATTCGGGATAAAATCCCCCTGAACATCGAACTCAATCACAAGTTTGTTCCCACCATATAACACCGGCAGTGAAGTTTGATTATCAGTAGTATATGTATTTAAACTCTTAACCTCAAAACCGTTTATTGATTGTGCGAGAGCGGAGGAATTTAAGATCACTCCAAGCACAAAGAGTAAATAAATTATTCTCAACTTTACCCCCGGATTAAAAATCAAAAATTTCTACACATTTAATAGAGGTGTAGGGAATGAAGATACCGATGCTCTCCCCTTCCCTTTCGGTTTCGAGAAGCAAGCCGTCATCGTACGCATTAACAAGTCTGCCTGTTTTAAATACAATTTCATAAAGAGGTCGATCTACTTTGGGATCCTTTGTTGCACCATAATTTTCGTGCATTGTAACGTTTAAAGTATGATTTACATATTCTGTCCAGTCTAGATTCATTTCTATTCCTTAGGATATTGAAAGTAATATTGCAATTTAGGTTTTAAATTTTAAAGAAGCATGGAATTTGATAATCATATATTTGTTTATAAAAAAAGGTCACGGATTTGTCCGTGACCTCACTTAAATATAAAGATATGCCAGATTTTTAAAATCTGGCATATCTAAAGTTCATATCAGAGTTCCTTCAATTCAGTAACTTTCTGAATATATTAAATCAAAGTGCTTTTAGTTCGCTTACCAATTTACTCATCGCTTCTTTTGAATCTCCAAAATACATAAGCGCATTCGGGTAGAAGAATAACTCATTATCGATCCCTGCATAACCAACATTTAGCGAGCGTTTATTTATCACTACTGTTTTTGCATAATCAACATTAAGTATCGGCATACCGTAAATAGGACTGCTTTGATCGCTTCTTGCAGCGGGATTAACAACGTCATTTGCACCAATTACAATGACGACATCTGTATTTGGAAAATCGTCGTTTATATCTTCCATTGCTAAAAGTTTATCGTACGGGACCTGCGCTTCAGCAAGAAGTACGTTCATATGTCCGGGCATTCTTCCCGCAACGGGATGAATTGCAAATCTTACATTAACTCCTTTCTTTTCAAGTACGTTCATTAAATCACGAACAGCATGCTGTGCCTGTCCGACAGCCATTCCATAACCGGGAACAACAATTACACTGCTTGCACCTTCGAGAAGCATTGCAAGCTCTTCAGCATCAACAGATTTAGCAGTTCCCTTTTGTTCTTTACCGCCAGCTGCAGGTCCTTCAGCACCTGCAGAAGCCCAACCGCCGAGAACTACATTCATCAGAGAGCGATTCATTCCTTTGCACATAATGATGGTTAGAATAATGCCCGATGCACCAACGAGAGCACCTGCAATAATCAGCATATTGTTTTGAAGAACGAATCCAGTCATCGAGGCTGCTAACCCTGAATAGGAATTAAGGAGTGAAATCGCAACCGGCATATCTGCGCCACCAATCGGTAAAACTAAAAGGACACCAAGCAGCAATGAAACGCCGACAATTCCAATTACAATTTCAATATCTAATGGATTAAGCACAACGATAACTCCTGCCGCAAAAACGGCGAGAAGTAAAAGTGCATTCAACGGGTGCTGGAGAGGATACTTAACAACTTTTCCTGTCACAATCCCCTGAAGTTTTCCAAAAGCAATCAACGACCCCGTAAAGGTTACGGAGCCGATTAAAATACTGAGTATAATTGTTATTGTGGTTGATATTTCGAAACCACCTGTACCGGTAAATATTCTGTCATATTCAGCAAAAGCAACCAGTGCAGAAGCACCGCCGCCAAAACCGTTGAGCAAGCCAACCATCTGCGGCATTCCGGTCATCTGAACTTTTATTGCCATTACTGCACCGATTGCAGCGCCAACGACCATACCTAAAATAATATATTCGAACGTTAAGATTTTTTGATCGAAGAGAGTTACAACGATTGCTAGCAGCATACCAAGAGCAGCAAGCTGGTTGCCCTGACGTGCAGTTTTAGGAGAGCTTAATTTTTTTATTCCGAATATGAAGCAAACGGATGCAATTAAATAAACAAGATATGATATTATTTCCATTGTCTTTCCCCTTACTTTCCGTCAGAGCCCGTCGCTGTGCCGGGTGAACCGGACCGAGACGGCTTTTTAAACATTTTTAACATTCTATCAGTAACAAGAAATCCGCCAACAACGTTTATCATCGCAAAAACTATTGCGACAATTCCAAGTATCGTACTGATAGTCATTTCACCAATCCCCGCACTCAACAAGGCTCCAACAATTGTAATTCCGGAAATTGCGTTTGATCCGGACATAAGGGGTGTATGTAGTGTAGGTGGTACTTTTGTAATCAGCTCAAAGCCTACGAATATGGCTAGTACGAAAACGTAGATGAGCATTAATAATCCGAAAATATCCATTTAGAATTTCCTTTAATTATTTCTAAAAATTTTTCAATTTGTCATTCCGGCTCCGTCCGGAAACTGATTCAAGAAAGTCGTCAGATTCCCGACGCGTAAACTTCGTTGGCTTGAGGGAATGACCCTTACTTCATATCCTATGATCACAACAAATCTTTTATTCTTTGATTTATAACTTCACCGTTATGCGTTATCAATGACCCCTGCACAATTTCATCTTCAAGATTCAGTTCAACGTTTCCTTCTTTTCCAATATGCTGAATTAAGCTTAATATATTCTTTGCATACATTTCACTCGAGTGAGTCGGGACCAGGCTTGGAAGATTGGGTTCGCCAATAATTGTAACACCGTACTTTTTAACATTCTTTCCTTTTTCACTTACTTCACAGTTACCGCCGAATTCAACCGCCATATCCAGAACAACGCTTCCTGGTCTCATATTTTTAACCATTTCTTCAGTTACAAGCATTGGCGCTTTTTTACCTGGAACAAGTGCAGTCGTAATTACAATATCCGCTTCTGTTATATGTTTGAAGATTAATTCTTTCTGCTTTTTCAAAAATTCTTCGGAAGCTTCTTTTGCATATCCGCCGGCATCCTGCATATCTTCCGCACCTTCTACCTCAATAAATTTTCCACCCAGGCTGAGTACTTCTTCTTTTACAGCAGCTCGAATATCTGAGACTTCGACTACGGCACCTAATCTTTTTGCTGTGCCAAGAGCCTGCAAACCCGCAACTCCCGCACCCATAATGACAACTTTGGCTGGTGAAATTGTTCCGGCTGCAGTCATCATCAATGGAAAGATTTTTCCGAGCGTATCTGCACACATTACAACGCTTTTGTATCCTGCAATGTTAGCCTGCGAACTTAGTGCATCCATTTTTTGTGCAAGTGTAGTTCTAGGGATCATATCCATCGAGATCACATTGATCTTTTTAGCTGCACATTTTGTCGCGAGTTCGGGATAGTTTAAAGGATAAAGAAAAGTTATTAAGAGAGTTCCTTCTTTTAGTAATTCTACTTCATTTTTTCCTGCTTCGGGATGATCGAGAGGGCGTTGTACTTTTATTACAATGTGTGCTGTTTGATAAAGATCGTTCAAACTAACAACTTTGGCTCCGGCTTTTTCGTACATATCGTTTGTAAAACCGGCGTTCAATCCGGCATCTTTTTCAACCTGAACCTGGAAACCTGATTTTATTAGTTTGGAAGCTACATCGGGGACACACGCAACTCGATTTTCGCCAGGCAGGATCTCTTTAGGAACTGCTATTACCATACCTGTATCTCCTTGTGAATTGAAAATAATTAATAAATGAAAATTAAACCCCTTATTAACGAATTCCAAAAATATCGGCTTTTTTATGGATCAATTGGGCAGAAAATTTGCCTGAAAGCTGATAAGTTGCCCCTATAAATTTTTGGAAGATGTAATTTTAATTGAAGGAAAAATTCATAAAATGTAAGGATATGCTGTATAAATCAGTCTCCAGTCCACCTTCACCATCAAATATAGTTGAGGTGATAAATCTAACATCAAAATGCTTTGATAGATAGTTTATAACATCGGTTTCTAATTCGTTGTTGAGCCATTTAAATAAGCCCTTTGTACTGAATAAAAGTCCGTTTGTTTTAGGATAAAATTGATAACCTCTCCCATGAAAAGAGCCGAGTAAAATCGTTACTGTTTCTACCAGACTAATTGAATGCCCTTTGTGAACAACAACGTTTTCGTCTCCTTTTAACTGAACAAGATGTTTCCAGAATTCAATATCACCAAAAATTCCCTGGTAAGAAAAACCTGGTGATGAAAAAGTCTCTCGTTCAACCAATAAATCTTGAGCCTCTAAAATCAGATCGTAGTTAATTAGATTGATAAAAATGTTTTTCCCTTTGTAATCAATTCCAAATCTAAATGTATGACCTAATCTTGCAGTTAAAGGAAGTGGATCTTTTTGAGCTGGATCTATATAATAAACTTCATCACCGATATTTAATCTCGAATAACCAAGGTTATAATTAAATACGGGTTTTAGTTTTGAATTTTCAGAAAGTTCAAAGGAGAATTTATCGTCAATTAGTTTTATTACAGGAACTCCTAAATGAATTCCATAATCAAGTGCAGTAGCATCTAATTTGTATATTCGAGAAAATGGAAAGCCAATTGCTGTTTGTGAATTAATATCCTTGTAAGTTACTCCAATAGAAATCAAGATGTAATAATTAACGGCCGCACTAAAACCAAATGCGTTATAAGAATCATAGGCTCCATTTGAAATAAATGAATCTCCAAAATCAAATTTGCTATGAATAAATCCGGCACCTGCACTCAGGTTTAAACCCTTCAATAGATTCTTAAAATTATAACCCAGGTTAAAACCATAGTTTGAATATTTAAAATCTGCTAAACTTGTCCAATCATTTGCACCGGGATTAAATTCAACAGAAATATTATTATGCTGGGAGGAATATCCGAGCATCGCGGGATTGTAATAAAAGCCAAGCGGATCATCTGTTGGATTAGAGACTCCTGTCCAGCCAAGTCCTGTTGATCTTGGAGAGGGATGTAAATTGAGAGATGATATTGCGGTACCCCCCTGTGCATTAGTAAAGGAAGAGGTGTTTATTAAAAAAAGGAAAGACAAGAAAAACAAACGGAGCTTCACAGTGTACCCCTAAAATTGTTATTATTCTTAAAGGAAACTTAACTCTGCACTACACATACAGCAAGAGAAATTTTACTACACTGAGCTAATTATTGGGCAGGCTGATCTTTCGTTAAGCAGTGAATTGTTCCCAATCCCCAAACCAAATCTGTTGAGTGAATACCTATTACTTTTCTATCAGGAAATAATTCTGATAAAATTCCCAGTGCAATTCTGTCATTCGGATCGTTGAATGTTGGAACCAGAACAGCATAGTTAGACATATAAAAGTTTGCATAGCTGGCCGGAAGCCTCTGCTTTCTGTAAATCACAGGTGATGGCATTGGCAGTAAGACTACATTGAGTTTAGAACCATTTGGAAGTTTAATATTCTGTAACCGTTCTTTGTTTTCATTTAAGATGTTGAAATTTTCATCCGTTGAATTTTTCTCTTCAGCTAGAACAACTGTATCTTCATTTACAAACCTGCACAAATCATCAACATGACCATGTGTATCATCACCAGCTATTCCCTTTCCAAGCCAAATTACATTTGAAATACCCAGATATTTTTTAAAGACTTCAAAATAATCCTGTTTCGTAAAACCGGTATTTCGTGTCTGTACTTTTTCATCAAGCAGGCATTCTTCTGTCGTAATTAGAGTTCCTTTACCATTTGTATCAATTGCACCTCCTTCAAGAACTATCTGCTTGCCTTTATATTCTGCAACAATACTGTTTAGATTTAGTTTTTTAGAAATGAATGATGGAATTTTATTATCAAGCATATAATCATCGTACTTTGCCCAGGCATTAAATTTAAAATCGATTACAATCGTTTCATTCCCATTTTTTACAAACATTGGTCCCGAATCACGCAGCCAGCCTCGGTTAGTTTTTTTTAAGAAGAATTCAACGTTGACCAGATCTACATGAGAATCCCTTAATACTTTTTCAGATTTTGATTTGTGCTCAGCCGATTGAACAAAAATTCTTACTTTCTCTGCACGAGAAATATTTTTGACTATCTCGGCATAGACGTAAGGTATGGGGGAAAATTTTCCCGGCCAGTCAGATTTATTGTATGGCCAGCCAATCCAGGTTGCCTCGTGTGGAGCCCACTCGGCAGGTAATTTAAAGTTACTCATCTAAGAATCTTTTAGTGATACCATCATAAGAATCAATCCTTCTGTCTCTCAGAAATGGCCAGTTTTGCCTGATGTATTCAATTCTGTTTAAATCAATCTCAGCAAGAACTATTTCTTCTTTATCTACTGAAGCTTCTGCAATTATAATTCCCTGTGGATCGCACACAAATGACTGCCCCCAAAATTCTATTCCGGGAGAATCCTCATTTACTTTTTCCAGACCGATTCTATTTACTGCTGAGACATAAACTCCGTTCGCAACTGCATGACCTCTCTGAACCGTTAACCACGATTCGTACTGAGCCCTGCCATGGGTATCTTTTTCGTTAGGGTGCCAGCCGATTGCAGTTGGATAAAATAAGACTGAAGCACCCTGCAAGGCAGTTAATCTTGCAGCTTCGGGATACCACTGATCCCAGCATATCAGTGTACCTATTTTTCCAAAGGAGGTTTTAAAATTTTTGTAACCGAGATCGCCAGGTGCAAAATAGAACTTTTCATAAAAACCGGGGTCGTCCGGAATATGCATTTTTCTATAGGAGCCAAGAATCTTTCCATCACTATCAATTACAACCAAACTGTTATGGTAAACACCTGATGATCTTTTTTCAAAGAGTGGAACTATAACGCTGACCTTATTTTTTCTTGCTACTTGAGAAATTGCTTCTGTTGAAGGACCCGGAATTGTTTCAGCCAGGTTGAAATTTTGAATATCCTCCCTTTGGCAGAAATATTGTGAACGAAATAGCTCGGGCAAGCAAATAACCTGTGCACCATCTATTGCTGCTTTTTTAATCCAGCTAATTGCCTTATTTAAATTTTCTTTGGCATCTTTGCCGAAGGCTAATTGAATTAATCCAATCGTAAATTTTTGACTCATTTTTATATTTAATTTTTAAAGGTAAAGTTAGCGATTTTAGGGATTTGGTAAAATCAGGAAGGAGTTAAATTAAGCACAAAATTATTTTAATAACCTGATGTCGAAACCAGAAAACCATCTTCATTGTACTCTTTACTGCGAATTAGTTTGCCTTCTTTATAATATTCTTCCATCTTTAAAAATCCATTTGCATAATAAATCCTTTTCCAGGAATCAAGTTTGCCATTGTAGTAGTATTCAACCTGTTTGAATGCGCCGTTATCGTAGTATGAATTTTTCTTCCCCCTGATATCCCCCATATCGTAATTTACTTCTGATTTTACTAAGCCATTCTTGTAGTATTCTTTAAATTCACCATCAATTATATCATCGACATATGTTCCAACAGCCTGCAGTGAACCATCTTCATAATACCTTACGAAGAGACCATTATTCATTCCGTTTTTTGTTACTTTTTCTTCCTTAAGATGACCATCCGGATAATATTCCTTGATCATTCCAATTTGTTTGCCGTCGATATAATCTGCTGTTGATTGCACAACTCCGTTCTCATAATATGTTATATACTTCCCATTTATTTCTCCATCTGTGTAAGGAATTTCCTCTTTCAAATAACCGGATGGATAATAAAATTTTGCGACTTCCTGTTTAACTCCGTCAACGTAAAATATTTCATCGGAGAGTGAGCCGCCATCGAAATAATTTTTCAGCAATTCTTCCTTTGATTCAAACTTTCCCTGAAAATCAAATCTTTCTCTGTGGAGCAGTTCATCATTTAAATATTCATCCTTAACTCTCAAATTTCCCGCCATATCGTAAAGCTTTACCGTTCCTTCAAGTTTTTCATCAATAAATATCGCTTCGAGTGCGAGGACTTTATTTTCATGATAGATATACACCTTTCCATTCTGTTTCCCATCGACAAAATTTCTTTCTACTTCAACTTCTCCGGTTTTGTAATAAGTTTTTGAAATCCCTTGGAGTAAACCATCGATATAATTCCATTCACCCTGAAGTTCACCTGACTTGTAATAAGTATAAGTGGTTCCCTGTAATACCGCGTTGTCATAATTCTGCTCAGCCCAAAGCTCACCGCTTTCATAATACCATCTGGAAATTCCATCTTTGATCCCATTTTTGTAATTCCATTCTATGCTTATGATTCCATCTTCAAAGTACCACGTTGACAGACCGTTCTCTTGCCCGTTTTCAAATTTCCAGTCTTTCCACAATTTTCCGTTTGGATAATATTCGCGGTAATAACCATCAAGCTTATCGTACCAGTATTCTCCTTCTGTTTTTACCACACCGCCGGGGTAATAAGTCTTGACTATTTTGGTGCCTGATGAAGATTGCGGCAGACTATTAAATGCCGAGCAGGTCAGAAAGATTATTATCAAGGTTAGAAATGTTTGAATTTTTATCATCTCATCTATTTTTATCTGGATTTATTTTGGTAACAAACATATTATATTTTTTCAATAAGAGAAATCGATAAAATTATCCCACTAAAAGACTTCACACAGTTTGCTGGATTAATAATGCTGGTATGATAATTGGCTATTATAAAAGAAGACCATGAACTTTAACGATAAGTTAACAATAATGTAACTCTGGTTTAATATTTAATAATTAAACTTGAACTGAAAAAAATCATTAATGAGTATTTACACTTAAAAGATTTTTAGAAATGATGAAAATATCGGATTCCTGATTTGCATTTACAGATGAAGCGATATTATTACCGTAACCTATTGATTTTTAATGAAATTGTACCAAAAAAATGGGTCTTATCTCAAAATGAGAAATGTCAACTTTAATAAAGTCAAAAAAACTAATTTTTATATGAAAAAACAGTTAGCAATTAACCATCCAGAGGCATAATACTTGATAGATTGTATAATTGTCTGCATGGATCTAAGTGTCAAATAAATAAGAAATAATTAGAAGATTAAAGTTTAATGCCCGTAATAGCTACAAATATTCTGATGGTAATGATATTTCTTGGAACAAGTGGGCAACCTTCAATTTCAAGCAGTAGCTTTTTAGAAATGTATCCTTCGATAGATCCGATTGATCTGGAAATTGAAGGATTGGTAGTTGATGCAACTTCAACTAAAATCGGTGGAGATTTTTACGATATCTTCTTCAGTAAATGGAATCCTGAATCTGAGTTACCCAGTTTGTCAATAACCATTTCTGAAAGACCACTTCCGAACCGAGGTTCACAGGTTACAGTCTCTATTGAAGATAACGTGATATTTCAAAGATTTGTTCAACCAAGATACGATGCTTTGGAAGAAAATGCAGATTTAGCTGTTGAAATTGCTCTTAGTTATCTCAGAAATTATGAGTCAATTCAAAAGCAGCTTCAGGGTGACGATTTAGCCGGGTCAGGGATTTACTAAGCAAATAGCATATTAAGGAGGTTAATTGAAAATACCTAAAACTAGTTTTGTATTATTTATTTTTATTTTAATTGGTACGAGTGAATTATTTCCCCAACAACTGGTATATCAACCCATTAATCCATCGTTTGGAGGCAATCCTTTAAATGGCAATTGGTTACTAAGTTCAGCACAACTGCAAGATAATACAACCGACCCGGCTGCAACTGAGCAAGCTCAGGATCCGTTTGCGGATTTTCAAAGCAATTTGAATAGATCTATACTAAGCCAGCTTAGCAGGAGCCTAACAAATCAAATATTTGGCGAGGGTGGTGAATTACAGGAGGGATTATTTCAGCTTGGTGATTTCAGTATTGAAGTTTTTGAAACGCTTGAAGGTGTTCAAATAACAATTTTTGATCTTTTAACCGGAAATGAAACAGTAATTCTGGTTCCTTTTCCTTAATCTGAACTATAAAAGATTATGATTAAAATCTATACATACGGAAAGTTTATTTTAATATTGTTAACCAGCACCTACTTTTTAAGCGGCTGTGTTAATTACTTTGAACCTTTTAAAACTGAACCAGCAACTTTAGGAACGGTTACTGAAACCTCTGAGGATCTTAAATCCCTTCCTAAACCGAAAGAAAAAATCGTTGCAGCGGTTTATAAATTCAGAGATCAGACAGGACAGTATAAACCAACGACAACAGGAGCAAGCTGGTCAACTGCAGTTACACAGGGTGCAACTTCAATCCTGTTAAAGGCACTAGAAGAATCAGGGTGGTTTCTTCCAATCGAAAGGGAAGGACTTTCGAATCTACTAAATGAGAGGAAAATAATTCGTTCAAGTCGTGCCAATTATGAGGGAGAGAATACCGAAGATTCACAATTATTACCACCACTTTTATTTGCGGGGGTAATTCTTGAGGGGGGTATCATTTCCTATGATTCGAATATAATGACCGGTGGTACAGGAATTAAATACTTTGGCGCAGGTGCATCAGGTCAATACAGACAGGATAGAGTTACGATTTATCTCAGAGCTATTTCTACAAGTAACGGGCAAATTCTTAAAACTGTATACACCAGCAAAACCATACTCTCACAACTTATCGATATTGGTTTTATAAGATTTGTTGAATTCAAGAAACTTTTGGAAGTTGAAACCGGATACAGCTATAACGAACCTCCTGAATTGTGTGTGACTCAAGCGATAGAAAAAGCTGTCCACAGTCTTATTATCGAGGGAGTTATTGGTGGATTGTGGAGTTTAGAACATCCGGAGGACATAAATTCAAAGCAAATAAAGGATTATTTAGTAGAAAAGGAAGAGAACACCAGTTTCGATGAATTTGGTTACGAAAAAATAATTCCACGTACTCTGGCTATCGGAATTAATTCAGGAGGTCAGAATTATCAGGGAGATTATGGCGGAGGGAAAACTGAACCATTGTATGAATTCTTCGTCACTAATCCTGTATCGGAAAATTTTGATCTCGGTATTCGTTTAGGGACCGGTAATCTATCTGCAACTAATTTCTTTAAGGCAAAGACCACTTATGCAGGAATAAACGGCAAATTTTATATGCTGCCCCATAACCGGTTTTCACCCTATATAAGCGGAGGTATCGACGCAACATATATGAAAGCTGAGGACAGGAAGGGAAATGATATTCAATTTGAAAATGAATGGGCTGCAAACTTATCGATTGGCATTGGCGCAGAATACAGGTTCTGGGATAAATTGGGAATTAATGGAGTTTTCGATTACAACTATTTACTATCTGATGAAATTGACGGTAGAACCGTTGGAGATATTAACGACTACTTCTATGCATTCAGATTTGGTATTTCGTTTTATCCCGGATTTTAAGTTTTTAATTAATTAATTCAATAAAAAAAAGATGAGGAAAGGAGGTGTGGAGTTCTTAAAGCTTTTCCGTAATTAGCGGAACAGAAGTACAGTGATAAGCAGGCTGTACGACTGTAATTTTCTGAGGGTACTGCTGCTGATAAATAGAGGGCATCCTAGAATTAAGTAATAATAAAATTAATTCCACACAGGGTTTATGATGTCTGATCACCAGCAGAATCTCAAACTGCTTGAAAGCTTGTCAGTAGGTATTAAGACAAGGAAATTAATTTAACTTTTAACAAACAATTTGGAGGACTATTTCAATGAGAAAATTAATCTCATTATTAGTTGTTTTTTTAGTTGCTTCAGCATTTGTATATGCTCAGCACGAATCATATATTGACCAATGGTCCGGAAACGGCAACGACGCAGTTGTTGATCAAATGGGTACAGACCAGTATTCTGACATCGATCAGACTGGTAATAATAATGAAGCCGATGTTACACAGGACGGTTGGTATAATGATAGCTATATTGACCAGATTGGTAACAATAATGACGCTAAAGTTGAGCAGTACAGCTGGACTAACATGTCAGATATACTTCAGACTGGTAACAATAACGATGCAGAGGTATTGCAAACCGGATTCTTATCCGGATATTTAGATTCCTATATTGATCAAAACGGCAACAATAACGAAGCTGATGTAAATCAGGGCGGAAATTTTGGAAGTTTTCAGTATTCTAACATTGATCAATTTGGTAATTGGAACCAAGCTGATGTTAAGCAAAGAGGTGAAGACCAATGGTCAACAGTTCGCCAGGGAAGATTAGTTGGTGGTAATAATGGTTATGCTAAGGTTAGACAGTACGGGGAAGACCAGACTTCATATATGGATCAAGATTTCAATAATAATACTGCCTATCTCTATCAATCGGGTGATGATAACTGGTCTGGGACTTATCAGAGAGGTAATAATAATTATCTCGACGTAGATCAATATGGTGTTTATAATACATCAGTTGTATTGCAGGGTAATGAATATGCAGGTGGATTCAGATTAGGAACCGGTTTCTATCTTGGGTATGCACATAATAATTCTGCAGAAGTATTACAGGATGGTGCAAATAATAACTCTGTAGTGAGCCAATATGGTAATGGTAACGTTGCTTATGTAGAGCAGTATTTGGGTGGTTTCATTTTAGGCGGCAACGACTCCTGGTTAGACCAGAGTGGTAACGCTAATGATGCCTGGGTTGGTCAATATGGTTTTTCTAACGAGTCTGACTTAGCTCAATCAGGTAATAACAATGACGCAGATGTTGTTCAGTTCTGGTACGGCAACGATGCAGATGTTTATCAATCAGGCAATTGGAACTATGCTGATATATACCAGGATGGTGTTGTTCATGAGGCTTATACTACTCAATCTGGCAATGGTAATGACGCGTTTGTTACCCAGCTTGGTGGGGGTCAATATTCTTATATTAACCAGGCAGGAAATAACGGATACGCTGATGTAACTCAGAGTCCATAATCTTGCGGATTAATAACTGATTATAATTTAGCCTGCAAGAGTGTTTTAAGCTCTTGCGGGCTGTAATAAAAAAGATTTTGATTATGAAAACACTAAAATTAATATTTTGCTTATTACTCTTCTTCACTACGAATTTATTTGCTCAGCATAATACTCAAATGGAAGATGAACTGCTCAACTCTCTTAACAAAGATCTTTCAGGTGCGACAGGATTTGCTGATGGACATATATCAATTGTAAATCAATATGGAGATTCTAACACCGGCATCATTAATCAGTTTCAAGCACAGTATGGCACCGGTGGGAACTATGCAATCTTATACCAGGATGGAAACTTTAATACTGCAATTTTATATCAGTACGGTAATCAAATAGGTACTAATATTTCTCAGACCGGTGGGGATAATTATGCTGATATAGAACTTAATGGGTACAACATTAATGGGGACATTAATCAGAATGGATTAGGTAACTATATACAGCAAAATTTAAGCGGAAATGATTTTGATTATTATGTGGTCCAGGAAGGGAATAATAATGAATTCATTCAAAATGCTACAGGAGTAAATTCAAATTTTGGAATTACACAAACCGGAGATAATATTACAATAATTATCGAGTAATCTATTTATTAAAAAATCCTGATGTTTTAAGAATTAACAGAATAGTATGAATAAGTTAGTCGCATGGTTTTAGTTAGCAAAATCTTTATATTTTTATTTATACTTCAATTCCCCATAACAAGTCAGATTTCATCATTTCTTTTTCAACAAAACCCATTCATTGCAAAACTTGGATTAAATGAGACTGAGGGGAAAATATATATTATAGGTAAGTTTGAAAATAATTCCACCGACTCAATATCCGTTACATATAAAATGAAAGCAATCAAAATTGGTAGATCAGGTGAATCAATATCAACTCAATCCGGTAAATATATATCGGAGCCTAATTCTGAGTTAATTTTAGCCAAAGTTGGCCTAAATATTGATAATAGAACAACATATAAAATTATTTTAGAAGTCTTTAAAGATGAAGAACTGATTTCAGCAGATTCATTAAATTACATACCTGAAAATCACTAATTATTTTATAAGAATAAATAAGTAAGTTTTTTTATTAGGAGTATAAATTGAATACTAAAAAAATTTTGAGAGGTCTGTTCATTATTATTCTACTTTCCCTATGGACTATTTCCTGTAAAGAAGATACGATTCAACCTGAATTGTTCGGATCGATAGCGGGTCAGGTTATAGAAGCCCGGGAAGATAGTTTGATAGTCCCCATTACAGGTGCAAGTGTATCAACTTCACCTGCGACAACATCCCTGATAACAAATGCAAACGGTGACTTTACATTTCCGGATATTTCAGTAGGATCTTACTCGATTTCCGTGACTAAAGTAGGTTTTGAAAAGAAAAGTGTTACCGTATCTGTACGTGAAGATGAAACAACACCTGTTGTAATCCAGTTGGAGAAATCCCCTATTACAGATGCACCGGGAAAGGTTTTTAATCCTTCGCCTGAAAATGAAGCCATCGATCAACTCCGTAATCTAGACCTGGCATGGTCACCTGATTCGACCACAGATTTTAATCTGCAGAGATACGATATTTATTTATATGACTCTGATTCACCCAGCAGGGTGCTTTTAGCCGGAGATTTGGTAGATACTACCATATTCGTCGAAATGCTGGATTATAATAAAACTTATTTTTGGCAGGTTGACACAAAAGTGCAGGATACTTTGATCACTCAAGGTGATGTTTGGACATTTACGGTACGAATGCTTCCAGATTATCAGTTTTTCTATGCCTCAAAAAGAAATGGGAATTATGATATTTTTACATCTGATTCAATAGGAATGGATATTATTCAATTAACAAATAAGCCATTCAGAGAATGGTGGCCGCGCTTAAGCCCTAACAGGCAATATATTGCATATTCATCAGATGAAAATATAGACTTTCATATATTCAAGATGACTCGTGATGGCAGTAATGCATATAGAATTACGACATTACCAATTGCCGGATACCACAACAATGGAATAGGATTCAGCTGGTCGCCGGATGGAGGGAAATTTATTTACAGTCACTACAATCAGCTTTATTCGGTTGATGAGAACGGTGCAAATCTTACTTTAATAGCTACCGCACCGGCAGGCAGACACTTCAGGGAATGTGAGTATTCAACTTTTGGAGACAAAATTGTTGTGTTAACCATAGGAGAAAAAATTTATGATAATGAAATATACACGATGAATTCTGATGGTAGTAATATGACAATGGTGATTGATAATTTACCGGGAATTGTTGAAAGTCCCAGCTGGTCGATTGATGAAAACAGTATCATGTTTACACATGATGTATCCGGCTTCGAATCTCCAACCGGAAGACAGCTTGATGCCAGAATTTTTATTAAAAGTTTGGTCGATACAACGTATCTTGACATTTCAATAAGCAAACCACCAGGAACAAATGATACACACCCCAGATTTTCTCCTACTGGCGCGAATATAATCTTTGAGAATACAACAAACGATGGATTTAATGCCAAAGATCTTTGGATTGTTGATTTGACAGGCACAAACCGAAGATTACTCATATCAAACGCCGAGACTCCTGAATATAAATAATATTTTTGGTCTGAATATTGCTAAAATCTGGAATAACTTTGTTATTTTGTGATAAATACTTAGTAAAATTTTACAGATTTTAGACATGAGATTTACTTCATCGGGATTTTCCGTAAAAAAATTTTTCAAAATATCTCTCATTTTATTCCTATTTGTTAATACTGAGTTACTGTGGGGACAGAATATTGGTAAAAAGGTTATTCATCCGCTCATGGGTTCTGTTTCCTTATCTGTAGAAGGCGGTACCACCCTTGGCTATACTGATTATGCAAAATCAAGTCTAGATTTTATATGGCGAACTTCGGCTGAATATTTCTTTAATACCTTTACCAATCATCTTGTTGGAATAAAAGGATTTGCAGGTAATGGATCTGTAAGTGGAAATCAGGAAACAAAAAATCCTACTGAATTCAAAACTGATTTGTTCTTTATAGGTGCCGGAATTACATACGGATATATCATTTCCGATAATTTATCACCAACCTTAACAGCATCTTTTTCCTATTTAAACTTCGATCCCAGAGACAGAAACGGGAATCAATTAATTAACAATGTAAATGGTGAATATAGTAAAAATGATGTGAACTTGAATTTAGAGGCTGGACTCAGAAATTTCATAACCAACGACGTTTCCATAAATTTTAATTTTGGTGTAGCTATTAATTTCAACGACTGGCTGGATGACATACAGGCTGGTACACAGAATGATTTGTTTTTTACCGGTTATCTCGGATTGTCTTATACTATAGATGCCAGAGTAGATGCTGACAAAGATGGCATAGATGATTCCTACGATATGTGTCCTGATACACCTGAGGGATTAAAAGTTGATGAGAACGGCTGCCCAACCGATACTGATAGAGATGGTGTCCCGGATTATTTAGACCAGTGCCCTAATACCCCAGCCAGAGTGCGGGTTTATGAAAATGGCTGTCCGTTTGACAGCGACCGGGATGGTGTTCCTGATTACGCAGACAGATGTCCAAACACACCTCCGAATGTGAGAGTTAACAGGAGCGGTTGTCCTCAGGACTCAGATTATGACGGGGTACCTGACTATTTTGATCAGTGTCCCCAAACTCCCCGCGGTGTAAGGGTTGATAGCCTCGGCTGTCCGTCAGATGCTGATGGTGACAGAGTACCAGATTTTGCTGACAAGTGTCCGAATACTCCGATGGGTGTATTGGTAAATAACGAGGGCTGCCCGCTTGATACGGATGGTGATGGCGTTCCTGACTATATGGATAAATGTCCAAATACTCCGCCGGGAACTGCAGTAACATTGGATGGTTGCTCAGACACTTTCCAGGAATATGTATTTAATGCTTCAACATTGTTTAACCCAGGAGAAGCTATTCTTACACCAAATTCATACGATGAGCTGAGCAAAGTTGTCTCACGAATAAAGTTAAGACCGAATGCAAAATGGAGAATTGAGGGACATACAGATGAAAGAGGCGATCCACAGTATAATAAAATTTTATCGCTGCAAAGAGCTCAATCAGTATATAACTATTTTATTTCTCAGGGATTGAGAAGAGACAACTTTGAAGTTGTTGGATTGGGTGAAGATTTTCCAATAGCAGATAATAATACTGCCGAAGGAAGAAGAATGAACAGGCGTGTTGTTCTAATCCGGGTTGATTAGTTTAATGAAAATACTTTTCTCCCGCTTCTATTGATATGTCAATAAAATCCTCCTCCCTGGGTATAGGGCAGGTATACAAAGCACTATAGGCACAATAAGGATTATAAGCTTTATTAAAATCGATTGTGTAAACAAAATTCGAATCTGCCTGTAGTTCAAAATCCAGGTATCTTCCTACTCCATAAGTTTCTTTTCCCGTTGTTCTATCAGTAAACCAGATGCTGTGGTAAGGTTCGCCGGTTTTTGCAAATCCCCGGTAGACATTGACTTTATAGGTTTTATTTTTATAATTCAACTCCACATATCCCAGAACAACTACCACCCTTGCTTCCCCTTTGGTACCCATAATTACAACTGAATCGGCAACATCATTATAAAATAGTTTAGACTTAAATATAAAATCCGGATTAGGTTCATAATATTTAAGGTTTTCAAATTCAATTGTAGTATCCCTGTTAAAAGGTGAATGAGATTCAAATTGAAATGAACTGTCTTTTTCAGCTCTTTCTTTCATCAGATTTTTTACATAATCCTTAATTTCATCAGTATCAGCTATTTTTTTATCACATGCTATTAACACCAAAATAGTCATTAGGACTAAAAATAATAGTTGTATTGAAGTCTTCGGTTTATCCATTTTCATCTTCTTTGTTTTTTACTTTCCTTTTTAAATCACTTAATTTATTTAACGCTTCCAGAGGAGTTAATTTTTCAATCTCGATTCCTTTCAGTTCGCCACGCAGTTCATCATCCTTAAACTCAAACAGGCTTATTTGATTTGCCAGATCAGTCTGTGAAGACATCTTCTTTAATTTCTCTTTTTTAATCTCGTAAGGAGTTAATTCTTTGCTTTCCAGATTAGTTAAAATTTCCTTTGCCCTGTTTGTAACAAACTGCGGCAGACCAGCCATCTGAGCCACTTGAATTCCATAGCTGTGATCTGCTCTTCCCGGATTGACTCTGTGCAAAAAAATGACTTTATCGTCGTATTCTCTGACTTCCACTTTATAATTTTTTACCTTAGGAAATAAGTCGGCCATCTCGTTCAATTCATGATAGTGTGTAGCAAATAAAGTTTTCGCAGAAACATTTTCATTATCATGTAAATATTCGGTCAGAGCCCAGGCTATTGAAATTCCATCGAAAGTACTTGTTCCTCTGCCAATTTCATCCAAAAGTATAAGACTTTTAAATGAGGCATTATTTAAAATATTAGCAGCTTCCTGCATTTCAACAAGAAAAGTACTCTCACCGGAAGTAATGTTATCACTTGCACCGACGCGGGTAAATATTCTGTCCACTATTCCAAGCTTTGCACTTTTGGCCGGTACAAAAGAACCTATCTGCGCCATCAAGACTATTAATCCGACCTGCCGGATATAGACCGACTTTCCTGCCATGTTCGGTCCGGTTAAAATAATAATCTGAACTTCACCATTATTCATAAAGCAATCGTTTGGAGTAAATTTTTCACCTGGTGGCAGGATCCGTTCAACTACCGGATGTCTTCCTTCAACAATTTCAAGTTCAGATCCTTCAGTGATAAATGGTTTGTTATATTTATAACCTCCAGCACATTCTGCAAATGAAATCAGGCAATCGAGTAATGCAATCATTCTTGCATTATTCTGAATTTTAATCGCTTCCGCTGCAGCAATTTTTCTAATCTCATCAAACAACTCCGCTTCCAATTCATAAATTTTTTCTTCAGCATTTAGTATTTTGTCTTCGTACTCTTTCAATTCAGCAGTGATGTAGCGTTCCGAGTTTACAAGTGTTTGCTTCCGAATGTAATCATCCGGCACTTTATCTTTATGAGCATTACTAATATCAATATAGTATCCGAATACTTTGTTAAAGCTAACCTTTAATGATGGAATTCCCGTTCGTTCTCTTTCAGATTTCTGAAGTTTGGCTATCCAGTCTTTTCCATGAAATGCGATTTCCCGAAGTTCATCAAGCTCAGGACTAAAACCATTTCTAATTATTCCGCCTTCCGTAATTGCCGCAGGAGGGCTGTCTATTAATGCACCCTGAATCTTATCCACCAATATTTCAAGTGAGTCTAGGCCTGTTTTTACCTGTGCTAAAGTCTCTACCTTAAAATGCGATAAATGTTCCTTTAATGATGGGATTTTTTTTAGTGATGATTTTAATGCGACTACCTCTCGCGGGTTTGCTCTTCCGGTACAGACTCTGGAAATTATTCTTTCGAGATCGCCAATTTCTTTTAGCTCATTAATTATTTTTTTTCTGTTCGATTTTTCCTTCAGTAATTCTTCAACGCTATCCAGTCTTTTTTGAATTTTTGTCAGATCTCTAAGCGGTGCATATATCCATTTCTTCAAAAGTCTTCCGCCCATCGCTGTTGTGGTTTTATCAAGAATTGATATCAGCGAGCCTTCTCTGCTTCCCTCCTGCATAGTGTAACTTATTTCAAGATTTCGTTTAGTTGACGAATCAAGAACCATATATTCTGAAGGATTGTAAAGTGCAGGCCGGTTTAAGTGAGTTAGATTTACTTTTTGTGTATCCTGTAAGTAATTCAGGACAGCACCGCTTGCTATTATTCCGCTGTGAAGACTTTCAATACCAAAACCTTTTAACGTAACAGTTCCAAATTGATTTAAAAGAAGTTCTTTCGCATAATCTAAATTAAAAATCCAGTCTTCCAGTTTTGTAATACGGATTGAAGGATTATTTTTTGAAACGAGAGGAATTAAATAATCTTTCTCTTTTTTCTGTATTAAAATTTCCGAGGGCGCAATCGATTCAATCTGCTGAAGTAAATCTGATTCGATTACTTCAAAAGTAAAAAACTCTCCTGTCGAAACATCAGAAAATGAAATTCCTGCAATTTCATCCCCGCCTTTCGGCGTGGCAGGCTTTATATAAATTGCAAGCACATAATTATTCTTTTTATGATCGAGCAGCTTATCTGACAGTGAAACGCCGGGAGTAACGACTTCGACCACTTCCCTTTTCACAATTCCCTTTGCAAATTTCGGATTCTCAGTTTGCTCACAAACCGCAACCCTGTATCCGGCACGCACAAGCTTTGGTAAATAAGTATCAATTGCGTGATGTGGAAATCCTGCAAGCGGGACATCCTCTGCAGCACCGTTTGCACGTTTTGTGAGTGTAATTCCCAGCACTTTTGATGCTGTTTTTGCGTCCTCTTCAAATGTTTCAAAGAAATCTCCGACTCTGAAAAGCAGTATTGTATCAGGATTTGCTTCCTTAATTTTGAAGTACTGAGCCATTAAAGGGGTCTGTCCATCCCGCTCAAC
>Ga0209536_100003798_pt1 | contig 24053 bp, 25 predicted proteins | sample DeeMarSeWOR28_12_FD_187461 | JGI IMG/M metagenome (GOLD analysis project Ga0209536, IMG submission 187461) | Marine sediment microbial communities from White Oak River estuary, North Carolina - WOR-2-8_12 (SPAdes) (version 2) | ecosystem: Environmental > Aquatic > Marine > Intertidal zone >...
TGATGATGCGGGGTCTTTTCGTTACTTTGACGAACGTCAACTTCGACGGAGACCGCATCGATGAATTGAAAGGACTCGTGGAAACTGAAAAAAATAAACTGGGCGGTGCCGAAGACCTGGATGTGGATACTTTATTCGAGGGCGATGTCGATGCGGTATCTCTACGGTCCACTCTGCTGTTTGGCCTTAAAGGAATGGCTGCCTATGCCTGGCATGCACATGTTCTGGGAAAAGAAAGTGAAGAGGTAATATCATTGCTCTATAAGGGGATGCGCTCCGTAGGTGAAGAGCACACAGTTGACCAATGGCTAGGTCTCATAATGGAATTGGGTCAGGTTAATTTGAAGTGTATGGCACTGCTTGACGAAGCTCATACCTCGGCATATGGCCATCCAGTGCCGACTAAGGTTTCCATGAAGGTTGAAAAGGGGCCTTTTATCATTATCACCGGCCATGATTTACTTGATTTGAAGCAACTCTTAGAGCAGACGGAGGGCGAGGGGATCAATGTCTATACACACGGTGAGATGCTGCCCGCCCATAGCTACCCTGAGTTGAAAAAGTATGGGCATCTAAAAGGCAACTTCGGCACAGCCTGGCAGAATCAGCAAAAGGAATTCGATGATATACCAGCACCCATTGTCTATACGACAAACTGCCTGATGCCACCTAAAGCTGGTTATGCCGATAGGGTTTTTACCACCGCTGCCGTTGGTTACCCTGATCTAAAACACATAGTAGAAAGGGACGGGAAAAAGGATTTTTCACCCGTGATTAAAAAAGCTCTTGACCTAAGTGGATGGGAAGAAGACAAGCAATTTACCGGAATCAACGGTGGTTCGGAGCTTATGACAGGCTTTGCCCGTAATGCTGTCTTGGGTGTAGCCGATACAATCATCGATGCGGTGAAAGCCGGCGGCATCAAGCATTTCCTTCTCGTCGGAGGCTGCGACGGCGCGCGACCAGGCCGCAATTACTATACGGAGTTTGTTAAACAAACCCCACAGGATACAGTCGTGCTTACCCTAGCATGCGGCAAATACAGATTCAACGACTTGAATATTGGTGAAATAGGTGGACTGCCGCGGCTTATAGACATGGGGCAGTGTAATGACGCCTATTCGTCCATACAGGTTGCCCTAGCTCTGGCTAAAGCCTTTGAATGCGATGTCAACCAACTGCCGCTAACACTGGTACTGTCATGGTACGAACAGAAGGCGGTGTGCATACTGCTCACCCTGCTTTCACTGGGTATTAAAAATATCTATCTAGGCCCATCACTACCGGCGTTTATATCCCCCAACGTTTTAAATGTTTTGGTTGATAAGTTTGATATCAAGCCGATATCAACACCGGAAGCAGATTTAAAAGCCATTCTTGCCTAATATCACCATGTTAAAACTACGCCCCACCTGTCGGATTTTGATCTGACAGGTGGGTTTTTCGAAAAAAGATACTTGATTTAACTATCAGGTAGTTTCACGGCACTGATGAGGTAATGATAGCATCCTGAGGTTCTAATATTTTCAATGGCAAAGCCAGCCGACTTGATAAGTCCCGCTGCATAGTCCTGGCTAAACCTTTTCATAAAAGAAGGACCGCGATCAGTCCTTTCTTTTTTCCAGTCAAGATTAAATAACCGCCCACTTGGTTTTAGCATCCTTCTGGCATTTCGAATCACCTTAGCCGCATCTTCAAAATCATGCAGTACCAGGCCGAAAAATACGATATCAGCGCAACTCTCACAGACTATGATTTCCTCTGCTTTACCAACTGTAAGATTAAGATTGTCTAACTTCTCTTTAACAGCCAACTCGTTGAGTTCGTGTAGGTAATCAGGATTGATATCTATTCCGTATACCATACCACTTCCACGTGTAATCCTGGCTGCTGGTAGAGCAAAGAAACCGCCGCCACAACCAATATCTACAAGTGTTAAGGCTGGTTTCAGGCCAATAGCTGCCAGAATCGCCTCTGGATTCTGCCAAACCCTTCTCTCAGCATTGTCAGCCTTGAAGTAATGATTGTGTTTATTTTCCAAATTAATTCCTTTATTATCCTTAGATACCTGTTTGATGTTTATCTAGTTTTTAAATAACCATCTATATCAGCGGCAGCTCGCTTGCCAGCCCCCATAGCGCTGATAACTGTATCCGAACCGGTGATTACATCGCCACCAGCCCATACACTATCCTTGACCGTTCTACCGGTATCTGCATTGGCTAATAAGGTACCGTATTTAGTTGTTTCCAAGTCGGGGGTTGTAGAGGCAATCAGTGGGTTCGGTGTGGTACCCAAGGCGACAACCAACTCGTCTACATCCATAACAAATTCAGTTCCCGGCTTGACAATCGGACGGCGTCGGCCACTGGTATCCGGTTCACCTAGTTCCATTTCAAGACACTCCATACCCATCACCCAGTTCTTTTCATTCCCGATAAAGAGTTTCGGATTTGTCAGGAACCTGAAATGGATGCCCTCTTCCATGGCATTTTCGATCTCTTCACGACGGGCTGGCATCTCTTGTTCTGAACGGCGATAGACAATATAGACCTCATCAGATCCCAATCTAATGGCGCAGCGAGCGCTGTCCATGGCGACGTTGCCTCCACCGATTACCGCTACCCTTTTGCCTATCTTGACCGGAGTATCATATTCAGGAAATCGATAGGCTTTCATTAGATTGATGCGGGTAAGGAACTCATTAGCCGAATAGATACCATTTAAGTTCTCACCTGGGATATTAAGAAACATTGGCAGTCCGGCGCCAGTTCCCAGAAAAACTGCGTCGTAGCCATTAGCCAACAATTCGTCAATGGTGAAGAGTTTGCCCACCAGTGAATCAAGTCGTAGTTCTACTCCCAGGGAAACCACGTAATCAACCTCAGACGTGACAATCTCCTTGGGCAGCCTAAATTCAGGAATGCCATACATAAGTACGCCTCCAGGTTCATGCAAACCCTCGAAAATCGTAACCCGATAGCCGAGTTTGGCTAGATCTGCTGCTGCCGTCAGCCCAGCCGGCCCAGATCCGACCACTGCTACTCCTTTCCCGCCCAAATTAGGTAGGTCAGTATTAACAATGCCCGGTTTGTTGTTCCTCTCCCAATCAGCCACATAGCGCTCCAGTCGCCCAATGGCGATGGGCGCTCCTTTCTTGGCTAATGTACAAACAGCTTCACACTGGCTTTCCTGTGGACAAACGCGTCCACAGATGGCTGGTAGACTGTTCTTGTTCTTAAGAATTCTCGCCGCAGTCGGCATATCCTTTTTCAACATTGCATCAATAAAGGCGGGGATATCTATACCCACCGGGCACCCAGTAATGCACGGCTGCTTAGGGCATTGTATGCAACGCTTTGCCTCCGAGAAAGCCTGTTTGTCACCATAACCTAAGGCAACCTCGCTAAAATTCTGGCGCCTCTGTTTACTATCCTGCCTTGGCATCGGTTCCCGGTTTAAATCAACCATATCTTTGTTAGACCTCCACTTCAAACGGGCTTATCTCGTCTATTTTGCCACTCCAGCATTGAGTATTTTTCTTCGTCTACATAGGTGCATTGCCGTGACATCAACTCATCCCAGTCTACTTGGTGAGCATCGAATTCGGGTCCATCCACACAGGCGAACCTAGTCTGGTTATTGATAGACACACGACAACAACCACACATCCCGGTGCCATCAACCATTATCGAATTGAGACTGGCTATCGTTTTTATGTCAAATGGTCTTGTCGCTTCAGCACAGAACTTCATCATAATAGCCGGGCCGATGGTGAAAACACGGTCAATCTGCCGTCCACTACTGCACAACTCGTGCAACACCTCGGTAACCAGAACACCACGGCCATAGCTACCATCATCGGTGCACACTATCAATTCGTCGCTGATATTATGCAGGCGGTTCTCCCAAAAAAGTAGCTCTTTGCCTCTGGCGCCAATGATTGAGATCACTTCATTACCCACCGCCTTCAGTGCTCGTACTATGGGTGTTATCGGAGCAATGCCGATACCGCCACCTACACACAGAACGGTGCCGAATTTATCAATGTGTGTGGGTTTACCCAATGGGCCAACAAGGTTGGTGATAAAATCGTCAGGTTGCATCAGAGCAAGTTTATGGGTGGATGTGCCTACCTGCATAAAAATGAGAGTTATACTACCTTCTTTCTCATCCCAGTCAGCAAAGGTTAGCGGAATGCGTTCTCCTTTTTCCCCTACCCTAACAATAGCAAATTGTCCCGCCCTTATTTTTTCTGATATAACCGGCGCATTAACTTTTAGAAGGTGTATATTGGGGGCTAAATCTTCTCTAAAGAGTATTAAATTCGGACTTGTAGCCGACATTTCAGCAGTCCGTTCACAGGTATGTCTTTCTTTTTTTAACTTTTGGGTATGCTTTATCGGATGGGTATCATTTCCCATAATCCGAAATCCTTTCTCTCTACCGTATAAATATCTGGAAATCTAATTGCGGCAAAGGTGGTTGTACGCTATTTTTTTTATTATCCACTATTGATACCGATAATAGCAACCAGACGGAATGGTAAAACCCAACAACAATTAGCTTTAAAAAATAAGATTAGAGTCCGGTAATTCTTTTTCGAGCCCAAGAAGAGTGCCTAATTCCTCTTTCAGCCTTATCAGCAATAGATCACTTCACCCGCCAAGCGTTTGTACTGACGTTCATTCTTGTTCCCCTAACAGAACTTACCAATGTGATGCCGAGCTTCTCTGCAGTCTTGACTCCCAAATCAGTCGGCGCCGAAATGGAGATTATTATAGGCGTATGTCTTTTGGCCACCTTAAATACAATTTCAGATGAGATGCGACCGCTGGTTATCACCATATTGTCATCCGTTGCAATATCTTCTAAAAGACACCTACCAAATATCTTGTCAATGGCGTTATGTCTTCCAATATCCTCTTTGAAGATTATTATTTGCTTTTCATCGCATAATGCAGCGCTATGGACACCATGGGTTGCTTTGTATAGGGGAGAGCCCATCTGAAATTCTTTTACAAGTTTAACGATATAACTGGAAGAGATTTGTATTTTTGATTCTATTTTTTGGGTTGCAAGGTCGGCTTCGCTGTAAAAAGATACTCCCCTACCACACCCAGATGTGATCATCCTTTTGTATTGATTAAACTGTTTAATGGGTTTGCCTTTAGTTGTGGTTATTCTGACAATACCATTTCTATCGTCAACTAAAACCCTCTCAATTTCCCTCTTATGGCTGATGAATCCTTCTGAAGATAGATAGCCAATGGCTAGATAGTTCAAGTCCGTTGGTGAGCACAGCAGGGTTACCAATTCCTTATTATTCAGCATTATGGTAACCGGAGATTCCCGAGCAATGCAAATTGTAGCAAGACTTCGCTTTTCATTATTAATAGTACCTACTTCATATTCAGAGCTTCCATTTTCCATTGCTTTTACTCCCTTGCCTCTTTTGTTTAACTATTAATTATATAACACCAAATGAAGATAATCGAAACAAACACTACTTTGATAGAGCATTGTAAAATAAATGGGAAAAAGCTGCTATAATCACAACCCAAGTGTATCAAAAAAGGAGGTGGATTTTTCAAAATAATATCGATAAATTTGTCTCTAAAAAGGTAGATTTAATTGTTACCGTCGCTACCCACAATACACAAACAGCAACCAGCGCTTTTGAAGGGACAAACATTCCCGTTGTTTTCTCAGCAATCACCGACCCGGTACGCAACCTGACTGTCAGCAATCCAGTGGATGCTTTTGAAAAGGCCAGCGGAGAACAATTTACTGATGATAGTGTACTGCGCAGTTCAGTTGATCTGGCAACCAAACAATAAAATTGAGGCGGTCACTTAATATCTTAAGTAAATTCTTTCTGCTTTGAAGGAAGTCTCAGAGGCAAAATTAAGACCACTGTCCATCAATCACCCAAAGCTTTTACTGTATATACACCCATTAATCGAACAACTTGCCCGGGTTTAGTATTCCATTGGGGTCAAAAGCCTTTTTTATTTCCTTCATAGCGTTGTAAAGTGGAGTTTCAGTTTCACTCTGAAAGTATACCTTTTTATCATACCCGATACCGTGTTCTCCTGAAATCGCACCCCCCAGAGATGTACCAATCTTACAAATTTCACTCACAAGATAAGGAATTTTTCTAGCCCACTCACTTCTGGCCATTTTTTCACAACAAGGGTGGAGATGCATATTACCATCACCCGCGTGGCCATATACAATTAGAGGTATTTGCATTTCCGCTGATTTTGCCTTCGCTCCCCTTACAAATTCTTTTATTGCACTGCGGGGTACAACTACATCAATAACCACCATCGGGGAATGTTGCTTGATGGCGTGGAAAAACTGCTCTCGGGCATCAATCAGGTTTCTCTGAGCCCTCTCACTACCTGGTATCACAGCATCAACAGCCTCATGTCGTCTACATATCTCCTCAACTTTGGCAAAATAGTCATATGTCTTATCATCTGATTCTTCTTCGATGGTTATCATAAGATAGGCTTGGTGCTTTAGATACGGTATCTTTATTTTTTGATATTTTTCAACGAGTTCAAGGATACTTCTTTCCATGAACTCGATACCTGTAGGTATCATCTCTAAATCTAAAATTTCAGGTATTGCATCAAGGGCATGTTCAAGATTCATAAAGGGGGCTAATAATACCTTTTTCTTACCCGGTTTGGTGGTAAGTTTTAAAATGGCTTTTGTAATTATTGCAAGTGTACCTTCGGATCCAATTAATAATTGTGTTAAGTCATAGCCGGTGGAACACTTGGCAAACCTACCACCAGTTCTTATGATTTCTCCGTTCGGCACAACAGCTTCCAAGCCCAGTACATTGTGGCGCGTTACCCCATATTTAACCGCATTCATTCCACCGGCATTGGTGGATATTATCCCTCCTATTGTGGCCGTCATTTCCCCTGTATGAACTGGATAATACAATCCCTGCTGTAATACGCTATTGCAGAGATCAGATAATGTTGCCCCCGCTTCAACAACCGCTACAGAGTTTTTTCTATCTATTTCAAGTATTCTATTCATGCACTCGAATGAAACAAGAATACCCCCGAATATTGGAGCACAGCCGCCACTGAGTCCAGTTCCTGCCCCTCTTGGGGTTACCGGTATTTTCATTTTGTTAGCCAAACGCATCAACGTAGCTATTGACTGCACATTATCAGGCTTAACTACAATCTGCGGATTATGAGGTGTAGCAAATGGCATTTCATCATGCGAATATGCTTCTAATTCATTTTTTTGTGCAGAAACATTTTCCCTCCCGAATATATCGACTACCTCTTTGATGGTTTGGTTAGTAATTTTCACAAAATTAGGATCCATTTTTCCTCACAACAGTTGCAAAAACCATATTCCCACCATAATATTTCGAGCTGGTAGGATAAAATTTGTTTACTTATCTTAATCCTACCAGCTTAACATTCAATTTTAAAGTGCATTATACATTGTAAATAATTATCGCATGCGTATTCTCTATCTCTCTCTATTCGAATTAAAATATTAGCAACCCTTCTTCTTGCCGCCAGCTGCTGCTAATGGCGCTACTGCAATCCAGAGTGTAATATTTGCCAGCATGGCTATTGGATATCCGATAGTAGCCATGCCAATTTCCGGTGCAATAACCCCCCATAGAAGCATCAGGAAGAACGAACTTAGAAAAAATCCTGGAATGGCAGCCAAAATTCTAAAATACCCCATTTTTTCTCCTTTCTCTATTTTATTGATTTTATATCCGAAATGGTTTTTTAAATCATATTATGCCATTATTTTATTATAATCATAAATCATTGCACACTAAATTTATCAATAAACCTCATTACTTCTTATGCAGCAAAGACTTCACCCATTCACGCTCCACCCAAAGAGCGCAACCTCCCTCTGTTTCATGGAGATGTTGATGGTTATCCCGTATCTTTTTTAGAAAATCAGATTTTAGTGCTTCTTTCAGTGTTACGTCGTTAAGACTAGTGTCAGAATAAGGGGCAAAAGGACAGGGCTCAACATCACCTTGGGCGTTTATGTGCACAAACCCTTTACCAGCCGAAAGGCAGCCGCCGATTTCTTCTTCATCACCCGGTATCGCCACAAACAATGCTGGGTATTGGGACCGAAAAGTATTCCTATGTTCTATGAGATTGGTCCGCTGCCCGTCTGTCAGCAGCCAGCTTTCGGTACCTTCACTCACTGGAGTATATTCAACAAAAAAGAAAAGCTTGCAACCGAGACTGACCAGATTATTGACAAAATTCTCATCCATTATTTGATCCAAGTTGAACCTGGTGACGGTTAAGGAAACACTCCAAAATATTCCGTTTTTCTTCAGTATCCCAGCTGCCCGTTGTATTCGGTTATATACACCCTTGCCCCTCCGTCTATCAGTATCCTCTGCAGAACCTTCCAGACTGATTACAGGCACAAAATTCCTATTCCTTTTTAGCTTCTTGGCTAATTTCTCATCAATTAGCAGGCCATTGGTAAACACCAAAAAAGTAATCTCTGGGAAATCCTTGATGATATCTAAAATCTCAATGCGTACTAGTGGCTCACCACCTGCAATCATGATAAAGGAAACGCCGAGCTCTCGGGCTTCAGCAACTATACTGCGCATTTTGTCTATGTCTAGTTCCGATTGGATTGTTGGCCGGAGAGCCCAATGGTAGCAACCCTTGCACTCGAGGTTGCATCTGTTGGTAATGCTGAAAATGAGAATGGGTGGAACATGGACACCCTCGCTTTGCCAGCTATCTCGCACGCGAGTGGCCTTCTTTTGCCATTTTAATGTTCTAAAGAAATGATAAGCTTGCGAGGGATTTGTCAATGCTATTCGTAGGGCATCCTTAAAAAAGATGGTCAACGAATCATTCAGCAATTTTCTAAAATCAAGCCCTTCTTCGTATTTCACGCTGCCCATTAAAGGTATTTCAGTCTTAGATGCCACCATAGCTCTCCTTGCCAATAGTATTTTTCATATCCATTTTAACAATTGCTTGTACTTTCATTCTGCACAAATTCTGACCTTACCTTGACCACCATCTATATCTACCTCTACTTCACGCAGAGCGGCTATCAGCTCATTAATATCTTCGTCTTTAATATTTTTCAGATTGAGATTGATTCCCTTCTCACGTAGGACCCCTTCAACGTGACTAGCAGCATCATCAGGTATAAGTGAAGTAAATTTCATCCCCGCCCTAATGAGTGATATCGGAACCCTGATATTCACTTTTTCGGGCTTATCGCTACCCACTCTATGTGGATTATCAACCATCACACGCAGGTATTTGAAATTTTTAAAAGTTGATGGTTTGTTTGTTGCCGATTCTTTTTCGGTATCGTCCAATGCCGCCAGCAGCTTCATCGCTTCCTCGGTATTGATTTTGCCGGCTTCCAGCATATCTAATATCCTCTTTCTATTATCTGACATTTTATATTCTCCTTGTTAAAATTTGGTTTTAGACTAGGTCAAACATTAACTTTCGATTTTTCTGCTGGAAGTCTACTTTCAGACCCTTCATGTTAAAAAGCAATCTCCAGATATACGGCCCAATCATAATAATCGGCTGCCATTTTCCGAAAGGTATGCTAATAATTGACAGGATTATTAAAAATGGTAAAGCTATCACTGTCAGTATCAGCAGGAACAGGTAAACCAAGAACCACGGTAACCATATTCCAAAAAATCCATCCCCAATCGGTATCTGTACGTGTAGTAACATAGGTGGTAATTTCATCTCTTTAGCCTCCTTAATGCTTCTTCGGCACTTATTTCGCCGCTTTCAAGAAGGGTTAATATTTCATCATTGGCTATTTCACCCGCAGCGGAAGGCTCAAATTCCACCATCTTAAGCTTGGTAGCCAGTTTGTCAAGTCTATTCTTTACGGTAGGATAGCTGATTCCAAACAGTCGCTCCATGTCTTTTATTGATCCATGCACGCTAACAAAAGCCATAACGAATACTTGATCTTCGCTGGAAAGCTGAGCCAGTGGCGGTAATGAGAATTCGCCTTCAATAGCCATATCGCTCTTTTCCAACCTCACCCTCTCAACGACTATATCAGCACCTGCGGTAAGTCGGGTTAATTCATTCCATTCTTTAATCATCTCCACCTCCTTTATTAACATATTGAAGTTATTATATATCATTTTATTAATATAGTCAATAGTTATATTAATTTTTTTAATAATATTTTTATATTATATTAATTATCTTTCTGCGATAATATTGAAGTCATGAACTCTACTTTATAAAGTATCGGGTTAATAAATCAGATCTTGTTGATTAACTCATTCCAGTTTCGTTAGAATAACAATTTCCTAAATATCTAAAAAAGTGATTAGATAACGAACAAATATATAGCAAAATGCTTAGGTGTATTTTCTCTGATCTTTGTTGGTTGGGGTGCTATTGTTGTAAATGACCTATATAGCGGTATCTTGGGTCATCTAGGAATATCCTTTGTCTTCGGAATCACTGTTATGGCTATGATTTATTCAATCGGCAATATTCGGCAATATTTCAGGTGCGCATATCAATCCTGTTGTCACCTTCGGTTTTTACTGCGCTAAGCGCATATATAAAAACCTACTCTTTTTATATATGTTAAGCCAGTTCGTAGGGGATTTATTGTCACCAGTATATTGAAGCTATTATTTTTTTCAAAGTAATTTAGGAATCACTGTTCCAGTATCAGGGATTTTACAGTCATTCTTCATCGATATACTTCTATCATCTATACTGATGTTTGTTATTCTTAATATATCAACGGGGCATAAAAAGGGATCATGGCCGAAGTTGCCATCGATGATATTATTGCACTTGAGCCGCTATTTGGAGGCCCAGTTAGTGGGACTAAAAAATCCAGCTCGCTCTCTAGGACCAGCTTTGGTATCTGGAGAATTTCATAATCTGTTGGTATATATGACAGCTCCACTTATCGGTACATTTTTAACATCTCCCTTTTGGTAGCTAGTACAAGGCAAGGAATACTGCAGCAACACCATCAACAATTAAGGCTGAAGAAATCTTATTTGTCTATCTTAACAAATCTTTTAGCTAGGCTTGTAATTTTAACAGATGTTTATTTTTAACTTTGGTTAAATACTTGATTTTCGATTAGTGCAAATACCCCTTGCAAGAGGTCCAACGTAAAATTTAATTTTTTATCCGATTTTCTCTCATTTCATTGACAAACAATGGAATATTTAACTATAATTTTAGCGAAAATGCCAGTATTAAGTTACTCCTTTGCTTTGTATCTTAACGATTTACATATAGCACATTCTTTCTGGCGAAAGGGGTTCTTTTTTGGCTAGGTTTTCATTTGTTCCCCGCGAAGATAAGTTCTTCGATCTCTTTGTAAGCGGCGCCCGCAACTTGGTGAAGGCTGCCCAGGGCTTAAAAGATATGCTTGATAACTGGCAAAACATCGGTGTGAAAGTAGCCGAAATCACCGAGTTGGAACACGAGGGGGACGCTATCACACATCAGATTGTTGCCCTATTACACCGTACTTTTGTTACGCCTTTTGATCGGGAGGATATAGCCTTATTATCTCATACGATGGATGATGTCACGGACTTCATCCATGCTGCCGCTGATGCCATTTATATTTATAAAATACAAAAACCCACCGAAAGAGCAAAGGAATTAGCTGAAACAATAGTACAGGCTTCAGAAGAGGTCGAGAAGGCGGTAGTACTACTCAAGCATCGCTCACAATTGAATAAGATGATCGAGCACTGCGTAGAGCTTAACCGGTTGGAAAACAGGGCAGACGAAATCTATCGCTCAGCGCTGGGTGAACTTTTCGATGAAAGTGAGGATACAGCCCACGTCATAAAATGGCGTGAGATATATGAGCATATGGAGAGCGCCACCGACAGGTGCGAGGATGTCGCAAATGTACTCGAAGGAGTAGCCCTCAAGCATGCTTGATGACCCTTCTTTATGGGTTCTCATCATTATTATAGTTTTAGTTCTCGGTTTCGGCATTGTTAACGGTTTTAATGATGCCGCTAATGCAATAGCTACCGTGATAGGTACTCGTACCCTTTCTCCAAGGAATGCAATTATACTGGCTGCCTTTTTTAATTTGGTAGGTGCTGCTACCGGCACGGCTGTTGCCAAGACTATTGGGAAGGGCATCCTGATTCCTGAGGCAATCTCTTTTCAAACGGTAATTGCCGCACTATCAGCTGTCATTATCTGGACGACTCTGGCCACATACCGAGGATTACCAGTCAGTCTAACCCATGGTTTTGTTGCCGCTATGGCTGCAGCTGGAATAGCTGCTGCCGGCACTGGAGCGGTAGATTGGACTGTAATGGGAAGAGTTGCATCTGCAGTAATTTCAGCTCCCATTCTTGGATTTATCGGTGGTTTTATACTCATGATATTATTAATTTGGATATTCCGTAAAAGTGTTCCAGCCAAGGTGCGTAATCTCTTTAGCAATTCGCAAATTGTTTCAGCTGCATTCATGGCTTATAGTCATGGTAAGAATGACGGACAGATGCCAATGGGAATTATGGTCATGGTTTTGGTTCTTTTCAATAATGACCCCGGTTTATGGGAACGCTTGTCTTTATTTAATGCCGATACCTGGTGGATAATTATTATCGCAGCTTTTTCGATTAGCTTTGGTACAGCAATAGGTGGGTGGCGGGTAATTAAAACAATTGGCATGAGGGTTACCACCCTAAGACCAGTTCATGGTTTTGCGGCTCAGACAGCGGCAGCTTCAGTCATTGAAATGGCTTCACATTTAGGTATACCGGTAAGTACCACTCATTGTATAAGCACATCAGTTATGGGAGTAGGTGCCACTAGGCGCTTATCAGCAGTACGTTGGGGAGTGGCAGGCAATATCATGTCTGCTTGGATACTAACCTTTCCTATCTGCGGCGCTCTAGGATACTTGACTTCTTTGTTGTTGGGTCTGCTTTAGCCTTCAGAATTAAAAATTATACCTAATCTTTGATTTAATATATTGCTTTTTGATAAAATTTTACTAGTGTAATGGAAACATTTATCCACTTTTTGGCTGTCTATCATAATGGCCCAGATGATATACATCTCATCTGGAGAAAGGATTCTACCCTTGCCTAAGTTCTCACTCATCCCCCGTGAAGAGAAATTTTTTGATCTTTTCGTTGATAGTTCCCGCAACATAGTAAAAGCTGCTCATTGTCTGCAAGATATGCTAAATAATTGGGGAAGTAGGGAAGCTAAGCTTACTGAAATAACTGATCTCGAACATAAAGGAGACTCTATTGCTCACCAGATTGTAGCCTTATTACATACAACATTTGTTACACCTTTTGACCGCGAGGATATTGCTCAACTCTCACATACAATGGATGATATTATTGACTTCATCCATTCTGCCGCCGATTTTATGATTATTTATAAAATAAAAAAACCTACTCAAAGAGCCAAGGAGTTGGCTGAGATAATAGTACAAGCAACAGAAGAGGTTGAAAGGGTAGTATCGCTACTTGATAATCGTTCAGGTCTGAAAAGCATCAAGGAACATTGTGTTGAACTTAACCGGCTAGAAAATAGAGCTGACAAGATTTACCGCTTAGCTCTAGGCGAATTGTTTGAAACCACCAAGGATACACTTTATATGATTAAGTGGCGTGAAATATACGAGCATATGGAGACCGCCACCGATCGCTGCGAAGATGTTTCAGACGTGCTTGAGGGAGTAGCTTGTAAGCATGCTTGATGACCCCTCTTTATGGGTTCTAGCCGTTATCATAGTTTTAGCTCTTGGTTTCGGCGTTGTAAATGGTTTTAATGATGCTGCAAATGCTGTAGCTGCTTCAATAGGTTCTCGTGCCATTTCTCCACGAAACGCCATTGTCTTAGCTGCTATTTTTAACCTTGCAGGTGCCGCTACTGGTACTGCTGTTGCCAAGACTATCGGAAAGGGAATTCTTATTCCCGATGCCATATCTTTTCAAACAGTTATTGCTGGTTTAGCTGCGGTTATTGTATGGGGCAGTATAGCTACTCGTTTCGGATTGCCGGTTAGTATCACCCACAGTTTTGTTACCGGATTGGCTGCTGCTGGTATCGCAGCAGTAGGTAGTACTACAGTTATACAATGGAGTGTGATGAGTCGGGTTTTAACTTCAGTTGTTGCTGCACCTGTTCTTGGTTTTATCGGTGGTTTTATAATAATGATTACCTTACTATGGCTGCTACGACGAAGAGCGCCAACAAAGATGAGAATTATTTTCAGTCGTCTGCAGTGGTTGACTACCGCATTTTTAGCATATAGTCATGGGAAAAATGACGGCCAGATGCCCATAGGAGTCATAATGATGGCACTGGTGTTTTATAATGGACAGGCAAATGCATGGGATAGCATACCATGGTGGATTATTATATTGTCCGCATTAGCTATAAGTTCAGGTACAGCTTTTGGTGGGTGGCGAGTTATCAAAACAATGGGGACTCGGGTAACGACCCTTCGTCCAGTTCAAGGTTTTGTATCTGATTTAGCAGCGGCTGGAGTTATTGAGTTTGCTTCTTTAATTGGTGTTCCGGTAAGCACTACTCATTGTTCAAGCTCAGCTATTATGGGAGTAGGAGCCACCCGACGCTTATCAGCAGTACGTTGGGGAGTAGCTGGTAATATTGTTGCTGCGTGGATTTTAACCTTTCCTGTCTGTGGTATTCTTGGTTATCTTTTTTCTTTATTATTAGGTTTATTTTAATCCAAATTGCTTTTTTGTTCACTTCATCTTTTTATTCTAGATTAGTTCAACTATTCAATATCCTTTCAAGATGGCCCTTCTTCTTAATACAGTGCGTAAGGGTGTCAATCTTAACCTCATGAAATGATAACGCATATTATCATTTATACAACTGTAAATTGCCAGGTTTAGTAGAGTTGTTTGGTGGCAAGTCACTCCTAGACAGGATATTGAGAGTTATTAGGTGGAAAAGCCTGAGAGTAAGCGCTAGAAGATTAATTAGAATCAAATTAGAATAAATTACATTGACATATAAATAGGGCGTGTTAGAATTAGCCAACATTCTAACTCAAAAGGGGAATGTAGTCATAAATGTATAACAATAAATAAAATATTTCATATGTTTGGAAGGAGATGATCATGGTAAAAGAACAAGAACGTTATCCAGTTTCTGTTAGGGGTGAGCTTACCAAACCTCCGGCTGGTGGTTGGTGGCTCATCAAGTGGTTATTGGCAATTCCGCACTACTTCATATTAGCCTTTTTGTGGATAGCCTTCGTGGTGGTTTGTATTATAGCCTTTTTTTCTATTCTATTTACAAAAAAATATCCCAAGAGTCTGTTTGAATTTAATACGGGAGTTCTACGTTGGACTTGGCGGGTAGGTTTTTATATTTATGAAGCTTTGGGGACTGACAAGTATCCTCCATTCAGCCTCAAGCCTGACGTTGAATACCCAGCTGATTTAGAGATTGTTTATCCTGAGCAACTGTCGCAGGGGCTGGTGTTAGTGAAGTGGTGGCTATTAGCAATCCCCCATTATATTGTTATTTCTCTTTTTCAGGGAGGTGGTGGGCAAGAAAGCAGAGTTGGACTCACATTTATTTTGGCTATATTCGGTGCCATAGCTGTGCTCTTCACTGGAAAATACCCGGATGATATATTCAAGCTTGCTGTGGGTATAAACCGATGGAGCTATCGTGTTATCGCTTATGCGTCACTAATGACAGACCAATATCCACCTTTCCGCCTCTGGGACAATTAAACCAATACAAAAAAACAGGCGAAGTTTGAAATTCGCCTGTTTAAAAAATAAAAATCAACTACCGTTATTTCAAGTTACCTTACTTTGCTATGATACAATAGAACCATGCGATTGCCTTCACCAAGGATTGGTTGGGCATTGATGCCATTTGCCATAATTCTCGGCCTGAGTGGACTTGCCGTCGCCGCCCAGTCAGGGTTGTTTACAGATACTCTAGAGGACGAGGCTAGGGAATATGCAATAGTTATTTGGGGAATTGCTAGTTTACTCACCATTAGTGGTATTGTCATTATCCTCCTTAATATCATTAAAAGGCGATCCTCCAAATAAAGGAGGTATAGATGCTACAGATACAGGTTTTTTATCAAAGGTGCTACCCTTATTAAACTTTTAATAAAAAGCCATTGTAATGAAGGGCTCGATCTTATTACTATTATAATTAGCATTTAGTTTTGTTCAATAGCGTTTTTGAAACAAAATAACGATGAATTGGCCAATTGACAGACAATATTACGAGTAATAACATAGGAACCAATATAATTTATTAATTTGAATTTTAGATGGATAAGATTAATAGAAATAGCTCTCAAGAAGATATGGTCAAAGAACTTGAAACCCTACGCCAACGCATGACTGAACTCGAAGCCCTTATAGCACGCAATGAGAATCTAAGCAATATATTTTCGTCACTCAAGGATTTGGTATTCGTACTGGATAAGGAAGGTAGGTTTTCTGAATTCTATGTGCCCAGTGAAGAACTGTATCTACCCTCAGATGGTTTTATAAATAGAAAGTTATCCGAAGTGATGCCGACCAATGTGTATAAATTATTTAGCAAGGCATTTGAAAAGAATAAAAACGGTGAAATAGATGAATATGAATACGCATTAAATATTGATGGTAAGGAACAATGGTATTCTGCAAAGCAATCTCCATTATTTACTAAAGGCCGATTTTCAGGTGTAGTGGTCATAATTAGAAATACTACCAAGCAAAAACAATTGATTAAGCAGATAAAAGAATCAGAAGAGAGATATCGCGCCCTTGTGGATTTGGGGGGCAAGGTTGGCGAAGCTGTAATAATGATGCAAGATTCTGACAAGGCAGAGGGGGTACATACCTTCGTTAGCAATGAATGGTCTCGTATCACGGGTTATTCCAAAGAAGAATTATTAGGGATGTCATTCTTTGATCTTTTAAGCCTCAAAGATCGCAAGGCTTCTCTAGACAGGCATCGGAAAAAATTAAATGGTGCGAATATACCTAATCATTTTCAGATGTCCATAATAAGAAAGGATGGTACTCTGGTTCCCATTGAGCTTACCAGCGCCTTTAGTACGTATCAGGGGAAGCGAGTTAATGTTGCTTATATCAGTGATATCACAGAACGCAAACAGGTAGAGAAGGAATTAAAAGTCTCACGCGAAAAGCTACGTGGCCTTGCAGGATATCTAGAATCAGTTAGAGAAGAGGAAAGGCGTAAGATAGCCCGTAATATCCATGACGAACTTGGGCAAACACTGGCAGGATTAAAGATTGATTTATCTTGGTTAGCCAAAGGATTATCTAAGGAGCAAAAGTCACTTTTTCAAAAGACAAAGTCGATGGCTAAAGTTATCGATATGACGATCCAAACGGTGAAGAAGATTGCCGTAGAATTGAGACCTGGAGTATTAGATGACCTCGGTATCTCAGCCGCAATTGAATGGCAGGTCGGAGAATTTGAAAAGCTAACCAAGATTAAATGCGATTTTTTCTCAAATCCCAAGGACATTGTTTTAGATCAAGAACGCTCGATAGCAATTTTCCGCATCTTCCAAGAGATACTGACCAATATTATCCGACATGCTAATGCGACTAAGGCTAAGATTGGCTTAGAGGAATCGAAGGGTAGTATCATACTGAAAGTTAGTGATAATGGTAAGGGAATTAATAAAAAGCAGATTGCAGATCCAAAAGCATTTGGATTAATTGGTATTAGAGAGCGAGTCAGGCCTTACAAAGGCAAAATCAGCATCAGCGGTGGACCAGGTGAGGGCACAACTGTAGAAGTAAGTATACCACGTGTAGGCTAGGAGAATACCAATGTTGAGGGTATTAATTGCCGATGATCACCCAGTTTTTCGTGAAGGATTGAGGCAGATAATAAATGAAGTCAATGATTTGGTGGTAGCTAGTGAAGCAAGTGATGGCATCGAAGTGCTTAAAAGACTAAGAGAAGGTTCTTGTGATTTAGTCTTGCTAGATATCTCCCTTCCTGGTATAAACGGCATCGAGATTTTAAAACATTTGAAAACGGAAAAAATAGGAATTCCTATTCTGATATTAACTATGCATCCAGAAGAACAATACGCCATCCGCGCATTAAAAGCAGGCGCTTCAGGATATTTAACCAAAGAAAGCACACCTGATGAATTGGTAACAGCTATCAGGAAAATATCCAAGGGTGGGAAATATATCAGCTCTTCGCTTGCTGAGAAGCTAGCTTCCGAGGTGGGCAGAATGGATGTTAAAGCATCCCACGATATGTTATCCGACCGCGAATACCAGATCATGCTTCTAATCGCATCTGGGAAAACGGTTTCGCAAATTGCCGAAAGGCTTTCGTTGAGTATAAAAACAATCAGCACTTACCGCTCTCGTATCTTGGAGAAAATGGGCATGCAAACAAATGCTGAACTAACCTATTATGCGATCAAGAACCAATTGGTAGATTAGAAACCGTACCAATCATCCCAAATAGAGTTAAGACTTCGATAGTAACAATCTTCCCATAGTGCCTCGTTTTTTCAATATAGCAAACTATTCATTTTACTACCAATACCCGCTTTCTGTGGCAACTATTAATTTGTAAGACTATCTCCATTAACCATTGTTGCTTTTGTCCTACAAAAAATATCGAGTTACGCTGATATACATTACGTTGAAGTTGCTATACCTTAATAATAAGTCATAGGTAAGAAACGTGCGGTAATTAATATTTGAAGAAACTAGAAGTAACTAAAGGAGGTTAATATCATGAAAGTTGGTGAAATCTATAAAAAAGCAAAGAAACCTGTTTTTTCAATTGAGATGAGCCCGCCCCTCAATGGGGGATCGCAGGATCCTATTTTCAATACGATCGAAGTGTTTAAAGAATTCAAACCTGCCTGGTGCAGCATCACTTGTGGTGCTTTAGGCAGACCACGTGGTGGTACCATTTCCCTTTGCGGCAGGATCAAGAGAGAAAGTGATATAGAAACTGTGGCTCATTTCATATCTATGGGTAGATCAAAACAAGACGTAGAGAATTTACTGATGGATATGCAATACGAGGGAATCCAGAATGTACTTGCACTTAGAGGGGATCCCCCCACCGGTAATACCAAATTCCGTCCACATCCAAAAGGACACCGGTACGCCTGTGAACTAGTCAGGCAAATACAGGACACCAACCAGGGGAAATATCTAGCGGAAAAAGAAGGTGAATATCGTGAAGGCTTACCTTCCGACTTCTGTATCAGCGTTGCCGGTCATCCAGAAGGACACCCCGAATGTACGGATAAGAAAAAGGGATTATCGCACTTGAAAATAAAGGTGGAAGAAGGCGTTGATTACATTACAACCCAGCTTTTCTTCAATCCAGAACACTATCTGAATTTCGTAGAGAGTGCTCGCAAAATAGGAATACAGATTCCTTTTGTTCCTGGAGTCATGCCAATAGTAAATCTCGCTCAGTTGAATTTCATTATTAACCAAAACCTGGGTATAGAGATCCCCAAGGAATTTATGAATAAACTCCAAAAATATCACGATAAAGGGGATAAGGTGTCTGCACAAAAATACGGCACAGAATATATTACGAAAATGTGTCAAACATTACTCGATGGAGGCGCCCCAGGGATACATCTTTATACCATGAACTCACCAACACGCGGTCGGGGAGTTATTGAGGCGCTCTATAAAGAATATTTTGCTGATCTTACCAAACCAGAGTTGACTTACGGGGAATTCATTCAAGTTGAACTGCAGCTGGGAACATTAATGTCAGAGGCAAATGAAATGCGAGAAACCATAGGAAAAATTGAATCCGGTGAGATGCAAGAAAAACTAGAGAAAATAGATGAAGAATACAACCAGATCAAAACAAGACTGGAGGTAACTGTTAATATGCGCAAAAAGAAAGAGAGAGCTGAAATAGAGGAGACTATCAGAAAAGTGCAATCCGGCGAGATGCAAAAGAGACTAGAGGAAATAGAACAAGAACATAAGCAAATCGAAACGAGGTTGGAGCAAGCTGTAGATCAAACTCCTCCAGAATTGACGCATAGCGAATTTCTCGAAGTAGAATTACAACTGGGGACGTTACTTTATGAAGCAGACGAACTGCGAGAAACTATCAATAAAGTCCAATCCGGCGAGATGCAAAAACGGCTGGAGTTGGTAGATCAAAAATACAAGAAGATTATGAAGCGACAAGAGGAAGCCATTGAAATACACAAAAAGAAAGAGGCAGAGGAAATAAGAGAAACCATCGGGAAAGCTCAATCTGGAGAAATGCAGCGACGTTTGGAAAAAATTGAGCAAGAACATAAACAGATAGAAGCAAGGCTTGAGCTAGCCATAGAAAGGTTATCTAAAGTAAAATAGGTATCGAGGCGATATGGTTTAAAGAAAGAATTAACAACAAGTACCAGAAACCTAAAGTTTTTCACCCTTTTTATACCAAGGTTTAGTAATTGTTTCTATCCTGAAGACAGGATAGAAACAATTACTAAACAAATGATGTTAACTTTTCAGACTAAAAGCGGTTTGATAAAAATGTTCTATATATTACCGCTAAACTATCGTCATTACAATCTAATAACATATTTTTATAAGATCTATAAAAATAACTTGACTTTTATACAACAATGTGATATTAATATTCAAGCTATTTTTTGAGGAGGTATCCATGAATACCATTGCCGCTATGGGGAAAATAATAAGAGACACTTTGTACGAACCCGTATTCAAAAGGGCTTGGCCGATTTGGATAGGGGTTCTAGCCTTTGCGGTTACTAATATCTTGATGGCATCATTCGCCCGTGGTTTGGGCGTATTCCCCCAAATGTCCATGTGGGGGGCTTCAATATTAAATGGGATAGGTATAGACGTCGATGCACCATTTAAACCCTACCAAGTCACACCTGTTCATCTGGATGTGCACAGCATGATCAACTTTGGGATTTTACTTGGAGTTCTGGGTGCTGCCCTAATCGCCCGTGAATTCAAGTTACGGACAGATAATTGGCGCGGCTATGTTCAAGGATTTTTAGGTGGTGTTCTAATGGGCTGGGGTACCGTATTGACACCCCCATGTAATGTGGGAGGATTTGGTACTGCCGTTATGGCTCTATCCCTCAGTGGTTTTCTCATGGCGGTGGGTATGATACCGGGAGCTTATATAGGCGCCAAGTTATTGCAATGGCAATCAACCCGAGCGATAGGCATGATAGATTTTAAGGATGATCCCGATCGAATTGGCGACAGGAAATTAAAGCCCTCACGTCGACCTTTTCTTGGGTTGTTTGTCTTTTTATTAATATTTGTGGCTGTTATTGTATATTCGGTATATGATATGTCAAATTTTGCTGTCTTACTACTCTTCGGTGTCGTTTTCGGAATCATATTTCAGCGCTCCAGATTGTGCTTCGCTGCCGGTTTTCGGGATATCTTTGCAGCCAGAGATACAAAGTTACTACGCTGGATTTTAGTGGCTGAGATGGTTGGTATGATAGGTTTTTCAATCCTCAAATTCAATGGCTATCTCGATTCAAACCACTTTGTTTTTCCTACCGGTATTAATTCGATAGCTGGAGGTTTCATCTTCGGTATAGGTATGGTAATAGCCGGTGGATGCGGTTCGGGTATCCTATGGCGTAGTGCGGAGGGGTATGTTAGACATTGGTTTGCTGTTATCGGAGGCATGTTAGCCGCTGGTTCTTGGGTACTACTCTACGGAGCTAAGGTAGGCGAGGGTTGGTTATATGGAGATCCGGTATTCCTGCCGGATGTATATGGTTGGCCGGGCGCCCTTGTCCTAGGATTTGGAATCCTAATTGCTTTCTATATCATACTTGTATTGGTGGAGGTAAAGAAGAAAAATGCATAAACCTGTTTCATGTAAGCTGGAAGACGGTAGTTACTGTATCGATTTAAGGGGTTGGATGTGCCCTTATCCCAAGTATATGCTAGATCCTATATTTGATAAGCTACCCAAGGGTGGTGGTAAGGTTACACTCTTAGTAGATTGTCCCTCAGCATCGACTGACGTGCCAGATGTAGCGCGCAAAAAAGGTTACACCGTAAAAGATGTTAGTCAAGTTAATGATGGTGAGTGGCAGGTTATTATCGAATATTGATTTAAGCGAAGAGCTTCTTGGTTTCCACTAAAAAATAACATACAAAATAATATGGGTAATCATTACGAATTTGAGATTAACTAACACCAAGTACAAACAGTAATGGGTATTGTTGATAAGGGCAGAGCTCAAGCTCTGTCCTTCAATATTATATGGAGCTCCAGGTAATCTATGTTTTCAGGACACTCCTGTCAGCAGTCTCCCACTGATTCAGATGCCTCTAGTGCTTCAATTTCCTGGAGCAGGATAAGTATGTCACAAGTTGAATAAACTGTCGATACTACATTCGTAATAATTCAATAATATTCTGCAGATTGATGTTAATTGCACCTGTTTCCAGAAAATCTGCTAAGTGTTCGATATAGCAAGAGTATTACCCTCGGTATCCTTAAACCATGCTCCTTTCATATCACCCAATGTGGCAACCCCGTTAACCGTCCTTATGCCCAAGCTAGGCATATCAACATCTTCAAATTTTATACCCTTTTCTTGTAATTGCTTTACTGTGTTCTCCACGTCGTCAACATGAAAGGATGCAACAGTATGGTCAGCTTTCGTTTTCTCTCTCTGGTAGATATAGATATAAGTACCTTCCCCAGCCTGAAAAGTAGCTCCTGGTGAAGGATCTTCCTTTATCAATGTTAACCCAAGTTTCTCCTGGTAAAACACTTTAGCACGAGCAACATCTACCGCAACAAGTGTTGGATGGACTGGTGCATTCGTTAACATCTTTTACCTCCTTTGGTTTTCCTGTAGTATAATCCTTCTCCTGGTTAAATGCATTAACATTATCTACTAAAAAGATAAACATACTCTTTAATTTTTGTATCTACTACTGCAATTCTCAGTCCCAAGTTGCGACTAACAACAACACCTAGGATGTAATTAACTCTTCCCATTCTTTTAAGCATTGACAGCACCTATCACAAGTAGTAGATTTCTAAATATACTATGGAATGTATTATAATATATCTATCCAACCTTTAAGGAAATTTGTTATGATATCAGTTATCGTTGGATACAAACTAAAGAGTGGTTCAGATATTCAACCAATATTGCGGAAACTCATGTCTAATGCAATAACATATACAGGTTTTATCAAAGCAGAGAACTTAGTTAGCTCCAAAGATAAGATGATTGCCGTTATTATTTATACCTGGAATAAAATTGAAGATTGGCGTGTTTGGGAGCAATCAACTACAAGGCAAAAAATTATTGAACAAGCAGATACATTATTGCTTGAACAGCCAAGGGTTACCGTGTATCAAGTGATGCCAGCAACTGAATGGCATAAAACCCTAGATGATTAATAGATATCACCATTTCTTTCGTTTACCATTTACCAATAAAAAAACCATGATTAGACTTTGCGCATGAATAATTGCTATCTACCACTTAGTGTTTAGTTTTAACCATGGTAAAATCGGGCATAAACTCAAAGCAGTTCAGCACTCGTCAATCTTAAATCTAAAGAGGTAATCAACGAAAAAATGGAGATGAGATGGATATAGCAGGTGAAATATTATTCAAATATCAAGAGGTAATGAACAATGTCTTTGAGTCAAAGGGCAAGCTCAAGTTTGGCCGTAATGCCATAAATATCAGTTCAATTGCACAGCAATATTACTGCGAGAAGGCTATTGAGCTAAACCATGAACACCCATTACCCCCTAATAAGATGATGAAACAGGGAGAAGCAGGTCACGAGAACATTATCAGTGCAGCTGAACCTGTATCCAAAGAGGAATGCTTTAAGGAAGCTTTATTAGAAAGAGAGAAACCTATTTGCATCTATGAACTCGGAATAGTCTGGGAGTACAAGGGAATTCCAATTATCGGTCTAGTTGATGAGGCTTGGTTTAGAGCAGGGGATGTGGAGA
>Ga0209536_100003800_pt1 | contig 24049 bp, 26 predicted proteins | sample DeeMarSeWOR28_12_FD_187461 | JGI IMG/M metagenome (GOLD analysis project Ga0209536, IMG submission 187461) | Marine sediment microbial communities from White Oak River estuary, North Carolina - WOR-2-8_12 (SPAdes) (version 2) | ecosystem: Environmental > Aquatic > Marine > Intertidal zone >...
GATTTGCGTTCTTTCTATACAGTTCGATTTTTACTATTTCTAAGATTTGGTTTGCAGGCTTGTTAATTTTCCATTTTCGTGTTTCGGAAATTGGCAAGGTCTACCCTGTTTTCTTTGTGTTTGTATCAGCTTAAAAATTTGTTCTTATCTACTTGAGAAGATTAAATTTTAATCCCCAAACCCAAACCCAACAATATTATATAACACTTGAAAACATTCGTGCTATGGTTAATTGATACTTGCTTGTAAGGTGGTGATGAAATGGAGATTGAAATTGCGATTTTAGTTGCAGGTGCTTTGGCAATGGTAGGCGGAATTGTCGGAGGAGGAGCAATCTATGCTGGACTAGAAAAACTGGCTGATGCCATAAAAAACAAAGCTAAATAAAATACTTTGCCCTAAGATTGGGACGGCGACATCATCCCCCGCTATTAAAACATCGTCCTAGTCTAATATGAATATCGTCAACTTAATGCTGTGGATGAAACGAAAAGCATACCAAGAAAGCACAATCGCCAAAGAGAAAAAAATTAAAAGGAAGAACGGCGAAAATTGCTATTCATGAAAGTTCTTAAAAAATTAGCAACTGTTGAGATTGGTCAAGGTCCAGTAATGATTGGCACTTGGCCTACTCCAGAGCGTCTCCTAATAGGATTGCTTGTCTTGATCTTCGCTCTTATCTTGGCTTTCGATGCCCTTCTGGTAACTTTCGGTCAAGCTGGCATACCGTTGTCTGACAATTATGTTAAAGGCATAACGGGCGTTACTTTCGTTATAATCGCTGTATTTATTCTCATAAGTGGAAGAAGAAGCAAATAGAAACCCGACTTGCCAAGACAACAACACAAGAAGCAACCGTCCCCATAGCGCGCGCTACCTTAGTATTGTTTAACGTAAATAAGCGTTTTCAGGTAAAGATTCACGATTCACAAATCCTTTATTAAAAAAGCAACAACGAAATAGCAGGGCAATGAAAAATGCCGAAATCCAAGCTTGAACTCTACGAAGAAATCCTCTCAGCGTTAATCGACAACAACCTCAGTGTTAAAAACCTTGCATTGTTATGCAACATTGACCTTGCAACCACTACCGAACTATTAAACTTTCTAGAGAAAAATCGACTTGTCGAAAACAATCACAGCTACGTAAAAGTACTCTATTCTCTGACACCGAGGGGCGAAGCAGTATACAAATCGCTTATCAAAACCAAACGTGTAAACAAAATCAAAGAATCAATAGTAGCTCTCAAACAAACTAAACATACGTTCCCCGCCTGCACAGAATAGAACGAAAGATCCCAGCAATACCAAGAATTGCCCAGCGTACATGAAAGACACGTACCATTACGCTCTGATAACATGCCACCTTGCCCTACCTATGCTGAGAAAGTATTAAATGGCTCCAAGGAATAAGGTATAGGTGATGGAGAGTAAATTTGTTGATTGCTGAAATACTTTATCTTTTGTTAGTTTTCATCGCATCCGTAGCATTTATGTGGCGTTTGGGTCTCTTGCACAGGCTTCTGCCAAAATCTTTAGCACAGAAAATTTATGCTGAACTGTCCAATCTCAAGGTTTCTGCACCGAACTTGAAATCTACCTGTGACAGTAGCAATTCAGTGTCGCGATAATTATCCTGTTTGGCTTAGCGGGCGCTACAAGCCTCATATATGATAATCCTTTTCTTTTTAGACGAGTGGAGAAATCAATAGCCATCCACCTAGGATTAATTCAAATATCAAAATCAACAGACCCACATAGAAGAATTGCTTCGCTTTGTGAGGTTTTACAAGTATTATCCCATTAGCGAAGCCATAGAGAATGCTGGCAACAATTCCAAACCATCCAATAACTTCTGGTACAACTCCAGACGTAACAAACAAAATTGAGTATGAAAGCGTACCAATGGTGAAAAAGATCTGTGCAAATGCCAAAACAGAGTTTCTTTTTTTAAGAATGCTACGACCTAAATCAATTAACGAATTCTTTTCAGCGTCACTAGAAACTGAGTATTGTCTTGCTAGATTGAGGAGTCCCCAATAATTCTTTTCATTATAGAAAACGATTAAGCCTTCTGTTATTCGAGAAATGGTCCAAACAACAGCAAGCATCATGTTAAGTGGGCTAAAAGCAAGAAACAACATTACAGCAAGTGAAATGATGCTACCATGTTCTATGAGCGCTAAAACAGCGCCGATCTTGAATTTTCTTGTATCGCTACTTATCTTTTGCAGTTTAGCATCTGAATCCAAATCACTTATTACACTATAGCCAAATGCCCCACTTACAAAGAGTGTAATTATTATAAACAGAAAGAGAAAACCCGATAAGACCATTTCAATAATCAAAGAGAATGCTCCAATTTATTCTTCTATTCCTCTTCGGTTATTAAGATTTTAGGAAATCTTGATAAAAGTAATTATTTTCAAGTTGCTTCTCGGCATAGCTTTTGCTCCTTCGCGTTAGTTTCTCGAGATGTAATATTATATCTTAAATGAGGCTAAGAAGAAAGGGGTAAAAGTCAATTACCAATAGTGAAGTGTTCGTACAATAGATAACGAATAAGACCATTAGCTGGGATTGAGAACATGTCATCAGAGGATCTGCGAAAATACCTTGAAAAAATGGGTGCAAGTGCAAAATTTTTTAGGTTTGAGGAGCACACAATGACTGTAGACGCTGCAATAAGTCGTTTAGGTGTTAGCCGAAATAGAATAATAAAAAGCATGGTTTTTATTGATGATGAAGGTCTGCCAATTTTGGGCATAGTCACTGGGGAAAAGAGGGTCAGCGAGAAAAAACTAGCAATTGCCTGTAAAGCCAAAAAGGTTAAGAGGGCAAATTCTGCTCAGGTGAAAGCGTTCACCGGCTATGATGTTGGCGCCGTGCCTCCAGTGGGACATAAAATGCAGATAAGAACGTTTATCGACGAGAAAGTTATGTTCTTTGACAAGGTTATCGGAGGCGGAGGAGAAATAAACCAGCTTCTTCAGCTAAGTCCAGCTGAAATAAAGAGGCTGACGATGGGTGAAATCAAAGAAATAAGCGAATAAAGCTCCTACGTATTAGCTAGTTGTCTCTAGTGCGCGCCAAGGATCAGAATTTTCTACGGTTTGGCCTAGCAGCTAATAATGCGGAGTATTGCACGGCAATTCGGTTTGTAGTTTATATCAGTGTTAAATATTGTTTTGGAGTGTACCAATAGACGGTTATTGGTTTCTTGCACTTTGGATTTCGGCAAACAAAGTCTTTTATGATCACATTGCCTTCAATGTTGGCCTGCAAAGGCTTTTGAAAAGACCAAGCAAAATGCTGAATGTCTGGCTGTTGAACCGTAAATATCCAGTGACAACGAGGACACTCGAGTCTGGTTTTTTTTAGCGTCTCAACACACCTTCGATTGGCGGTTAGAGTATTCTAGGGTAAAAAGGTTGCTGTGTCGTGCTACAGTTTTTGATGTTTAACATCTGTTGTGCGCTTTGTGAGAATAATATTTTTGCGTGTGAACTGCGAGGAAAATCATAAGGCGTGCTTGTTGAAATTTGATAGAGTAGTTGCAAATTCGCAACAATTTAAGCTTAGTAGAGTTGCACATTTTGTATCATGTTAGCGAAACTAAGAGTAAAAAATAGTCTGCGAAATTTTTATCAAGATTTGACAGAATATCTCAAGTTCAGTCTCGTTGATGCTTTCGCTCCTCCTTGCGCGTTCCATGTTTTAACACATAAAAGCCAACCCAGTTTTTCTTAAAAGTTTTAGGGTATGTCTAAATTTAGATGCTTTCAGAAAGCTTTATTTTAAGATTAACCTAAATGTGGTTGCAGGCGGATTAAAATGAGTCTGGAAACTAACAAAACCTTGGGTGGTGTCGGTGCAATTCTGCTTGCAATTCCTTTTACCAACTTAATCGGAATAATATTGGTATTGATTTCCATAAAGGGAATGGCGGACTTCTACAACGATGAAAACATATTCAAGAACGCCCTTTATGGATTCATCTTTGGTGTTGTCGGCGTCATAGCTTTGGTCGCTGTTGTCCTAATGCTATTGTTCGGCTTTGCCACAATTTCACCTGTCGTCACACCTTTTGCTGGTTTAGGGCTTGTCATAATTGTCTTCATTGTGACCTACGTCTTCTCTTTAATTGCTGCAATATTCTATAATAGGTCACTGAACATCCTTTCAGAAAGATCTGGAGAACCAATGTTCAATACAGGAGCTATGATCTTACTCATAGGCGCCATAATACCCGTAATCGGTGAAATCTTGAAATTGGTTGCTTGGATACTAGTTGCTGTGGGATTCTTTAATATTAAAACTTCAATTCGATTGGCTGAACCTGCTCCCGTCGTTTATACATCGGAAGAGAAGAGGTTTTGTCAACACTGCGGTGCACAAATTCAGGCTGATGCGAGCTTTTGTAGGAAATGCGGAAAGAAGCTTGCTTGAACCCCAACAACCCACTTTTTGCTTATACTTTGCTGGAGTATTCGGAGCACTAAGGCTTCAGAAGAAGAGCCTTGAGCACACATTCCTGGATTCTTAGGAGAATGTTAATTCAGCAAAGTTCTACTCAATTATTTAGAAAAATAGCGAATTTTGTAATGGGCAAGCGCGCTCAGCGTTTCATTTGTGGAGGTACACAGATGAAAATTCACAAATTCGCCAATTTGCATATGGTTCTGATATACAAGCTAATCTAAGAAATCGTCTAGTGTTTTTGGGTTGTAGCCGTTGACCATATTAGAAATCGATTTTGCCGTGTAGCCTGAAAAACCTAGGAGACTTGAGGCCGCAGAATACAACAGAAGCAGATATTTCTTAGTGTCTGAATTTACGTCTCTTTCTAATAGTTGTTCTGCTTTGACTCTGCGTTCATATTTTTTATCTTCAGCATTTGTGAATAGAAACCTGATGTTTTTGCCTGGGTGAATTTCTACGCCTTCTTTCATTAACTGCTCTGCAGCTATTACTTGACTAACATGCTGTTTGTACTTGCTTGGGTGCTTCGACAAACGTTTAGTGACTATTAAGTCCCATATTGGGACTTCCCCGTTTAGCAGTCTTTGGCGATATTCTTTTACAATCTTTAACGCTTCGGGAATTTTTTTCATAAATTGCTTGGAGTTGTCTGCCGAAGCTAGAACATTAATCATCTCCATCTGAGCGTTGTAGACGAATCGCGGGGTGTCTCTGCGACGTACTTCTACGCCTCTAACTTTTATCTTGCCGTTTTGCATGACTCCATAGTACCTGTTTAATACCCCGATGTTGGGGTGAATTTTTGAAGGCAGAAAAGCAATCCACTTGTAGATCCCCTCGAAGTTCAAAGGAACACCAATTTTATCGCTAGCTTCCTTTGATAATTCAAGGTAATCATCAATTGTAGCGTTCTTCTTTTTTAGCCATAATGAATCGACAATCCCATGAATAACCTCAAAACCTTTATCTTCTGCCATTCGAGCGGCTCTAAGAAATGCTTCCCTTCCGAATGCACAAACACCCATATGACCGTCAACAGTGCCAAACTTGGCGTTTCTGTAACCCAGATAGCCAAAGCAGGTCACTAAAATCCATTTTAAGGCTGCTTGTCGCTTGTCATAAATCTCTTGGATCTTAGGGTCTTGAACTTCCTGTCTCAATTTTTTGTATTGTAGTCTCTTAGAGACAATAAGGTCTAATGCTTTTGGGACGATGCCTGCTCGTTTCTCGCATATATGATAATTAAGGTCTGGAATGTGCAATCTTGAATTTGGGCAGCATTTGCAAAGTATGGTTTCAGCAGAAATGTTGTTTTTCACCATTAAGACGGGGTACATTGATGAAAAATCCACTTCGCCAACTTCATTGTGTATTCCAACTTTTGGTTCGTAGACAAAGCCCCCGCGGTCGCCAACAAGCAGCTCATACGCAGATTTGAAAGCTTCAGGCAGACTCTTGTTTCTAGGAATCAACACATCATCCTTGATTGCTTGGTAAAATTGAAGCGAAGACATGCTGGAGCCAATAGACGAGCGAGAAGCCGTATGCAAAGGCACGCGGCAAGTTCTTGCTACTTCGAATAAGCCATCAAGATCAGCTTCACTCAAAACAAAAGTGTTGCTTCTGTCGATGTGTACTCTTCCGTAAAGCCGCATTGTAGCCGCTTTGTAAAATGTTCGCCCATAAGAAAAGAATGTTCTGCCACGCCCTACTTTGCTAATAAAAGGAATCTCATCTCTATTGAGTATGAACTTGTCTATAACGTTGTTTAGTGTGGCTCTGTGAATTAGGTACGGGAAAAGATAAGAGTCTCCACCAGATGTCAAAACGATGTCAGGATCAAGATCTTTGACAACTTCAACCATTTGCAAGATCTTGTCTTTTTCCTCTCCAGCATCTATGAGTTTTTGTTTATTTGCTTGAGTTAGGGTTATCGTGTCTATCGGATCTCTGAAGCTAGCGATTTTGGCTATTTTGGCAATTTCTACTTCCAGTTTGGTTATGCGCAAAGGTGGAACAGGATAGCGAATGTATTTAACTGAATCAAGAAGTTTGTAGTTCATTTTTTTTTCTATAGCTTCTACTTCGACACGAGCGAGAGGAAATAGGTCGCGGCTAAAAAGGTAAGTTCTGTCGCCGTGTAAGTCGCAATTAAGAACTTGATATCGAAGATAGTCACCTTTTTCTAGGATTCTTCGAGTGAATGCAGAAGTCTTTCTGCAATCCTTGAGTGTGACCTCTAGAACCCTTGTTTTCTCGCTATCAGTTGGTTGTGCATACTTGTAAACGAAATTCCAAGTAGCAATCATTTGATTGGAGAAAAAACTGCTGGCTAATCTTTCTAATTCTTCTTGCTTTCCAGAAATGTAGATTTCGGGCTGAAACTTGTCTGTAAGCTTAACTCTCTCGCCGTTCTCGCTGATAATCCAAACTGTTACTTCGCCGAAATCAGACGGATAAACGTCAAAAAGCCAACCCCTAACGCGTTTGGGCAGGAGTTGTCTGTCGCTTGATTGCATCTAAAGTCTTCTCTAGTCTATGTAGCTTTTTTTGTTGGAAAAGTAGAATAGACATGATCATTGGCTCGAAAAGAATAGGTTGAGTGGCGTTGCTTCCTGCTGAAGCGAAAAGTCTGCACGCGTCCATCAAAGCTTCAAAAGCTTCTCGGTCCTCTGTGCGTAGTGGTTTTGCGAAGTCTTTCCATCTTCGAATTTCGTCTTCTAATGCCATGCGGTAAGACTCAACAGTTCTTCCCATTGTTACGCCTCAAAGAAATTATCTAGGGTAAGTATTTCGGAGGGGAGTTCCGAAACCCCTAAAACGTAACGCGGATGCTTTTCCAGGATGAATTCGCGTTCGTACTTTGTCTGCCTGAGCGATATGACTGTGTTGGCTCTTCCACACGTTACCGCATGCAGGAAGTTGTTTCGCCTGTTTTCTTTATGTGGAGGACACGTGGCTACTAGTATAATTTGGTTTTCTTTTGCAAAATTTGAGAGGTAAGTTGCTACTTGGCTGTAAACTTGACGTGCTTCAGCATCGGGGATGTCTTTGTCTAAGAAAAAGCCTTCTATATCTGATATTATCGCTAGCTTCGCGTCATATCGCTTAATTGTTTCTCTTAGTTTTTCAAGTATGAGCGCGGTCATCTGGTAAGCCGTGAATGCTCTAGAAATATAGATTCTTTCCAAGGTTTTTTTTGGATCAAGCTCGTGTAATCTTGCTAGTCGAGCGACATGATAGAGCTGGAAGGTGTTTCCGCCATCCACAAAGACAACATTGCTTCCTAACCCTCCAAGCTGAATTGGCAACTGTGCTCTAACACATAAGAGTGAAGACAAAGACAGGACAGAAAACGACCCGCGGAGCACAGCAAAGTCCCCGATAGCAAAGCCTGGAAATAACGCGTTTACGTTTCGCATGTTCAGTGAAAGTAAAGGTTGAGGTGGCGCGGTCTTTACTACTGCATTCTGATACAAACGCTCACTTCTCCAAATTTTTGAGGATTTAAAACAGTGCTTCTTAAATGGCTTTTAAACTATCCTAGATCTGACTATTCCGCGCAGGGGAGAGAGTACAGTAAAAGTAAAGCAAACGAAGTACAATTAAGTTAATCTGTAAAATAGCTTTATCTCTTTAAAGGGTTAATAGACTTACACCGTTAAAACCTAAAAAGAGGGGAAAAACGCGCTTGAGCAGCAACCCATTAAAAACCCGCCTCGCTGGCTTAGAACTCAAAAACCCTACAGCCCTAGCTTCCGGAATCCTAGGCTACTCCACCGAATCCCTGCAACGCATAGCCAAAGCAGGCGCAGCCGCAGTAGTAACCAAGTCCGTGGGGCTGACCCCGCGCATGGGCTACCCCAACCCAACTGTGGTGCAAGCAAACTGCGGAATCATAAACGCCATGGGGCTTCCAAATCCTGGCATAGCCGAGTACACAAGCGAAATCAGCTTCACAAAAACCGTCATAAACGTTCCGCTCATCGTAAGTGTCTACGGCTACTCAGCTGAAGAATACGCCACAGTGGCAAAAACCGCCACAGAAGCAGGCGCAGACGCCGTAGAACTTAATGTTTCATGCCCGCACGTTAAGGAAACGGGCTCAGAAATCGGGCAAAACCCCAAGCTACTCACCCAGCTCATACGACAGGTCAAAGCCGCAACTAGCAAAGCGGTCATCGTCAAGCTTTCTCCAAATGTAACAGACATAGTGGAAATAGCACAAGCAGCCTCTGACGCTGGCGCCGACGCCTTAACAGCCGTTAACACTGTCCGCGCCATGGCAATCGACGCTGAGACCGCTTTGCCAGTGCTTAGTAACAAGCGAGGCGGGCTCTCAGGACCCGCCATGAAACCCATAGCCCTACGCGCAGTCTACGACATCAGCGAAAAAGTGAAAACACCCATAATCGGCTGTGGAGGCATAACCACATGGAAAGATGCTGTCGAATTCCTACTTGCAGGAGCATCAGCAGTCCAAATAGGCACAGCCATAGCCTCGCGAGACCCAGCTGTGTTCAAAGCCATAAACCGTGGCTTAACCGCTTACCTGAAAAAGAAAAAACACAGGAGCATAAAAGAAATTGTCGGACAAGCTCACCGCAACTAACACCCTCCGCACCACGCGGATAGAAAGCGTGAAAACAGAGAATTCAACAACCAAAACTTACACTTTCACAGACAAACAATGCGCAAAAGCCAAACCTGGACAATTCCTAATGCTCTGGATACCCAAAATAGACGAAATCCCCCTCAGCATAATGAACACGCAAGGCAACATAGTGTCAGTAACCGTTAAGAACGTCGGCGACGCCACACGCCACCTACACCAAAAGAAGCCAGGGGATACTATAGGCGTGCGCGGTCCCTTCGGAAACCATTTCACCCAAAATAATGGTCGCGTTCTACTAGTAGCAGGCGGAACAGGAACCGCGCCCATCCTCTTCCTAGCCAAACAACTTGCTGTTAAAGCAAATCGGCTCTCATTTATAATGGGTGCAAAAACCCGAAGCGAACTTCTCTTCCTAAACCAGTTTGACCCACTCTGCACAGAACCCACGGTAGCTGCCACAGAAGACGGTACCTACGGAGTAAAATGCTTGGCAACCCAACCACTAGAAAAGCTGCTTGCACAAGAAGGGAAAAAGAAGTTTGATATGGTTTACGCGTGCGGACCTGAAGGCATGATCCGCGAAGTTTTCACCCTCACAGAGAAATTCGGCGTTCAGATGGAAGCAAGCCTAGAACGTCTAATGCGTTGTGGCATCGGCATATGCGGAAGCTGCATGATAGGCAAGTACCGCGTCTGTAAAGACGGGCCAGTCTTCAACAGCAAGCGGCTACGTGAAGTCACAGACGAACTTGGTATATCAAAACTGGGGTTCGACGGCAATCGCATACCTGTGTAGCCAAGCGCGCTAGACTTCTCCTTCTTGAATTCCAATTTTCCGCAGGTAATCTCGCGCGTATTTTGGATTATACGCCAACTCTTTACTTCTGAGGAGGCGCTTGTCAAGTCGGTCTAAAGCCACTCGAAATGTTGGCTCTACGCCGAAGCCTTCGCCTGAACTGAAGAACGTACCTTTTGCTGTTCTTAACTGCAGGCGACAGTGAATTAGTGGTACACCGCTTTGGTTCGCGCCGTGAGTCTTTATGTAAACGAAAAGTGTGCCCGACTGCACCGCGTCCGTGTACTTGCGTGCGAAAGACTCAAACTCCTCCATCATGAATCCCTGCTGGTCCGGGTTAATCGCTGTGCCCTTGACTCCAAACTGCACCGCTAGCTTCCGCTCAGGCACTTCCAACTGTGAAATCGGCTCCAGAAAATCCAGCTTCGTCACAATACCCGTCAACCGTCCATCATTAGAAACAACCACCAAACAAGTAACATCGTGATCATGCATCTTCTTTGCTGCCTTCTTCAAACTGGCCTCAGGTTGAACCGTGATCACTGGTTTAGTCATTATTCCTTTTGCTGGGATGCTTAGAACAGGCACTTTTCCTCCTACAATTTCGCCTCGTGTCTGTCGTTCTCGAGGCTGGAAGACTTGTTCAATGACATCTTGAATGCTGACTATGCCTGCAAGCTTTCCCTTATCCATAACTGGTACGTGAGATACGCCGTGCTCCCTGAAGAGAGTGAGAACTGCACCTATAGATCTGTTTGCGTCAATAACTTGGGGTGCCTTTGTCATAATCTTGTCGACCGCGACGTTTCCCCATTCTTGAGTTACTGCGCCGTGAATGATGTCCTCGTCGGTTACAAACCCTAACAGCTTGTTTTTCTCGAATACAGGAAGCTGCCGTACGCTGCTCTCAATCATCAACCTAGCTGCCTTGCTTAGAGAAAACTCGGGTGAAACCTTTGGTGCGGAGCGCATTAAGCTCTTGACTTTGGTTGTTGAGGGGTCTAGCCTTACCCTTATTACCCATCGCCTGGAAATTGTGCCGACATACTTCCCTCTAGCATTTAAAACTGCGATAACTGGTGGCTTTTCTTTCTTGAACAGCTCTAAACACTTGGAGATTGAATCGTTCTCGGTTACTGAGGAAAATCCTTGCGTGAATACACTTTTGACTTGAAGAGAATTCATGTTCTTTGTCCTCCTCATCGTTAAGGGTGAAGAGGAATTTAAACATTGCAAGCTTTATGGAGCTGAGTTTCGGGGTTTGTTTTAGGTGGCTGCTTTTGTGTTTTTTGAATGTAATGTTATTGAGTTTTGTGAAGTTATATGTCACTTCCGTTTGCCCGTTTGTAATGTAGTTTCTGACGGAACTTCTTGTCATGAAGGAAAGCTTTCAAGTTGAGAATGTCTGCTTCATGAAATACTTTGGCAAAGCTTCTATATTCTGCAGGAAGTTTGGGAGCCAAATCGGTTATAGGGTCAGTTTCTTCGACTTTCTTGATTAGGGCTTAATGCTCTTCTATCGATAGGCTGTCGAGCCATTCTCTCCATTCTAAATCTTGTACTTGGGGATCGTTTTTATCAACCAATAATTTTGGCAAGCGGGCGATTCTTATCTCGAGTTCTATTATTCTGTGGCGGCGGTCTTCCATGTTTTATAACCTCTTGCTTTGATTAAATCTATCTCTTCTTGCTTTTTGCTGATTTGTTCTTCCAAAGTTGTATTCATTTAATGCCGGAAAACTCTGGATTAGGTGACGGTAATCATCGCCTGAGCAATTTCACTAAGGAGTTATTGGACCAAAAGATGAGTGAGCTTAATCCGATAAGGAAGATGCAGAGTCTATTTGAAAGCTCTTAGTTTCCACTTTTTGGTTTGGGTTTCGATTTTTTCCAATTTGCGAACTATTTTATATGTGTAAAATGTATTTATGCCCGTTTGATGGGATTCTTTGAATATTCTATATAATTAAAACTCGTGAAATAGAAAAGTATATTATTGTTCTAGATAAAATGTATAGATGTTTCATTCTATGATGTTTAAATAGAACGCTTCGGAAGGAGAAGGAGAAAAGGGAGAGAACAAAAATCGCGGCTGGCACAGCTGACCTGTTAACTATTCTCATCCACTCCTGTCAGGGAGGGATTCGATAAAGATGGGTCTGCCTCAAAAAGAAATTGTTGAAGAACTCCGAATAACCTGGAAAAAACTGTGGCAAGAACGAGTAGACGACAAAGTAAGAGCCGAAGGCGTAGCAGCAGCCGACTATTGTGACCTCTTCGTTGAGAAAGGCACCATAATTCACGCTACACGCAACTTCAAAGCATTAGATTTCAAAGAAATCTTGCATCAACACCAAGTTGAGAACGCAGAAAGATTCATTCCTCCCAACCCTCAAACCGGAGGCTGGAATAAATTCATCAAATTAAACATCACAAATCACCTGCCACGAAGAAAAAGTCGCGCTGAAGTTTATTGGGCTGAGAAGAAGCGCGAAAAACAGCAGCCTAAAAAAGGCAGAAGAGGCTGGCTGCACCTCTAGTTCAAAAAATTGCCGCTTATCACCCTCAAGTTTTTCATCTTCATTTTTTCAAAATGGCAATTTCTGAGGAAACAGTTTTGGGAAACTATAGACGTAGATTGGACATCATAGCGGACATTCTGCAAGTGGTCAGCCAAACCGCAAAAAAAACGCAGATAATGTACCAAGCAAACCTAAGCTACAAAGTCATGCAACGCTACCTGAGAGATATAACTAATGCTTCTTTGATTTGTTTCGACAATGCAGAGCGATGTTACGTTATTACACAAAAAGGCCGGGATTTCCTCGATGATTACAAGGACTATACCAAAACCAACAAGAGCATCGAGAAACGTCTCAATGACATTGACAGCAAAAAGAAGAATCTAGAAGAGTTGTGCTCTAACAAATAAGCAAGCTCATCAAGATCTGCTTTTCTTGAGTAATAGCATTATTCTCGCTGGATGGAGGTACTTGCAGATGTGGCGCAATAAGAAACCTATTTTACTGGTTATAATTCTATTGATATTTCTAACTATATTTGCTACGCCTGTTTGGGCAGGTGAGAAAGATGCTGCAACAGCTATTTCCTCAGCCAAAAACGAGATTCTAAATTGTTACACCGCAGCTAAAGAAGCAGAAGTCGCTGGCGCCAATATCAAAGTCCTTGTGAGCAATCTTAACGAAGCTGGCTCACTTCTCTCACAAGCTGAATTAGCCTATGCTACAAACGATTTTGACGCAGCGGTCAAGTTTGCCGTTCGAAGCCAAGATTATCTAAATGGCTTCATCGCCGAGGCAAACACTCTGCAAGAAACTGCTATTCAACATCGTAATCAGGATTTTTTAATCAATTTTGTGGGCTCGATCGTCGGAACTTTTGCTGTTATACTTGTTGGTTTTGCTGTCTGGTTTTTCTTGAAAAAGAATGAAATGTCGAGGCAGAAGTAATTGAATCTCAAAGAGTACAAGGTGCTTCTACTAGTCTTCACTTCAGTTTCAGCTTTATTTGCGGCTTCGCCTGCGCTACAAAGGCTTTTGGTTTATCCTCAAACGGATTTTTTCACTGAAATGTGGCTCCTTGACCCAAACCATATGACTGAGAATTTTCCATTCAATATTACACGCAATGGCAAATACAGCATTTTCTTAGGGATTGGAAATCACTTGGGATCCTGCTCTTACTACTCGATTCAAGTTAAGTTCCGAAATCAAAGTCAATCAGCTGCTGATAGCTTTAATCGTAAAGGAAGCAGTTTACCGCCGCTTCATAGCATTTCAGCTTTTGTGGCGGACAAAGAAGAACTGGAGATTCTGATTAGTTTTTCATTCAATTATGTGCAAGACAGTCATAATGAGACTCTTTCACAGGTTCGATTCTTATATATGACTTTCAACGACAGCGTTTTAAACTTGAATGATTATGCAGCGGTCTGGGACGCTGAGAAAAGCGGTTTTTTTGGCAACTTGTTTTTTGAGCTGTGGATCTATAATGGCACGGTTGGCGTGTTTCAATACCATGAACGGTTTACGGGTTTGTGGTTAAATATGACAAGCTGATAATGTTGCTGAGTAGCTAAGGGATTGAGCGCGCGCTATCGAGTGCGCATTCGGCTGAAGATTTGCGGAAGACAGTTGAAAATCTTTTCATAGTTCTTGAAAAATTTAAATGAGTCATTAGGTTGATGATACAGGTGGATGCCCAAAACTTGCGAAAATTTATTTCTCTTGCAGAACCGACGTTCGACGAGGAGATGGAAGCTGCTGCACTAAACGCCCTTCGCAACGAACGCTTCGTCTTGGGCGAGGCCGTGTTTAAATTCGAGGAGGAGTTCGCCCGCTACGTTGGAACACATTGCGCAGTTTCCACAAGCTCAGGTACGAACGCGTTGCAAATTGGTTTGATGGCATTGGGCTTGAGCAAAGGGGACGAGGTGGTTACGTCGGCATTCTCGTTCGTTGCATCCGCTAATGCTGTTTTCCATGCTGGTGGTATTCCAAAGTTTGCTGATGTGCAATGGAGAACGTTCAACATTGACACTCAGAAACTTAAAGAGGCAGTTACAAGACGGACTAGAATTCTACTTCCAGTCCACCTTTATGGATACCCATGCGACATGAAGGAAATCGTTGATTTCGCTAAGGACAACGGATTGAAAGTCGTGGAGGACACAGCCCAAGCTCATGGCGCTGTTTACTGCGGACAGAAAGCTGGAGCCATAGGCGATGTTGGTTGTTTCTCGTTTTATCCTTCAAAGAACATGACTGTCTGCGGAGATGGAGGAATGATAGTCACCAATGATGAAGATGTAGCGAAGCTAGCCGTAAAGCTTAGGGACTGTGGCAGGAAAACGCGGTATGAGCATGACGTTATCGGGTACACATCTAGGCTCAACACAGTGAACGCCGCCATTGGCCGGGTTCAGCTTAAGCGACTTGATTATTGGAACCGTTGCAGGGTAAAGAATGCTTCTGTTTATGATAAGTTGCTTTCTGGTCTTGCTGATATTCAGGTTCCTCCAGCTGGTAACGCTGAGGTAAAGCCCGTTTATCATCTCTACGTTATCAAGGCAAAAAGACGCGATGAGTTGAGTGCTTGGCTTCAGAAGGACGGTATTCAATGTGCGGTGCATTATCCATTAACAATTCCGATGCAGCCGGTCTACAAGCAGTTGTTTAACTTCAAGCCTAGTGACTACCCAGTAAGTGAAAGCGTTTCTAAGGATTGCCTCAGCTTGCCTTTGCATCCGTTTCTCAGCGAAGAAGATATCGAATACGTGTGTGAGAGCGTTCGGAAGTTTTACGCAAATCGCCAACGGGCTTAGTGAAAGAATGTCGTAGTGAATTGAAACATCCTGCTAATCTTGTTTCTGTATTTAATGCCTGATGCGGGCTCTTGACATAGAACCTTTTATGAAATGTTCTATATGATGATTACTGCAAAATTTAATAATGCCCATCAACATTCAAAATGAGTGAGGAGCTTCTGAGAGGAGGACCACTTATTGGAGACTATATTCTCGCATATTGCAATCATAGTCGCCGCTCTCAACGAAGAGCATGGTATAGGTCACACTCTCAGAGAACTGCAGAATTTTCTGAGGAAATCGCAAGTGGTTGTTGTCGATGGCAATAGTGTAGATAAGACTGCAGAGATTGCCAAGAAGAGTGGCGCCGAAGTTGTATTCCAAAAAGGAGTTGGAAAAGGTGACGCCATGTTTCAAGGTATACAGAAGTTGAGTTCTCATGTGAAATATGTGGTTTTTGTCGATGCAGATTTCACGTACCCTGTGGAGCGTGTTCCGAAGATGATTGAAATTTTGGAGCAGGAGTCGGACGTTGGCATGGTCATCGGCGACAGGTTTAACGGTGAAATTAACTTGCAAAAGTCTTGGGGCAACGCGTTTTATTTGGGAAATCGTTTAATTGCGCTGGCGCAGCACACATTTAACGGAATTAAACTCAGTGATCCTTTGTCTGGCTTACGGGTTGTTCGAGCGAATATTTTGAAGAACTGGAGACCGAGAAGTCAAGGGTTTGATATTGAAGCCGAGATTAACTTTTTTGTTGAGCGTGCTGGGTATCGCATTGTAGAGCTTCCGATTGACTACAGAAAAAGGTTAGGCAAGAAGAAACTCAAACTGCACCATGGTATCGGAATTTTGAAGAGAATTATTTCCGAAAGCTTTGCTATGTAGTTTCCTTCTACTTGTTGATTGGAGTATTCTTGAAATAATTTTTATTTGTGAAACTATACGTGGTTTGAAAACATAGCCATTCGATTTCAGGAGCCTGAAGGATGACAGAAAACAAAATACGCGTTGGGGTTGTCGGATTGGGGAAGATGGGTTTGCTGCATGCAAGCCTCTTGAATGTGTTTCCTGAAGTGGAACTGGTTGCCCTTTGTGAAAAGAGCGCCTTAACGAGCAGGCTTTTCAAAAAGGTGTTTTCGGGTTCTGAAGTCCACGTGGTTGATGACATTGCGAAATTTCACGGGTTAGATCTTGACGCGATTTACGTGACTACGCCGATCTCTTCGCATTCTTCTATAATAAAGCAAATTTATGCGAATCATCTCGCTCGCCATGTTTTTACGGAGAAAACGCTTGCTTTGAGTTATAATCAATCTAGAGAATTATGTGATATTGTAGAGAAAGAGGGCGGCGTTAATATGGTTGGCTATATGAAGAGGTTTTCAATGGTTTTTGGAAAGGCGCGGGATATTTTGCAAACCAGAGAATTAGGTGAATTGCTCGGGTTCAAAGCTTATGCTTATTCGTCAGATTTTCTTGGGGCAACAAAGAAGTCCAAATCTTCCGCTTCACGGGGTGGAGCGTTAAGCGATTTGGGGTGTCATATAATAGATTTAGCGCTTTGGATTTTTGGTCGATTTAAGGTTCGTGATGTATTATCTGTTGCGCGAAATGGGGCGGGATCTGAGACTTCAGTGTCTTTCACAGCTGTGAATTCTAATGGTTTGTCAGGGCAGTTTGACATTTCCCAGTCTATGGCTGATTACCGGATGCCTGAGTTTGGTTTGCTGGCTGAGTGCGCTGCAGGTCGAATTGATGTTAATGATGATAGGTTATGTTTGACTCTGAGGGACGGCACTCTGCGAAAATGGTATAGGCATGACCTTGCTGATTGTGTTGATTTTTCTATTGGTGACCCTGAATATCACAGAGAGAATTCGGAATTTGTTCATTCAGTTTTGAATGATCGACAATGCGAATTGAGTTTTGAGAATGCGGCGGTTGTTGATTACGTTATAGGTGAGGTTCGCAAAAGGAGTGGAGTGCAATGAATGCGGATGGGAAAGGAATGCTTCTTGTCGGTGATAATCCTTTCCATGGCATAAGCCATCTTTCTCAAGAAAAAGCTAGGAATAGAGGTATGGAGAGAAGTTCGGCTGCAAGCGCCGACATAGTCGCCGCAGCCATGAGGAGCGGGGCTGATGGCTTTATGTTTTCCGTGAGTGATGTCACTTTGCCAATATTGAAGAGTCTCCGTGAGCGAAGAGAGGTTGATCAGATAAAGCTCTATGCAATAGTTCCTTATGCTTATGAATACGTTCGTATTGCAACGCAGACTGGCACTCCTGGCTTGGCCAAAAAGATTGTTAAGCAGATAGCGTTGTCGGGAGACATAGGCGCTGTGTTGGGTGGTATTGGGGCTGTTTTTCGGATGAATAGGGAGAGTTTGTTGAAGACTTATCTGGCTTATGAGATTTCAAGGATCAAGTCTTCAATTTGGTCTAAAGCAGAGTTAAGTTCGGTTCTGCTTCATGAAGTAATAACAGATATGAGTTTGGCTTTGAATTTTGACTGGCTGTTCAAGTCCTACATATCTTACCTTTCAAAAAAAGAGATAATTCCCGGTTTTAACACTCGGAATTTTCCTTTTCTTGTCAGGAAATTTAAGGAGTGGGGGTTGAATATGGATGAGCTTCTGGTTGCGACTCAGTTCAACAAGGCTGGTTTTCAAATGAATCCTTCAAGAGAGGCGTGTGAGGAGACGCTGTCAAATCTGTCTCGACCAATCGTTTTGGCTATCAGTGTACTGGCAGCAGGATATTTCAGGCCACCTGAGGCTGCTGAATATATTGCTACCCAAGAAAAACTCAGGGGAATCGTTATTGGGGCGTCTTCTGTCGAGCAGGCCCAAGAGACTTTTGGAATTTTCTCGAGTGCACTATCTTGTAGAAAATAAGATTAACCTATAATTCATGGCACTAAAATTGTCAATGTCTATGAAATCTCTGCGTATGTCCTATATATTTTGTTGCCCAAATTGAATGTCAAAGGTGGTTCACTTGGATATACATCTCTTTAATCATCATCGTCTAGATGAATTAAGACAGTTTGTTGCTCAGCGCAATCATCTTCCTTTTCTTGAATATGATGTGCGAAGAGAACTGATTGTTGATTATGTGCTCGCAGAGCTATCTGAAACTCTGTCCAATGATGGGGTTGTTTTAGTCGCCAAAGAAGCAGAAGAAATTGTTGGGCTTGTCGATTTTAAGAAACTGGAGTGGGATTCAACTCATTTCGGCATCGAAACCGCCAGGATTGATAATTTGCTTGCGTCTGGAGACTATCTAAAATCTCTTCATACGAAGCAAAAACTCATTTCTCATGTACTAAATGAATGCCACGACAGACTTATTTTGCATCTGTCCGCAAGAGTCAACAAGGAAGACTTGTCTAGTATTCATGCATTGGAAAGCAAGTCTTTCCGATTGATGGACGTTCTTGTAACATATTCCCTCAATCTGAAAAGCCAAAAAGGGATAGAAACCGCACCCACTCATCCCATTAGGCCATTTAACCAATCTGATCTTCCCAAGCTACTTGATATTGCCATCGATTGCTTTGGACAAGCGCCTGTAGCAACAGATAGATTTCATGCAGACCCAGTTCTGCCCAAAAAGAAAAGCGATGAACTTTATACAAAATGGCTGACCAACTTGTCTAAGGATCCTTCAAATGTGTTGCTAGTAGCTGAAGTCGATGGAGATCCTTCTGGGTTCAACGTTTGCATGGTCAACAAATTAGCTGCCGAGAAGGTTGGCTTGCGCGTTGCTTCTATGATTCTCACCGCAGTCAGATCTTCTCAGAGAAACAAACTTCTGGGAGTTTCCTTGCTAAATGCTACAATATCTTGGTTCCGTGATAAGGTAGATATTATAGAATCTGGCGGACAAGTTAGTAATTATCCAATTCAAAGGGCTTGGAGCAAAGCGGGTTTCAAGCCAACCAAATCTCAATGTACCTTCCATTGGTCTTTGGTGTTAGCTGGCAAATAGGCATAACGGGCTGGGGCAAATAAGGGAAAACGCTAGTAAATACAGCTTGGCGTCGACCATTAAATTCACTGTTTAAGAAAAAGTGCTAAGACCAGTTGTTTGAGGCTATAGAATTGAATATAATCGGTTATGCTAAAAGCGGTATTTGGCGAGTTTTGCAATGGCGTCTTTTTCGTAGGCTTTTACCGAGACTACTTCATACGAATTCCTTTCTTCTCAAAGGCAAAACAGAAAACAATGCAAGCTTATCTCTTTTGGTTTTTTGCAACTATGACAACATCGCTGGGTATATCTCCAAGTTTGCATTTTCTCAAGAGCCAAAAGTCGAGAAGCTCCAGAGAATAACTTACAATAGCATGCTTTCAGTTGTAAGCAGAATCAAGCCCGATCTGGTTTTTGGAGAGTTTCCAGGAGCAATCTGTAATTCTGTTTCACGGGCGTTCCTTGTGCTGCCCCGTGTGAATTTCTCTTTAGATATTTCGCCCCCAATGGAACAAATAGTGGGAAATATGAAGCAATTGAGGCGAAGATCTATTCGGAAAATTGAGGCTAGCTCATATGTTTATGAGGTAACCAAAGATCCTGCCAAGTTTAAACTTTTTTATGAAGACATCTACTTGCCTCTAGTCGCGAAAACAGAAAAGGATTCGTTTTCTAGATTAATCCCCTTTGGTGTTGCAGAGAAATGGTTTTTGCGTGGAGAGCTGCTCCTAATAAAACTAGATGACGCCTACCTTGCTGGTCTATTGTATCATCCTGAAACCAACAACACTGTTCACTGTAGAATGATTGCCTACAATGAGGGATTGGCTGGTCAAGCCGCGCTATACCATTTGATTCAAACGGCAAAAAGGGATGGTTACACGAGTATAAATTATGGAGCAGCATCTCCTTTCATGAGTGACGGGCTCTTTTTTTACAAGAAATCTTTAGGCATGGTGATTGAGTTTAAAGATTCAACTTCGATTTTCGGTCTCAAAATAAGCAACTTTGAAGAACCCGTGCGCGAATTCCTTGTCAATAATCCCTGCGTTCTAACCGATTCTGAGCGTATGATTGCTCTAGTAATATTGCCGAGACCTGTTGACGAAGTCAATGTTTCTTCAATCTGCCATGATAATTATGTGCGCGGTCTTAGCAGACTTTTTATCGCTTATCCGTGCGAAGTTAATAAGCACATTGGAGGTCTTTTGCCAGAGGCTTCGCCCCAAAAATTAATGGGCGGCCTTGATTCATTTATTAGTCTGATTCGTTCTGCGAATTATGAAATAGGCTTTTTTGATTTTGAAGCGTCTTTGCACAATCAGGATGTAACTGCAAAAGCGCAACATGAGAGTGAAACGCGCAATTTGCAAGGTTGAAACTTGGAATAGTCATTTAGGTGTTGAGAAATTGTTAAGGGTTCTCGTAACTGGATGTGGAGGTGCCGTGGGACAGGGCATTGTTTCAGCTTTGCGTGGTGTTCCCAAATCCTTGCATCTTGTTGGTTCTGAAACTGATCCGTATGCTGCGCAGTTCTACCTTGAAAACAGTGGACTGAGCAGGGTGTATCATGCGTCTCATGTGGACAGCCCGGATTATATTCCCGAGCTTGTCAATCTATGCAGAGACGAAAATGTTGATGTTGTTTTTCCAGGTACCGATGTTGAATTGCCTAAACTTGCAGCGGGAAAAGAAATGTTCAAGAGTTGCGGTGCGAAAGTTATAATTTCCCCTTATAAGACTGTCGGGACTTGTAGGGATAAATGGCTAACCTACATGCATCTTGTCGAGAAGCTGCCAGTTGTTCCATCTGCATTGGGCGAAGTTGACTTAAAGGGCGCCCTGAACCTCACTGGGCTTCCTGCTGTGTTGAAGCCTCGAGTGGGTTGGGGCTCTAGGGTAGTGTATAAGGTGGATAGTGTTTCAGAGGCTGAAGTGCTGATTAAGAAGGTCAATGCGCCGGTTTTTCAGACATGGCTTGAAGGAGATGAATACACCGTTGATTGCATGGCAGATAAGAAAGGCCGAATTGTGTGTGCGGTGCCAAGACTGAGGCTGAAAATCTTTAGTGGCGTTTCCTTTGAGGGCATCACTGTTAAAAACCAGAAACTCATTGAGTTGGCTTCGAGAATTGCGGAGGAACTGCGCTTTTTAGGGCCTTTTAATTTTCAGGCTAAATTAGTTAACGGAGAGCCTTTTGTATTTGAGATTAACCCAAGATTCTCGGGTGGGGGCATCCTAACAGTAAAAGCTGGGGCAAACATTCCTTTATTATCGGTGCAGGAAGTTTGTGGCTTGCCAATTCCGCGCAAAGTTGATTTTGAAGAGGATGTAGCTTTCTCCCGCTATTTCAAGGAAGTCTTCTTCAAAAAAGTGAGGGGTGGCACCGCAAATGATTAAGGCTGTACTGTTGGACTTGGACAACACGCTCTATGATGAGCATACATTTGTGAAGAGTGGTTTTAGAGCGGTATCTAAGGCTATGACAAGGAAGTTGGATATCTCAGAAGACGACCTGTATCAAACCCTTTGGCAAACCTTCCTAAAAGTTGAAAGAAACCAGGTTTTTAGCGAAACTCTAAAGCATTTTGGCGTTTTTGATGCCGACTTAATTCCAGAAATGTTAGAAGCTTTCAGAAATCACTGTCCTACTATCTCAGTCTTCGAGGATGTATATTGCACCCTCATTGCGTTGAAAGAGAAATTTGCACTTGGGCTCATAACTGGTGGCAAAAGGGAAGTTCAAGAGAACAAGATCAAGGCTCTGAAGCTTGATGATTATTTCAGAGTAGTTACTTATGCTGAAGAGTATGGTGGCAAGTGTTGCCCAAAACCGTTTATTGTGACTTTGCAGAAATTGCAGGTCAGTGCTGAAGAGAGTGTTCTTGTTGATGACGATCCGTTGCAAAGCTTCTCAGTCGCCAAAGATTTGGGTCTCATAACGGTTCGTATGCTGAAAGGCGAAAATGCTTCTTTGAGAATCGATGATAAACGATTTGAACCCGACTTTGAGATCACTAGTCTTCGGCAACTATTAGATATTGTCTGTTGCTTTGAAAAGTCTAGCGTTAATAGAATCGACACGGAAGGCTCATGTCAAAAAGGATTGATATTCTGATATTTGGAATATGGTATTTTAGAGTATGGAGGGAATAATGTGTTATGTCACCAACGTCATTAGATTCTCTTGCAAACTCGGTGGCTGTGCGACTGGTAAACAGTCGATATGGTCAGCCTTATCACATAAATCTAGAGGTTACAACCAAATGCAATTTGAACTGTAGACAATGCGGAAAGTCTAGGATGCCAGTGCATTCTAGAGACTCTGACATGTCCTTTGATCTTTTCAGATCAATTGTAGATGATTTGGGATATCCAACGAAACATGTTAACCTCATTGGGTTGGGTGAACCCTTGATGAACGTCCAGGTCTTCCATATGATCGAATACATCAAGAAGAAAGGATTCGAAGTCAGCATTACTGATAATTTTACTCTTCTGGATGAGAAGGTTTCTCAGTCTTTAATTGATTTAGGACTTGATTATCTTTACGCTTCCTTCGACAGTGTATCTAAAGTAGAATTCGAAAAAATTCGAACAGGAGCTAGTTTTGACAGAGTTCTCGAAAACATCAAGCATTTTGTTGAGATCAGACTACGAAACAAAGCTAAGAAACCTCTGATCTATTTCAAATCTACAATTTCTAAAGAAAATTATTCCGAAATTCCAAAGATAGTCAAACTCGCTGAAGACTTAGGGCTCGATGGAGTTGATTTTTCTAAGCAGATTAGTCAAGACAAAGGATACTTCAACGATCCTGCTTTTCATCTCGATCCTGAAATCTTGCCTAAAACCGATCTAGAGATTGTGCCCTGTGAAATGGGTGATTATCCCTGTCAGGGGCTTATTGGCTGTTTTGTTACTTTTGATGGAAAAGTAATGCCCTGTGATCATGTAATACAGATTTTGGAAAGAGACGAATTTTCCAGTTTCCAAGTTGGCGACCTTTCTAGTGATGCTATATCAAAGGTTTGGCGCTCGGCTCATCATAGAGGAATTAGAAAAGGTTTGGCTTCAGGTAAATTTTTGCCTTTCTGCAATAAATGTCCAGCTTACCGATAGCGTATGTGAACGTTTCAGGTAGTTTGTCATCAACGAGGGGCATCAAAGAATTTATGGAAAAATCTAAAAAAAGCGACTGAACGATTTTGAGGGGATGAATCTGATGGTATCTCAAAAAAATGGAAGAAAAATAAACGTTGGACTGATAGGATGTGGCGGAATAGCCAATCTTCACATGAAAGTTTTCAAAAGCATGAAAAATGTGAATGTAGTTGGTGTATGCGATCTAAACATTGAAAGAGCAAGGGAAACCGCTCATAAGTTTAAGGTGGAGAAGATATTTCGAGACTATAACGACCTATTTGAACTCAAAGACTTAGGTCTAGTTGATATTTGCACTCCGATATCGACGCATGCGCGTATCGCTTGTGATGCTGCAAAAGCAGTTCCAGCGGTACTAGTTGAGAAGCCAATGGCGCTTAGTGTTGCAGAATGTGACGAGGTAATTAATACAGTAAATAGACATGGTAGCCGACTCTGCATTAGTCACCAGCAACTCTTCCTTCCTTCCGTAGAGAGGATTAAATCCATTGTTGATCAGGAAGGATTTGATTTACTTTCTGTCACCACCAGACAGAAGGAAAGTTTTGAGCGACTCAAGTCTTATGGGCTTGCAGCTGATTGGATGGTTGCTCCTGAACAAGGAGGTATTCTTTGGGAAGTGTGCACACATCTAGTGTATCTTCAGTTGCATTTCCTGCCAAATGTTAAAGAGGTATATGCAGTAGG
>Ga0209536_100003801_pt1 | contig 24049 bp, 19 predicted proteins | sample DeeMarSeWOR28_12_FD_187461 | JGI IMG/M metagenome (GOLD analysis project Ga0209536, IMG submission 187461) | Marine sediment microbial communities from White Oak River estuary, North Carolina - WOR-2-8_12 (SPAdes) (version 2) | ecosystem: Environmental > Aquatic > Marine > Intertidal zone >...
TTCGATAGCCATCCGTGAGAAGGTCGTAACCGTATACAACGGTATAAATGTAGAACCGTTCCTTGATTCTGGACTTACCCGGAAGCAGGCAAGAACCCGGCTTGGCCTTCAAGATAGGCAGGGTTTTGTTTATGGTACGGTTGGTAGGATGGTGGAGACAAAAGGGCAGAAAGTACTGTTGAATGCTTTTGCCAAGGTTTATGAACGATATCCTGATTCTTGGCTCGTTTTTGCCGGAGCCGGACGGTTGGAGTCTGAGTTGCGTGCCCTTGCAACCGATTTAGATATCCATGAACGTGTGGTCTTTCTCGGGTTCAGAACCGATATCCCCGAAATACTGAAAGCATACGATGTGTTTGTATTGCCTTCCATTGCCGAGGGACTCCCAGGAGCTCTTTTGGAGGCTATGGCGACTGGGATTCCGGTTATTGCATCTCGGGTTGGAGGAGTGCCGGAAATTCTGAACAGTCCTGACCTGGGTGTGATGGTCTCCCCGTCAGCTGTGGATGAATTGTCTATGGCTATGGAGCAACTCTGCAGCATGAATGAGATGAGGCGAAATGAAATTGGGAAAGCATTGAGGCAGAGAGTTCTGGAGGAATTTATCACGGAAAAAATGGTCTCGGCAATGGTTGATCAATACATGGGGATTGTGGGGGAAGATTGAGCAGATAAGCGGTCAGCAGCCTTCTTCTGATGGCTTCGGCGCGTCAAGGAGGACGGAAGACAGAGGACAAGTTAGGTTAATTAGAGGATTAGGGAATTAGTCAAATAGTCAAGTAATTGACCGTTTACCCTTCACCGCTTACCATTTACAACTTCTACGATTTAAAAGGTTTGAACGATTTCAACTTCTTATGGAACTTCGCAACATAGTCAGTGTCTCTTGGGGTGATCACCTCACCTTTGGTGAGGGCGATGGTAGGCTTGCCACTCTTGGAGCACTCCAGAGAAGAATGGAGCTCTGGAGAGGTGAACTAGGTGCTGCCATACTTCACTGGCGAATTATTCGAGCATACATTAAGGGTCACTACTATGCTGCCAAGGGGTATAAGCATCCATTCCGAGACCAGGACCGTGGCCTTGGGTGGAGTTTTTTCGAGTTTGTACCTCAGTTTGCCCATCGAATGGGAATGAAAGCATACCTTTATGTCTCTCTATTCGACGAAGGTTGGCCTCTCGCGTCCAAAAGAGTCCGCCAATTCAGTTATCATAGCGATAAGCACCACCACGTGAGTTGGCAGACTGCTTTCAGCCGGGACCATCCTGAGTACGCCATGGTAGATCGCAGTGGCCAGCGGCGGCAATGGGGCGTACTCTGTTTGGCTTATCCTGAAGTGCGCAGCCATTTTTGTAATCGCTTCGTGAACCTCCTGCAAAATACAGAATTCGACGGCCTTTTCGTCTGTTTGCGCTCTCAATCGAGACCGGCGGACTTTGCGGATCAATTTGGTTTCAATGAGTCTGTGCGGCAGGATTACCTGAGTCGCTATGGGCGAGACATATGTACTGAAGACTTCGACTTACAAGCGTGGCGTGACCTACTCGGGGAGTATCTTACCGAGTTTCTATCTGAATTGCGTGACACTCTCAGCCAAAAGAGCCTGCGGCTAGCTGTAGGTGCTCCGCGAGGTGATATTCTGGGGCCGCCCCTCGGTAACACCAGACTTAAGTGGCGCGATTGGGTTAAAAGAGGCCTTATTGACGACCTGGTAATCAACCAGAACTCTTCTCAGTGTCCCTCCATGTGGCACCAGCTCTGGCCCATGCATCGGGGTTACGGATACCTGCAAAACTATCTTGACGGTCATAACCTGCTTCCCTTGCTGGAGCACTTGAGTTCTGACTATGGGCCGGTATTGGAGAATAGCCCGGTGAACCTATACGTTGCTCAACAATGGGATGAGCGCTCAGAGGTTGAGGAAAAGAGAATCCTCTCCCATCCAACGGTGAAGGGACTGGTCTTTAGTTCATTTCGATACGACAATCCGGGCTCTCTGGCCAGAGGAGATTGGAGGGCGTAGATAAGTGCCCAACTAATGCATAGCATTCCGTCAACCACTGATCTCAAAGAACTGATTGAGTCTCTGCTTTACCTTAATTTCTCTGCTGTTTCCTAAAGCCTGCTGAAACCGTAATAGCCGCGCACGAATTTCCTCCAATGAAACCGCGGGGTAACGATGACGTTGAAACTCAGGACGATTATGTGAACCTGGAATACGTTCCTTGCTTCTTTTTATCAGGGTCCGGACGGCTGACATTGACCAGCCTGCCAACCGATCGCGCAGCGGCGGCTTTGACAATTCGGAGCTCCCCTGCGCGATCTTCTCGAGCACGTCAACCATACGCTCACAGGCAAGAGGGCCCTTCAGTGCTGCCAGATATTGGTTTATGAGGTTGTCACGCTCATCGCCATCTGGAGGTCCCAATCTGCCGTCCAGAATATCTTTCAGCGTCGATTGCAACTCTCCCAAATCGAAGCACTGATAACTGAGTAAATTTGGTAAACGATAAAAACCCAAGTCGTAATGATCATTTACTGTGGGTCTATAAGAAAGGGCAGGCACCCCCAGAAGATACGCCTCCACCCCAGTGGTGCAGCCGTTGTGTATGACTGCCTGTGATGCCAAGATCCATGGGACAACATTGCCTTCGTTGGTTACCCGCACTCTCTTGCAGTGTGCTCCAATATTCTTATAAATTTCTTGATTTTCCGTGGGGTGAGGCCGAACGATAATCACGGACCTGGGAAATGCTTTTTCGAGAACAGGGATAAGCTTCTGAAAATTCTCGAAAATAGTCTGTTTATGGTCCCGAAGCCCTTCAGCATATTCCCGACTCATGCCCTTGGCAGCTCGGCCGAACTCGGGCTCCTGTCCGGGTTTCTTAGGAGGACGGAAGAGATTCAGGTTCGGAGAAAAGGCATTTACGTGATTAAAGTTGGTATTTACCAGAATGAAATCGCCGTAAATACTGCTGAGATGTTTGACATCCCCCTGGTAAATATCGCGCATTTCATGGCGCAGCAAGTCACCACGGGGATTACCAGTGATGTGAATCGGAGTTCCCCGAGGTAGCTCTGGGTACTGCCTCCACAACTCAGCGTTGTCTTTACCCCAAGCAAAAAGATGGGAGACATATTTGATCCCCTGAGGACAGACTCGACGTCTATAATAGGTCTCCGCTTGGGGATGGACCAGTGCTTCTTCATCCCACGCCACGATTTTATGGCCAACCTTGCGCATAATTCTGAATATAATGTTGCGCTGGACTGGGATGCTTTTGGCAAGGTAGATGGATCTGGGGAAAGTAGTTATCTGAATATGCATTTCGCGGCGGGGACCAATCACCGAGGAGAATCCCCGTCTCGCTGCCATACAGGCGAGCAAGAGTTTAGAATCAAGTTCTCGGACCTGATTCTCAACTGGCATTAGCAGTGTAACTTTGGCGTTATTCACTTTCTTGCTCGACCCCCCAACAGAGCAGCCCCTGCAAAATCCCTCTGCTCGGTCTGAAATTGGAAGAGGTAGCTGCAAATCGCCCCTGTAAGATCTCGCTGGTCCTTTCGCGGCCCACTTCTTATTTCGAAGAAGAAAGAATACTAGCCTGGAGGAAGATTTCCTGTCAAGTGAGTCTTATCCCGGAGTCTGACTCCCGATGCTTTCTTGGTCCCCTGTAGGGTGGTGCCGGTTAGGTGCAACTTAATGACATTCGCCAAATCATTCGTTTCCATTGACAAAGAAAAAGGAAAAAGTTAGGTTACCGCCAAAATGGTCGGTTCCTCTCAAGAGCCCACAATATATGCGGGAATCAAAGGGAGGATTTTTTTGCCCAGAAAAGGGTCACATTATCCAAAGTTTCTTAAAGATTTATGTATTCTCTCTGAGTCCAAAAGGAAGATAGACAACTAAGGAAATATAAGAATGTATTTGTTCTTCGTGCGCGCTTTTAATGACATAGATCATATGACACCAGTTGTATGGAGAATGCACACAGATAACTGTTCTGTTACAGTTTATTGCATAAATCCAGAATATGATATTGAGAGCGATTATCGTCTTAATTTTTTGAGAAAATTGGGTGTTAAGGTTGACTATATTTACAAGAATTTCGATAAGGAACTTGGCTTATTTCACCAAATGATACGCTTTTTATTTCTGAGCGGTTTTGCAGTTAAGAGACAGCTTTCCTCTGTTGACCGATCGCCGTCTTCAGCCTCGCCACATATGTCAGGACAACTTTTCCAAAAACTGGGATCTCAATTATATGATCTGGCTAAAAAAAGATATTACGATATCAATTGGGCCTATAAGGTTATTGAACGATCCTGTGCAAAGGTTTTGTGCTTTGATTGGGTAAGACCGAGGCAATACATAGTTGATGTGCTTTTAAGAGCAGCGAAGGAAATGTCTGTACCTACACTGGCATTACCACATGGTGTCTTTGTATATACTAGTGATCTTAGCAAGATCGGGTCATCAAAGGAAAGAACGTTCGAGAAATATAATCGCTATGACTATATAATTGTTCAAAATGAGCTTTGCCGTGAGGTCATTGCAGCTAGTGGGGTAGATAAAGAAAAAATTGCAGTGCTGGGAAGTGCTCGATATTGCGAGGAATGGCTTGGCCAGAATAGAAAGATACTTCCGCGAACGATCACATCGAATGGTCGTAATGCGGGGCAACTAAGAGTGGTTTTTATGACGACAAAGACTCGGTATGGGATCCATACCGAACGAATGTTGAGGTCATTCGATATATTATCTAAATTTACAAACATAGAAGTAATGATCAAACCGCATACGAGAACTGGCTCTGAGACATACCTTTACGACAATTTGCCATTGCCTTTCGCCTGGGATATTTCCTCGGTGGAATTATGTGAGTGGGCCGATGTGGTGTTGGTGGTTGGCTCGAGCATCATTGTAGAAGCCCTCACCCTGGACAAGCCCATCCTTTACCTTAAATATCTTCATGAAAATACAACTCTTTATGAGGAATATGGGGCTTGTTGGACCATACATGATGAGAGTGAACTTCATGATGCTCTGTTGTCATTACAAGCCGGAAAAGCAACTTTGCCCTATGTCCATGAAAATGTATACAGATTCTTGACGGAAGTTATCTATGGTGGTTGGAACCAAAGAGATATTTTAAGGGATTACCGAGAATTTATTGTCAACTGTGCAATGGGGCAATAGAAATTAAGTCACTCCTGATATTTTGGAAATTGGTATAGTAGTTTTTGTCAAGTTTCAGTAGTGTAGATTACTCAGAATTCTAAGCAGCGAGAAGCGAAAGTGGAAAGTTTGAAGGTAAAAATAGCAGAGTGCCAGATCACACTCGGTTCTTGGATAACTCTCGCTCATCCTGGTGTGGCTGAGATTATGGCAAGGTCTGGGTTTGACTGGCTGGCAATAGATCTGGAGCACAGTGTGATTACAATTCGGGAGGCAGAGGAACTGATAAGGGTGATTGAGTTGTCCGGAGTGGTTCCTCTAGTCAGGCTTTCAGCCAATGATGCGGTACAGATTAAAAGGGTAATGGACGCAGGGGCACATGGGGTAATCGTTCCCTTAGTTAACTCGGCCTCAGATGCTGCCCATGCTGTAAACGCGGTGCGCTATCCTCCCAAGGGTAGGCGCGGAGTTGGTCTAGCTCGAGCCCAGGGTTATGGAACCGCTTTCGAAAGTTATCTTGAATGGGTCAGAGAAGAAAGCGTAGTTATAGCTCAGGTTGAACACATCGAGGCGGTCAATAATCTTGAGGCTATTCTCTCGGTTGATGGTGTTGATGGTTTTATTGTGGGACCATACGACCTTTCAGGGTCTCTGGGAATCCCGGGTCAATTTGACCACCCTTCCATGAAAGATGCCATGGAACGGATAAGATCAATCGGAATCGACTCGGGTAAAGCTTTTGGAATTCATGTGATTGAACCAGACATCGAGGATTTACGGCAAAAGGTTGAGGAAGGCTACAATTTTTTGGCCTATAGCTTGGATATAAGGATGCTTGATCGTATTTGCCGTGTTGGGGTGGCTGCGGTTCAGGATGGGTTAAAATGAAAGACATTATTGCAATTATCCCGGCAAGGATGGGTTCTTCACGCTTTCCAGGAAAGCCTTTGGCCACAATCCATGGCGTTCCCATGGTTGGTCATGTTTATTTCCGCACCAGGGCTTGTACTCTTTTAACTGAAACCTACGTGGCCACTTGCGATCAAGAAATTTATGACTACATCGTCTCGGTAGGCGGAAAAGCTATCATGACAGCTGATACACACGAGCGCTGTTCGGATCGCACCGCCGAAGCTATGCTTAAGGTGGAATCTGAGATAGGGCGGAGAGTAGATATTGTGGTTATGGTTCAGGGAGATGAACCAATGGTAAAGCCTGAAATGATTGAGGCGGCCGTAAGTCAAATGCTGAAAGACTCTTCCGTTCAAGTGGTAAACCTCATGGCCCACATGAAAAATTCGAAAGAGTTCGAAGATCCCAATGAAGTCAAAGTTGTGGTCGATCTGTACGGTCGTGCACTCTACTTCTCCCGTGAACCTATCCCTTCGCGACGGAAAGGTGTGCAGGATGTTCCTATGCTGAAGCAGGTATGTATTATTCCTTTCCGAAGAGACTACCTTCTTAAGTTCAACAGCTTTCCAGAAACCCCACTTGAGAAAATTGAATCGGTTGACATGATGAGAGTTATTGAACACGGTGAACATGTCCACATGGTGCTGACGGAAGCTGAAACGCTTAGTGTGGATACACCGGAGGATCTTGAGAGGGTAGTGGATTTAATGAATGGAGACCACCTAATGCACTCATACATAGAGGCGAACGAGTTATTACATGAAGGAAAATGACATTCGCCCAGCGGATCTTTTCAGAAAATACTTGGAACTCTGTGCAGCAGACGCAATAAGTTATTTTGGCTCCAGCCAAAGACAAGATATTCCCTGCCCAGCCTGCGGTAGTGATAATCTAATGCCAGCTTTTGAGAAATGGGGATTTAAGTATGTCTTATGCGAGCTTTGCGGTACTCTTTTTCAATCTCCTCGTCCAGTTCAGGAAGATTTTGCTCGCTTCTATCAGGAAAGTCGTTCGAGTCTTTATTGGGCCAAAACCTTTTTCCCCGCTGTAGCTGAGGCGAGGAGGGAACATCTTTTTCGACCTAAGGTTAAGGAGATTGCTCAACTCTGCAAAGACGAAGGCTCCTTCCCGGAAGTTCTCGCAGACATCGGAGCTGGATACGGACTTTTTTTGGAGGAATGGCGTAGGAGTTTTCCCGAGACCGAGTTGATAGCCGTTGAACCTAATCCCGTACTTGCCGAAATTTGTAGATCGAAGAATTTCAATGTGGCCGAGTGTTTTGCTGAGAGCTCAACGCATCTTAACGGGAAGGTTGATCTTGCAGTCGCCTTGGAAGTGGTTGAACACGTTCATGATCTCATGAAGTTCTGTGAAGCCCTAAAAAATTTTTTAAGGGAGAGTGGGAAGGTGCTGTTGACAGGACTCACAGTGGATGGTTTTGATATCCAGGTTTTGTGGGAAAAGTCGAAAAGTATTTCTCCCCCTCACCATATCAATTTTCTCTCTGTTTCTGGATTTCAACACTTATTAAGCCGTGTAGGTTTCAGGAAGATTCGCATCTTCACGCCGGGAAAATTGGATGTAGATATAGTCAAGAACACGGTAGAAGAGAACAGCGATATTTTGCTGAACCAGAGGTTCCTATCTCATCTGCTAAGTCGAGGTGAGGCAGCGCTGCAGGCATTTCAGAAGTTTTTAAGTGAGTATCAGTTGAGTTCACATTGTTGGATCTGGGCCGAAAAATAGGCATTTAGGATAGATATTGCAGACCAGAAAAACCATTCTTGCTACCACGTCCTCCTTCGCCAAGGAGTTTCCAGCAGTTCTGGAGCCGCTTGAGCACAATGGGCTACGAATTGTCCTTAATCCCTTTGAACGTAAATTGAAGGAAAAGGAACTCACCAAGCTTTTACAGAAATACAAACCGGTTGGTGTTCTTGCAGGGACTGAGGCAATCACTCGTGCCGTTTTGGATAACGCGAAAAATTACCTCAGGGTTATTTCGCGAGTGGGTGTGGGTTGGGAGAATGTGGATAGGGACTTTGCTGAGAAAATGGGAATACGAGTTTATCGAACCCATGGGGTGCTGACTCAGGCAGTGGCGGAACTGACCATTGGCTTGATTCTAGCTGCACTGCGTTACATTTCCTCAAATGACCGCTTAGTTCGTCAGGGAAGATGGCATAAAACCATGGGTGGACTTCTTTTCGGCAAGACCGTAGGTATAATAGGTTTCGGTAATATCGGGCAAAGGGTAGGGGAGCTAGTCACGGCATTTGGGGCAAAGGTAGTTTACTGCGACCCTCAGGAAATCACTGTCTCATGGGCACAGGCTGTAACTCTCTCAGAATTGTTGGCCCAAGCCGAGATTATAACAATCCATGCTAGTGGAAAAGACAAGATTATAGGGCGAGAGGAACTTGCAAGGATATGTAATAGAGAGGTTATCTTAGTCAATACTGCTCGAGGTGGCTTGATAGATGAAGCCGGCTTGCAGAAATGTCTAACAGAGGGCCGGATTAATTTTGCCTGTCTGGACGTCTTTGAAGATGAGCCTTACTGCGGCCCTTTATGTTCCCTGGATAATGTTATCTTGAGCCCTCACATTGGTTCTTATGCCAAAGAGGCAAGGATGCTCATGGAGCATAAAGCAGTTGATAATCTGCTGAAAGGTCTTGAAGAGATTGGAGTCTTATGAAAGAAAAGGCTGTTGTAATTGGTGGCTCAGGCTTCTTAGGAAGTCATTTGGCAGACGCTCTAACCGAGGCAGGGTATGCTGTATCCATATTTGATGTACGTCGTTCGCCCTGGCTAAAATCCAACCAAGGGATGATACTGGGCGACATACGGGACGAAGACGCACTACATAAGTGCATTACAGGAGCCCGTTATGTATATCATCTAGCAGGTATTGCAGATATTGATGAGGCAGCAAGATCCCCTAGGGCCACTGTCGAACAGAATGTCATTGGAAGTACTGTTGTGCTAGACTGCTGTCTGCGTGCGAAAGTGGAACGAATCTTATTCGCCTCCACTTTATATGTATACAGCCAGCAAGGTTCTTTTTATCGAGTAAGCAAGCAGGCAGTGGAACTTCTCATTGAAGCCTACTACGAACGCTATGGTTTGGAGTACACAATATTGCGTTTTGGATCACTCTATGGCCCACGTGCCCAGGAGTGGAATGGGCTTAAACGTTACGTAACTCAGGCCGTAAGGGAAGGACGCATTGTTTATTCAGGCACAGGAGAAGAGCGACGGGAATATGTTCACGTTAAGGATGCTGCAAGATTGAGCGTAGGGGCCCTAGCCCCTGAGCATGTCAACCAGTGCCTCACTCTGACGGGTACCCAGATCTTGAACTCCAATGAACTATTGCGGATGATTCAGGAGATCATGGGAGGCAAAGTAGAAATAGAATTTAACCCTGAGCAGCGCGACCCCGAACACTATGAGATGACACCTTATCGTTTTACTCCCCGGATGGCCCGCAAGATGGTCCCCAGCGTTTTTGTTGACATCGGCCAGGGCATCTTGGATCTGGTAGAAGAAGTGTACCTGCAAAATGGGCCGAAGGAATAAATTAAATAGGAGAGCAAAGCTCTCTTCCTGTGAATGGAGATAGGGCGGCGGTGCACTACGAGGCTTTTTTCTTCGATTTTGATGGGGTGCTCGCAGACTCGGTGGAAGTCAAGACGCGAGCTTTTGCCAAACTCTTTGAGCCTTATGGGCCTGAAGTTGTGTCAAAAGTGGTTCAACACCATCGCCGTCATGGTGGCATGACCCGTGTGGACAAGTTCCGCCATTACTACAGTGAATACCTTGGAAAGACCTTGAGAGAGGAAGAAATTACTGATCTTTGTCGGCAGTTTTCAGAACTTGTGGTCGATAAAGTTGTAGCGGCCCCAGAGATAAAGGGGGCAGAAGCATTTTTGAAGTGTTGGTGTGCACGCCTGCAGTGCTTTGTGATTTCCGCCACCCCTGTTGATGAAATTAGGCAGATCGTTGATCGGAGAGCGTTGGGGCAATACTTTAAGGAGGTCCTAGGAGCCCCTTTTAGCAAAGAAGCCAACTTAGGTTTAATACTGGATAAATACAATTTAGAGCCCCATAGATGCCTGTTTTTTGGAGACGCGGAAAGTGATTATAAAGCGGCCCAAATACAAGCGTTTGATTTTCTAGCTATTCTACCGGGGCCAGAAGATCATCTGCTCAGACTTGCACCTCAATTAAAATGGTTCAGAAATTTCACAGAGGTTGCAAACTTTTTGTCACTAGATAACTGCTGATCTCGCCCAGTATTTTTTGATAGTCTATGGACATATACCCATCGGTGTTCGAGAATTTCTATCAAGATCACCCCCTAACCTTGATAGACGTTGGGGCGAGTGGGGGTATATCGCCCCATTGGCTGAAACACAGCCGACACTTGCGTATCATAGCATTTGAGCCAGATGTCAGAGCTTTCGAAAAACTCCGCTCTGAACAGGACCATTCAACAAGACATCTGAACCTGGGACTCCATAGCTTTAAAGGGGAGGTCGATTTCTATCTCACCCGGAAACAGGAGTGCTCTTCATGTTTTGAGCCTAACCGAGCAACGCTCGGCCGTTTTCACAGACCAGAACGCTTTGATATAGTTAAAAAAATAACTATACAGTGCAATACTTTGGATGAGGCATTACGGGAGGAGGGACTTAGAGATATTGATTTTATTAAATTAGATACGCAAGGCTCTGAGCTGGCAATATTACAGGGTGCTTCATCAGTATTAACCCACTCGGTGTTTGGGCTTGAAATTGAGGTCGCCTTCGCAGAACTTTATAAGGGGCAGCCTTTATTTTCAGATGTTGACTCGTTTCTGCGGCCCTTTGGATTCGATCTGATAGATTTGCGCACAGTTTCATGGAAGCGTTCTGTTGGGGCCACGGTGGGTAATTCAAAGGGACAATTGATGTATGCAGACGCACTTTATTTTCGCCAACCACTCGTACTGAGAAGTGCTCTGGAAAAAATGGGTGGGACGTTGGCACCCAGCAAGCTTCTTCGTGCAGTTTCAATCTGCCAAATTTATGGATTTTTCGATTATGGGTTGGAATTAATAGACATCATAGGCGGAGACATTTTTAATGAAGACGAAATTCGGCATCTGCGAGCACATCTAAGATCCGAGGCACCTCTAGCTAGTCGCCTACCGAATTTTCCGGGTCGCGAGTTTTTGGCTGATTTATTGTTGAAGCTTTCTAGATGTCTGGCTTCGCGCAGCCATAAAGTAAAGCAAAGACGGTTGGGGAATTTTTGATACTCGACAACATAAGAGTGTGATGTCTGATTCGAGAAATGCTTTGAGACGTTTATTAAGGGTAAATGAAATAGTCTGATAATTTAATTAATTATAACATATCTATATTACAACTTTATTACAGATCATATTGATGAACATAACAAGCAAAGAGCCCCAGAAGATTCTCAGCCTCAATCGACCCGTACCGCAGCTTAGTGATAATTTGATCGAGTTTATTGTAAAAACATTGAAACAAATAAAGTATGACGTTATTGCAGAATATGGAGCTGGAAATTCGACGAGATTTTTTTTAAAAGAGCTTTTAAGTCTGCAGAAAAAATGTCTCTTTATTACTGTCGAATATAATTATTCTTGGTTTTTACAAATCATACAAGCTATAAAATCAGATTTTATAGCTTCATCTATGTTTGAGGAAAAATTAGAGTTGATTCCTTGGACATACGGCAAATGTCTAAGATATCTACATGGAAAGAATGGCACACCGCTGGATCTGCCCGATGATCTAGAGCGACTTCCTGCAGCAAAGAGAGCTTTTGGTGGATCATTTAATGTCAAGATGTTTTTGTACAGATTAAAAAAAAGCAGTCGTCCAAGAGATGGCTGCTATTCTGTTACAATAGAAAACTCTATTCAGTTTCTAGCATTCCTAAAGTCCGAGTTTATGAAGGATCAGTATGGCGAGTCTCCGATTAAGAATGAATACATTGATGCGGCCCTTGATCCAATCAGGAGAAGGTTGTCATCAGCTAAAACCACATGTGCAGTATTTCTGATAGATGGTGGGCCGAGAGGTGATATTGTAAATTCAATACTTGATCTCCAAGATAAGTATAGCAATTTCTATCCTACTATCTTTTTGGCCGAAGCACATCGTTTGTACTATGCTGATCCTATCAGTCGAAGGCCATCAGGTCTTTTTATGGGAGGTTCTAATAGAACCCTAAATGGGGAACCTGTATATAATAAAAATATACGTGGGAAGAAAGCTGAATTCGTTTATGGTAAGATGGAAATCTCTGCAGATGAATTAGCAGAGAGAGAAGTATGGTTTTATCAACCGAACAGAGAGGATGGCAATTACTAGTTGGGATGAGGAAATGACCCGTACGAAATATTCAGGTGGTTTCCTAGTAAGAGCCATATTTCGGAGAGTGATCTTCTAGTGATGGACAGATCGTGAACAGCAAAGGGAGATCAGTGTGAGAAGCGCGCAAATCAGCTGCTTACACTGAAATACGAGTCGGGGTTTTATCTTTGCTAGTTTGATTTTCGGCGAGAAATTCGTATCTTTTACATAGTATCTTTAAGCGAGCCAGAGAAAGATTAATATCCTAAAGAGTCTTTGTACTTAATGGATAGTTAAAGTGGATTACAAAGAAATAGACAAAGATAATAAAAATGATAGGTTCAAGGGCTGGTTTGAAGTTCTTCTCGACGACATAGTCATCAAATACTGCAGAGAGGAATATGAAAAGGGGAGGACGCAGAGGCATCCTTTCCCTTTTTTTACCTTCACCTTAGAAAGGTTCCAAGTCCTGTAGTATTGTAAAGTCTGTGTCACGACAGATAGAGAATCACGACTAGAAAAGGGAAGAGAAAGGGCTGAGTGTAGTGATGGATCATGAAGCGCCAGATGCACTCACAAGAGCAGAACTTGCTAAAATCATATTGAATTCTCTTGTGGACAAGGAGAGTAAGAGAAAATGGAGGAAATATCGCAGGGAAAAGGAACGCATAAGAATGCTCAACAGAGAATGCAAAGAAAGTAAATCAGCTCTGAAAGATTTGTTCGAGGTGTGTCTGCAGGATTTTTCTCCTGTGACCTCACCGCTCGCACTAATTTCTCAGATTCAACGTTCGGGGGGCACACTACTCGCTCAACTTTTTGACGGCCATCCGGAAATCCATGCCCATCCACATGAATTGAAAATTGGAAAGCCAAAGAAGTATATATGGCCGAAAATAGATCTTAATGATGAATTTGAGCGGTGGTTCAATATTCTTTTCGAAGATGACACGATCAAACACTTTAAAGGAGGATACAGAAAAGAACGAAAACAAGACGAAACCTTCTCCTTTATTTTCCTACCCTCTCTGCAAAAGAAGATTTTTTTTAAGTACCTTGAATCAGTTGAATCAGTAAAACTACGCCATGTGTTTGACGCATATATGACCTCTTATTTCGGTGCTTGGCTGAATTACCAAAACTCTTACGGACAGAAGAAATACATCACGGCTTTTGCCGCACGATTAGCGATAGACAAGAATAACATGCAGTCATTTTTCGAGGTATATCCTGATGGTAGATTGATATCTATCATTAGAGATCCCAAGAACTGGTTCCCATCCGCTCTTAGGCACAATGCATATATCAAGAGAGATAAATACACAGATATGAAACTTGCCTTAAGTCAATGGCGGGAAAGTGCCATGGCGACAGTACGGAATAAAAAGAAATATGGAGAGCGCGTCTGCATTATCAGGTTTGAGGATCTTGTCGGCAAAACTGAGGCGGTCATGCGTTCTTTGGCGGAATTCTTGGATATAGAATTTGATCGCAGTTTATTGATTCCAACATTTAATAGATTTCCCATCAAAGCCAACACCAGCTTCGAATCAGAACAACATGGCATTATGAGAAGTACACTTGCCAGGCACAAGACTTTGAGCGAGGAAGACGTGAATACTATCGATAGTCTGACGAGCAAAGAATATGAAATGGTATTAAATCAAGCCGCCACATTCTAGTAGAGAAACACACCTTTTGGGGTAGGGATGAAAGGGTTTTTGTGAGTCAGGTGTCATGGTGAAAATCTAATTGATCTTCTGGACTCTTCTTGGGGCAATGAAAATTTTGAGCTTTTTACAAATGTTTAACGGTGACGCCCATGCAAGCCTAATTGCTTTTCCTGAAACTTAGCGGCAATCGATCTCTTAGCTTTCGCCATGAATCCAAGGGCCTCCTTCGGAGCAAACCTTTCATATAATCTGAAGAGTACCTGGGCTCTATGATCGGATTCGGGCTGAGGGTCCAATCATCACAGTCGTATCCGATGAGTTCCATGTAGGGCAGGTAAGTGGATTTAAAAAGCCTGACATCCTCTTCAGTAAACCAATGGCGCCAATCACCCACTGCTTTTTTTCTAACCACTTTTGCTTTCCCCGTAGACTCGGGCACCTCAGCATCCTCCTCTACCTTGAATCCGAGATACTTGTTCAAACCGTCAAAGTTCTTACCAACCATGTTTTCATAGGTGAAGAGATACCAATCCTCACCTAGGGTTTTGACAAAGTCACTCATATTTTGATAGCGAATCCGCTCCTCCTCCAGAACTTCCTCCGTGGTAATGGGCCAGCCATTGTGACCAGCATATCGACAGATGACGTGAAAGGGAATAGACTGGGGATTCTGTTCCTTCTTTTGGACTAGCTCAAGATGTGCCTTATATTGTTTCTTCTTACCAGAGTAACCACGGTGCCACCTGTACAGCATACGGCTAACGGCTGCATCCCGAGGATCACGGGCTATCCAGATCTTGCGGTCGTAATTTTCTTTCTGTAGATGTTCTTTATAGAGATCAAAGCTTTTTCCTTTACGCTCATGATAGGTATGCTTGTACACAGCGTTTTCGTAGTCACCTAAGTGTTTGCCGGGTTGGCCACCGGAGAAAGCTTGACAATTGGGAAGGCCTCCGGCAACTTTGTAGACCAGAGCTGTAGTTCCAGACTTTCCCGTCCCCAATATGAGAATCTTCATGGTACTTCCTTCGCTTTGCCTTACTGACTTATCTGAAAAATATGAGAATATAACTGTTTTACTCTGAGTTCTTCCTCGATGTCCAAAATCTGCTGGAATTTTTTTAAGCGTGTCTGCAGTTCTTCGAGTGAACTACCAGGGTAACGATGGCGATGGAATTCAGGGGGGGCATGTGTCCCCGGCAGGTACACCTTAACCCGCTTTAGCAGGTGACGAACGTTTGCCATGCACCAACCACTGAACCGACTTTGGAAAGACGGCTTAGGCAGTTCGGAGCGGCCTTCCATGACCTTATCTAAGACATCTATGATACGTTCGCAGGCCAACCGGCCATCCGCTGCTGTTAGGTAATGGTCGACGAGCGCTTTACGTTCATCTCCATCAGCAGCACCGATTTCCCCACTGAGTATCTTCGTGAGAATAGTTCTCAATTCATTAAAGCTAAAACACTGGTGGCTGAGCATATTGGGCAAGCGGTAGAAGCCATGGTCGTAGTAATCATTCACGGTTGCCCTGTATGATATGGCCGGAACGCCCATAACGTAGGCCTCAACCCCAGTGGTACAGCCATTATGGATAAGTGCCTTTGTGGCAATAAGCCAAGGAACCACATTGCCCTCGTTGGTCACCCTTACCCGCTCGCACTGGGCAGCGATTCTCTCATAAACTTCTTGACTTTCGGTTGGATGAGGTCGGACAACGATTGTGTAATTTGGAAAGGCCCGTTCAACCATTGGGATGAGATGCTGAAAGTCTTCGAAAATGGCCTGTTTGTGATCTCTGAACCCTTCAGCGAATTTTCGTGTCATCCCTCTCCCAGCTTTGCCAAACTGCGGCTCCTCTCCAGGATTTTTTGACGGCTGGAACAGATTTTGGCTGGGATAAAAGGCATTTACGTGATTGAAATTGGTGTTCATGAGGATGAACTTTCCGTAAACTCTGCGAATTTCCTTAACCTCGCTTTCATAAAAGGCACGCATTTCAGGTCGCAACATATCGTTGCGAGGATTGCCGGTTACGTGGATCGGCAATCCAGGTGGGAAGTCTGGATACTGTCGCCACAGCTCGGCGTTGTCTTCACCCCATGCGAATAAATGGTCTAGATATCTTAATGTTGAAGGAGAAAGGCGACGCGAAAAATACATCTCAGGCGGCAAGTGCACAAGCGCTTCTTCATCCCACGACAAGATTTCATGACCAATCTTTGCCATAATGCGGAACATCTTCAGGTTGCGAACAGTAAAGCTCTTGCAAAGATATAGACTTCTGGGAAATGAAGCGATACGAAAGTCTAGCTCTCGGTGTGAGCCGATCACCGCGCAAAAGCCGCGCCTGGCTGCAATAACAGCAAGCAGGAGCTTGGGGTCAAGCTCGCGCACCTGGTTCTCCACTGGAATGAGCAGTGTCGCCTTTATTGCCATTCTGTCTCTAGTTGACCTCTAATGGTTCTCATAATATGCAAATGTTAGCACCCTTGGACAACGCGTTTGTGCCCACACATATGGTCGACGGTCGCCGTCAGAATATAAAGCTGATCGGAGCTTTGTTAAGTAGGGGCGGATATTAGCTTGGTTGAACATTGTGTGTCAAGCCTGGCGGCCGCCGCTTATCCGAAAGAACTGATCGGATATCAGTTCTACGTGGAACTTACTGCTGTCACCGAGCACCTGCTGAAACCTTGCCACCCGCCTCCGCATTTCCTCAAGGGAAACCTCAGGGTAACGGTGGCGATGGAACTCGGGCTTATTTCGGGCACGGGGAAGGTGCGCCTTGATCATTCTTTTTAGGGTGCGCATGCTTGCCATGCAGAGGCCTGTCAAACGATCGAGTAAGTCTGGTTTTGACCTTTCGTACTGCCCCTCTGCTATCTTTTCGCAAACATCTATGATGCGCTCACAGGCAAAGGGACCATCCAGTGCCGCCAAATGGTGGTGAACAAGGGTTTTGCGTTCATCCCCAACCGCAGCTCCCAGTTCCCCGGCAAGAATTTTATCCAAGGTAAGCCGCAACTCGTCGAAGTCAAAGCACTGGTAACTAAGTAGATTTGGTAAACGATAGAAGCCTAAGTCGTAAAAATCATTTACTGCCGCCCTGTAGGAAATGGCCGGGACGCCCATTACGAAGGCTTCCACTCCGGTGGTACAGCCATTATGAATGAGTGCCTGTGCGGCCATGAGCCAGGGTACCACGTTGCCTTCATTGGTTACCTCCACGCGCTTACAGTGGGAGGAAATCTGGCGATAGATCTCTTGATTTTCCGTGGGGTGAGGCCGGACAACAATGTTGTATTTCGGGAAGGCTTTTTCAACCGCGGGGATGAGTTGCTGGAATTTCTCAAATATTGCCTGTTTGTGATCCCTCAACCCTTCGGCGTACTTATTGGTCATGCCCTTGGCAGCCCGACCAGGCCTGAGTTCGCTCCCTGGTTTGTCGTTGGGCACGAAAAGGTTCAGCCCTGGATAAAAGGCATTCACGTGATTGAAATTAGTGTTAATGAGAATGAAATCGCCGTATTTCTCTCGCAATTCTGCAACCGTTTCTTCGTAATAATGGCGGATCTCAGCCCGCAGCAGGTCATTACGAGGATTTCCCGTGACATGGATCTCTGCCCCACCTGGCAGGTGGGGATATTGTTGCCACAGATCAGCGTTGTCTTGGCCCCAAGCCAGCATATGGGATACAAATGCCATCGCTGTAGGAGACAACCTGCGGGAGAAATAGGTGTCAGGTGGCAAGTGGACAAGGGCTTCCTCATCCCAAGCTACGATCTCATGGCCGAGCTTTCGCATGATCTGAAACATGAGATTACTGGCGGCGGTCATACTCTTTGAGAGGTATATCCCTTGTGGAAAAGACGAGATGTGTAAGTGCACCTCCCGGCGGAAGCCGAGTATGGAAGAAAACCCACGTTTAGCTGCCACATAGGCGAGAAAGAGCTTGGGGTCAAGCTCACGCACTTGATTCTCAACGGGGATTATGAGCGTCCCTTTAGCGGCCGAGTTCATTGGTCTAACCTAATATTTCACGAGTCTGTAGACCGTAAATAGCTCTAGATTTAGCTTCCAACGATAGATTCTGTAGTATTCTACCTTTCAGACGTTGCAAGCCTCATTGTTGCCTTTGTTTGAGCGCGATGGAATAGTAGCCCGAGGAAGATTTGCTGTCAAGCGGGTAATCCCGCGAGTTTGGCCGCGTCTACTGTTTTACTTGCCTTGGGAATAATGGCCAAAAGGTGCAGCTTGACCTTGATAATCAGAATAGGATGTTGCCATTGACAAAATAGGGGGAAGAAGTTAGGTTAAGCGCGAAATTAACCGACGGTGCTAGCTTAGTCTTATGGGGGGGATATGGTGATCAGTTCGCAAACGAGGAATATGGATCAAGAGCTCAGACAAAATAGAATCTACTTGGATTCCCTGTCCCAGGCGTGTTTGGAGCACATTCGACCTGTTACCGCTCCCCTTGCTCTGATTTCCCAGATTCAGCGTTCCGGCGGAACTCTGCTGAGCCAACTCTTTGATGGTCATCCGGAACTCCATGCTCATCCCCATGAACTAAAGATTGGTTATCCGACGAAATATACCTGGCCGAAACTGGAGCTGAAAGATGACCCAAATCGGTGGCTGGAAGCCCTCTTTGAGTACAGCGTCCTCAGTCATTTTAAAAAGGGCTATAAAAAGGAGAAAAAAAGAGACGACGCTTTTCTCTTTCTCTTTCTGCCCTCAGTGCAAAGGGAAATATTTTTAGATTACGTGGGTTCCATTGATTCACCAACACTTAGAGACGTATTCGACGGTTATATGACCTCATATTTTGGTGCCTGGCTCAATAATCAAAACAGTTGCGGCCAGAAGAGATTCATTACGGCTTTCACCGCAAGACTGGCAATGACCAATGATAATATGGAATCGTTTTTTGAAATATATCCCGATGGCAGACTGATTTCCATTGTTAGGGATCCGAAAAACTGGTATCCCTCCGCAATCAGACACAAACCCAGAATTTGCCGTGGTATTAGGGATGGAGTAGATCTGTGGAAAAAGAGTGCCCAGGCAATGTTACGAAACAAAGACAGATATGGAGATCGTGTTTGTATCCTGACATTTGAAGATTTGATCAGCGAAACTGAATCAGTGATGCGTTACCTGGCTGAATTTTTAAAAATAAAGTTTGATGATATTCTGTTGGAACCGACTTTTAATAAATATCTAATAAGAGCTAACACCAGTTTTGAAGCAGAGAAAGACGGTATTATAGCTAGTACACTCCAAAGATACAAGACACTTACCAGTGAAGAACTCAAATTTATTGAGAGTACGTCAGAGGAGCTTTATGGCCAAGTACTAAGTTTGGCTGTCCGTTTTTAAGGACATACGTGATGTACCTGTTTTGTGTCAGACATTTCAATGATATAGACCACATTGCCCCCATAGTATGGAAGATGAAGCAAGACAACTATGCAGTTGCTGTTTATTGCATAAATCCACGATATGATATTGGGAACGATTATCGTCTCAAGTTTTTGATAGAACAAGGGGTGAAGGTAGAATCAATTTATGATGCTTTTGACCAAGAAATGAATGGTCTCCAGCATGCTATGCGTCATCTTTTTAAGTGGTTTTTCGCCAAAGGCAATAAATTTAGCTATCATTATGGAAAGAGATTTTTACTTTTATCGCGTGTTAATCACATAGCAGCTGAGATAATAGGCCGTATTTTATATGAAATGACAAGAATTTCTCTTTATAAAGAAAGTTGGGCTCACTATTTTTTAGAAAAAAGTAAAGCAAAAGCTTTATGTTTTGACCACATATTGCCAAGCAGATATGTTGTTAACGTACTTCTGAGGGCCGCCAATGAGAAATCTATACCAACTCTAGCCCTTCCTCATGGAATTTACTTGTATACCACTACATTCAATAAAGTAAGATTCACGTCAAGGCAAAGATTCTATAAATTCAATCGATTTGATTATGTGGTCGTTCAAAACCACTTACGTAAGGATGTTCTCATCAGTTCTGGCATTGCTAGAGAAAGAATCATTGTATTGGGAAGTGCTAGATTTTGTGGTGAGTGGATAGGTCAAAACAAAAAAATATTGCCAAGGATGATTGACTCAACTGGCAGAGACCCCGAGAGATTAAAAGTAGTCTTCATGCCATCGAAACCGCGGTGTAAGATTGATCTTGAGAGGATGCACAAGACAATTAACCTGTTGGCAAGTATCAGCGAGATTGAAGCAGTAGTTAAGCCTCATACGCGCATTGGTAGGGAGGCCCACCTTTTCGATAACATGCAGCTACCCAATGTTTCCCATGTTCTTACCTCAGAATTATGTGAGTGGGCGGACGTAGTCCTCATCATTGGTTCCAGCGTCATAACTGAGGCACTCATGCAAGGCAAACCTGTTTTGTACTTGAAATATCTCCATGCAAATACAATGTTGTTCGAAGAGTGTGGGGCGTGTTGGACAATACATAACGAAGCTGAATTAGAGCAGGCATTACAGTCATTGAAAGAAAAGAGCATGAACGTGCCCTATGGGGATGAGAATGTAACCAGATTTCTGTCAGAAGTTGTATATGGCGGGCGGAATAAGAGGGACGTACTGGGAGACTACGTGCAGTTCATTACAAACTGTTCGGTTGATTAAAAACTCTATGCCCCATGCTCTATGCTCCATGCCTTAAATCTTGTATCTTGCGCCGTACGCCTTATGCCTTACACCTCTTGGACCGACAAAGCCATTGAGATTTGACCTGGCCAAGAGAAGCAGGTTTTATGTGATTGAATAAAAGGAACGCTGGTTGAATTCTCGACACCTGAAGAAAGAAAAAGATATAAAGCAAAGGCTTAGTGAAAGAGTCATAAGCTATTTTATAGGCAAATACGTCAAGTTTAGATACAAAATATGGATGTTCAGGAAGGAAGCTAACGAAAGTGAATTAAATCTTCGAGACCTCTCTCGCATATGCTCAGAGCATGTTGTACCTGTGACTTCGCCACTTGCGTTGATTTCTGAGATTGAAGGCTCTAGGGGAAGTCTTCTGAGCCAGCTTTTTGATGGACATCCTGAACTCCATGTTCATCCGCACGAGCTAATGATTGGATATCCCGAAGAACACATTTGGCCTAGAATATATCTCAGTGATAGTCCTGAGAGATGGTTCGAAGTTCTTTTTGAGGATATTGTCGGTGAATACAATAGGGAAGGGTACAAAAATGAGAAAGATGACAAAGAAACTTTTCCTTTCGTTTTTATTACTTCTCTGCAGACGGAAATTTTTTTGAACCATATCGGTTCGGTTCAATCGATAACACTGCGCGATATATTCGACGCCTACATGACCTCTTATTTTGGCGCCTGGCTAAATAACCAGAACTATTGCGGCTCAAAGAAGTTCATTACAGCTTATACGCCGAGACTAGGGATGATAAAGGAGAATATGGAATCTTTCTTTGAGATCTACCCAGACGGCCGACTCATTTCCCTAGTGAGGGAACCCAAGAACTGGTTTACATCTGCCCGAAATAGTCGGCCTGGAAGTTATGCAGATTTTGGGCAGGCCTTGAGTGTATGGAAGAAAAACTTCCAGGCCACACTCGGGAACAAAGAGAGATATGGAGATCGTGTTTGTCTCATTGAGTTCGAAGATCTGGTCAGTAAAACTGAATCAGTTATGCGTTATTTGGCAGAGTTTCTCGGCATTAAGTTTGATGAGATTCTCCTGACACCTACATTCAATAAATTCCATGTAAGAGCAAATACGAGCTCCAAAGCGAAGCATCAGGATACTGTGAATAGCCTTCTTTCGATGGAGAACACATTAGCGGACCATGAGTTAAATACAATCGAGAGGGAGACCAGTGAAACATATTCACTGGTGCGGAAGGAAAGTATCAGATTTGAGTGAAAATGAAAGATTAGGTGATCTATGTGATCGCAAGGCCTTGCTTTAAAAAGGTTGATTTTTTAGCTAGATTTTACAAGAGGCCTTAGGACAAAATCCTTGATGCTGCGGATAGTATGCCGATTATGCTTTTGAACTAGTCCCTTCATGTACATAGAGGAGAATTCGGGCTCGATTACCGGATTGGCACTAAGATCCCAGTCGTCGCAATCGTAGCCAATAGTCTTCATATAAGGCAGGTAGGCAGGATTGAAAAGCTCAACATCCTCCTCGGTATACCAGTGGCGCCAATCACCGTAAGCTTTTTTTCGAACCACCTTAGATTTCTTGGTGGTCGTCGGAATTTCAGCGTCGTCCTTTATTTTGAATCCGAGATATTCATTCAAAGCATCGTATCTTTTCTCAACCATGTCTTCATACTTAAAAATGAACCAGTCGCTTGCCAGTGATTGAGCAAAATCGCTCATTTGCTGATACCGCACTCTTTCCATTTCTACCAACTCATCTTCAGTCATGGGCCGGCCATCCTGCCCGATGTAACTGAAAAGGACGTAAAAAGGGATGGATCTGGGATCTTTTTCTTTTTTCTGGACGAGCTCGAGGTGTTTTCGGTATTGTTTCCACTGCCCCCAGTTGCCCTTGTGCCATCTGAAGAGCATTCGACTGACAGCTGCATCGCGAGGATCGCGGGCCATCCAAATCTTGCGATCGTAATCTACCTCAGTCGCATGCTCTCTGTAGGCGTCTAAGGATCTACCTTTGCGTTCGCTATAAGTCTGCTTGTAGACAGCGTTTTCGTAATCTCCCAAATGTTTACCGATTGCGCCTCCGGAAAAAGCTTTGCAGTTCGGGAGTCCGCCGGCCACTTTAAACAAGATGGCTGTAGTTCCGGTCTTGCCACGACCTAATATTAGGATTTTCATGGTGAGTCTCCAAAATAATAGAGAGGCTAAGTCTTCGTACAGACGCGAAATGCAGCAGTACTGAGTCGCTCAGCCGGTCAAAGTCAATGGTAGCTATTCTTTTCTTGCGGTCGCGACTATAGGATAACTGATCACCTGTGTCAAGGGGTGAATTGTCATCGAATACAGTTGCAATAATTTCTCAGGGGATTCTTGGTGCAATGGCAACACCGTATTGAAAATTACCTTCCTTGCCCTTTGGAGTCTAAGGGATAGCAATAGACTAGTTTCGCAAAGGTTCCAGGTAATTTTCATAGAAAGGGGCTATCTCAAGCTGCTACAAATATTATCCTAGATGAATCATAGGAATCTCTGCACATTGGGATACTCATCAATTGACTGGTAGCGGAATACAGGTTAATTTGGTTAACTTCATGAGTATTGGAAATGGTTGCTTGCGGTTGGCACGGACACTAAATAGGAAAATGTATGTACATTCTTGGAATATCATGCTTCTATCATGACAGCGCCGCTTGTCTTTTGCAAGACGGCTACATTTTTGCTGCCGCCCAAGAGGAAAGGTTCACCAGGAAGAAACACGATCCGAGATTTCCTAAGAACGCAATTAAATACTGCCTCGATGAGGCAGGTATATCAATTCATGACCTGAATTACATAGTTTTCTACGACAAGCCATTTCTCACCTTTGAACGCCTTCTTATGAGCTATCTTACAGTAGCTCCAATAGGCTTGCGATCATGGCTAGAGGCTATGCCGCTATGGCTCGGGCAGAAACTATATATACCCAAAGTCATAAAAAGGGAAACTGGCTATGAGGGGGACATCCTTTATACTGAGCACCACGAATCCCACGCGGCTTCTGCTTTTTACCCCTCGCCCTTTGATGAAGCGGCAATTTTGACCATGGATGGGGTGGGGGAATGGGCCACCGCCAGCTATGGCTTTGGCAAGGGTAAGGACATTACTCTGCTAAAGGAATTGCACTTTCCTGATTCCTTAGGATTACTTTATTCTGCCTTCACCTATTTCACCGGATTTAGAGTGAACTCGGGTGAATACAA
>Ga0209536_100003802_pt1 | contig 24041 bp, 29 predicted proteins | sample DeeMarSeWOR28_12_FD_187461 | JGI IMG/M metagenome (GOLD analysis project Ga0209536, IMG submission 187461) | Marine sediment microbial communities from White Oak River estuary, North Carolina - WOR-2-8_12 (SPAdes) (version 2) | ecosystem: Environmental > Aquatic > Marine > Intertidal zone >...
GGATATGTTGTCGATGGCTCCGATGTGTGTGTGCGCATCGAAGATGGGACCTTTGTATTTCCATTCTACTGTCAAGGAACACCAAGCAGCGGAAATATCACACATTGAAAAGCCATTCTGTACTGGTATAATTCCTGCTTTGATGCGCAGTTTATTTTGTGAATAGTACCCCAAAAGTCCATGAGGAGAATATTCCATGAGAGTTGTTGTTCTTCACGGTAGTCCGAGAAGAGGAGGTAACTCTGACACTTTGGCGGAGTACTTTGTGAAAGGAGTCAAAGAAACTGGTGACTTCGAGGTTCTGGATTTCATCCTGAATGACATGGACATCGGACCGTGTCAGGGATGTGAGTCTTGCATGACCTCCGAGAATCACAAGTGTGTGATAGATGATGACATGCATCAAATCTACTCTGTCTTTGAAGGTGCTGACATTGTAGTCTGGGCGACTCCAATGTACTGGGGATACATGACTGCGCAGATGAAGACTGCATTGGACAGAATGGAAGCCCTAGCGATGGATGTCAGGAAATATTGGCTCGATAAAGAGTTTGTCGCAATCCTCACCTATCGTCATCACTACCAGTCAACGATTGGATTCTTCGAACGAGTCCAGGACTTTTTCAGGTTCAGGTTCAGCTCTGTGTTGTACTGCTCCAAGAATGAGGAAGGCCCTGAAGACTTCCATGTATCAACCAGTCAAGAGAAGCTTGATGAAGCAACTAGCTTGGGTAGAGCTATTGGTGTCAAGATTATCAATTGATTTCCGTTTTGGTCAAGAGTTTTTAGACGGAGTATGAAACTATTTGACATGGAGTCAATGAACTCAGTAGCTCTTGTAAAATTTAAGAGGAATATTAAACGGACTCTTGAAGAGGGCCTGTCTTATATTGGAGGATTTGGACCTCTGGAGTCACCAGTCCTCATTAAACCAAACATATGCACGATAAATGATGGGACAGGATTTTCATGTATTCGTGTTGAAACTGTCGAAGCACTCACTGAATTACTTCTAGAAGAAGATAGGAATTTGTCAATTAGGATTGTAGAGTCTGATAGCCAGAGTAAGAATGCTGAGGAGGCATTCCATAAGTTTGGATATTCTCAGCTCTGTAGTGATATGCAAGATTCTGGTTTCGACGTCAGAACTGTAGATCTAAGTAAAGTGCCCCGGATTTCTCTCAGCTTTGTGGGTGATTACTTCGAGAACCCTGAATTACCAGAGATTCTCTTTCGCGCAGGATACTTCATCTCTGTAGCAATTCCTAAGACTCACTATCTTTCCTATGTAACTGGAGTACTAAAGAATCTCTTTGGGGTTCTTCCACGAAAGGATCAAGCATTCTATCATTCAAGAATAGATGATGTGATTGTAGACCTTGCTCGAATAATCAGACCAAATCTGAGCATAGTGGATGCACGAGTTGGTGTCGAAGGTTGGAATGGTCCAAAGACAAGAAAGATAGATGCGTTCATTATAGGTCACGAAGCGGTCTCCGTCGACTCAACCATGGCCAGAATAATGGGATTTGAACCAATCCAGGTAGAGCATATCATGATAACATCCAATTTTGACCTCGGAACGATCAATCCCAAAGTTATTGGTGAAACAATCGAGTCGATTGCTGTCAAGTTCAATCCTGCAAAAGCATAGAAAAACTATGTTTCAAATGCACATCCTTGAAAAGCTAAAATCCAAAGGTGTGAATATGCAACGAGTTCTGTTTCTCTGCACAGGCAATTCAGCCAGAAGTCAGATGGCTGAAGCACTCCTCAGGCACCTTGGCGGAAAAGAGTTTGAGGTTCACAGTGCAGGAACCAATCCTAAGGCTGAAGTCAATCCATTTGCATTAGAGGTATTAGAGGAGAGAGGGATTTCAACAAAGGGACTCCATCCTAAACCGGTCAATGAATTTGTGGATTATGAGATTGATTATGTCGTGACTGTTTGCGATAGTGCTAAGCAATCATGCCCACATTTTCCAGGTGCTAAGCGAATGGACCATTGGTCTCTCAAAGATCCTGCAGCCTTTCAAGGGACATATGACGAGATTCTCTTTGCATTCAGAGAAACACGCGATGAGATTGAAAGACAAATCAAAGAGCATATCCTGAGCCAGTAATTACTTGTCAATCCAGCCCTCGAATTTTCTCTGCAGTGTCTTAGTGTAGACCTTTCGCCAGTCGTAGTCAACCTTGTTGCACCATTTGTAGACAACCTTTGGATGAATGTAGGACTTTAGAGATGTACCAAGATTCCAAGTTCGGGATGCTTTTGCGAGTGCAAAGTCAACCTCGATCTTCTTCTTGGCGAGTTCGGCTTTCTCGACGCGTTCCTTTGCTGTTACAACTCCTTTCTCAGCAGAGGCCAAACGCTTTGCAGATTGCTCCTTCCACACTGAGAATGTTTGCTGTAGTTTTTCTAGAGATAACTTGCTTCTCTGGTGTCGCTCTCTAGCACTCACAAGTCCCGCTTCAGCTTTGTCTAACCGATCTCGTGATCGATCAATCCTATCTTGAGCCTCATCCAGACGTTCTTTCTTAGTGGTCTTGCCCTTGCGTTTGCTCGATCTGGTACGACTCTTCTGAGCTCTTGCGTTGTCCCAAGTTACCTTGGCCTTGTCACGTTTCTCCCGCCACGCCCTAACTGAAGCCATGTTCTTTTCAACTGACGCCTTCTGCTTTGAGATGCGTTCTTGTTTTTCTTTCCGAATCTGGTCTTCTTTCTTCTTTACCTTTCGAAGACGTGACTGTTTGTCCTTAAGCTGAGCCCTAGCCTTCTCAATCCTGATCTCAGATTTCTTGATTCGTTCCTTGTATCTATCAGCACTACTGGACCATCCCTTTGGAGCCATCTTTGTATGATTCATAACACGAGCAACTTCAAGATTAGCACGTTTGAATGCCTCTTTCTTGATGAACTCTGGATCCATCTTCTTTGCCTTGCTTGATCTCAGTTCCTCACGCATGGTCACTGTTGCATGGTAAGTTCGGAAAACCTTAGCCGTGAGTTCCGGGTACACCTCACTGAGGAACCGATTCACATGGGTACTCCTAATGGTTGGGAAAATCTGAGCAATCTTCTTAGGGTCGCCTCTAGTCTTCTTTCGTTTCCTGTTATTGAAGGAAGCAAGCCGTTCGTTTGCGTTGCTATAGAGTTCTTTGAGGACTGTATAGACCTCTGGGGGCATCTCCTGTTCTTTGTGCCAATGTACGCTGTCTTTTCCAAGAAAATCGAAGACAATAGTGGATTCATAGAATGTCAGATGTTCAACTCTGAGTGTGGTCGCTCCAACAGTATCTGCTTCCTCGGGATCCTTCTCATCACCCACTCGAAGACTAAGACTGTCAATCAGATAGCATGCTGCTGCCACCATCCTTCTCTGAGGATTGTCTGACCGAAGTCCTTCCATGATATGTTGTCGGATGTCCTCAATGCTTCGCTCTACTCTTAGTGCTTTGTCAAACTTGGCGGCTTCTCGTTCTTGTTTGATAGGTGTGCTGTCATGCAGCCAGATGTATTTCACCTTACCAGTCAGTTCATCAGTCCATTTAGCTATCCACATGGTGTCAGGAGCCCATACAAGCTCACACCATTCACCCTCTAGTTCAGCAGCTCCCTCAGGACTTATGTTCAACGTGATGTCCTTCTTTGTAGCACCCTGCTTCCATCGGCCTCTAAGAGGGTGTTCTCCTCTACCCATGAAAATACCTGAAGGTTCTGTCTGGTAGTTTCCGAGTTCCATTCTCTCGCCATCAACGAGAGCATAACCATACTCTTCCTTCAGCTGTTCTCGAATCACCTTTCGTTCTTCACGAGCCGCCTTCTTCTCTTCAGAGGTCATGTTCTCTTTCGTTCGGCGTTCTTCCTCTACAACACTGATAACTTCAGAGAAATCGACCTCCTCGGCTTTTAGGACTGGATCGATTCCGAGAGCTTCACTAAAATCAGTCATGAAGTTCTCAGCAAAGACTGGGTCATCCACATATGGTGTGCCAAGTTTCTTGACCCAGGCAACAGCCATCTCCTCTTGCAACTGTGAGAGAGTTATCTCACTATCTCGTGCTCTAATACAGAGGCCACGGGGTTCTGGTGGTTCGATGACAAGAATGCCGTTGTGTATCAATGATTCCATGTAGAGTCCTCGTCTTCTGTCGTTTCCAGCGGTTGATAACAAAAGGATTACGCTAGTGAACGTTACCGATGGCGTGAATCATCTCCCTTTTTACCAATTTGAACTCGGTATCTAATTGACATGAAACTACGAGAACTTGCAGACGCCACACTAAGCCAACCTAAATGGCAGGCCATTTGGTACCTCACTAACAGCACATTTGCAGCCTTGACATGTTTGGCTCTGTCACGTTGGGGATTCCTTCCTTGGGGAGATCTTGAAGCGTTATTGTTGGGATTCTTTGTCCCATTGGGAGTTTATGGCTTCAAGTCCATCAATGGATGGTATAGATACAAGCAACGCTACGGAACCTATGCGGTTTCAGAAACATACTATGAGTTAGCTCTAGAGTACGTGGAACGTGAAGAGTGGCAGAAGGCGCTCAAACACCTTGAAGCTATTTTGAGAATGGTACCTAACCACATTCGTGCATTGTACTATGCAGCCTTATGCAAAGAGCAGCTGGGACAAACTGAAGCGGCTCGCGAACACATCATGGAATATCTGAAAGCAGCACCAGAGGATAATGAGGCGCATCAACTACTTGCTCGTGTTTCTTGATTGTGGAAAAGAAGTAGTGGTGCGGCCAGCGGGATTTGAACCCGCCTCAGCAGCTTGGAAGGCTGCGATCCTAAACCAGGCTAGACTATGGCCGCATCGAGGGCAAAGACCTCGTGGTCTTGATTTAAGGATATTGTTCAGTATCTGTCTTTGAAGACATCTATACTCAGTGAATAAGCCCACAGTAATTCCGCACACACATGCCAAGCCATCATGACTTCTCTATCAAGTTCAAGGTGTGTTTCAAACAACGGACCAATTTCTTCTGGTAAATCTCCGTGTGGAAATGCTCCAACACCGACTATCACCGGGAGTGATGAGTCCTGAGGTAGAAGAGTTCCAAGCTGCTCACGTGTTGCTTGCAGCCCACCCTCAACAGCAAGGATAGTAATAGCAGACTCAGAATCTGACTTCAAATTTGAAAGGAACATCTCCAGAGATGTTTCATGTATCTTGAGCAACGGGTCACCCTGTGGTGGAACTCTACCATGTAGAAGGAGTTGTTCTATGAGACCTACAAACCTGTCATAGTTACGGGGTAGTCTAACCTCTGGATTCACCTCAACAATACGTCCATCTTGAAGTTGTAGATGCACACTTAGAAGACCTTCCTTACAGAGCGGTGTTTCTAGTACTGTCATCAGGCTGAGAAAGGTAATATCCGGACGACCACGTCGTTCACTCTGAGAGAGTTTCGTCATTGACTGACCATGATGTGTCTGGTCTAGAAGGAGTTCTGAGGGTTTTTTTCCACGACGTGTAGCATGTTTTTGAATCTGTTTCAGACTGGAGATCTCACTTGGTATCAATTCAAGTGCGCAGTCTAAGAGAATGATGTGTAGCATTGAAGGTCTCCAACAAGACTGTTCAACACGAACGATTTAAGCAGTTTGACCCTTGAAACAAATCGATAGAGGTCTGCTAATGTCCAAAAGAAGACACCCAAGGGAAAAGGCACGACGCCTCACTCAAGCAAGGGTGGATATTCTCTGGGAACAGGCAAAGAGAGATGCCACGTCAGGAAATCGTGAACTGGCAAGACAGAGTATGCTTAGTGCGCGCAAGATTGCACAGAAGACCCGGACCAAGATTCCGTATCATATCAGGCGGCGAATGTGTAGGAAATGTGGGACAGTTCTAATCCCTGGGGACACTTGTAGGGTTCGGGTCAGGCACAACAGGTCAAAACATGTCACCGTCACCTGTCTTCATTGTGGAGCAGTGAGGAGATACTACCTCTGACTTTGTCGCAAGCATAGGTTAATCAGCAGTTCCACAGCAGCAAAACCGATTCACATGGCAGGACCAGACCCAACTAGAATAAAGATTACTTGGCAAGAACCAGCTATGATGCAGGTAGGCAAGGCTGGTGTGTCAGACAGTGTTGTTGCAGAGGCAAGAAGGCTTCTCAAGAAACACCAGTATATCAAGGTCCGAATACTGCGTAGTGCAATCGGGGAGTCGAACAAACTAGAGCTCATGAAAGAACTATGTGAAAAGTCTGGGGCTGTATTCGCAGGCGTGAGGGGGAACACCGCGGTAATCTACAAGACTAGAGGTTCAAGAACTTAGTAGAGTTTCTTCTTCATCTTAATTCTGTATTTTCAGATTCCCCGTAGGGAAAGTATCTCATTAGTAGCAGACCGAATATGTACACTATTGGGACTGGTAAAATGAATGTGATGGAGAAGTAAGTCAGTGAGATGAAACGAAACGTGTACAAGTTCATGAGCAGTGGTAGAATAATGAGCACAATAAAGCCCCACAGCTGAGTCCGTCTTTTTGGGGTCAAGCCTTTGTAGTATCTGCTAAGGGAAATGATGAAAGTAACTTGTACCACCAGGAAAATGATGAAGGTATACGGGAAGAAGAAAGTAACACCAACAGCTATTCCAACTATGGAAACAAATTGCCCATAGACGGATTGGAGAGAAGAACTCCATCCAGCACCGAAATAAGCAATGTACACACCTGATGTGCTAAGATTCAATGTGATACCGTAGGGGACAAGAAAGACAAGTATGGGCAAAACCACTTTCACTGAGAATTGTTGAAGTACTCGTCTACGATCAAAGAGTTTCAGTCGAGAGATTGAAGCATAGACTAGAGCAAATGAAAAGAAAACGACAAGCATGAGTGATACTATGCCTTGCATGTAGAGAATCGTGTCAAAATATGACTTGTAAGGTCCGAAGTTAATTCGGTCCCATGGAGACTCCATTACGTTTCCCATTGTATCATTTGCCCAGTAATAATGACCTCCGCTTACTCCATAGAGGGGACCAGTGATTGTATGAACATATCTGTGAGGGTCTTCTGTAGTCGGCTGATGCTCCATCTCAACAAACACAGTTTCTGGCATTTGCGGAATGCATCCACCTCCACCAACATAGATAGTGTAGTAGAGAAGAACTGTGTCTACACCAGATGGGTCCTCAACTGAAACCTCGTATGTGAATGATGCAAGAGGTGGAGTTCCTTCAGGACTTGTGTTGTTGAAAAACCGGTAGGTCAACACTGGTGCTTCACAGTCGATATCAAATACAGAGGGATATCGATCAACACTTGCAGCTGCACCATCTATTTGGACTACCCCGCTGCCATTGTAACCATACCAATTGTTGCCTCTACTAACATTGTCATCCCAAATGTTGTCTTCTCCATCATCAAATGCAAGTTCATACTGGGCACATCCGATGTTATTGTAATAGATTGAATTGTTAGTGGCGGGTAACCCTGGATGATGAGTTTCGTCAGACATTACATAGATTCCACGATATGTGCTTCGATACATTGTATTGTTTCTTACAATGCTATGAGATGACACATGCAGTAATATTGCGATACCTGCTTCAACGATAGTGTTATTCTCTATAAGTGTGAAATTTGATGCATCACAGTCAATCCCACCAGAGTTCCTAAGATAGTTGTTCAGGACCTGACAGTTGCTTGTAAAGACAAGATAAATTCCATAACTGTTTTTGAATTGATTATTGAGAATGACTCCATTTGTCACATTGATCAGAGAAATTGCTCCAATATCTAGAAATGTGCAATTATTGATCACAAAGTGGACTCGTGTGTCCTTTACATGAATGAAATCTATTTGCAAGTCTGCAATCACAAATGGATTACTACTTGATCCATTCCCAGGCCAACCTTGACTCACAAAGTCTGTGTCACTAGTAATCCAAATCTCGTTATAGAGTGGATTTTGAGATGTGTTGTACATTCCGTCAATCTCTAATGTAGAAGTGGTTCCAAATGGCATCATAACTGCAATCAACAAAACCAGTGTGATTACAGCTTTACCACCATGCATTGAAACGTCTCCCTCGTACAAAATGTGTAACTATAACTTGAAATCTCTTGAGTTTCTTCAAACACAACGACAACCTTTTATGCGGACTCTAGACGGTGGGTCCAGCCTTTTGAGGTAGGTCACTCGCCGAACTTGGATGAGGTGACTTGTTCTCAATGAGATTGGTGACAGACACATGCCCACAGTCTATGATATTCCTGCAAATATCCTCATACGACGACTCGCTCAGGACCTGAAGTCTAGAGAGGAGATCACTGTTCCAGAGTGGATGCTGTTCGTGAAGACCGGTGCCCATAAGGAGCGGGCTCCTGATGACCCAGATTTCTGGTACGTAAGATGTGCAAGCATCCTGCGTAAGGTCTACTTGAACGGCCCAATTGGTACTGAAAAGCTGCGAATCGCGTACGGAGGCAGGAAACGACGTGGTGTAAAGCCAAACAAGTTCCAGAAGGGCAGTGGTGCCATCGTAAGAACAGCACTCCAGCAGCTCGAGCGAGCTGGCTTCGTGAAGAAGGCTGGAACAAAGGGTCGAGAAATGACCGACATTGGTAGGTCCTACATGGACAAACTGTCATCAGCTCTCAAGCAAGAACTCTCACAGGCTATTCCTGAATTGGAGAAGTACTAAGCTGGGTGACAACAAACAATGAGTGACGATGAACTCGAAGCCATCCGTCAAAGAAAACAGGCAGAATTTCGAGATCAAGCACTCAGGGAGCAAGCAGCTGAACAACAAGCTGCAGAGGTCCAAGCACAGAAGGAGGCACTGTTAAGACAGATCCTCACTCCTGAGGCGCGTGCTCGGCTTGCAAACGTCAGGTTGGTGAAACCACAGCTTGCAGAACAAATCGAGCTACAGCTTATCCAACTTGCTAGCTCAGGTAGGCTACGAGGACAGGTGACCGATGAACAACTGAGAGGTCTCCTACAACAACTCCAAGGTAAGGAACGCGAACGGAAGATATCATTCAGATGAATGGCTGCTAAAGGTGAATATAATGGCAAGAAACAAACCACTCGCAAAGAAACTGAGGATGGCTAAAGCAATGAGAAGTAACTCCTCAGTGCCAACATGGGTCATTGTAAAGACCGCTGGTAAGCTGAGAAGAACACCTGCGCAGCGAAACTGGCGTCAGTCTAAGCTAAAACCATAGTAAGGTGTGCATAGATGTCAAAGAAGAAGAAGAAAGAAGCAGAACCTGAAATCGAAGAGATTGAAGAAGCTGAAGAGATCGAGGAAGTAGAGGAAGAAGAAGCACCTGCTGACGTTAAGAAAGTTAAGGCCCCTGAAGTGGAAGAGGAGCCCGAAGAGGAAGAAGAGATTATTGACGAGCGAATCTACACTGTACCCCTGAGAAAAGCCTACTGGACAGGGAGTCGACTTCGCAGGTCCAATAGAGCAGTCAGAGTTCTCAGAGAGTTCGTAGAGAGGCACATGAAACCTGAAGAACTTCTTATACAGCCAGAAGTGAATGAACGTATCTGGGCAAGGGGTATTCAGAAACCTCCTCGAAGGGTAAGAATTCGAGCTACAAAGAACTCAGACAATCTTGTCCGCGTTTATCTTGCGGAGGGATAGTCTAGAATGATCGCCCGAACAGACTTCGAGGGCGATTCAAACGTTGGAGCTTTTGGAATCGCCACAGACCGTTTTGTATTTGTCAGCTCTAACATGTCAGAGAAGAGTCTAGATGTCATAGAGAAGACATTCAACCTTCCTCTGATACAGGCAACTGTGGCAACTATGGATGCTGTGGGTCTTGTTTCTGTGGCAACATCAAACGGGATACTTGTTCCATACACAATTTCTGATGATGAGCTTGGAGAGTTGAAGAGATCAACAGATGTCAATGTTGATTGGTTAGATGATAAGATGACTGCATTGGGAAATATCATAATTGCCAATGATAATGGTGCTATTTGTCATCCTGACTTTGATTTCAAAGCAAGACAGAAAATTTCTGATACGTTGGGAGTTGAAGTTGTCCCAGGAAGTCTGGCAAAACTACCAATCGTCGGTGCAAATGCTATTGCAACAAATCAAGGAGCAATTGTGCATCCAATGGCGACAAGTAGTGAAATTGAACTCTTATCACAGCTGTTAAAAGTACACGTAGAAGTCGGAACAGTGAACAGAGGAAGCCCCTACACAAGTCTAGGTGTATTGGCTAATATCGATAGTATGATTGCAGGAACTGAAACAACTGGTGTCGAATTGGCTCACATCAGTCAGGTCTTGGGATTTGTATAAGTGAGGTGTAACTTGGATGAGTAAGATTTGGCGTGCATCAGGCGTCTTCAAGAAGATGAAGAGAACATTCAGATTCAACAGAGAACTACTTGCTGAGAAGGATTCTCATGTCAGGGAAAAGGTCTTCTCTGAGTTGGGTAGTCGACACAGGGTGAAACGTAAAGATATCACAATCAATGAGGTCAAAGAAATCAAACCCGAAGAGGTCACAAACATTGACCTGAGAAAGATACTAGGACTGGAGACCGAGTTCGAATGACCGAAAATCCACAAGTTACTCTTGAAAGGATGTATAATGAGCAGCAGATGGCTGAATCAAACCTTGCTCTGTTGCAACAGCGTATAGAAATCCTCCAAGTATACATTACAAACTATCGATCCGGGCTTGTAGTCCTAGAAGAGCTAGAGAACAGAAAAGATGGCGAAGAGATGTTAATGAACGTGGGAGGTAGCATCTTCGTTCAAGCCAGTCTTGTAAACCCTGAGAAGGTCCTTCGTGGGATTGGAAATGGTGTCCGTATTGAACAGAGTGTTTCAGATGCTAAAGCAGCAATTAGCGAAGCCGTAGAAAATCTTGAGAAACAGCATGAATCACTAACCCTTGAGTACCAGAAATTGTACACATACTCCACTCAACTCAATGCCTCATTCCAACAGCTCGCAGCACAGATTCAAGCTGCAAGGTCACCTTCCGAGGAGGAGTAGCTTATTGTTTGAGAAGCTCAGAGGAGCACTTGATACAGCTGTAACAAAGGCTACAACTAGAGAGCTAAATGAGAAAAACCTCGCAGATGCAGTCTGGGAGCTTCAGATGGTCCTCATTCAGAATGATGTCGCTGTTGAGGTTGCTGAACACATTTGCGAGTTGACAAAGAAAAAAGTGCTTGGAACACGAGCGGGAAGACTGGAAAACCTCACTCGTGTCTTCAAGTCCGCCATCCATGAATCAATCCTTGAAGTCCTTACTCCCGAACATCCACTTGATCCGATTGAGTTTGCCAAAGAGCGAAAAGAGAAGGGATTGCCCACCACAATACTATTTGTTGGGGTAAATGGCACAGGTAAAACTACTACCCTAGCCAAACTTGCTAGTATCTTCAAAAAGACAGGCTTCTCTGTAGTGATAGCTGCAGGTGATACATTCCGTGCAGGAAGTATTGAGCAGCTCGAGAAACACGCTGAGAGGCTGGAGATAAGGGTGATAAAGCAAGACTATGGTTCTGATGCTGCAGCAATAGCGTATGATGCTATAGCTCATGCAAAAGCCAGACATATTGACATCGTCTTGATTGACTCAGCTGGAAGGATGCAGAGTAACAAGAATCTCTTGGAAGAGATGAAGAAGATTGTACGTGTGGCTGAACCTGACCTGAAGATCTTCGTAGGTGATGCTCTAGCGGGGAATGACGCCCTATCTCAGGCTAAGGAGTTTCATAAAGCAATAGGAATTGACGGCGCAATCCTTACCAAAGTTGATGCAGACCCATCTGGTGGCGCAGCTCTGTCAATTGCATTCGTGACTGGGAGACCTGTGGTCTATGTTGGTGTAGGTCAGAACTATCAAGACCTCAAGCGCTTCGACCCAAGTTGGTTCGCAGAGAGGCTCATTTCTGGGAATTGAGCAATTGGACAATTTTTTATACGACTCACTCATGATGCGCTATAGATAGCCCGAGGTGTTATTATTGAGCCTGAAAGGTAGAAACTTTGTAGATCTTGCAGACTTCGAGAGATTCGAGCTAAGACGGATTCTAGACACTGCACATGACCTGAAACGAAAGCAGAAGCGAGGCGAACCACACGAGCTTCTGAAAGGAAAATCACTAGCCATGATTTTCATGAAGTCATCCACCCGTACTAGAGTTTCTTTTGAGGTGGGTATGACCCAATTAGGAGGTCACGCACTCTTTCTCCAACCAAGTGGAACACAGCTTGGAAGAGGTGAAACAATCGGAGACACTGCACAGGTTCTGAGTAGATACTGTGATGTGATTATGGCGAGAGTGTTTGCACATGATGAGGTAACTGACCTGGCAAAATATGGAACAGTGCCTGTCATCAATGGGCTCTCAGATCTACTGCATCCCTGTCAGATAATGGCAGATATGCAGACAATTGAAGAACACAAAGGAAACCTCAAGGGGCTCAAAATAACATATGTTGGAGACTCTAACAATGTCAGTAACTCCATCATGCAGGGCTGTACAATCATGGGTATGAACGTAACCATCGGATCTCCTAAGGGATACACTCCATCTGATGAGATGATGAAGAAGGCCACAGTTCTTAGTAAGAAGTACGGAACAACCCTAGAGGTCGTGAATGACCCAGCTGAGGCTGTGAAGGATGCAGATGTTATTTATACTGACACCTTCTTCTCCATGGGACAAGAGAAGTCAAAGGAGAAAGAAGATGCACTTATGCCATTTCAGGTGAACAAGGAGTTACTTACTCACGCAAAGAGTGATGTCATCGTAATGCATTGTCTACCAGCTCACCGTGATGAAGAACTGACCTCAGAAGTGATGGACGGACCTCACTCAGTAGTATTCGATCAAGCTGAGAATCGTCTACACGCACAGAAAGCAATACTTACGCTTATTGTTTGAGAGGCGATGACTGTGCCTGGTGAAGTAGTTGCAATCGGTAGAATCAATGTAGACATTGATATGAAAGTTGTAAAACTTCCTAAGGTAAACGAACATGTCATTTGTGAGAGGGGTCGTATCTCTTTTGGTGGTTCAGCTGCAAACTTCGCCACCCAAAGTGCACGGCTGGGAGTCAAGACTATGCTTGCAAGTTGTGTGGGTGACGATGAATATGGAAAATTAGCAGTGAAGGAGATTACTCAGATAGGTGTGGACACTAGCTGTTTGTTAGTTCTGGAGAAGCAAGCAACGGGCATCTTTGTCTATACACACGACGAGAAGGGAGAACAAATTGTTGTTGTTGAACCAGGTGCCAATAGGTTTCTAGAGAAACGTGTATTTGAAGAGGAGAATCTTCTTGATGCACAGATTGTCCATGTTGCAGGCTCGTTCCCAATGATGATTGATAGAGTGACTGATGTAACTACCTCAAATGGAATGATTCTCTCATTAGATCCCGGTCGAGCAGGGCAAACCCTTGATTACGACAAGATATTGAAACAAACTGACCTCCTTTTCTTGAATCAGGATGAACTCAAGGACTATTTTGGTATCAGCCCAACTGAGGGTGCCCTTCGGGCATTTGCTAAGACCTTTCCCGGAATAGTTGTGCTCAAAATGGGAGAGAAAGGAGCCATAGCAACGGATGGGTTCGATTACTGTACTTCCAAGGTCTTTGAGGTGCCTGTTGTAGACACACTAGGTGCAGGTGACTCGTTTGCTGCAGGATTTGTAACCGCTTGGATGAGGTCTGAAAAAATAGAACAAGCCTTGAATGTAGCCAATGCAGTGGCAGCCCTGACTATAACAAAAGCGGGTGCCCAGAATGGCCAACCAACACTTGACGAAGCAGCTAGACTCCTCCGTCAACATCAGATTTCGATTGATTCTATGTTGAAGATATTCAAGGGGAAAGGGAAACCTAAAGGAAAACCAAAAGGCAAGAAGAGCACTAAACCGAAAAGGGGTCGGCGTCCCAACTGAGTATTACGCCAGTCATATTCTACTTCTAATTTTCACAATACCTGGGTAATAACATCATCTAGATGTGAGTGGAAATAAAATGCACCCGTTACTAGAAGAGGTCCTCAAGTCATCAGGTGGAAAACGTGAACAACCTGTGAAGAAGAAGAATATTCCAAAGTCAGCCACGACTGATGAGGAATTAGCCAGTCTGCTAGAGTCTGTTAATGCAAGGATACTTGTTGTTGGAGTCGGTGGAGCTGGAAATAATGCCATTACGCGCTTAATGGAAGTAGGCGTTGAGGGTGCAGAAACCCTGGCTGCAAACACAGATGCGCAGGACCTGTACTTTTGCAACTCACATCACAAACTGCTCCTTGGAAAGGAGACCTGTGGAGGTCTTGGAGCGGGTAACAATCCTGATATCGGTGAAGCTGCTGCAATAGAGTCCTATGAGGACATCAAGGATGTAGCACGTGGAGATCTTGTGTTCATCACTGCGGGAATGGGTGGAGGAACCGGAACTGGAGCTGCAGCTCACATCGCAAAAGCAGCCAAAGAGAACGGTGCTCTTACAGTAGCCATTGTCTGTTTGCCGTTTGAAGTAGAAGGAGCCACTCGTAAGAAGAATGCAACACGTGGTCTTAATGCATTGATGGAGCATGTAGACACCCTGATAGCTATTCCAAATGAGAAACTTTTGGAGATTGCTCCAGACTTGTCACTCCCAGAGGCATTCATGGTTGCAGACGAGGTGTTAGTAAGAGCAGTCAAGGGTATCGCTGAACTCATCTCCAAACCAGGACTGGTCAATCTGGACTTTGCTGATGTACGTACCACGATGAAGAATGGTGGTGTATCAATCATTGCTTTGGGTGAGGCTCGAGGTGAAGACAGAGCTGAAGATGCTGTAATCAATGCCCTACGCAACCCACTGATTGATGTGTCAATCGAAAATGCTAGGAACATTCTGGTCAATGTCAGTGGAAACGCAGATCTGCAACTATCAGAGGCCAAGCGTGTGATTGAGATTGTCACTGAACAAGTCAATCCTGGAGCTGAGATCATCTATGGTGCGCTGATAGTGCCAGAGCTAGATGACAGACTGCGAGTGACCATTATTGCGTCCGGAGTCAATTCGCCCTATGTCTTTGATAAGACTGAACCATTTACTCCCCTTGTTGACGACATGAAGAGTGACCTTGGTATTCCAAAACTCACCTAGAGAAATTTGGGTACTCAGCAAATGTTAAAAGCGGACCAAGACAGACTCCAACCGACCTGTAGTACTGCAGTGGCAGTACTGTACAAGGATGTGAAATGATATGGGTGTTGGTGAATTCATCAACGAGAGCAGACGTATTCTGAAACTGGCAACAAAGCCATCCAGGAAGGAACTCTGGATGAGCACCAGAGTCAGTCTACTTGCTATGGTCCTTGTAGGAATGGTCAGCTTCATAATTCAGATTATTATGACCCTGCTCACAGGTAACTGGGGAGTCTATTAGTAGACGACCCGTTGAAGCATGAAGCTTCTAACATTTGGAGGGTTTTCCCTTGGAAACTGGCACAAGTATCTATGCAGTGCGTACAACAATTGGACAGGAACGAAGCGTCACAGACCTGATCACAACAGCGGTGATTGGCGAAACTGATGTCTGGCGATGTCCATTCTGCTCAGAGGATTTCTCGTCTGAGAAGGCCACAAAGGAACACATGAGCAGTTGTAAGAAGAAAAAGAAGAAAACGGGAGAGCCCCAACTTGTTTCAACCAACCAGTTGCTTGGTCGTGTAAAGGCTATTCTTGTCCCTGAAACCCTTAGGGGTTATGTCTTCATTGAAACAACCGAGTTCAGGGATGTTGAGATTGCGATCTCTGGTGTTCCCCATGTAAGGGGTAGAGTTGGTGGAAAGGTTAGTCTTGAGGAGATTGACAAGTTTCTAGCACCACCGCCAGCTGCAGAAGGTATCTCAGTAGATGATGTTGTTGAGATTATCTCCGGACCCTTCAAGGGAGAACGTGCAAAGGTGCAGCGTGTAGATGCAGGAAAGGAGGAACTCATTCTAGAACTTCTGGACAGTCCATACACAATACCTGTTAGGGTACACGCAGACTTTGCAAAGATTGTGGAACGAGCAGTAAGAAAAGAAGAACCAGTAGAAGAAGTTGAAGAGGAAGATGAACTCATTGATGATGACGAGTTTGATGACGAGGACTCGTTTTGGGCTCATGAACCTGAAGACTGACCTCAGCTGCTGTGTCGCAATCCTTAAAACAGAATCTCACCCGAGCGAGTTCATCCTCTTAATCTGACATAGGCGCATAGACGTCGTGTCTGGGGTGAAGAAAAGTGACAAAGAATGCAGTAGACCTCATAGGATTCACAACGAGTTTTGTCCTAATGGTGGTCGACCCTATCGGATGTGTTGTGTACGCACCGAGTGTACTGCATCAGGAGTCGTGCTAAAATTGAGCGAGAAACCAGTTATTGTTGAAGCACTTGTAGAGGGAGCTAAAGCTAGCGGCGGACCACCAATCGGTCCAGCACTAGGCCCTACTGGAGTCAATATCTTCCAAGTTGTAACAAAAATCAACGAGATTACAAAGCCTTACGCTGGATTGAAGGTGCCTGTGAAGATTATTGTTAATCCTAATGACAAGAGCTTTGAGATAGAAGTTGGTACACCACCAACAAGTGCGCTTATACTGAAAGAAGTTGGCGTAGCAAAAGGTTCTGGTGAACCTAATACGAAAGTAGTCGGTAACATCACCTTGGACCAGTTGAAGAATGTTGCAAAGGGAAAAGCAGATGACCTCTCAGCCTTGACGATGAAAGGAGCTGTCATGATAATCTCTGGTAGCTGCGGTCAGATGGGCGTAACAATTGAGGGTAAGACAGCAAAGGAGTTCCAAGCGGAAGTCCGAGAGGGTACATGGGATGCCCAGCTGGATGAACCACTAACGGAGTGATAACGCATGTCATATTCTGTTGAGAAAATAGAGGCTGCAGTTGCCCAAGCCCGTGAAGAGGGTAAGAAGAGAAAGATCAAGTTCGAGCAGAGCTTTGATGTGGCAGTCAACTTCAGAAAGAAAGAGCTTGACATTTCAAAACCTGAAAACAGGTTGAATCAGGAATTGGTTCTTCCAAACGCACTCATTCCTCCCCCCAAGGTCTGTGCATTTGGAGATGGAGAGTTTGCTGAGAAAGCTACAGAAGCTGGCGCAGAGCGTGTCATTTCAAAGGATGACATCCCAAGAATCGGTGAAGAGAAGAAAGAACGAAAGACTCTTGCAAAGAGCTACGATTTCTTCATTGCTGCCGTTGATGCGATGCCTTTGATAGGTCGTTATCTGGGACAAGTGTTGGGGTCAAGAGGTAAGATGCCTCGACCATTCCCACCGCAAGCAGACCTCAGTGCCATAATAAACCAATACCATCGGACTGTTCGTGTCAGAATGAGGAACACACCCACATTCCATGTGAAAGTGGGACACTTCAAGATGAGTGATAGAGAAATAGCAGACAATATCGTTGCAGTTCTCAACCTCGTAGAAAGCAAAGGCTTCTCTGAGAGGGTGAGTAACATCGTGGTTAAGACAACCATGGGACCAGCCATCGAGGTGTCTGCATAGAATTGGTGACCAAAGATGTCAGTATATGAGAAAACAATTCCACAATGGAAACAGGATGCTGTCGACAAGCTGACTGAGACTATCAACAACAGCGAGATGATCGGTCTCGTGAACGTTGAGGGCGTTGGAGCAAAACAGCTTCAGGGTATCAGAGATAGTCTCAGAGGTTCCGCTGTCATCAAGATGGCACGAAATACACTCATGATAAGGGCACTGGAGAAGTCTAACAAGAAAGGGATAAAGGACCTGATTGAACATGTAATAGGACCTGTTTCTTTCGTGTTCAGCGACCAAGATCCCTTTGTTCTGAGTAAATTCCTAAGTGAAAACAGGACTGCAGCTCCTGCGAAGGGTGGACAGGTTTCACCAAAAGATATCATCGTTCCAGCGATGAATACTGGTGTAGCACCAGGTCCATTCATCAGCGAGCTGGCAGGTCTCAAGATTCCGTCCAGAGTGAAAGGCGGTATGATCCACATCACAGAAGACACGGTTGCCGTAAAGGCAGGCGGCGTCATCTCAAACGCCATGGCATTGATGCTTTCACGATTGGGTATTGAGCCCATGGAGCTTCAGCTGAAGCTGATTGCCGCTTACAGTGATGGAGCCGTACTCACTGCAGATAGCTTCGAGATTGATATCGAGTCCCTGTTCAGTCAGGTCATTGCTGGTCATCAATACGCAGTCAATCTCTCAGTGAATCTTGGAATTCCAACTGAGGAAACAGTACCACTCATTATTGCAAAGGCCAACATGGAGGCCAAGAGTCTGGCTCTACACATAGGGTTCTTTGTGCCAGACATGCTCAATGAGTTCTTGTCAAAGGCTAACTCTGAGTCATCAGCACTAATTGCTGCTGTGGCTGAGAAGGATCCTGAAGCAATACCCTCTGACCTCCTAGGTCAGGTTCAGAAAGCTGCTGCGGCAGCATCAACAGCGGCTGCACCCGCCTCAGACGCGGCTGAGCAGCAAGAGCCTGAAGAACCAGAGGAGGAAGAGGAAGAAGAAGTAGCAGGCATTGGAAGCCTGTTCGGTTAAACAATACAAGAGGTAACAAAAATGGAGTACGTATACGCAGCACTTCTGCTCCACAAGGCGGGTCAGAAACTCACTGCCAAGGCAATGGAGGCAACTCTAACCGCAGCAGGTGTAGAGCCCGATAAGGGTAGAGTCAAAGCTTTGTTGGCAGCCCTAAAGGATGTCGATATTGATGAGGCTCTAAAAAGCGCCGCTGCAATGCCAGTAGCAGCTGCTCCAGCAGCAGCCGGTGGTGCAGCCCCCGCTGAGGAGAAGAAGGAAGAAGCAAAGGAAGAGGAAGATGAGAAGGAAGAAGAGTTCACAGCTGGACTCGGTAGCCTCTTTGGTTAGAAAGGACATCAAGTTCCTTTCTACCAGTTCCTCTAACTCAGAGGGTAGATAGGTCGCGAGCCTGTCTGCCCACTAAATCCTTTTTCTCAATCTAACTTCTTTTACTGACCCAAGAACACAAATCCTCCAGTGGTTTCTGGAAATGATGTGAAAATCGTATATCATCCCCTTATGCAGGAGCATTATGACAGGACACCTGCAGGGGCACCTGGAAGACTCGATACAGCGGTTGAAATCTTGGGGACCCATCCAGATTATGAGTTTGTGGAAGCCAGACCAGCCACCGAGGAAGAGATACTGCGAGCTCATGGTCCCAGAACTCTGGACTCAGTCAAACATGACTATGACTCTACTAGGTCTGGATTACTCTACAAGATGGCGACACTTGCTGCAGGAGGTTCCATCATGGCAGCTGAGATTGCCATGCAGGGACAACCAGCATTCGCTTTAGTCAGACCACCAGGACACCATGCATCTTGGGACTCGTACTGGGGATTTTGTTACTTCAACAACATCGCAGTTTCTCTGCTTCACCTAAGAGCAAAAGGGCTCATTGAGTCTGCATATGTTTTGGATTTTGATCTTCACACTGGAGATGGGAACATCAACATCCTGGGAGATGATCCCAAGTTCACTATCTATAATCCCCGAGGAAACGGTGATGAGCAATATCTGAAAGATGTGAAGTGGAACCTAGACTCTGCCCCAGATGTAGACATTATTGTTGCTTCAGCAGGTTTCGACCAGTACGAGGAGGACTGGGGAGGTAACCTCTCAACAGGTGCTTTCAATAAGATTGGCAAGATGATGAAGGAGTTTGCAGAGGAAAGATGTGAGGGTAGACGATATGGTCTTCTAGAGGGGGGTTACAACTTTGAGGACTTGGGGAAGAATGTACTTGCGTTCTGTGATGGGTTGAGAGGTGTTTGATAATGCCGTATAGAATTCTAATGGACATGGTTGAGCGTCACCTTGAGGAAACACTTCCATTGATTCGACAACTCACAGAAGTGGATATCATGGACAAACCTGTTTCAGGAGTGAGAGAGATTGGCGAGATTGTGCTTCATCTCCTACGATCATTGGAGTACTATACACGAGGGGTTGTGACAGGCCAATGGAATCCTCTACCCTATTCGCTCGAAACGCATGATTCTGCAGAAGCAATCATAGAACTTGCTGAAAAAGTATTCAAAACTGTGAAAATTTACTCAAACCTCATCCCAGAGGTGGACCTGTCTAGAGTTATTGATCAGTTCAACCGACCTGCCTCGGTAGCAGAGCTTATTCTCGAGATGATAGAACATAGCATCCATCACCGTGGACAGATCACAGTATACTACAGACTTCTTGGAATAACTCCAAGCAAGATAGAATACATCATCTAGAGAGAAAAATGGGGAGTCATCCTCCCCAACTATTGTGGCAGGTCTTTGAAGACCTTGTCAAGGGTGCTTCGATACTTTTTGAAGGCATCTCGACCCTTTGATGTCAGCTTCAGGATAGTGTGAGGTTTCTTGTCAAGGAATTCCTTTCGAACCTCGATATACTCTGCTTCCTCAAGCTTACTCATGTGAGAGGACAAGTTTCCCCAAGTGAGTCCAGTTTGACGCATGAGGAAGATAAAGTCTACCTCTTCGACCACATAGAGTTGTGCCATTATCTTCAGTCTAGCGGGTTCATGTATGAGTTTGTCAATCTCAAGATCGTCATTACTCAACAATGCCATCCTCCGGTTCTTCAATCACCGGATACATCCGGATGAAGAGAAGGAATCTAACCAGTCCTAGAACCAGAAAGAATGAGCCCCAACTAACCATGTAGTAAATCATTGCGAGCTCTGCGGGAATGGATATAGTGAGTGAAATGGCAACTCCAGAAATCATCATTAAAGTCCCGAGAAGATAGTACCTATTCTGACCAGTCTTCTCCTTCAAGTAGAGAGAAGGACCCCACATTATGAATCCAAAGACGGTTGGTAACCATCGCCAAATGAAGAACCTATCAATGAGCCCAATCCAGAGTGTATAGAGAAGTACAATCACTGCCGCAAAGATCAACAAGACAACCATCGCTATCCCCAGAGTGAGTTTTGGAGGTTCTTCCTCCTTGACCTTCACATAACCGATACGTGGGTACACATACCTCTTCCTGTATACCTCAATGAGATAAGGCATGAAGAAGATATAGAATACAACAAATATTGGGACAAAGCCGGATTCTGCGATTAGTCCTGGAAAAACTAGAAGTATCAGTCCTAGGAGTGCTTCTGTACTCCCATCCTGCATAAGTTCACGATACGATTTTCGTTCGATTTCTACTAAATCTTGTTCATTCATAGTCATTCACACACAAAGTGCTTTGCATCACAAAGTACTTTGCAAGCATATAAAGTTTTACTACAGAGCACTTTCCTTTCTATCTAGAAAATCCATCCGCGGTTTTTTCGGTCTTTATATGCTTCAGTACGGATAGAATGGTAGGTATAGATATGCCACTGTACCAGATACTAAGCCCCCTGTCTGACTTTGCAGCAATGATAGCTGCATACTTTGCTGAGATTTGGGAGTTCCTGATCTTCATCGGGAATATCTCAGCAGTAATTGTCGTTCTAGTTGGAGCAATACTTTGGTTCACAGACGTGAATGCAGGCAGAGGAAAAGGACTAGTCTTTAGTGGAGTAGTCCTTGCAGTGGTGGTGCAGTACTTCGTTATCTATCCACCAGCCTTCATAATGAGTTAGGTATTTGATATGTCTAGGGGAATGCAAGTTCTGACTCCTTTACGTTTATCCACACCCAGTACCTACTCTGGACTGGTTTCACACACACCCACAACGCCCGGGATTCTCTTCTGATTCCCGGGCACCATACTCTTACTTCTTATGATGCCAATCGGAAAGCTTTATGTCCTTAGAGCATCGACGCTGGGTGCAGGGCCCGTTGCCTAGCCCGGTACCTTACGCAATCTTGCGTTGTGTGGGTTCATAGGGCGCCAGCCTTCTAAGTTGGAGTTCGTGCGTTCGAATCGCACCGGGCCCGCCATTTCTTCTACAAATCAAACTCCATAGCACGTGTCAACCATTCGGGGAGTTCCATATCGAGTGTATCAGACACTTCTTTGACTGAACTCAGAGAATCAGCCGCTTTGATTCGAGCGGCCCGTTTACTACCCACACCAGGAAGGACACGCCACTGAGATAGAGATGTCTTTGATGGGTTGAATGGATATGGAAGGACTGTCAATGATCTAGGTCCATGGTCAACTACAAACACATCCTTTGGAACTGAGTCTTCATTTCCTCGAGGCATATGACAAAGGAGAGGATAGGTTCCAAGTTGGCGAAGGAGCATGCTGTTTCCCATTTCTCCATCAAGAAAGACTGAGTTGAGAACTGTTCCAGTGGGGGCCACTCTTCTGATCATTTCAATGTCGATCGTGTCACGTATCTCTTCTCTATGTTTGAAGAACTGGTTTCTCTTGATTTTCTTTCCAGAGTCGGGTGATAGACTTGTTCCTGAAAGACCAATCACTTGACGAACATTGATTCTGCGGACTATGAGTCCTTCATCCAGAATCTGCTTCAGAAATCTCATATTATAATCCAGTGTCTTCCGTGACTCTCCTGGGAGACCGTAGAGTAGATTGATCCCAGGCAGGAGATGTGGGAGACCCCAAGGCTCTCGTTTCCCACCCACCTCATTCATTATTTGGACTGCTTCAATCACTTCATCCATGTCAGCCTTCAGATTATTCCGCCGTATCACCTCAGGGTCTGTTGACTCAACTCCAAAGGCTGCAACATCCCCAGGGGTATGGTACTTCATGATGATTTTAGATACTTTTCTGGATTCCTGAGGATGACGGGCAATTGTGCCTGGGTTCACATTGTCTATATGAAGAACATCCAAGTCTGGGGCACCAGTTCTGACCTTTGAGAACAGTTCTTCAATGGCTGCTGGATTTGGAGTGGGAAATTCAACCTCACTCATCTCCTTGGACCCATAAGTGAACAGATCAGCCTGATGACCAATCCGAAATGCCCTGATTCCTTGCTCATATAGAGCTTGTATCTCTCCAGCAATAGCATCAGGAAACCGTTGTTGAGGTGGTCCATATGACGGTTCAACGCAGAAGGAACACCCACCACTGATGAAACGGGGACACCCTCGATAGGATTCGATTTCACAGATTATATGACCGTTGGAGAACCCTGGGTGCTGCTGAACAATTGACACACCTCTCTCTACAAAAATTTCAATCTCAGACGCACTTGATCGTGTCTGGCCAATATTGACTGTCTCAATGTCTGAGTCCGATTCCAGAGCTTCAGCGATGACTAGTTCCGGGTCACCTGTGACGATGTAATCAAACGGTGGTCTGAGAACCTCAGAGCTCAGGGCAAGTTTTCCACCCTCCAGACCACACCCAAACTTGGCCCATGGGCCAACGAGCAACTTGGGAATGTCTTCAAGTTCGGGAATTGAGAACAGCTCTCTAGCTTCTCTCACAGAGATTGGAGTTCCACCTACATATTTACCTGGCACAATCATACCAGCAATGAGGATGATGAGGTCTGTCTTCGCCCAGAGTTGTTGTGCATTCTGAAAACTCTCACGTACTTGATTGATTGTATGGTAGAGAATCTCGGTCTTGGGACTCCTTGTCCAGACTGCTCCAGCTATGTAACGAGGGTAGATGCTAACGTAGGGGGGAACACCGAGACAAGTGGGTTCGTCAACATAGCCATCGACAAGTGCTACACGGTCCACCTGCATCTAGTTCACCCGATATTCAGTCCCATTCTTTGAAATTGTCATATCCTGAGAACGGGATTTCTGTGAAGCCATCCTCTGATTTCCACACAACTTTGTTGTCCGAGATGACGGTCCCAATCTTCACTAGATCTGCTTTCTTCTTCTTTGAAATGTTCAAAGCTTGCTCGAACTTGTCAGAGGGGATTGTAAACACTAGAAGGAACTCTTCCCCGCCCTGAGCAACAAGCTTCAGTAAATCCATCTTATTCTCCTTACAGAATTTCTCCACTTCTGATGAAACAGGTAGCTCATCAATGACCAGACCACACCCACTCTGTTTAGCAATAGTATGAAGGGTGATT
>Ga0209536_100003803_pt1 | contig 24041 bp, 23 predicted proteins | sample DeeMarSeWOR28_12_FD_187461 | JGI IMG/M metagenome (GOLD analysis project Ga0209536, IMG submission 187461) | Marine sediment microbial communities from White Oak River estuary, North Carolina - WOR-2-8_12 (SPAdes) (version 2) | ecosystem: Environmental > Aquatic > Marine > Intertidal zone >...
ACCGTAAGACCAATTAGTCTTTGACTTAGCCGGCCGGGTAAGTTAACCTTCGGCGGCTATGAAGAGATTGGCCGCATCCTGTTTTGGCCTTGGCAGGCTGCCGTTAGCTCCCGGGACGTGGGGCTCGCTGCCGCCGGCGATTGTCTTTGCGCTGATGTGCCACTTTCGCACGTCGCCGGCGATAGTGTCAATCGCAATGGCGGCCCTTGCTCTGGCCGGTTCGGTCGTTTGCGTGCAATTTGCCCCCGCGGCGATTGCGGCCACTGGAAAGGACGATCCCGGCGAAGTTGTCGCCGACGAATTCGCGGGCCAGGCGATAACGTTTCTGGCCAGCCCGTTTTTGGCCCTGGGAGCGGCCTCGACAGGGCAAATATGGGCCGTAAGTGCGGCGGGCTTTGTGCTCTTTCGAGTGTTCGATATCGCCAAGCCCTGGCCCATACGCAAACTCGAAAAGTTGCCCGAAGGCTGGGGCATCCTCGCAGATGATTTGCTGGCGGGTGTATTTGCCTGGATTGTTTTGCAGGTCTGCATAAAGTTGTTTATCGTCAGGTAGTTTGTCACGGTGAAAGATTTTACGGTGCTGCCAATTGAAAATGCCCGTTCGTGCGCGGGTAGGCGGCTTTACAATAACAGGTTATGGCTTTGCTCGCGGGAATTTATTACCCCCAAGGGTATAGAAAGCAGGGATGTCGCAAGAATATTCTGTCGAGGTTTGTAAAGAGCTTGAAGCGAGATTTCGTGCTGCGAAATTATATCGGCCGATGCGGATCAGCCATTATGACGCGGGCACGGAACTTACCTATGACGTGACCGGCTTCGCCGATACCAGGCCCGCAAAGGTGAACCTGGTCGTGGAGAAGTTTGTGGGCGGAGGCTTCGCCGGGCAGGTATATCGCGTAAGAATTGCGGGGATTAACCGAAAAATAGAAGGCCTTGAGGTTGGTCAAATCCGAGCGATCAAGATCCTCATCCCGCCGTCCAATTTCTCCCGGGTGTTCCGCGATCTTCTATATTGGGTCGGATTTCAGGGGCCATTCCAGCTCCAGGTCAATCCGGCGGCGGCACGTGCGGGCGGCATCTGGCAAAAATTCATCCGGCGGGGAGCAAAGATCAGGTTCGGCGACGAGAATGCGGTCGTGGATATATATGGTACGTTCATAGACCACAAGCTCGGCGGCTGCGGGGAGCTGAGGGAATGGGTCGAAGGACGGACGTGGCGCCTTGAAGTTGACGACCGATTGGATCTGCTGAGGCAATGGAGGCGAGGAAAAACCGTAGATGAGCAGAAGGTAGGATCGCCGGAGTATCGCGCGAAACTGAGGTTCATGTCGGAGTTCGTCGAGCTGCTGCACGAGATGGGAGCGTACGAATTTGCCAGGCAGTACGAGTGGTCGACGTGCAAGAGCCAGCCGAACGCGCTGAAGCGACACGGAAACGACGATGATCCGGCCCGAGGGCTGGTGGCCGTTGATTTTAGAGCCGGACTCGCGCTGCTGCCGTTTCTGCCAATGAGCCCGGGCGATTTCAAGTTGATAATAAAAGGCATCGGGCGCGGCTCACTCGTGCAGTTCGACCGGGGCAGCATTGCCAAGCTGGAAGACTTCGTGCGCACAGGCGGCGATGAGTTTGCCGACACCGCCGAGATGCTCAAGGAGTTGAAGGCCGCCGAGCAAATATATCGCAACTCGATTCCGGATGTTACACACAATCATGTTCGGCTGCTCTACAGCAGACAGTTGTGGTTGACAATGCTCGATAGCGCTGTAACCGGCTGGCGCGTACGTAATCTGGTCGATGAACATCATGAGTGGAGATTCAGGAACAGCACGACTCAAACGCTGTTGTTCTTGACTGTCGGGCTGATACCATTTTTGGGCAAGCTTGTCCGCCGGATCTGGGGCCGGGCCGATTGGCGCCGACACTATGGAGCGATGCTAGGCAGCTGGGGCTATTTCCTCCGAGCGATGCGGGCGCGGGTAGCCGAAAAGGTCACCGTCTGGCACAGAGCCGGACGGCTTGACGATAAGCACGCGCTCACGGTGGCGGGGGCGATTGGCCGATTCTTGGGACATCTGCCGCTGTCGATTCTGCCCGCCGGTCTGCACAGGTTTCTGACCGACAACAACTTCAGAAGAGAAAAGCTAATATACATTTTTGTCAGGCCCGTTAGGCTCTACTTTAGTCGTCACCTTCGCGAACAATGGCTTCGAGATATGGTGCAGGAGGGCAAGACAAAGCACATACTCGCAGATGACGACGCCGAGACGATCCTCTCTCACCTTGAAGAACCATACGTCCAGCGATATCTGATCAGTCTGGTGGTCCATCTGCTCACATTACCGGTGACGCAGATAGTCTCTGTTGCAGTTGCGGCGATCTATTATCTTACGCACCGCAACGATCCGGGCGCCTGGGCGATCGGACTGGGCATCATTGGCCTGTTCCAGGTTGTGCCGATATCCCCGGGCTCTTTCTGTCGCGGGCTGTACACTACAATTCTGGCGATCCACGATCGCAGCTTCAAAGACTACAACATCGCCCTGTTCCTGAGCTACTTCAAGTACGTAGGCTATCTGGCGTTTCCGATACAGATGACTTATCACTATCCGGCGATGGCGCGGTTTATGGCGGCCCACTGGGCGACAGAGGCGGTGCATATTGTTCCCGTGTTCGGCGAGCGGGGTGCGCTTCTGGAGCATTGGGTATTTTGCCTCTTCTATAACTGGCCTTTGACCATACGGCGTCGGATGCGAAAGAGAGCCGAAGCACGGGAGTTGATAGAGCCTCGCTACTGGCACGCCGCTTTGTGTGTTTTTGGCACTACGGCGGTTTTGGGACTGGCCGATTATATCTATATGGGGAAATTCGACAGCTTGCCGAGTCTCAGAGATATCTGGCCGCTGGCAGTATTGGCGCCGCTTTTCTGCGGTGCGGCCCTGACTCTGGGCTGCGGCGGAGCGGCCCTGGGCAAACGCATTGCTGCCGCTGCGGCCTGCGGCGCCTCGACCGGCATGCTCTACGCGGCAGTTTCGGCAATGTCGGGCTACAACAGCTCGATTGTGACCAGTTGCGTATGGCGGATGTTCATTTTCGCGATTCTTTCTGTTGTTGGGGCAATGATCACGGAAATAAAGTTGCCTGAGAACTTCATGATTCAGCAGAAAATTGTGGAAAAATAAGTTTTCAAATATATAATAGCCGCCTGAGTAGCTCGTACGTTTCACGAAATGAAGACGTTTTTTAGAGGAATCTTGGGCAGATGTTCCCGGGATCTGCCGTGGAGAGTTTTTCTGCGATGACGCTGAATAGTTTTAGTTCACTTTGCGATGATTTCTACCTCGACATGTGTGTAAACACCGAGTTGGATCTGCCTACCGAGCGTGATACCATCCTGTCCTTCTTCGAACGAATCCGAAGGCAGTTTCCTTCGATGGGTTGTTTCTACCGGCGGTCAAACAACGAATACTGCCTGGAAGAGGACCGCAGCCACGGCCAATACCGATGGGTCAGCATCGAGACCGACCGGGTCAGTTCCGGGCTGGTCAACCCGTCGGATATGGAGATGGCCTGCTCGCAGCACAGACTGGTGCTCGAACTGATTCCATATATGCTAAGCGTAAGCAATCTCGACATCGATTCGCTGGACGTTACTTTCGCCATGGATTTCGAGTATTCCGGCAGTCACGATGAAGTGATCGCCGAGGCTCTGCTGAGCCAGAGCGCCTTTAAATGTCTGCTGGATTTGCCCGGCGCCAGGCCGATCGGTTTTTCACCTGCCGTGGTGATGGCGCTTTCGGAAGACGACCGGACGCAGGGGCGGATCTGCGTCGAGTCCAAGACAAGCGTCTTCGAGCCCGGCAGAAAGAGCCAGAGCGAGGATGAGGCAATAAGTCTGTCCCTGACAGTGCGCCAGTACCCGAAAACCGCTGAGAAATTCGACCCATCAGAATCTTTCACGGCCCAATGCCAGTTGGCCCAGGAATTGATGGTTGAAAAGATAATCCCCAACTTTGCCCAGCCTTTGATCGAAACAATCGCTCAAAAACGGTTAACGTAGGTTTACCGGATGACCTTAGCATGGCTATCGAGGCACCTATAAGCAAATTCAAGAAGGACAATTTTAGAATTTCCATCGGCATCTGTCTGGCCGTGGCAATTGTCTTCGCCTACGACGGCTATCTGAGCAAGTACGAATGGTCGAAGCGTTACAGCTTCTACAAGGAGCAGGTTCTTGACAATGACGGTAAGCCCACGCCCACAATGGTATTCAACCAGAAGTCGCCACCGTTCTTTGTGGGTGCGGCGGTCCTGCTCTGGGTCTACCTGCTCTCGATAAAGAGCAGGAAACTGATCGCCGACGACAACGAGCTTGTCTTCAACGACAGCGATAGAATCCCGTATGATTCCATAGAAAAGGTAGACAGGACCTACTTCGATAAGAAGGGTTTTTTTGTCTTCACATATAAAGACAAAAGCGGCAAAGAGATCGATCGCAAATTAAGTGACAGGACGTATGATAACCTTGGCGCCGTCCTGGACCATATAGTGGCGAAAATCACATAGCGTTTTGAGATGAGACTTGAACTCGTGCGCGGGCAAAGATCAGGCACACTCTGAAGAGGAATAAGTACACATGAATTATTGCGTTGTCGGATTACAGTGGGGCGACGAAGGCAAGGGCAAAGTCGTCGATATCCTTGCCGAGAACAGCGATATCGTCGTCAGATACGGCGGCGGCGCCAACGCCGGCCACACGGTCATCGTGGGGGACAACCGGTTTGCCCTGCACCTTCTGCCCAGCGGCTCGGTGAGGCCCCAGACGATTTGTGTTATCACCAACGGCGTGGTCGTCGACCCTGATGTGCTGATAAAAGGAATTGACACACTCGGCGAAAAAGGTATCTCACTGGACGGCCGGCTGCTGATAAGCGAAAACGCCCACGTCGTTCTGCCTTACCACAAGAAAGAGGACCAATTGCGTGAAGAGGCGCTCGGCAAGAACAAGATCGGTACAACCATCCGGGGAATCGGTCCCTGCTATGCCGACAAGGTCGGCAGAAGTTACGCCGTCCGCGTGGGTGACTTGAGAGATCTCGAAAGACTCAAAGCCAAACTGCAGAAGATCGTCGAGCATAAAAACAAGATCTTTGCCGCCCTTTATGGCGCCGAGTCAATAGACGCCGGTGAAATATTTGAGAAGTGCAAGCTGCACGCCCGGAGGATTGTACCGTTCATAACAGACACGACCGAATTTCTGCACAAAGCAATAGCCGAAGACAAGTCAATTCTTTTCGAAGGCGCCCAGGGCTCGCTGCTGGATCTTGACCACGGGACATTCCCGTTTGTTACCAGCTCGAACTCGAGCGCGCTCGGAATGCCGGCAGGCTGCGGTGTGCCGGCCAAACTGGTCGATGAATTCATCGGCGTGGTCAAGGCCTACACAACAAGGGTCGGCGCCGGCCCATTCCCCGTCGAGCAGGACAATGAGACGGGTCAATACATCCGTGAAAAGGGCAACGAATACGGCACGACTACGGGCCGTCCGCGCCGATGCGGCTGGTTCGACGCGGTAGCCGTATCCTACGGGGTTAAAATCGGCGCGATCGATTCTGTAGCAATGATGCACCTGGATACGCTCAGCGGTCTCAAAGAGCTTAGTATCTGCAGGGCATATGAAATCAATGGGAAAGAAACATCCTTTTTCCCGGCCAATGACGACAGGCTATCACAGGCCAAGGGCCTCTACGAAACTGTGCCCGGCTGGGATGAGGATATTACTGAGGTAAAGGATTTTAAGGATTTGCCCGTCAACGCCCAAGACTACGTGCGCCGGATCGAAGAATATATTGCGGCACCGATCACCACCGTCGGCGTGGGGCCCAAACGCAGTCAGACAATGAACAGATGACCGGAAAGTCTATCGGTTTATCAGGAAATCAGGATGTAGGATATCGGCAGATCAGGTTATCAGGCAATTGCAGTCCCTCGGCCGCGCTCGGAACAGGCCTGATGCCCTGATAACCCAGTGCCCGCTACCTGGTAGCCTGATGACCTGATATCCATATTTGCTATGGAAACCTTTGAAGAGAAACTCGCTGTAACCGCCTCACGCCTGGGGCTGACCCTCGAACAGATACCCCGTCACATCGCAATAATCATGGACGGCAACGGGCGGTGGGCGCAACAAAGATCGCTGCCGCGCGTCGAGGGCCACCGCGAGGGTGCACGAATAATTGAAGAAATAGCTCTGCATTGCGTCGACCTGGGCATCGAAACTCTGACCCTGTATTCTTTCAGTATGGAGAATTGGAAAAGACCCAGGGCCGAAATCGACGCCCTTATGCATATCCACTCCGAGCACCTTGTCAACATCAGGCCTACGCTGATGCGAAACAATGTAAAGTTGCTTCACCTCGGTCGGATGACCGGACTTCCGGCTACGTTGCGAAATGACCTTGTAGATACGATGGACTTGACAACCGCCAACACCGGCATGAGACTTGCCCTTGCATTAAACTATGGCGGCAGAGCGGAGATCGTGGATGCGGTCAAGAAGATCGCGCAAGAGCACAAGAAAGGCAAACTTCGCCTCGAAGATATCGATGAACAATGTGTCGGCAATCACATGTACGAAGCCGCCCTGGCCGATCCCGATCTTTTGGTACGCACCGCAAACGAAATGAGAATAAGCAACTTTCTGCTCTGGCAGGTTTCGTACAGTGAGTTTTACGTCACGAAAACACTTTGGCCGAGTTTCACAAAGGTATCTATGGAAGAAGCGATCACGGCTTATGCAAAACGGACCCGACGCTTTGGAACGATTAAGGCAGATTCGTGATCGGCGCCAATCCGAATTCACAAATTCAGATCACCTCAGCAGCTTTCATACGAACTAGGAAATGGTAAGACACAGGTTGCTTTTTGGAACACTGATGACGGCGTCTTTTGTCGCTGTTGTCATTTTCGACGGATGGATCGACGGCTCTATCACAAGCTCGGTAGCTGACGATAAGGCTATCCAGGGAACGATTTTCTGCCTGCTCGTCGCTCTTCTGGCAATCCCGGCTCAAATCGAAATGTCCCGCCTCGCCGCTGCAAACGGCCTTAAGATCTTTCTGCCCGTTTCGATCATAACCTCGATTCTACTGGGGACGGCTCGCTATTGGCCGCAGCTTATCGCTTTTTCGCTTGAAAGGTATGTTCTTTTGCTCTCGGCTTTTGCCCTCCTCGCGCTGCCTCTACACCAGTACATAAGCTATGGAACCAAAGCTGTTCTGGCCAATTGCGGAGCAACCTATTTTTCAATCGCGTATCTTGGACTTCTGAGCAGCTTCTGTGTGACAATCAGAATTGAGTTCGGACTGTGGCATTTGCTCATGTTTGTGTTTGTCGTAAAATGTGCGGACATAGGTGCTTATGCAATCGGTACTCTGTTGGGCAAACACAAATTCTCACCCAAGATCAGCCCTGGAAAAAGCTGGGAAGGAATGGGCGGCGCCATGGCGGCCGCTGCGTTTGTTGCTATTGGCTTTGCGACAGGTTGTGGTATAATGCCCTGGTGGTTGGCGATTGTTTTCGGTCTGTGCTTCGCGTTCATCGGACAGATGGGCGATTTGGTCGAGTCCATGATCAAGCGAGACGCCGAGCAAAAGGACTCGGGGCAAAAAGTACCCGGCTTCGGCGGCGTGCTGGATATCATCGATTCGCCTTTGGTGGCGGCGCCGTTCGCATATTTGTTCTTTCTGTGCTGTCCTTGACAGAGGGTAACTTTTGGAAGTCACTATAGAGTTAAACTCGACCGACAAGCAGCTCGAACTGTTCGGCCCCGCCGACAGTTATCTTCGGATTCTGCGCCAATCACTGGACGTTCAGATCAGCGCCCGCCAGGGCAGGCTGATAATCAAGGGCAAAGAAAAGGATGTCGACAAAGCTGCCAAAGTCGTCGGAAAGATGCAGGAGCAACTTCTCAGGCAAGGTTCACTCACGGCCGCCAAGGTAAGCACGCTGATCAGGACGCTGGATTCTTCAGAAGCCGTCGAGACAAGCAAGGCCATTGCCGTCTACGCGCACAAGAAGGTCATCGAGCCGACCACCAAGGGACAGCAAAAGTACATCGAAACAATGTTGGCTAACGACCTGACATTCTGTATAGGCCCTGCGGGAACGGGCAAGACATACCTGGCCGTGGCGATCGCAGTCTCAATGCTCAAGAAGAAGCAGATAAGGAGAATCGTGCTCGCACGCCCGGCTGTTGAGGCTGGCGAGAAACTCGGCTTTCTGCCCGGCGATTTGCAGGCAAAGGTAAATCCGTATCTTCGTCCTCTGTTCGACGCCATCGAGGATATGATGGATTTCACGCAGATGAGGAAGTTCATGGAGCTGGACATTATTGAGATCATTCCGCTGGCCTTTATGCGGGGACGGACGTTGAACGAGGCCGCCATCATCTGCGACGAAGCCCAGAACACCTCGGCGATGCAGATGTTGATGGTCCTGACGAGACTGGGCCACGGCTCGAAAATGATAATAACCGGTGACATAACTCAAATCGATCTGGAGCCCGGACAGAAGAGCGGAATGATCGAAGCGATCGAAACACTGCGACGGATCAAGGGAATAGGCTACGTGCAATTGAGCCAGAGAGATATTGTGCGACACCGCCTGGTTCAGAATATCGTTCAGGCCTACAAGAAGAGAGCAAAGGTCGACTAGTCGTTAATACGTACGGGATTAATATATGCCGTTTTGGAAAAAGATAAGTCCGCGACGAAGCCAGGTTCGCAAGAACATATCCGCCGAACGTTTTTCGCAGATAAGCAGACTCGCCAACACGAACTTCCTGATCTCGGTTCTCATCTGGCTGCTCTTCGTAGTCCTCTGCACGCTCGTTATGTCGCTGCCCCGGGCCGGCTATCTCGAGGTAATACCGATAGCCACCACGGTCTTTCTGATCTCTCTGGCCGGGGCCTTGTACATCTATCATTATCAGAGGAGAATTACAAGAAACCACGCCAGGGCACTTGTGCTCGTTTGCCTGTTCCTACTGATGCTGGCGGCGACCAAACTCGGTGTGTCACTTACGAAACACAGCTTCTGGGCCACGGGAGCCGCCGTCACGACGGCGGTTGTCCTGACGATTGCCTATGATCAGCGCTTCGCAATGGGTATAGGTGTCTTCTTTTGCCTGCTCGCCTGTTTTGCGGTTGGGCCGATGACCGACAGCGAAACTCAACCGACAAACATCAATTTGTTTTTGACGATGATCGCCGGCGTTGTCACCTGCTGCTTTTGCCTCAAAGAGATCCGCACGAGAATAAAATTGCTCAAGATCAGCACCCTGGCGGCAGTGGTGGTGTTCGCAACCGCCTGCGCTGCCCAGTTGATGTCCGAGGACCCCAAGCTTACCGGCATCATAAAGCACGCCGCCCTTCATGCAGGCACGACCCTTGGGGTCGGTGTGCTGATTCAGAGCCTGCTGCCGCTTATTGAAAAGAGCTTTCGAATAGCTACAAGCATGACGCTCCTGGATTACAGTGATGCCAACCAGCCGCTGCTCAAGAGGCTGCACATGGAAGCCCCCGGCACATTCAGCCATAGCCTGCTGATAGGATCGATCGCCGAGGCCGCCGCCGAGGCAATCGGCCGCAACGGTCTTTTGTGCAGAGTGGGCGCGTACTACCACGACATCGGAAAGATCAACAAGGCCAGCTATTTCATCGAGAATGAGCTTGGCTCGGCCAGCCGGCACAAAGAACTCGCACCGACAATGAGCCATCTGATTATCGTCGGACACGTCAAGGATGGAATAGAGATGGCCAAGGAATACGGCCTTCCCACCGTGCTTCGCCAGTTCATTGAGACACACCACGGCACGACACTGATTGAACCCTTCTATAACGAGGCCAAAAAGCTTAAATCCAAGAACGCGAAAGGAAAAGGCGTCGAAGGCCCCGCCGAGAGCGAATTCAGATACCCGGGCCCGAAGCCACGAACCAAAGAAGCTGCGATTGTAATGTTGGTCGACACTTCGGAGAGCGCCGTTAGAAGCCTCGCAGAAGTGACACTGCCGAAAATAGAAGCCGTCGTGCACAACATGGCCATGAAACGTCTACAGGACGGCCAATTCGACGAATGCGATCTTTCCCTTCGAGAACTCAGTCAGATCGAGGCAAGCATATCAAAGACGCTCGCGGCACACTATCACGGCCGAATTGCATATCCGCACCCGCCCGATGTGCCCGCGGAAACGGAATCTCAAACCGTATAGCCCGACTTTGGACAATTATGGCCTCTGCCAAACAAGACCAGGACATAGTCATTCAAATCGTCGGAAACTTCGAAACGACAGATGTCTCGCTGTCAAGGCTGGAAGAGCTGGCCAAAACCGTCTGCAGTCGTTTTGCCTGGCCCCGGACACCACAGGCCAGATACGAGGTCAGCATCGCCATCGTCGACGACGCCGAGATCCGACAATTGAACGCTCGGTTCCTCAATCACAAGACCACCACCGATTGTCTGAGTTTCGATTTGTCCGACGATGCAGGAACGGAGATCACAAATCGGAAGTCGAGAGTATTTGAGCTGATCGTAAACGGCGAAATGGCCGTCAGGCAAGCAGAACTGCGGGGCCATTCCAACGAAGCGGAACTGGCGCTCTACATAACGCACGGCCTGCTGCACAACCTCGGATTCGACGACAAGAATTCGGATCAGGCCCGAACTATGCACGAGACCGAGGACAAGATTTTGCAACAAATGGGGTATGGTTTCGTATATAATAGCAACACAAGAGCACGAGGACATGAGAGCTCCGAAGATCCATGATCCGTGCACAAAATAGTTGAAAGGACATCCAAAAGTGGGCTACGTTGGTTGGGCGGTGTTGTTGATGTGCCTTCTTGCCGGTGGAACATTGTTCTTTTCCGTCAATGCTATCGCGCTGCGAACATTTTCACATGCCAAACTGCAGGAGGCTTTCAAGGAAGCCGGCAAGAACAGCAGTTCCAAAGATCTCGCCGAGCGGCTGGGCGAGAACGCTGAGAAACTGATCTTGACGTGCTCTCTCTTTAGGCTAATCTCCAACATGGTCATCCTGCTGCTTCTGGTCTCAGTCTTCGTCGATCCGGGCCAGGCCAAATCCCGGTTTGAATTTGCGGCCGACTCTGCGCTTGCATTGTGCGTTGCGACGGTGATTTTTTCCATATTCAGTCTGGCAATCCCCCACGCATGGGCCAAGTACGCCGGCGAGAAGATTCTGAGCCGAACCCACGGGTCGCTGACTTTTTTTGCCCTCACGGCATCGCCTGTTCTTTGCATCTTCAAGTTGTACGACGGTGTCGTAAGGCGACTGGCCGGAATCGTCGAAACTACACCCGAGGAACAACACGAGGAGAAACAGGAAGAGTTTCTGACCGACCTCGAGCAGCACAGAACCGAAGGGGCGCTCGATGAGGAAGAACAGGAGATGATCGAAAACGTGCTCGAGCTGAGCAGCAGCACTGCCGATGAAATCATGACGCCCCGCACGGACATCGTAGCTGTCGACGTCAATTCGGATTTGCAGAAAGTCCTGGAGACGATAGCCGTCGCGGGCCACACCCGTGTCCCGGTCTACGAGGACAACATTGACAAGTTGATCGGGCTTGTTTACGCCAAGGACCTTCTGACCGAGATCGGCAAAAACCCGGCGGACTTCAAACTCCGCGATAAGATGCGGGAAGCTTATTTTGTCCCAGAGACGAAGCCGCTTCGAGCCCTGCTCCACGAATTTCAAAATCGAAAACTGCATATAGCGATAGTTCTCGACGAATATGGCGGGACAGCCGGCATTGTTACTCTGGAAGACATTCTCGAGGAGCTGGTCGGCGAGATTACCGACGAATATGAAGAAACGCCTGCAGAACCTATCAAGAAGATCGACGCCAATACTATCGAAGTCGATGCAAGGACATACATCGATGACTTGAACGACGAGTTCGAGTTGAACCTGCCTGAAGACGAAGACTACGACACCGTGGGCGGTTTCGTCTTCTCCTGCCTGGGTTATATTCCCAAATCCAACGAGACATTCGACTACGAGGGACTGAAGTTCACGATCGCCTCGGCTGAAGCCAGAAGAATCAAACGCATCAGAGTCCAGAAAATCGGCGAACTCTCCGGAGAATGAAATGTCGAAATGCGAGATTCCAAGTCATAGATCCGAGACAAATCTCAAATGCAAATGTTCAAATGACCACCACGTTTTGGATTTTGGATCTCGGGCATTCGATGTTGTTTCGTGCTTGTATATCCGTGCTCAGGATTTGCCGTAGCTATGCTAACCAAAGATATGGCTATCTGTATACGCGCCGTCGACTATTCCGAAACCTCCCAGATAGTGACATTTTTTGCCCGGGATACGGGCAAACTCGGAGCCATCGCCAAAGGCTCGAAACGACCGAAATCAACCTTCGACGGGCCCATCGAGATACTCTCACACGGACAAATCCTGTTCGCAGGTTCAAACAAAGACAAGCTCGCAACGCTGACGGAGTTTCAGCAACGGCCAACCGGCTTAAACCTGCAAAAGAACCTCTTCGCCCTGTACTGTTGCTATTTCGCCGCCGAATTGGTCGACGGCCTGACGGATGATTATGACCCTCATCCAGAGCTTTTCGAAGGCTTCATACAGTTACTGCAGAACGCCAACGAGCAACCAGGGACGCGGGACGACAGACGAAGGATGCTGTCGCTGCTATTATTGTTCCAATTGTCACTGCTAAACGATGTCGGGCTAAAGCCGATTTTGAGTCACTGTGCAAATTGCAGAAAGAGATACGAGACAGGAGGTACGAGACACGAATACTATTTCAGCAGTTCGGCGAACGGACTGATCTGCAGAGATTGTGAGATGAGTTTCGCCGATAAGATCAGGCTGGACAAAGACGTCTCAGATCACCTGGCGAACCTCAAACAGATCCCCGCTTCGACTGAGGAAATCCTGGTGGAAATCGAGAAGGTGATGGTCCGCCATCTCACTGTACTGTTGGGCCGACCCCCAAGAATGGCCAAACACATCACGGCAAGCTGATTCACCATGGAACAGATCGAACCCGACACTGAGCACGGATCGATGCCCGAGAGGTTCGCAGCCGTCGCACGGCCAGCCTTGGAACACAGGTGTATGCCGGTGATAATAGCCGGCCTGGCTGCGGTGATAATGCTTCCGGCCCTGAACGCCGGTCTCATACAGGACGATCTGCTTCATCGCGTCAGGCTCGTCAGGCCTTCGCAATTGCCCGAGCAACTCTACAGCACGCCGCTGATCGGCGACGATGTCGGCACCCTGTCGGCAGCGATGCGCGAGATGCACTCTTTTGCCCGCACGCAGCAGGATGCCGAGAAGCTGATGGATTCCGGCATGTGCCCCTGGTGGACCGCCGACGGTTGGCGCTTTGCGAACTGGCGGCCGCTGGACAGCCTTACGCACTGGCTAGACTATCGCTTGTTTGGCGAGTCGTCGCCGCTGATGCACGCCCACAACATAATCTGGTTCGCGGCCCTGGTCTTTCTGCTGGCGTTACTATATCGGCAGCTGATGACGCCTCTCTGGATGGCGGCTGTAGCGGCCCTTCTCTACACAATCGACGACAGCAACTACTTTCCCGCAATGTGGATCGCAAACAGAAATCTTTTGCTTGCCTTGTTCTTCTCGGTTCTCACGTTGCTGCTTCATCACAAATGGCGGTGCCACAATTCGCTCGCCTCCGGCATCACCGCTCCATTTACATTGTTGCTGTCGCTGTTGTCGACCGAGGCAGGCATAGCCACTTTCGCATATCTTTTTGCCTACGCACTTTTCATCGAGCACGCAAGCAAGATCCGAAGGATCGCAAGCCTGGCTCCGAGCTTTATCGTAATAGTCGGCTGGCGGATCATCTACAATTCACTCGGCTACGGCGCTGGCGGCAGTGGCTTTGTCATTGACCCCGGACGCGAAACGATACGCTATATGAAGGCGGTGCTTGAGCGCGGACCGATACTTCTTGCCGGCCAATGGGGTGCGACGCCCGCCGAAATGCTCGACGCATTGTCCGGCTATGCCGGAGCGTGGTATCTATTCGTCGCAGTAGTGTTCCTTGGCCTGCTGTTGATAGCTCTGATTCCGCTGCTGCGCAGCAGCCGCGTGGCCCTCTACTGGTTCTCAGGCATGCTGCTCTGCGTCCTGCCCATATGTGCGACAAGGGCGATGAACCGCAACCTGCTCTTCGTGGCGATCGGCGCCTTCGGAGTGATGGCACAGTTCATCGCCGGTCTGTTCGCCAAACAAGACTGGACTGCGAGATCGCGCCTCTGGCGAGTCCTCGCCTGGATGCTTTGCGTAACGTTGATATTCATACACACGGGTTTTGCCGTCTTCTCCAGAGTCAAGGCGCCCTCGACGATGTCTTTCGTCTTCGACACTTTCTACTCGACTGTCAAAGTGGATCCATCGGTCGACCTTACCGACAAGACTCTGGTTGTGGTAAATGCCCCAAATCCGTTTCTATTCATGGGTCTTCCCGCTCTGAGGGCATACTGGAAAGAGCCTCTGCCGGAGAGGACGCGCCTCTTAGCGCCGGGCTTTGGTCCGCTCAAAATCACCCGCACGGCAGACAAGACACTGCTGGTTGAAGCCCAAACGGGAAACATTCTGTCAACCGACACATCCCGCAAAGACTTCGCGCCTAACTTCGCCTACTTCTACAATCACTTCAACAGTCTTTTCCGCCCGGAAGATATGCGGTTCTCGGTGGGTGAAAAAACAGAGTTGCGTGACATGTCAGCCGAAGTGCTCGCCGTGGACAGCAACGGCAAGCCAACAAAGGTGCTGTTTCGTTTTGCAGTTTCCCTGGACGACCCCGCTCTGGTCTGGTTCAAGTGGACCTGGAAGAAGAACGGTCTGGGCGCCTACTCGAGATTCGAAGTACCGGCAATAGGCCAAATATCCCGAACGGAAGGACCTTTCGGCGACACATGAAATCGACCACAGCCAATCGAAAGGTGAGTTTTACTGTTCGCTTTGTTCAAAAAGTCCGGACTGTCGGGACTTACTCTTCTTGTGTGGTTTGGCTCCCAGGTGCTTGCAGGCCTGCTCGGTGACTTCCCTGCCGCGCTTGGTTCGCCGCACGAAGCCTATCTGCAAGAGATAGGGCTCGACCACATCTTCCAGCGTGTCCCTTTCTTCGCCGAGTGTGGCGGCGATCGCCTCGATGCCGGCCGGGCCGCCGTCGTAGACATTGATCAGCGCGCGCAGGAATGACCTGTCCAGCTCGTCCAGGCCCAAAGTGTCGATCTGCTCCATCTTGAGCGAGCTTTCGACAATCTCTGCACTGAGGATGCCCGAGCCCTTGACCTGCGCGTAATCGCGCACGCGCTTGAGCAGACGATTTGCCACCCTGGGCGTGCCGCGGGAGCGGTCGGCGATCAATTCCAGTGTCCCTTCCTCGCATTGAAGTTCCAGAAGCTCAGCCGATCGAGCCAGAATCTCCGTCAACTCTTCGCTGCTGTAGAAAGCCAGATGATACAACATCCCGAACCGGCTGCGAAGCGGCGCGCTGAGTAAGCCCGCGCGGGTCGTGGCGCCGATCAAAGTGAAACGCTTGAGCGGGAAGTTTATCGTCTTTGCGTGCAGGCCGCTGTCGACCGTGAAGTCCACCTTGAAATCTTCCATCGCAGGGTAGACAAACTCTTCGACCAGCGTGCTGAGCCGGTGGATTTCGTCGATAAACAGCACGTCACCGGTGTCGACATTACTCAAGAGTCCCATCACATCACCGGCCTTTGCCAGTGCCGGTCCCGAGGAGCAGCGGATTCTCGCTCCCATTTCATTCGCCACGACGTGGGCGAGCGTTGTTTTACCAAGCCCGGGAGGGCCGTAAAACAATACATGCTCCAGCGGCTCGGACCTCTGCCTGGCCGCCGAGATTGCTATTGCAAGTTTCTCTTTTAGATTGCGCTGGCCAATGCAGCCATCTAGGAACTTCGGCCGGAGCGAAACGTTGAAACTCTCCTCGGCGTCGTTCAAAGATTGTCCACCTATTATTCTACCTATAGCCATGGTTTCAAATCAAAGATCAAAAATCAAAGATCAAAATTGCGGAGTCCCGGCAAGCCGGGACGACTTCCTTAATTTTGCATTTTACATTTTGACTTTTGCATTTCCCTTATACTTCCACTCCTTGTTTCAATCTGTAAACCAGCGGCACCAGCGCTTCGGCCGAGTCAATGTCTGGATGCTTGCGGCAGGCCAGTTCAACCAATTCCATTGCTTCGGCTCTTTTCTCACCCCAGGCGATCAGAATCTCCAATGCCTCGGTCTGGAACGGCCGAAATCCCGCACCCGTCGCTGCCGCAGGCTCGGCCCCGACGGCAAAGGCCTGCAGCTTGCCCCGTAACTCGGCGATAATCTGCTGAGTCATTCTTCGCCCGACCGCCGGTAGTGACATTAGAGTCTTGTCATCGGCGTTCTCTATCGCCGCCGCGATAGTAGCTATGGGAATGCTCAACGAGCGCAGGCCCTTCTTTATCCCCATCCCCTTTACGCTTATATACTTTGTAAAAAAGTCCCTCTCACCCGAATTGAGAAAGCCGACCATTCTCGGCACGAGATTGCCGCCGCCCGGCGTGCCCTCGTAATACTCCATCGTGCAAAGCATGATATCCGAGCCGACATGACCAGAGAGCGCACTTACACAGTAGCTCGGCAGCATTACCTCGTAACCAACCGCTCCGACCTCAACCAGGCAGCAATCCGCATCAAGCTTAGCAAGTTTTCCTTCAATTTTCGCTATCATCTGTACGCTTGAAAGATTTTAGACACAGATTTCACCGTGTTCAGTCAATTCACTATGTCTATATTCACTGGTAGAATATCGTGTCTCTTGCATCCAATATCAGTGTAATCAGTGAAATCTGTGTCTAATATCTCTTACCAAGTGCCTGCAACGAGTTAGCACAGCACATCGCTGCGGCGATTGCGTCGGCTACATCGTTTGGTTCGGGCAATTCGGACAGGTTTAGAACAGTCTGGATCGTTCTCTGCACCTGCTCCTTGGACGCCCTGCCGTTGCCGGTAATCGATTTTTTTATGCGCGTCGCGCTGAAGCTTCTCACTTCGATCGTGGCCTCGGCACATTTTTGCAGTATAACACCTCTTGCATGTCCCATCAATATCGCCGTCCTGGGGTGGGCGTAATGCGAATACAACTGCTCGACCGCCACGACATCAGGGGCGAAACTGCTCAGAAGTGACTCGGCATCCTCAGCAATCCTGTTCAATCTCTGCTCGAGTCCATCGTCACGCTCAGTGCGAATAACGCCGGCCTCGACCAACTTCTCGGCGCCCAGCTCGGCGTCCAGACAAGCGTACCCGCAGACCTGCAGCCCCGGATCGATGCCGAGTATTCTCATTTCATTCTCCAGGTAGTCTTTTGCGGCGTGTCTTCGAGCACAATCCCCACTTCATCCAGACTGTCACGAAGACTGTCGGCCCGGGCGAAATCTCTGTCCTTGCGGGCCTGGTTCCGCTGATCTATCAAGACGTTTACCAGCTTGTCCATCATTGCCTCACCGGCCCGGCCAGTCTGTTCATACTCGTCTTTAACGACACCGAGAACGTCACCTCCCAGCTTTGTGAACAAATCATCGACGGCACCAAGAGTGGCGGCCGTCGTGCTGCTGTCCTCCAGCAGGGTGTTCGCCAGACGAACCAGCTCAAAGACAACGGACAAGGCAACCGACGTGTTCAAATCGTCATTCATCGCCTCTTCGAACCTGCCCTTGAACTGCTCGAGCTGTTCTGCGACTTCGCCTTCGATATCGCCTTCGGGCGCCTGGGGGGCCATCTTTCGCACGCCTTTGACCACATCGGCTATCTTTCCATAACCACTCAGGGCCGCAAACAGCGCCGCATCGGAAAAATCCAGCGGGCTTCTGTAGTGGCTGTTCAAAATCAATTGCCTCACTGCCAAAGGCTCGTAGCTCCTGGTCAGTCTTTCATGCGCTCCGGAGAAGGCCTGTTTGAGCGTAATGAAATTATTCAGGCTCTTGCCCATTTTCTGACTGTCGACGGTGACCATGTTGTTGTGCATCCAGTAGCGAACGAACTGCACGCCGTTGGCCGCCTCGGACTGGGCGATTTCACACTCGTGATGGGGAAACTGGTTCTCCAGACCGCCACCGTGGATATCAACGGTGGCGCCCAGGTATTTCATGCTCATCGCCGAGCATTCCAGGTGCCAACCGGGGTAGCCTTTGCCCCAGGGACTGGGCCATTGCATTATGTGATTGGGCTCGGCTTTCTTCCAGAGCGCAAAGTCAGCCGGATTCTTCTTGTCCGGGGAAACCTCCACGCGTGCGCCGGCCTGCATTTCCTCGATATTTCTGCCTGAGAGTTTGCCATACTCTTCGAACTTTGAAACATCGAAATACACGGAGCCGTTGACCTCGTAGGCGTATTCGGTTTCCACGAGCGTTTTCACCAGCTCTATCTGCTCGATTATATGGCCGCTGGCGCGCGGGCTGATGTCGGGCCTGAGACAGTTCAGGCGGTCCATGTCCTCGAAGAAACTGCGCGTGTACATCTCGGCCAGCGCCATCGGATGCGTCTTTTCTTTCTTGGCCTCCTTGGCGATCTTGTCCTCGCCCTCGTCGGCGTCATCGGTCAGGTGACCCACGTCGGTGACATTCTGCACGTAGGTGACGGCGTACCCGAGATAGCGAAGATATCTGACCAGAACATCAAAGCTGACATAGCTTTTCGCGTGCCCCAGATGCGCATGCCCGTAGACCGTGGGCCCGCAAACGTAAATGCCCACCCGGCCCTTTTCCAAAGGCTCAAATTCCTCTTTTCTTCTAGTCAGACTGTTATAAAGCTGCAATCCCATTACGACCTCGTTTTGGACACCTATTTACACTGCTCTTTTTTCGACACGGATTAACACGGATTAACACTGTTTGTTTCATCCTGCCGGGCCGAAGCCGAATACGCGGCGTTTTACTTGCACTGATCGGCCAAAGTTAATCAATAGTCCTACCTGTACACCTGTTGCTTTGAGATAGTTCACTAATTGGACTTCGTGGGCAGAAGTAAGTTCTGAAACCGCTTTGACCTCCACAATGATCTTATTCTCCACGACCATATCTGCTACATAGTCGCCGACCACACTCCCATGATATTGAACGGACATTGGAACTTCCGATGTGCAGTCGACGCCTTCTTCTTCGAGTTCTATGGCAAGAGCATTCTCATAGACCTTTTCAAGAAATCCCTGTCCTAATTCATTATGAACATTCTGGGCGATCCCTATGATCTTCTGCGACAATTCGCCATGTTTCAGTGTTTTCACAGTCTTTCTATTCTCAAAAAATCAGTGTTAATCCGTGTCAAAAAACCGTGCAAATCCGTGTCTCAAAGTGTTCTTCTTCTCTTCTTCATCAGCAATACTGTCGCCGTTGCCGCCATTGCCTCGCCTGCTCCTATCTCGCCGAGACCTTCGTTGGTTTTGGCCTTGATGTTTACCGCGGTAAAATCAATGTCCAGCAGCCCTGCGACGGCCCTTTGCATTTGCCCTTTGACGGGCGCCAGTTTGGGCTCTTCGGCGTGTATGATCAAATCAACATTGACCACCTGCCAGTGCTTTTGCTCGAGTTGCTCTCTTACAACAAGCAAGAGTTCCTTGCTGTCGGCGTCCTTCCACTTCGGATCGGTATCTGGAAACCATGTCCCTATGTCACCCATACCGGCGGCCCCGAGCACCGCATCGATGACGGCGTGCAGAGCGACGTCGCCGTCACTGTGACCGGCCAGCCCGGCCGGGTACGGCACATAGACACCGCAGAGCATCAGCTTTCTGCCTTCGACCAATCGGTGAATGTCGGTGCCAATGCCTGTTCGATAATCGCCCTTTGGCTCCTCGATCACAGTATCCCCTTTGTGCTCGGCACATCCGTGCCGAGGACCTTGACAGCCGCACCGAGTGCTTTGCCGAGGGCCTTGAAAATACCCTCGGCTATGTGGTGACTGTTTGTGCCGTACGGAACATTTATATGAAGATTGAACTTGCCGCTATTCGAGAAGCTGCGCAGCATCTCCTCGATACACTCGACGTCGAAGTCGCCGATCTTGGCCGTTCGATATTCTACGTTGTACACACATATGGATCTGCCCGACAAATCCACCGAGACATTCGCCAGTGCGTCCTCCATGGGCACGGAACTATGCCCGTATCTGGCGATTCCCTTCTTATTGCCGAGGGCTTTGAGCAAACACTCGCCCAGACATATTGCGATATCTTCGACGGTATGGTGGGCATCGACTTGAAGATCGCCTTTGGCCTTGACCAGAAGGTCGATCCCGCTGTGCTTGCTCAGGTGCGTGAGCATGTGGTCCAGAAAGCCGACGCCGCTGTCAATGTCATACTTGCCGACTCCGTCAAGATCAAGCTCGACAGTCACATCGGTCTCTTTTGTCTGTCTGTGAATTTGGGCCACTCTATTGTCCATCGGAATCCTCGTATCGTATCAGTACCATCACAGCGAGTCTGTCATGGCAGGATTTCTTTCAAAGCCAAAATGAGTTTTTCGTTCTGTTCGGTCGTACCCACGGTTATTCTCAGTTTATCGGCCAGAGAGGGCAGGTCAAAATACCTGACAAAGATATTGCGCCGGACCAATTCGTCATAAATCTCACTCGCCGGCCAGTTTCCGGTCTCGGCGAGAACAAAATTCGCGTTGCTTGCCGGCACTTTGAACTTCAGATCGCGCAGTTGCTCAATAAGCGACTCACGGGCCTTCTTTACCTCCTCGGTCCTTTGCCTGAAATAGTCCTGATCCTTGATCGCCGCCGTTGCCAGCGCGATAGCGACGGCGTCCACGTTGTAGGAGTCCTTGACCTTCATCAGACCTGCAATCAGATCGGCCTGGGCGATGGCGTAGCCGAACCGTATTGCAGCCAGAGAATACCCTTTGCTCATCGACCGAAGCAGAATCACATTATCAAAGTCTTTCACCAGAGCCACACAGTTCTCATCGGCAAAATCAACGTACGCCTCGTCAATCAACAGCACACCGGCCAGTTCATCGGCCAACGAAGCCAGTTCTCCAACGCTAATAAGGCTGCCGCTCGGAGCATTCGGGTTGCAGACGATCGTCAGGGCGGCCTCGGTTGTCGCCAGTTTGGGCGGCAGATTGAATTCGCTGTCGAACGGAATCTCGATCATGTCTGCGTCCTGCAGCCTGGCCAGCACCGGATAGAGCGAATACGTCGGAACAGGATACGCAACGGGGCGATTCTTGTCACAGAAGGCTCGAAAAGCGATGTTCAGCAGATCGTCTCCGCCGTTGCAGCACATAATATTCTCAGGGCCCAGCCCATGGAGAAGGGCCGCCGCCTGGCGAAATTCATCTCCGACAGGGTCAGGATACCGCCGAAGCTGCTCGGCACTTATCCGGCTCAGCACCTTGAGCACCTCCGGCGAGGGCGGATACGGATTCTCATTGGTGTTCAGCTTTATGACGTCGCTCTGCTTAGGCTGAAAACCCGGCTCGTAACCGGCTAAGGTCTCGATATTATCCCGAAAATAACTCATTGTCTCGATCCTCGATTCTGGATTCTCGATTCCCGTATAGCTTCGAGCATCGAGTATCGAAAATCGAAAAAGATTATACGGACATTAGCCCAGGAGCGAAAGACAAGATTTTGCGATATCCCCCGAAATGACCGATTGAACTCGATATTCTCCAGCACCGAACGCGTTCTGCCACAGCCGGTTCGCGATACTCAATTCGCACACCCTTGGGGACACCTGCCGGTGGACGCACCACGAGTCACTTTTGGCAGTAGTCTATCAGGCGGGCTATCTCGCTGCGAAGATCCTTACGATGGACAATCATGTCAACAAAACCGTGCTCCAGCATGAATTCCGCCGTCTGGAATCCTTCGGGCAGCTCGATCTTTATCGTCTCGGCAATTGTGCGCGGACCGGCGAAACCAATCAACGCCCCAGGCTCGGCTATAAGACAATCGCCCAGCATTGCGAAACTCGCCGTCACACCGCCGGTCGTCGGATCGGCAAGGACGCAAATATAGAGCCCGCCGGCGTCGTCAAATCTCGCTAACGCCGCGGAAGTCTTTGCCATCTGCCCCAGCGAGACCACGCCCTCGTGCATTCTCGCGCCGCCCGAGCAGGCAACGACCACCAGTGGCAGCTTCTCGGCCATCGCTTTATCGACGGCGGCGCAGAGTTTCTCGCCTACGACCGACCCCATTGAACCCATAAGGAAGTTCGGCTCCATAACGGCAAGCATAGCGCCTCTGCCCTTGATAAACGCCTTGCCGATTATCATCGCCTCGTTAACGCCGGATTTCTTTGCGTCGGTCTTAACGCGCTTTTTGTACGTTGTTTCCCTGAACTTGAAGCCCAGCGGATCATCGGTAGTCAGATCGCCGAGCATCTGTTGAAACGAACCTTCATCGACAAGATACTCGACTCGAGTGGCCGCTGAGATTCTAAAGTGATGATCGCACTCGGGGCAGACGTTGAGGCTCTTTTCGACAGTGCTCTTGTAGAGCATGTGCTCGCAGTCCGGGCACCGCAGCCAGAGTCCTGCGGGCATCTCCTTTCGCGGCTTCAGCGAGAAGCCGTTCCATTTTGATTTCGATTGTTTGCCCATGTCAACCCACATTCGTCCTGGCGCCCGGCGCGGGGCCCTTACACGGCGACATATGTTCTCACAACCAGCGGATTCTAACAAAAACCACCCATTCTTGCCACAAAAATCACTCGCAGGCCTTGCGAATGGCATTTATCGCAGCGATACGGTCGGATCTTGCAAAAATCGCATTGCCCGCCACGAGTGTATCGGCACCGTAGGAAACGACTGTCGAGGCGGTTTGAGGATCTATGCCGCCATCGACTTCGACGCGGACGTCCGGCCCTACAATCTCTCTTATCCGAACGATCTTCTTCGCCGCCTCCGGCATGAAGGCTTGTCCGCCGAAGCCCGGTTCAACCGTCATTACCAGAACCATCTCGCACAGAGGAGCGACCTTCTCAATGGCCTCGGCCGGCGTCTGAGGGTTCAGACATATCCCCGCCGTGCACCCCAGCTCGTGCAATTTCTCGACGAGCTGGCGAGGGTCGTCAGCTACCTCGACATGAAATGTTATGTGGTCAACACCCGCCTGTGCAAAAGGCTCGGCATACTTGGCCGGCTCGCTTATCATCAAGTGAGCATCAAATACCAAGTCGCTGACCTTGCGCAGCTTGGCAATTACCGGAGGACCGATCGTGATGTTCGGGACGAAGTGGCCGTCCATGACATCCAGATGAACGATGTTAACCCCAGCGGCGGTGACTTCGGCAATCTCCTCGGCTAATCGGGCAAAATCTGCGCTCAATACAGACGGCGCAATCTCTATGGTCCCTGCTTTCGGTAATCGCATTTTTTGTCGGCAGACCTACCACCGGCAGAATCGCCGGCTGAATACGATGGATTCTATTTCTCGTCGAGAATCTCGAGGCAGATGAATTTCTTGCCTTCAAGGAATTCCAGCGAGGCGCCGCCGCCAGTGGAGATATGGCTTATCCTGTTTTCCAGGCCGAGATTCTTGACGGCCGCGGCGCTGTCGCCACCGCCGACAATGCTGATCGCCCTGTTGTCCGTGGCCTCGGCGACTGCCAGGGCGATATCCTTGGTGCCCTCATCAAAAGGCGGGGTCTCGAAGATTCCCATGGGTCCGTTCCAGACGATGGTCTTGGCGTCAGTGATCTTTTCTCTGAATTCCTGGGACGCCATCGTACCTATGTCAACCGCCAGAAAACCCGGATCGATGTCACCTACGGCAGTGCGATACGCTGTGCCGGATTTGAGATCGCGAACCACATGGTGATCCACAGGTAGAAGAACCTCGCATTCAGCCTCGGTCGCCTGGCCCAGCAGTGTCTGACCTTTGTCGACAAAGTCGTTTTCGCACAGGCTCTTGCCGATGCTCTTGCCCCGGCCTTTGAGGAAGGTGTACG
>Ga0209536_100003804_pt1 | contig 24041 bp, 20 predicted proteins | sample DeeMarSeWOR28_12_FD_187461 | JGI IMG/M metagenome (GOLD analysis project Ga0209536, IMG submission 187461) | Marine sediment microbial communities from White Oak River estuary, North Carolina - WOR-2-8_12 (SPAdes) (version 2) | ecosystem: Environmental > Aquatic > Marine > Intertidal zone >...
TTTATATGATATTTCTTTTTTTCGTATCTGAGAACTGACAGAAAAAATATCCGTATGTTGTACTTTCTGATTTACCTACAGTTTTCAATTTAGTCTAAACTTATATATTAAACATATTCACGATTGTCTTTAAGCGACATAATAAGGCTGGTCAACTATTCTCCGTTGGCAGGTACTTTTATTAGAAGAACACAAACTCTTAAAGGCATTATTTCCATTCATTAGTCATTCCTAAATGAAAGCGCATTTCTTTTGACTACTTCACAAGAACAGCAAGTACTATATTTTTGCCTTTATTATAGATCAGCAGATTGTAAGTCGTCAAAAGAGTTTGGAGAGATTTTAATCTTTCGTGACGTGCAGACTTAATATTTTATTAAATAAAAAAAGGCGGTCGAGAGACCGCCTTAATATCATCTCATCTACATTTATTCTCTGTAGCGCTAACGCAGGAGGATCATTTTTTTGGCTTCGATGTAATCTCCTGCTTGAATTCTGTACAGATAAACACCACTCGCCTGATTCCTGGCATCCCAATCATAAGAATAGCTTCCTGCAATGAGTCTCTCCGAAACCAGTGTGGCCACTTCTTCGCCCAAAATGTTGTAAATCTTCAGAGTCACAAATTCTGTGTGTGGAAGGGCAAATTCAATAGTCGTGCTCGGATTAAATGGATTGGGGTAGTTTTGTTCAAGCGCATAGAATTGTGGTATTCCAGCAGTCGGCTGCAGTTCGATCCCTTCTATCACATCAGTTTCGTCGGCACCAATATCTGGTCTTGTATCGGCAAAAGGACGCTGCTCACCTTCATAATCATCCGGCGGACAGCAACACATGACACCCCCCATCAACAGGGAATCAATTCCCCTATTAATGCAGGGGCTAGTTGAGGAGAGGTGATAGAGAGGATCACCGGGCACAAATTGCGGATCAGCATCAATATTCCCATCCAACCAGTTGATGGTTGCCGCCGAATCAATGGCTATTCTGTCCTGCCCAAATTGAATATCAGAATAAGCGGCACTTAAGGTTCCACCCCACATTTCAATTTCCGGGCCATGCGGCGCCGTGTTACCCCAACTGATCGTGTTCATCAATTTCATTTCTGAATACCAACAAGCAATGGAGCCTGCTGTATCAGCAATGTTTCCCGTTAAGGTGCTGTTTATTATTTGTGTGGTATAAATTCCAGGTGGGTAGTCTACGCAGAGAATTCCACCGCCCCAATGCGCTGCGTTTTCAACAAAATTGTTATTTGTTAAAATAAGATCGCAATTATATTTGAACAGCCCGCCGCCCCATAAGGCAGTATTTTGTTTGAAAACATTTTTATCAATGATCGAACCGTTTGATAGCTCGATATCAAGACCACCGCCGGAAGAGTCAGCAGTGTTACCAATGAATTCGTTTCCACCTATATGAGTTCCTGTAGAGTTGTAAACGCTAATGGCTCCACCCCAGCCAGCGCTGTTGTTATTTTTAAATTCATTGTCAATAATCTGAACCTCCTGAGTTTGATTTAGCCAAATTCCGGCACCGATCCCCGTGCTAGCTGCCGAATTAAATGATATGAAATTATCCTTTATGATGCTGCTTTCTTTTGAACGCCATAATCTGATTCCGCCTCCAAAGTTAAGCTGTTCACCTATTTGGTTGTAAGTGATTACATTATCCACAATTTGAACATTACAAAAAACAACATCAACGCCTCCGCCATATCCGCCATAAGTTCCGGGTGTTGTGGCCTGGTTGTGTGTGATGGTGTTCCCGGTAATGATAACCATGGTTCTGGTAGCAGTATCTTCACAACCGGCGGCAATTCCACCGCCTCCGGCAAAAGCAGGCTGCCCGGAAACAGAGTTGAAGCGGATGGTATTTCCGGTAATTCTTCCCTTTACGATATGAATCCCTGCGCCCTGTATGTAGCTTGCCGCGTTAGATGAAAATATTGTATTTGACTCGATAACATTATCCTCAATAATAACATAACGCGCCTCTACATTTGTTCTTGGCCAGAAGCCAATTCCTCCTCCATTACATCCATCATGATTTATTGTGTTAGATACTATTTTACTATGGGAAATCCGTGCGCCTGAATTTGCACAAAAAATACCTCCGCCAACCCGGTAGGTATCGTCATACATAGTTCCGGTCCCACCGGTAATAGTAAATCCGCATAGCACAGAGGTAGTATCTTCTCCCGAATTAAACGTTACAACAGAGCCGCTGTCCGGGTGTGAGGGCTGGCTACCGTCAATAATTGTATTGGAGATATGTGAGGTGTCTCCATCAATCAGGAAATGACTAGCAACGGTAATAGCTTTCCCCTTAAAGTTGATGTTTTCGTAGTAGGTGCTGTCGCGTACTAAAACAGTATCGCCGTCGCTTGCGGCATCGATGCCGGCCTGAATAGTTGGATAATGCTCCGGGACCAAAATCGGGTCAGCTGCGGGATCATATACATAAACGCTATCGATACAGGTAAAAGGATGTAATGTGATTGTTCCTCCTATTACATAGATCTTCCCGTCTAACTCTTCCGTGGCAAATTCTGCCACAGGGTAAGGCATGGGCGTCTTATTAATCCATTTATCTATAATGGGATCATATCTGAATACATCATCATAAATTGGACCTGTCCCAGATCCTAACCAACCTCCAAAGCAAAAGATTTTATCATTATACACGGGAGTTGAATGAGAATATCTTGGTCCCGGTAATGGGGTTAAGGTATTCCAGGAGTCGTTGTACGGGTCATATACCTCCAAAGCGTCCGTGATATTTGGCCACTGAGTATTACCGCCGGTGACATAGATTTTCTCATCTACTACAGCGGCTCGTAAACCCCATCCAGGGGTTGGTTTATCCTTTTTAGGGTTCCACTGGTTATTAACTGGATCATACTCTTCAACAGTCTTGATTCCCGGGAATATACCATTACCAATTGCTCCCCCGATCACATAGATTTTCCCATTAACTGTACCAGCTGCCACAGCATATCTGCTTGTCGGCATGCTAGCAGTAGTATCCCAGGTATTTGTTTCTGGATCATACCTTTCAACCAGTGAAAGATGATATTCACCTACAACGCCACCACCAATCGCGTAGATTTTTCCATCCACTACAGTGCAACCAAATGAACCTCTGGGTGTGGGCATTGATGCTAGTGTTGTATCCCAACTATCTGTTACTGGATCATATACTTCCATAACCGAAAGGGGTTGGGTCTCGGTACTAAGACCACCAATCGCGTAGATTTTTCCATTAACAACTGCGGTGCCAAAAGTCAACCTTTTTGTTGGCATGGGTGTTTTTTCTATGTAGGGCCCCTGTGCTATACTTATAGATGGGATTAGAAAAAACACCATTACAATGAAAATGACGAAACTTGAAAAAAAGAGATTGAGAGTCGCAAACCGTAAAGATTTTTTCATGGCTTCTTTCCTCCTTCTTTTGGTGGTCTTTTATAATTTTTTTTAGTTCAAATGCATATAAACAGGAAGTGTGCGCAACGTAAAAGAAATAGTAGTCGATATCTTCAGAACCATTTGGACCTTTTCTTTGAAAAATTAGGAGAGGCTTGCTCATTTAATAAGCCTTAGGTTACCGTTTCGTTTTGTTCATTATTTTATATATTTTTCATCCTTCTTATCTGAAGTGCGCTCTTATTAATTTGCTTCCTCTTGATTGGTATTTTCCGTCCCCACCGAAGTAAATTTCTGCAGATGTTAGATTATCCAATGACTCATGATAACGGCAATTGTTGTAATACTTGGCGAGGCAGGAAATTTCGTTCTCCAGTTTCAGGGGCAGATAATGGTTTTGAAGGCTAATCATGCTCTTCATGGATCTATGGTACCGTTCTATCTTTTCCTATATCCTTGGCCGAGATAATGATCTCCTTACTTTTATAAGTTTTTCAAAACTCTACTCTTATTCTTTTAAATAAATTCTCTAAGTCCAAACTTATGTTCCTCTTAGTTTTATTTGAAGAAATATTGAAGAGTGGAGTGATATCACAAAAAGGGGGAAACTGGAGTACTTATTTTCCAAGAAGCAGCACTGCAGGGAAGTGTCGCCCTAATGTCAGGGTAAATAGCCAGCTGTGGAATGAAACTATAAGAAATATAATGTAATGACAGCTTTTCAATATATGCCAATTACATTTTTTCAGCTAAATTGCCGCGCGTTACAATTGTCGTATGAAAAAACTTAACTCCGTATGATAATAAGTGGGGGAAATTCAGAGTTCACAGGTGAAGTCGCATCCAGATTCGCTATCGGTTCAGATGACCTTCTTAGACTCCAAAGAACATGTTATGTGTTAATATTTTTGTCTTGCCCTCCTCCTTTTGCCATTTAAATATCCGCCATCTATTTCATCAAAGCAAGTATTTTGAAATTTTGTTTGGGTACACCGTGGACGAATAAGTAATTTAAAAAAGGCGGCCAACTGACCTCCCTTTCTGAAACAGGCTGTGTAATTTTATTTTATTTCATTAGAACCATCTTCTTAACATCCACATAATCTTCCGCCTGGATGCGGTAAAAGTAGACTCCATTGGAAAAATGAGCTCCATTAAACTGAACCTGATGTGAACCGGCGGCAATATGCTCATCAATTAGTGTAGCAGCCTTTTCCCCTAATATACTGAATACCTCAATTTTTACATGAGTGGACACTGGTATCTCATACTCAATCGTCGTGGCCGGATTAAATGGATTTGGATAATTCTGTTTTAATTGGAATGATTCCGGGACCTTGTTATAAGTAACGTCTGGTTTTATCCCGGTAATGGTGATATCCATGTAGTTCATTATTACTCTGAATAAATATTTTTTTGTGGAAGGTTCGACCCCGTCTACCAGACCGCCTATCTCAAAACTAGTGCCAATGGTTTTATAACTACCAGCATCATATGCGACGCCCACACCACTTAATGTGTTAGCATTAATTAGGATTTTTTGGCTTTGGCTGGTTGGTAAAATCCGGTCAATCCATTCGTTTTCCCCGTTATAAATAAAATCCATACCTTGATATGGAGTCCATGTTTGACCTTTCACACGAGTAAGATCATTTGTGCCGTCATCAATGGGGTGAATCTGAAAATAGGAGTGAACCGGTGTTGGGGGATCAAAAAACCAGGTATCGCCTCCTTCCATATAAACCCTTCCCCCGGCATCCAGAAAAGATTTCAACCTACTTCCTTCATCCATTGTCAAAACGTGGTTGTTGGGGAAAATACCTAAAAATACAAAGGCGGCTTGTGCGGAAGTATCCAAAGAATATTTTGTCGAATTCCGGGTGGTATAGATTTTGTTTGTATCAAAGCCTAATTGATCACAAGCCCTATTGAGCGCTGCAGCCGAAATGGGTGTGGGATCCAGCTCCCAAACGACGATCCCGTCAAGTGGTCCGCCCACCCAACCTTCATTTGCATAAAGCATACTTCCTTTCCGGTTTGAAGTATCAACAGCGCAAAGACTATAGCGATAAAAATCTGGTCGAGGCACATGATCAAAATAGGTTAATGTGTCCGACAACTTTTTGGCTGGCAACTCGGCAAGAAGAGAATCATTTCTCCACAACAGAACTGCGGCCAGAGTGTCAATTAAATTTCCCTGGACAGTGTTATGGGGATTGATCCACTTCAATTCCACGTCTTCAGATTGCGCTGAACTTAATATTTCAAAATAATCTGGAATATCGGGAATGTCGCAGGTATATCTGGCGCCGTAATCATAGCCATTTTTTCCGTTGCTGCAGCACGGCGAAGTGGACTGTAAGTTGAAATTCAGATTAGACGGATTTGTAAACTGCGGATTTGCATCGAGACAACCTGTACCAGGTTGCGGCGCAAAGGCCTGATAAGAACCTCCCCCTCAGCCAGGGCACCATTCCATGTAGTCACCCTCAGTGTTTTGATAAGAATCAATATAACTCAGAATGCAAGTGGAGTTTTCATTACAGGCCAATCCATATTGGCTGCTAAATGAGATGATTGTATTTATCACTTCTATAATACCGTCGCTGTCGAACATTATTCCATTCTGATTATTGTAAAAAGTGCACTGAGTCAGGAATACCTTCGCATTCCCTGTTGCATGAATTCCGTTGCTCCCATTAATTATTCCACAGGCATCCAATTCGATCATTGAATTTCCACTAATATAAATTGAACTGCCTGAAAGATTGATAATTGCCCCACGACCTTTGATACCAATGCTTTCATTGGTTATGTTTAGGCCACCTGTGTACACAACATCCCTTTGCAAAATTATTAAACGGTCGTATCCTAATCCCGGATTTGAATTTAAATAAGCCTCCTGAAGACTGGTTGCAAGGAGTATCTGTGCTGGAATAGACAATAAAAATAGGATGAGCAGAAGTAATTTTTTCATGATAGATACCTCCCGCTTGTTTGAATTAAGTTAAAGAAAATATGCTGCCTTAATCAAGGAAAACGAAAATTAGTTGCCGCACGGGAAATGCAGAAAACCTAAGAAATAATAGGCATCCACGGATCATAAGAACAGTATCAAGCGGGAATGTCTCTTTTATTAATTTTTAGAAAGGCCCCAAGTAATAGTAGTAGCGATGTTGATGCCAGAATAATAATGTTACTGCCGATATCACTCAAATTCAGCATCACTTTTTGAGGCTGATAGTAATTGAAGGGAGTCATCCACTCGAAAGATTGCAGGGGAGACCATATTTTTGAAATGTAATTTAAAAAGTAGAAAAACAGTATTAATCCCCCTGAAATAAGACCGGCTTTCCCCGCCTCTCTGTTAAATGCAGATATCAAGAATGAAAAAGCGTTTATACAAATCATCAACAACCACAGATTGATCCCAATCTTAAATAAATTAGAGAGCGGAATAGTTGGGGAAGTGAGGAAAATCCGAGATCCGACCAGGGTGCCAGTCCAACAGCCGCAGATAACAATGACAACAGCGACACATGAGTACGCCCACAGCGATAGGCTGATTGTCAAGCGCTTTATAGGGAGCGAACAAAGCAGTTCAAAATTGCCATTTTCTATCTCTCCGGAAATGTGCTTTGCGGGCAGTATGACCGAAATGATTCCTAACAGGGCAATCAGAAGGGGATGGTTATATCCGAAAGCAACCACACCTTTTAAGGAAAATTTTCCGAAAAACTCTTCTCCAAAAAAATTTTGCAGCGCTTCGGGCATAAATTGGATTTTATCCTGCATAAACTCCAAAAGTTGAAAGTTTGATACAAAGGATAATATGAGCAATTGCAGCAGTCCCAGTAACACAAAAGAGAATGTAATCAAAGCAAGGTGGTCCCTAAAAACCTTGGTAATATAGGCTTTTCGAATCATCCCTGTCCTTTTCCGTAATAGGCTAAAAATATGTCTTCTAAATCAGGTTCCGGGAAAATGATATCCTTAACAGGTAATTCAGCCAATGATTTTAGAATTTCCCGGATATTCCCTTCCACCAGGTATGTAGCTTGATTTTCTGAATTCTCAAGTATCTTTGTTCCTTCCAAAATGGGAGGTTTATCGCCATATTTTTCTGACCAAATCACATGCAGTCTCCGGGGTCTTTTCTTTCTAAGCTCATCGATGGATTCCAGTGCAACCAATTGACCGTCTTTAATGATTGCCACCTGGTGACATACTCTCTCCACCTCGGGAAGAATGTGGGACGATAAAAAAATCGTCTTTTCCCTTTGGTGAAAATCCATTAGGATTTCGTAAAATGCTTCCTGTATAAGGGGATCGAGCCCCGAGGAAGGCTCATCCAGTATTACCAAATCGGGATCGTGCTCCAGGGCAAATATGATTCCCAGTTTTTGGCGGTTCCCATGAGATAAATATTTTATTTTTTGCGAAGACTGTGAATCATTAAAATTCAATTTATCTTTCAACTGATCTCGAAGATGGGGTGGTCTTTTTCTAAATTTGGACATGTAGTTCAAATAATTTGCGGCCTTCATAGAACTGTATGGGGCAAAATCTCCCGGTAGATATCCAATATTTTCGCGGTGAGAAACAGAAGGGCTTTGAATCTTCTCTCCCAGTATTTTGATTTCACCCTCACTGGGTTTCAACAACTGCATGAGCAATCGGATGGTTGTAGTTTTTCCGGCCCCGTTTGGTCCTAAAAATCCGAAAATTTCCCCTTTTGGGACAGTGAAATTCAGATTTTGAATGCCTAATACCTGACCATAAAATTTGGTCAATCCGTTAACTTCAATTGCATTCATTACAATTGTATTTATCCCAATCAAAATTGTGAATCGTGGAAATATTAATGATAGTCTGAACAGAATTTAGAGAGGAAAGTCTATAATGAAAAGAGTTAATTGAGACAGACAATCAAGAAACAACAAAAAATGCCTATTTCAATTTTCATTCATTTGATAATTGTTATCGCGGAATCTTAATGCAGATTCCCAGGCAAGCAATGCTTTTTTCCTTTCTCTACCGCCACCATAATTTCCAAATTCTCCCATCTTACGAATTACACGATGGCACGGGATAATATATGAAATCGGATTCGCTCCGATAGCAGTGCCCACTGCACGAACCGCCTCGGGTTGTCCTATCTTTTTGGCAATATCTTCGTAAGAGCATACTAATCCTGCGGGTATATGAAGCAGCGCCTCCCAAACTTTCAGCTGGAAATTTGTACCCTTCAATAAAAGTGGTAGTTTTTTATGCTTAGTTCCGGTTCCAGGACTAAAAATTTGGTCAACAATAGCTTTGGTTTTGCGTGTATCTTCTTTAAGTATGGCATTTTTCCAGTTCTTTTGAAGTTCACTTATTATTTGATTTTCGTTCCTATCATTAATAAAGTAAAAGCCGCATATCCCTCTTTCGGTTATTGCTATCAAACAGCGTCCAAAAGGTGAATCGTGTGTGCCATATTCGATTTGCAGTCCATAACCCTTTGTCTTAAATTCCCCGGGTGTAATGGCTTCAATAGAAACAAACAAGTCGTGTAATCGTCCCGGGCTGGAGAGACCGGATTCGAAGGTGACATCTAAAATACTCCTGGATTCTTTGAGGAGCATTTTTGCATACCTCACTGTAAGAAACTGTAGAAATTTTTTGGGACTAATACCGGCCCAGCGCTTAAAAAGACGTTGAAAATGAAATGGGCTCATATTTAAATATTGTGCCAATTCATCAAGACTTGGCTGTTCCTGAAAATTTGTATCCAGATATTGAATTGCTTTTTCGATTCTTTGATAATCGGTGTTCATAATTATATCCCTATCAATTTAGTTTGACTGGTGTAAAGATATGAATACATCAACCTATATTTCCACCCGATTCTTGCTATATTTTTAAAATAGTGAAAATGTTTCATTGTGAGACAACTGCAGTTGTAAGAAAGGAAAATTGTTGTTTGATGGATGCTATCCTCATTGAAAATAATTTCCAATTTCTCCTGCTCCAATTAAGGTGAATGCAACGAATTGCTTTCATTTCCGTTGGATCAAAAAAGGAATAGTTTTAAATTCCCATGACCGATGAAACAGGAGCTTTCATTTGAAATTCTCCCTTCGTATCAAGTTTATTATGCTTTCAATATTACTGGTGAGCGTAATTATGATCACCATTACCTACTTTTACACCATCAGGGAATTAGGTGCGAAACGAAATGCGGTTGAATCACAAATCAGGAGAATTGCCCAGAACATAGCAACCATGCAACTCCTTGATCAGCAGGACTGGAGCGTTTATCAGAATTATATTACCCAATTAATGGCATTCAACAAAGATATTGTTTTTATTGCAATTTATGATGATCGGAATACGTTAAGGGCGCACACCCTAAACACAGATTTACTCGAGTTGGAACAACCGGTATTATCGCGCCGGGTTCAATCCGATATTGTGCGCCGTCTCGACGCGGGAGCCGTTTCAAAAGAAAGCCGGAAAAATTTTCGTAAAGAACAGGTCAATATACAGGTGGGTGACAGGATTTTGGGCAGTGTCCATGTTGGCTTTTCCATTTTTGATATTAATCGTGAGCTACGGACGGGAATCCAACTGAATATTGCTCTTGGTGCATTTTTCATCATCATCTTTGGTGGCATCTCTATCTATGTAAGCCAACGCTTAACCAGGCCATTGGAGGAGCTCAGTAGCGCTATGGCAATGGTGAAAGAGGGGGAATTAAATCAAAGAGTGGAAACGTCTTCCAGAGATGAAATTGCGGAGCTAACCGAATCCTTTAACGATATGATAGAGGGGCTACGAGAAAGACAAATTATTGAAGTATTAGGATATGAACTAAGTGCTACGTTCCAAATTGAGAATTTGGGATTCCTGGTGCGGGAAAGGTTAAAAAATGCCATAGGTGCCTCCGGTGCAAGATTATATATTCAAAAACGGGAAGAGCAGGGCATTTTTTATGAGATTTCTGTTCCGGACGAACAAAAGAGCAATTATCCACCGCTTTACGTTTATGGTGAAGAAAAATCATTTATCCTGCAAAATAAAAAGGGTTTTATGGTCCACTCTGCCCCTGAAAATGTGATGCACACCCTTCGACACACCAAAGAGGGTGAAGCGGGATTGGTTATGCCGATGACTGTGAAAGGTGAACTTTTCGGCTTGCTTTTTTTTGCATTGCCCTCTGGTAAAAAAACATTCTCAGATAAAGAGATACACTTTGCGTCAACGCTGGCAAACCAGGCCGCCCTGGCTTTGGAAAATGCCTTATTATATGATGAATTACGGGAACAGGAACGTCTGAAGCGTGAGATTGAAATTGCACAGGAAGTGCAGAAGAAATTATTACCGGTGCGTATGCCGGAAATTTCAGGATTTGAAATAGATGGTATTTGTAAACCAGCGCACGAAGTAGGGGGAGACTATTTTGACTTTTTCCGATTGGATGATCACAGTTTGGGAATCGTTATTGCAGACGTGAGTGGAAAAGGAACCTCTGCCTCTTTTTATATGGCGGAACTTAAAGGGATGATGATGCAATTAACCAGTACATTGCTTTCGCCCAAATCGTTACTTACTGAATTGAATACACGCTTATCGGGAAACATGGACCGTAAAATGTTTATTACAATGATCTATGCCGTGTTTAATTTTAACAAGAACAAATTTACATTTTCCAGGGCAGGGCATAATTCTTTATTAAAAATAGGAAGAAACGGTCATCATCGATTTATTACTCCCTCCGGAATTGGGCTTGGGTTGGATTTTGGAGGCTTATTTGAGAAAAAACTTGAGGAAGTTACGCTAGAATTAAAACATGATGAAGCGATTATTTTATACACAGATGGGATAACGGAGGCGATGAATCGCAATCAAGATGAGTTCGGCGAAGAGCGTTTATTGAATTCTTCTTTGGCATTTAGGGAGAGTGGGGTAGTAGAATTGCGGAATGGAATCTTAAGTTCCCTCAATCAGTTTTTGGATGGATCAACAGCGCATGATGATATCACGATGGTGCTCATCAAACATTCTGAACAAACATAATTATTGAGAAATTCAATCTGTTATTCGCGATTGTATTTTCTGAAAGAATTTTATTGATCGTAACTTATTCATTTCTATTTCGTTAAAAATAAAGTTTAAATGCTCACTCAAGCAGGATAAAGATTATGATTTCTAAATATGCTAAGATTTTATCTCCGATAGTTTTTACCTTCATCTTATTTTCAGCATGCCAGAGCGATAGAAGCGGAAAGATCAAACTTGCAGAAATCACCACTGATCAAACATTAGATAGTCAAGTATCAAAATCGACACTCCATGTTCCACCGGAGAAACAGAGAACGTTTGCAGTTTTAAGTTTTGAAAACGAAACCGGAGATAAATCTCTGGATTGGCTGCGTCGCGGATTGGCTGATATGCTAACGACGGAATTATCCCAATCGCCTTATATAAACATTTTACCCTCTAAGAGGTTGGCCGAGCTTGCAGAACGGGAGGAGAAAAGTGAAGATAATTTAAATGATCCCTCCTTTGCTTTGAGTATTGCCAGGGAAGCACAGGCAGAATTCCTGTTATCCGGTAAGATATATCCCGATAAGGACAGCTTATGTATTGATGTTGATATGGTTAATGTTAGAACCGGACAAACTTTTAAACGAGTGATGGTTCACGGTAAGGGATTGGAACAAATTTTCTCCATGGTGGATGATTTGTCAAACCAGGTAAAGACGGACATGCGAGGCGATATCAAATATGCAGTTGCATCAGAAGTCGATCTGGATCAAATGACCGAATCACTGCAAGCATTTCGATGTTATTCTGAGGCTCTCCAACATATGGATAAATTACTATGGAATGAAGCACAAAAGTGTTTGAATGATGCTCTTGAAGAGGACTCTACCTTTGCCGCTGGATACTTAAGATTGGCTTATTTGAAATGGAGTGAGGGTGATAGAGAAGCTGTGATGAAAGCTATGAGAAAGACCCGTAAATACTCCTATAAACTTGCCGAAGTTGATAAAATAAGACTGGAATATTTGGAAACATTGATGGGTGGGGGATACGATAAATTGATTGGAATACTGGAAGAAGCAACCAAAAGGATCCCATCAGACGTGGATTTGAGACTTGATTTAGCTAGAAATTATAAAGAATTTGGGAAAATTGATCGTGCATTTGAGGAATTTGAAACTGCGCTTGAAATGGATCCGGAGAGGAAATTGGTCTATAATGACCTGGGATATCTTCATGCCCAACGGGGTGATTTCAACAGTGCTATAAAATATATAGACAAATATCAAGAATTGGCTCCGGAAGAGCCCAATCCCTATGATAGCAAAGGTGAAATTCTGATGATGTTTGGAAAGTTGGATGAAGCGATTGAGCAATATAAAATTGCTTTAAAAAAATGGCCAAATTTCACTTATTCTTCACTTCAGCTGAGCAGATTATATAGGGAATTGGGAGATTATCAGAAATCCATCGATTATTCTCTCCTAGCCAATGAATCACCAATGACAGATAAATGGATTGATGAGATTGAGGCTAACCTGGCTTTAACATATTGGCGACTAGGGGATATTTCCAAAGCAGAAAGAATATTGCTCAAATTAATGGAGGAAGATCCATTATCCTATCGTTTGACGCTGGTTTACGGTGATCTGTATAATTCAACTGGTAGGCCTGCAAAAGCAGCTAAGCTTTATGAAAGTACCCTCGAGAAATATAAGGATGCCTTTAATTCTCAACGGTGGGATGAAAAAATAGCAGGAAGATTTCCACAGTTTGTACTTCGGGCAGACCTCGCTTCAGAAGACGTAATACCTATCCTACAGAATTTGGTGCATGATGAAAGGCTTAATAGGGAACAAAATTTAGTTGTAAAGGTTGCTCTGGGTTATGCGAATTACAAAGCTGGTGCCCATGAAGATGCGATCAAGAGTATTGCAAATATATCTCAGGATCAATATGAGATAATATTAAGGCATCCATATCGAGGATGGGCTAATCGTTGGAAGTATGTTTTTGGCACACTTGATTTTTCGCAAAATATTCAGGCTGATGATAATCCTTTATCGGAAATGATTTTAAACTATGGTACTGAAAACAAAAGAAAAGATTTAGTAGCTATTGGGCACTTGCTTAAAGCTCATATTTTCAGCAGGTCTGGTGATTATAAAGGAATTATGAAAGAATACCAGAGGATGGGAATACCGTTAGAAAAAAAATGGAGGATCATAGGACCTTTTAAAAAAGAACATGATTCAAACTTCAAATATCAATTTCCACCGGAAAAATTATCCGATTTAACTTCCCCCATTAAATACGCCGAGAAAGAGTATCAGTGGAGAACCGGTCACGACGGCAACATCGATGGGTATGTGAATTTACGAGAATTGATGGATCAATACGACTGGAGTGCTGCTTACGGATTATTGTACGTTAAATCTCCTGAGCAAAGAAAAGTACAGATCAGGCTGGGAACCGATGAAGCCTGTAAACTTTGGTTAAATGAAGATCTGATCTGTCAGAGATATATTACCAATGAAGCAATAATTGACAGAGATATGGTGACCGTGGTTCTCAGACCAGGATACAATAGACTCCTTCTAAAAGTTACCAATTCGAATTTTGATTGGGGCTATTATCTCCGTGTTACCGACAGTGAGGGAAATGGATTTTCTGATATAACATTCCACTCACCTGATGAAATTGCAGAAAAATTGGCTGTGAAATAAACTATCTTGTGATTATTGTTTCACATTACTGTTATTGCATAAAAAAATTGCTCACCCGCTTCAACTTTTTTTATTCCCGAAAAGAAATGCACCCCATTTTACAAAACTGCATATCTCGCTTTAGTCATGATTGATATAACAAAATCTTTTGCAAGAAACAGTAAAGAGGAGGCCTCATAATTCCGGTCTGAAGGAAATCCTAAATTTGTCTGAAAATCCTTCAAAGTGTAAAAAGTAAATCTGGGAAAAACTGTTGGAATTTTTTTCATTGTTAATTTTGGGAAAAAATTCAATTGGTATGTTTTTGAAAGATAAAAAAAACCGCTAAAAGCTTCGCCGTTCTTTTAGCGGTTATCAAGGAGGCCGCCAACTCAAATTAATTCAATACTAACTCAATTTATTCATCATCCACCTAAATAATAATAAATTCCTTTTATTTGTATGTCATTCTCAGGTCAAGATATGTCAAAAAATGTCATCGAAGTGGCATTTTAGAATGAAAGATAATAATAGAAATCCGGGTATAAACAGGACAATTCCAGGTCGCATAAGACTTCAATACTAAATATTCACCAAATCTTTTTCAACTGAAAATAAACTGCTGTATATGATAAATGTAGAAGTGCTGCCCGATCTTAATTCCTTAACTTTTATACGCTGTCAAATGAAATGAAAATGAGCGGATGATTGATATGTTTACCGGTTTCCTCTTCTTGATGGCTGGTGAGAATTTCCATTTTCCAACTGTTTCAGAAACGGCCTGGTCCAAATCCGGGTGTACCGATTTTAATACATGAACTGCCTTAACATTACCGAAAATATCCAAGTTAATTTTTACAACAACAACACCTTCCATACCCAGCTCTCTTGCCTGCTGTGGATAGGCAATTGGGGCGTATTCGATTACACGGGGTTCGATGTACATTTCGTTTGATTGAGGAGAATTCTCCGTAATGTCATAACGCGAGGTTTGAATGCGTGAAGAAAATGATGAATGCAGTCGTTGAAAAATTCCCATCAAAATTGTTCGCCTTTTGATTTTGAGTTGTTTATTGTGAACGTCGTCTTGGGTTCAATTCTATTTACTGCAAAATATTTGCCATAAAATCAGTCTAGTAGTCATTGCTCCATTAGCACTATTGCGTAAGGAAAACAGGACGATTACGGCTCAATATATTGATTCTAAGGTATATAAATGGTTACAGAGTTAACACAAGATCGTAAACATTGTTCTCGTTTCGTTGGGGAAAAAGAGTGATTGACTTTCGACACTAACTGTGTATCGGTCTATTTTGAGAAAAAACTCTACTAGAACTTTTTTCTTAATATTGCAATCTGTCCGGCATGATACAAATCATGTTGAATGACCCCGTGCAGCAAAACATAAATTGAATGGTCCTTGCCAGCGACGATATTTTCTAAATCATTATCCAAAAGGCTTAAGATTTTTTCCTTTAATTGTTGATAGCTCCTCATCATGTTTTCCATAGTCGACTTCCATTCGGATTCGGAATTGTTATTCACTGCAGGCCAATCCTCTTCATCGTTCAGTTCTACGACATTTCCAGCAAGTCTTCGAGTTGTTGCCGAATGCTAGGCGGATATATGGAGGACAATTTCCCAAATGCTATGAATATCCTGAAATGGTTTCTCAGAAGCACGTGTAGCTTGTATATCCTTTAATACTTCCAACAAAGCCGGTCCATGCCAGGCGTGGCCTTCTACAGCCCGTGTAAATTGATCTGTAATTCGTTCAATTTCACTCATTGGTATTCTCCTTAATGCTTCTTGCTTCTGATCATATCAGGTGATAGTAAACTCATTTTTTGACCTTAAGAATTTTTTTAGGTAATCCTTTCTATTTTTCATGCAAAATCGGTTCAAGAGAAGAAATGAGAAAGTACTGCATCAAGAAATAGAGACAACCATTTTTGAATTTGTTCAGTCGCCAATCTGTTTAATAACAACTGATACTAAGGATTACGGTTCCATACCTGGATGGTTACAACCGTCATATTTTTACATACAGATTTTATTATAATATCAATACGTGGAATGATGATACTGGAGTATATAATAATCCCGTTTAAATCAACCAAATTAAACGGGATTATTATTTTACCGGAGGACAGTTTCTAATTCGCGGCCAAGAGATAGTCGTTTACTTTTTGAGCAATCAACGTGAAAAACTTATCTGCATCTTTATAATCTTCTTTTTCTATCTTTGTGAGCAGTTCTTCACAATTGATACACTGGGTTACCAAAAATGCTTTGTAGCGGATGGAAGCGGTTTTTCCTTCTTTGATCAATTTTGATATTTCCCTGTCCAATCTTGCGATATTCTGCTCCGGGTAAAAGATTTTAAACTTCAGTGAATGAAAAATGGCCGATTCGACAACCCCGCTGTTTTCGGATTTTAGAGCGTGCAAATAATTTTCCGGTGCATTCTCTATCATTTTTTCCGATTGGGCAAAAACGGCCATACTGAATAAAACAACCATTATAACAAATAACGTTTTCATGACATCCTCCAGTTAATTATGATTTTAGATTTTGTTTCAAATTTCAATTAAAGTTTACGAGGGCGCGCTGTCAGAGATGTCATGAGGCAGTAAAGGTGTGTCAAAGATTGTCAAAGGATTGTCAACAATTACATATTCCTAGGCATTTCCAGCAAATTTATGTCGTCACCGGGGAAGGTTTTTATCAACAGAGCGTGCAGAAGTGAACAGTTGTTTCGTTCTATGGAATAGAATAAGTGAGTTGCGCAACGGCAATCCGATGCACCGAATTTATTTACCGCCGGTGCAAGGCTGGAACTTGTTTGCAGAAGACGGCTCCAAATGCATTCCTGTGGATTGACATTTAAAGAATAAATTATTTTCTCAACGGTGGCACAGCTCTTCAAAAAATCAATGTGCCAGTGCATCTTTTTATTGAATCGTAAATGACGTTTAATTCTTGCCCGAAGACCTCCGGAACCAAATGCGCTTCCGACATAACAATAATATCCACGATCGAAGTCAAGTTTTTCTAATTTTCCTACCTGAATGGTTTTTGAAACATCCAGTCTCAGACACAGAAGATAAGTGCCTTTTGTTGCAGGAATTTCATCCGTCTGCGTATTATGAAATAATCTGTCCATGGGTGAATAGATAAGCTGAAACAGAGTTCCAAAGAATATTTTTTGATTTTATAAAATCAAAGAGAGCCTCATAATTTTGATAAGCTTATTCGGTTTAAGGTCGCTGGTCACGTATCCGACCTGCGATCGGTTATAATCTATTGAATATTTAGTGCAGAACATTCCTGCTTTTTACTTCCCCAGTAGACTATTCTTTTAATTCACTAAGCAGCTTCTCCCTTCTTTCTCTAATGGGCACCGCCCAGGGTGATTTTAGTTTCCCTTTTCGCAATGAATGTTTAACCGGGCCTCCAAGAAGCGCCCGCCAGGCCTCTTCTTCGTTTTCTGGCTTGGTATCCAGCAATACTTCCTCATTACCTAAGGAATATATTAAAGACTCCTGATAAGAATCGGGTCTTCTGAGCGTGATTTTCAGACCAATATACTTTAAAGTACCAGCGGAGATAGTGAAGGTTAAGTAGTGTTTCTGAGATGGGAACAATATTTGATACTTAGTATAATACTTTTGGACAAGATTATTTGGATCTTTACCCTCTTAATACAAATATGATGCATTTATTTGATGAAGGCGATAGGTGCCCGGCAGCAATCCGGAAAAAATGAGATAATTACTGCAGTCCCAACAATCTTTCATGTAGGTATTGCCATATATTATTGCATTTGAATCATCCAAAGCAACCATATTTCCATCGGTCAAATATACCGGTTCAGTATAGCTAAAAATCATATCGAAGAGTGCTTCAATAAAGGGCCGGTTAAAAAGATCTCTATTAATAGCCCCAATGTCACAATCTATCACGACCAGACCTGTTTCTTCCGGAGTGCCTTTTAGATTGGCCATTTTGGGAGCACAGGAACTAAAGAAAATAATTTTGCACAATATAGGAATAAGCCAAATGAAATGAATGCTTTTCAAAATTTCACCTCCCAGACTTGTTAGGCCTTTTTATTCCCGAATCTTTTCCAACGGCACTTCCTCCCAACGCTCAGTTTTAATGAACGCCCCAACGCCGGTACCTACGACACCGAACACAAGCCCACCGACCGCGGCTCCCTCTAAAAAATATGTTCCGGCCGTCTGGCTTTCTTTCCCTGCTTCTTGCGTTGCGATAAGACCAAGTGTAAGAGCGCCCCCAATTGATCCAATAACTAGCCCTGTAAGCCAGTTTGACTTTCGGCCCCGGCTTACTTCGATTTTTTCAATGGAGCGGAACGGAATCGCTACAGAATCGCAGTCTCCTTCGATATTCAGTACTAGCGTGTCATTATGAAAGGCCACCACAACACCGGTAAATTTTTCTTGAGATTGATAGGGCGTCTGGTCCTTAATAAATGATGAAACTGATATTCGAACCCGTTCTCCGGCGACAATTTGTGCTGGCGCATGGGCAATAATTTCCAAAGAGTAAACCAGGATAAGCAGAAATAAAACTGGCAAAAATGTTGCCTTTCTTATTTTACTTTCTTCCATTTAAGTAAAATAGATTTTTTCTTATTTTCGCATTACTTCAGCACCACCATTTTTTAGGGTTTAGCAAACCGCTGCCTTGAACTTATCGAAGGATATTCTACTTTAAACCCATATACAACTATCAAGCATTCACCTTTTATTTAACTCTTATTCGCTCATTTTATGGCTACCATTTGTTATATAAAATTTGGTTCTCAATGAACTCTAAAGGAGAGTGATAGCATGAAATTTTGTTCCCGATGATATCCAGAAATTCCTCGTTTGATATATTCCAAGGGTAATTCCTTCCAACTCTCATATTTAATAACAGCGCCAAGAATGGCACCTAGTGCCGTACAACTGATGGCAATAATTCCGGCTGGCAGCCAGGATTGCGAAGGATCTTCCACTGATTCCTTTGTGCTTTCTTCATAAATTAAACCAACCCCGGCACCTACAAGAAAGCCAATACCTGCACCTTTTACTGCTCCGAAAGATTTTTGGCCCTGAGATAGCTCGAATTTCCTGACGGACTTCAGGGGGATTGCTCTGAGACTGTTAAATTGTTTAGATCGAATCTTGATGCTGTTAGAATCACTCGATTCAAAAGTTCCAATATCAGCATAATTAGATGAAGACGTTTCTGCATAGGTTACGCGCACCAATTGGCCCGGTCCAATTTCTTTATTCACCTGTGCGGAGATTCCAGAATGAAAAGCCAAAAGAATAGTGATAACACAACACGTAGTTATGGTTTTATTTCTCATGATACACCTCCGGAGTTTTATTAGATTGATCTTCTGGTATTAGGTTGTTATTCTAATCTCCGGGATAAGAATGAGGTCTTTTATTTCAAAAGGACCAGCTTCTTGCTTTCCTCAAATTTACCAGCCTCGAGCCTATAAATGTAAACTCCTGAGCTAACCAGATTCCCAAAAGTATCCCGTCCATCCCAAACCGCTGTTTTTTCCCCGGCAGTTTGATTTTCATTTACAAGCGCAATAATTTCCTGGCCAAGAGTATTGTAAATCTTCAGAACTACCTTACTTGTTTGTGGTATATTGTAACGAATGGTAGTAGATGGGTTGAAGGGGTTGGGATAGTTTTGTAGCAGAGAAAAGGATACCTGGATACCCTCACTCGATGTTCCCGGCAGAGAGGTAGAAACGCTGCTGCGAAAGACGCCTTCCTCTGCAGTACCGGCATAAATATATCCTGATTCGTCAATTCCCAGGGAGCGCACCTCCATTGTGGTCAAACCACTGCTCAGAGGAACCCAATTATCACCGTCGTCCGATGAGAAATATACCCCGCCCCCGAAACTGGCAGCGTATATGTCGCCATTATTGTTGATTGAAATATCAATTATATCGGACAGATTATTGGCGAGTTGTGTCCAGGTATTCCCGTTGTCCGAAGAGCGATAGATGGAATTTCCGGCGGAAACAAAAATGTTGCCATTGGTACTGATACCAGTACACCAGGCATAAATGTTGGTTAATCCGGTCGGTGCCCAGTTCGCCCCGTTGTCTGTAGAACGAAACAGGCCGCTGCCATAAGTTCCCGCGTATATGTTGTCTGAAGCATCTGCTGCCAAGCAAAGAATGTCGGTATTGGTCAAACCTTGATTAACCTGAACCCAGGTATCGCCACCATCGGTGGAACGGAAAACCCCATTGCTGTAATCACCAGCAAAGATATGATCGGTGGAATTAGTGGCAAAAGCGGTAGCGCTTATGGGTAAGCTGAGTAACTGCCAGGTTTCACCGTTATCGGTGGAACGAAAGGAACCGGATACTTCGGATCCGGCAAAGATGTGACCACTTGAATTAATAATCATAGCCATCAGATCATGAACAAGTGGAGTGGCTAGCCATGATGCACCATAATCGGCTGAGCGTTGGACTCCACGTCCAGTGGCTGCAACCATCCATTGATTAGAACCAAAATCAATCTCCATAATAAAGTCGCTTCCACTTCCCAAACCTTTATATTCCCAATTCATTCCATCATCCTCTGAACGATAAACAGCACCACTCCCGGAAAAGATATTGCCATTAGGATGAGCTGCAAACGACCGCGCATTTAGTTGGCTTATCAATTGCCAGGAATCGCCATTATTGATGGAGCGAAAAAGATCATCAGACCCGGTGGTAACAAAGATATGCTCGTTATTATTGATAAATAGGGAACGAATCCATACATTTCCCAAATTATTATTTATTGGTGTCCAGCTGTTCCCATTATCAGTAGATCGAAAAACGCCCTGACCTCCCGTTCCGGCAAATATATGCCCACTATCATTGGTCACCAACAAATCTATGTATTCAGTTATGCCTGTATTCAGGGTTGTCCAAGAAATACCATTATCATTGGAACGATAAATCTCACTATTACTACATACAAATAGATTTCCATTGGGAGTGATCGTCAAAGAAGGAATGCAAGCATTATTAATCCCTGTATTTACAGGGAACCATTCATCGCCATTGTTGGTAGAGCGGAAAACGCCCTGGCAATTCGTCCCGGCAAAAATATTGTCGTTAGCATTGATTGCAACCGTTAATACATACAGTTCCGATAACCCGTCGTTTTTTTGCTCCCAGTTATTGCCATTGTCCGTGGAACGAAATATTCCCCCACCAAAGGTTGCGGCAAAGATATTATCAATGGAATTGATTGCCAGGCAGCGAATATCCTCATGGGTTAAGCCATTTTGCAAGCGTGTCCAACTCTCCCCGTTATTGGAGGAGCGATAGATAAAATCATCAAATTCGGTCCCACCAAAAATATCACCGCTGGAATTGATAACAATACTGAAAACATTACCTGGCCCCCAGGGGCCGTTGGTTTGTTCCCAAAAATTCTGAGAAAAAAGTGCTGATTGAAGAATGAGCATACCAACCCCAAAAGACCAATAAATAACGTTTCTCATGATATTCCCCTTTGTTTTTTAGGTGAAATAAAATGATAGTATGGTATTTTTTTCATTCTATTCCTGGCTTGCGACTATCAATCCGGAAAAAAAGCCAACCCCAAACGCCACTGCTCGAATCAACGCGGTTTTCCAAGCTCTTGAAGATTGCTCCGCATACCAATGACCGGCGCTGGGACCAAATATCCATCCGCCCGATATTGCAATGAGTCCAGTTGTTAGGGTTGTCATATTGTCGTTCCAACCGCCGGCCTCCATTAAAATAAATCCGGCCCCGGTAGGTATTAGTGTGCTTCCTAACGACCACCATGTTGCAGTTGCGGGGGATTTTCTTTCTTTGCTCATTTGAAAGGTATAAACATTTCGCCGGTTATTGGTTTTAAGCAGTGCATCGCGGGAGAAACTCGACCGGGCAAAAGCAGGGACCCTATAGTTTACCTGAAGGGTTTTTTGAATAGGAATAATTTCGGTTATACCGGAATTATACTTTTCTGCCGACTCATGAGCCGAGATAATATCAGAGATACCGTAAACAATAACGGTGAGACCGCCTGCAAGCACTCCGATCCCCGCCAAATCCGCTGCACCATCATCGTTTGCATATGCAGTCGAGAAAGGTTCAAGCATAATTGTCAGGATAACCATTAAGAAAAGTAAACTTTTCATTTTAGACCTCCATTTTGAAGGTTGTAGCACAAGAAATATTCTCGTGTTTCCAGAATGTATTACTCCTTTTTCATGCCTAAACGCAGTTTTGCCTCAACCCACTTATCATGGGAAGTAAGACTGCCTCCAATGGTTCCAATTAATAAGCCAGTTGCTCCAAAAAGAGTGGCACCTGCTAGTGTGGATTGTCCTCTGCTGCTAAAAATACCTTCACTTCCCGTGTCAGAATAGCTCACGAAGCCGATAAAACCGCCGATGAGTGCACCACCCAATAAACCGCGCACAGCATAGGTCACTGCCTTAGATTTTTTGCCGGTTGAAGTTTCCAATTTTAATATGTCAGAACGCAGGATCTCATGAGCGTCTTTCTCATCTTCGGCCAACACAAAAATAGTATCTGCATTGATAGTTGTGAGAGTGCCAATAATAATCGTGTTTGTTTGCTCTGTCTTTCCATATGCATGAACATAAGTTGGTTTACTGGTTGTAACCCGAACTCGATCGCCGATTTGAACCTGGCGCACTTCTGGCATTTGAGCAAAAAATTTTGTAGTTATCAAAATACAGATTAAAATTGCGTCTGCTATTTTCATTTCTCCTCCGCTCAAGTGTCTTATCAATCTTAAACTATAAACCTTTCATTTCTCTTTAGCCTGAGATTAGCTTATGTATCCCTTTTACTTCATCTGCATCATCTTCATAACCTTGGTGTACCTCCCGGCAATGATTTTGTAAAAATAGATTCCGCTGGAAAGCTGGCTGGCATCGAACAAAACGTTGTAACTCCCCGCCGCCTGACGCTTATTCACCAGCGTAGCCACCTCCTCGCCCAAAATATTGTAAATCTTCAAGGTCACAAACTCTGTTTGTGGAATTGAGAACCCGATGGTAGTTGCGGGATTAAAGGGGTTGGGGTAATTTTGATATATTTCAAAATTTTTAGGAATTGCGTTTGATTGAACATCAATAGAAGTAGTAAAATCATCATAAAGTGAATCTATTTCTGCCGGTGTTAATGTGCGGTTGTAGATACGGATATCATCGATTTTTCCATGAAAAATTTCAGTGACTCCCGGCACATCCCGCCCGATTTCCAGTGGCCGGCTGTCCGGATTGATGGGGCCTGTTAGAATGCCCTCACCGATAAAAATCCCATTAACGTAGGCTTTTACGGTATCATCCTTTAAAGTCGATACAATCATATACCAATCATTGAAATTCAGGGTATCAGAAACGGTAACACCGTTTGTCCAATTACTAATTGCGGTATTTACTCCGCTCGATCCAACTGACAGGCGATATTGAAAGGCATTCGCTCCTGAGTTTGATTTCATAAGAATAGGACCAAACTGGGTTCCAACCAGACTCCAGGAATAGATATTGATCCAGGCAACCTGAGATAGTTCAGTAGTGGGAGAATGCAGAGTTGGTGAATTCGGAACAGTGATATAGCTGGAAGTTCCATTAAATTCATAGGCGACACTATCACTGCCGAAACGGTCACTAGTTAACAGAGCTCCCATTACCGTCCCATGATTATCATTGCCACTTTCATCAATGGCATTTCCGTTAAAAGGATAATAAGCGACAAGTCCTGAATCCAGATTTATCTGTGAGCAAAGATTACCTATGCAGATTATTGTTGCGACTATTAAATAAATGG
>Ga0209536_100003805_pt1 | contig 24041 bp, 18 predicted proteins | sample DeeMarSeWOR28_12_FD_187461 | JGI IMG/M metagenome (GOLD analysis project Ga0209536, IMG submission 187461) | Marine sediment microbial communities from White Oak River estuary, North Carolina - WOR-2-8_12 (SPAdes) (version 2) | ecosystem: Environmental > Aquatic > Marine > Intertidal zone >...
GACGCTCTTGATCACGCCGTTCACGATGTCCTGCCTGAAATCCACTGTGCTTTGCATCTGCGACCAGAACGCGCCCGCGTCAACGCCGATGACGACCACCGTGATGAGGTAGCCGCCGAATACGCCCACCGCGCTGAACATCGCTGCCAGCAGCGGCATCGAGATCACGCCGCCCCAGAAACGCGGCCCGATGACGCGCGCGATGGGGTCGACGGCCATCATCTCCATCGCGGAGATCTGCTCGGTCGCCTTCATGAGACCGATTTCTGCCGTCATCGCCGACCCGGCGCGGCTCGCAAACAGAAGCGCCGCCACCACTGGCCCCAGCTCGCGCGTGAGCGACAGCGCAACAAGCGTGCCGACAGCCTCTGACGAGCCGTACTTCTGCAGTGTCTCGTAGCCCTGCAAGCCAAGAACCATGCCGACGAACAGGCCGGACACGATAATGATGATGAGCGAGAGAACACCCGTGAAATAAATCTCCCGCACGGTCAGACCGAAGCGGCGGAAGCTGGTCGCCGAGCGCAGCAGCGTCAGCAGGAAGAAGCGGCTTGCATAACCGAGGCGCCAGACCCCGTTGACCACCTGGTGACCGATGCCGCGCAGGCTGCTGGCGAGCCGCTCAGGCACGCGCGCCCTCCAGCTCGAGGTCTGCCGCGTACTCGGATCCGGGGTAATGGAATGGAAGCGGCCCGTCCATCTCGCCCCAGACAAATTGATGAACAAATGGCGCATCGGATCCACGAATGTCGTCCGGTGTCCCCGCGGTTACGACCGCGCCATCGGACATGAAGTAGACGTAGTCGACGATCTTCAGCGTTTCCTGGACGTCATGCGTCACGACGATCGAGGTCGCGCCCAGCGCATCATTGAGTTGGCGAATGAGTTCGCTGATCACGCCCATTGAAATCGGATCGAGCCCAGTGAACGGCTCATCGTACATGATGAGCATCGGATCGAGCGCCACGGCCCGTGCCAGCGCAACCCGGCGGGCCATCCCGCCAGAGAGCTCCGAAGGCATCATGTGCTGCGCACCGCGCAGGCCCACCGCGTTGAGCTTCATCATCACCAGGTCGTGGATCATGCTCTCGGGTAGCTCGGTGTGCTCTCGAATCTGGAAGGCGACGTTGTCGTAGGCCGAGAGGTCCGTGAATAGCGCGCCAAACTGGAACAGCATACCCATCTTGCGGCGCATCTCGTAGAGGCCCTGCTGATCCAGCTCGCTCATCAGGCGGCCGGCGACCCGCACTTCCCCTTTTGTCGGCTGCAGCGCGCCGCCGATCAACCGCAGCAGCGTGGTCTTGCCGCAGCCGCTCAACCCCATGATGCTCACGACCTTGCCTCGGGGCACGGTCATGTTGATGCCCTTGAGCACCGGACGAACGTCGTACGAGAAGTTGACGTCCTTGATTTCAACCAGATTTTCCATCCCGGGGCATGCGCTTAAAAGGGGCCAATTCTAAACCACATCGTTGCGCCCGAACAACGCGGCGCGCGCCGGTTGGAGTTCGTGTGACCCGCTGGCATCACAACGCGTCCCTTCCGCGGCCCATCGCTTGCACGCGCTTCGTATTTGTTCTGCGGGATCGCCGTTGCCCTTTAGCGCGTGTGCTGGAGCTCGAATTTCCGGAGCGCTTGCGGTTGCGGCCCCACTTCATCCTGGGCCGAACGCCTAGCGGGAACAACCGCGCAAACCGTTCACACCACGCGGGCGTTGCGCACCCTCCGGAGTTTTCACATCAATGCACCGGGTCGATCGAAAGCCCACCGGTCCAGCCGTGCCTGCAGGATCAGGCGTCGCATCTGCACGGGACAAAGCGTCACGAATGCTCTTTGCGCCGGGTCTTTCTTCCTGCAGCCAGGCCCGGCTTCGCCGGCCCCCGCCAAGTTGTGATGGGCGGGGCTTTGGGATACCGTAAGCTGCACTCCACTCCGCGAAATGTTACTGAATGGGCGACGCCGCATTGCACTTCGAGCAGGTCAGCAAGCGCTTCGGTGAGGTCGCGGCATTGAGCGATTTCACGCTCGAGGTGGCGCGCGGCGAGTTCTTCGGGCTGGTCGGGGTAAACGGAGCGGGCAAGACGACATTGATCAAGTGTCTGCTCGATTTCTGCAACACCGATGGCGGCGCAATCCGGATCTTCGGGGCGGAGCACCGCGTTACCGCCGCCCGCAGCCGGCTCGCGTTCTTGCCCGAGCGCTTCAATCCACCGCATTTTCTGACCGGGCGCGATTTCATCCAATACATGCTCAAGCTCTACGGCAAGCCGTACGAGGACCGAGAGGTCGAGCAGGTCTTCGTGGGGCTCGACCTCGATCCGGCGGCGCTCGGAAAGGCGGCGCGCACTTATTCCAAGGGAATGACGCAGAAACTGGGGCTCGCTGCGTGCCTGCTGTCCGGCAAGGACCTTTATGTTCTCGACGAGCCCACTGGCGGTCTGGACCCGAAGGCGCGAGCGCTCCTCAAGCAGGCTTTGCGCGCGCTGAGGCAGTCCAACCGTACGGTGTTCTTTACCTCCCACGCGCTGGCGGATATTGCCGAAATGTGCGACCGCATGGCCGTGCTCCACGGCGGCCGGCTGCGCTTCGCGGGCAGCCCGGAAGAGCTCGCGCAACGCTTCGGGAAGGGCAATCTGGAGCAGGCATTCCTGGCCTGCATTGCTTCATGAAAGGCGCCGGACCGGCTCTGGAAAAGCCTTTGCGATACAATAGCGTTAGCTTAACCGGGGGCAAGCCGTGAAGGAACAGAAATCAAGCAAGCCCGATCTGCTGATCGTCGACGACGATCCGCTGATCACGGACACGCTCAATTTCGTGCTGGGGCGGGACTTCACCGTATACGTCGCCGACTCCCGCGAGCGTGTCAAAAGCCTGCTGCGCCAGGTCGACCGTCCGCCGCAACTCGCGCTGATCGATCTCGGTCTGCCGCCAACGCCGCATCGTCCCGACGAGGGATTCCGGCTGATCAGCGAGCTCATCGCCCATTCCCCCGGGATTAAGATCGTCGTGCTCTCGGGGCAGAGCGATGAGACCAATGCGCGTCACGCGCGCACGCTCGGCGCGATCGAATTCGTTGCCAAGCCGTGCGAGCCGGAGGCCCTCAAGAGCCTGCTGTTGCGCGCGCTTGAAATCCGCGACGCCGAGCTCGGCGCAGCCGACGAGAGCGGTCTGTTGGGCAAGAGCCTGCTCATCGACAAGCTGCGGCAACAGATTGCGCAGTTCGCCAACGCGCCGTTCCCGGTCCTGATCGAGGGTGAATCCGGCAGCGGCAAGGAGCTCGTGGCGAGTTCGCTGCATCACATGAGCCAGCGCGCAGCGCGCCCGTTCCTCGCACTGAACTGCGCCGCCATATCTCCCACGCTGGTGGAACCAACGCTGTTCGGCTACGCCAAGGGCGCCTTCACCGGCGCAACCACTTCTCGTTCTGGCTATTTCGAGGACGCGAAGGACTCCACGTTATTCCTCGACGAAATAGGCGAGCTCCCGCTCGAGCTGCAGGCGAAACTGTTGCGGGTGCTGGAAAACGGCGAATACCAGCGCGTGGGTGAAACCCAGAGCCGGGTATCCAACGCTCGCGTGGTGGCTGCGACCAACCGCGACATGCGTCAGGAGATCCGGGCGGGCCGCTTCCGCGCCGATCTCTATCATCGCCTGTCTGTCTTTACCATCGGCGTGCCGGCCCTGCGGGATTTGGGCGAGGACAAGCGCATCCTGCTCGATCATTTCCGGGACTTCTATGCTCACCAGGCGCGGGTCGACCCGTTCGAGCTCGACACGAACGCGCTGGGGATATGGCTTGACTACAGCTTTCCGGGAAACGTTCGAGAGCTCAGGAATATCGCGATCCGCCTGACCACCAAGTACAGCGGCCAAAAGGTCAACGCAGAACAGCTGCAGGCGGAGCTCGACATGGAAAGCCTCGACATTGAGCTGCCGGGGCTGGCGGTAGGCCAGGACTTCAAGTCCGTGCTGGAAGCGGCGAAGCGCCACCTGCAAATGCAGAAGGGCTTCAACCTCGACCATACGATCGGCCAGTGGGAGCGCGGCTACATCGAGGCCGCGCTGATGATTACGCAGGGCAATCTTACGCAGGCCGCCAAGCTGCTCGGAATTCATCGCACCACGCTCTACAGCAGAATGCAGAATTACGCCGACAGCGGCGGCGAGACGGCGAAAGCAGCGCGGCCCGCTTCCAAGTAGATACAAGCCGTGCCGGAAAGCTGACGGAAACGGCCGGAGATCAGGCAATGTACTACAGCCATTTCGGATTAAATCAGCCGCCGTTCAAGATTACCCCCAACACCGAGTTTTTCTTCAGCGGCAGCAATCGCGGGCCGGTCCTGGAGGCGCTCATCTATGCAATCAGCCAGGGCGAGGGCATCGTCAAGGTGACGGGGGAAGTGGGCAGCGGAAAGACCATGCTGTGCCACATGCTGCAGGCGCGGCTTCCCGCCCACATCGAAAACGTCTATATCGCCAATCCGAGCGTCTCCCCCGAAGAGATTCTGCATGCGATCGCATTCGAGCTGCAGCTCGGGGTCCCGCGCGACGCGTCGCGACTGGAAGTGATGCATGCGCTGCAGGATTACCTGCTCAAGCGTCACGCCGAGCGCAAGCGGGTCGTGGTATTCGTGGAAGAATCGCAAAGCATGCCGCTGGCGAGCCTCGAGGAGATCCGCCTGCTCTCCAACCTCGAGACAAAAAACGACAAACTGCTCCAGATTGTGCTCTTTGGGCAACCCGAGCTCGACGAGAACCTGCGCCAGACGCATATCCGTCAATTGCGCGAACGCATTACCCACAGCTTCCGGCTCGAACCGCTTTCGCTGGCCGAGACCCGCGAGTACCTGATGTTCCGGATGCGCGCGGCGGGCTACCACGGCCCCGAGCTCTTTTCCGATCCGGTGGTGAAAGCCATTGCCCGTGCAGCGCAGGGACTCACGCGCCGCGTCAATTTGATCGCCGACAAGGCGTTACTCGCGGCGTTCTCGGAAAACACCCACACGATCAAGCGCAAGCACGTCGAGGCCGCGGTGCGCGACAGCGAGTTCAGCGCGGCGCCGAGCCCGCGTTTCGAGTTCCGCCCGCTCTGGGGTCTCGCCTTGCTCGCGACGGGCGCCGCTGTCGGTGTGGGAATTTACGCCGCCCTCCAGGGCACCGTCACCACCATTAATGCGATAGCAGAAGCGCAAGATCCCGCCGCCGCCGTTGAGAAGAAGGCAGAACCTCGAGCGGAAACGGCGCACCTCCCCCCAACGAGTACACCAACCAGGCCAACCTCGACCACGGCAACCGTCGGCGATCAAAAACCCGGGGCCGATTCGCAGAAAGAAACCGCGTCGCGGCCGCCACCGGACGCGGACAAACCGGCGCCGAGCGTCGCAATGGCATCCATGCCCGCAGAGCCGGAACTGAAGCCGGCGCAGGGGGCCGAGCGCAAACCGGCTGCCAAGGCTGAACCGGCGCCGAAAGCCAGCGCTCGCCCGGAAAGCGGGCCTGTAGAGGAGCGCAAAGCAGTCTCCTCGCCTCAAGCGCCAGTGACTGTTGTATCTGCCCCACAAAAGGCAACTACCGTTCCGGAGATACCAGCCCCGTCCTCCCAACCGATTGATTCATTGGATATTCTTGAGACGAGAATAGCGGTCACTAAGCAGTGGCTAGCCACCGAAGCACGCGAAACGATCAGTATTCAGCTCCTGGGCACCAACGACGCGACACTTTTAAAGTTTCATCTTAATGAGCTCGCCAAGCTCATTGAAATGAATAAGATTTTTGTGTATCGTACCTTGGCGAAGAAAAAACCGTTTCTAACTGTTCTTTACGGAAGCTTCAATAGTTATCGTGCGGCTCAGGAAGCGCTTGATAAACTGCCGGAATCACTGAAAGTGAACCGGCCGTTTCTGCGCACGGTGGCAGGGGTCAGGGGGGAGATCGCTCGGCTGGAAGCGTCGTGAGGCTGGCCGGGCAACGCCCCAGCGATGGTAACGGAAGGCACGATCAGGGGAAAAACAACGCGATGCGATCCGTAGCGGTGTCAGAAGGCAATCACAGCTCCGCGGAGCCAGCGGTCATTGCTGCCGACGTCTTGAGGCCGCGCCTGTTCTCCGGCCACGCGCGTCTTATCCCGCTTGTCGTCGCCATCACACTCTTCGCGGGCTGCAGCGCCTATCGGCCCTACATTCCGGAGTCGGAAGGCCATATCCTCAAGCCCAAACCGGAGGCAAAAGCCGACAGGGCAATCCCTCCGCCGGCACGCGTCAGCACCTTCGTGCCTCCGCCGAAGCCCAAGGTGAAGCCGCAAACCTACACCGTGGTGGTAAATGAAGTGCCGGTAAAGGATTTGCTCCTGGCACTGGCACGCGATACCAAGCAGAACATCGATATTCACCCCGGCATCACGGGTCTGGTGAGCCTGAATGCCGTCAACGAAACGCTGCCGGCGATCCTGGAACGCGTCTCCAAGCAGGTAAACATGCGGTATCGCGTCGAGGGCAACACCATCATCGTGTCGCCCGATATGGCCTACGTGAAGACGTATCGCGTCGGCTACGTGAACATGATCCGCGATACCACGTCGTCGATCGGCGTGACTGGCGAGATTGCTGCCGCCGGGGGAACCGGCGCCGGAGCCGGCGCGTCGGCGTCGGGTGGCAGCGGAGGCTCGAGCACCACGGTTCGCACGACTTCGCGCAACGATTTCTGGGAGCAGCTGCGCGATAACATACGCTCGATCCTGAACTCGACACGCATGCAAAGCCTCGACGCCCAGGGCAGGGCCGAGCGCCTCGCGCTGGTCAAGCAGGAGCAGGAGTTGCGCGCAAAGCAGATGGAAGCAGCCAGCCGCGCCGGACAGGGCGCGCCGACACTGGCGTCCTCTGTCATCGCCGCGACCGGGGGCTCGCAGCGCACCTCGCTCTTGCCGGACGATGTCGTCGTGAATCCGATCTCCGGAACGCTGACCGTCAATGCGACGGAAAAGCAGCACCAGTTGGTGCAGCAGCATATCGACAGCATCGTCACCTCGATGAACCGCCAGGTCCTCATCGAGGCGTCCATAGTCGAGGTTCGGCTCAGCAACGATTTCCAGGCAGGAATCGACTGGCAGCGCCTGTCGCAAAGCGGTGGCTTCGCTTTCACCCAGTCGCTGCTTGGCGGCGCCCTCTCGACCGCCCCGTTTTTCTCCGCGACCTACGGAATCGATGAAAACGGGCGGCGCTCCGGCAGCATCACCGGCACCATCAAGCTGCTGGAGCAGTTTGGCAATACCCGGGTCCTGTCGAGCCCGAAATTAATGGCGCTGAACAATCAGACGGCGCTGCTCAAGGTGGTGGACAACGTCGTCTATTTCGAGATCAAGTCGGATACTACGCAGGCTCAAACGACGTCGGTGAGCACGGTCAGCACCACGGCCCGGACGGTAGCCGTGGGGGTGGTGATGGGTGTGACGCCCCAAGTCGGCGACGATGACCGCGTCTCGCTCACGGTGCGGCCAACGATTACCCGTTTGAACCCAGTCCAGCCCTTCGTGAACGATCCCAATCCCACGCTATGCGACACGAACCGGACCAACTGTCTGCAAAACCCGGTTCCCCAGGTGCAAACGCGCGAGATGGAATCCGTGCTGCAGATCAATAACGGACAGATCGTCGTGCTCGGCGGTCTGATGCAGGACGAATCGCGGCGCAACCGCGACCAGATCCCCGGCTTGGGCAACGTGCCCGATGTCGGAGATCTGTTCGCCTTTCGGGACGAGCAGGTATCCAAGAGCGAGCTCGTCATTTTTCTGCGAACCACGATCGTCAAGAACCCGACGCTCGAGAGCGACGAGCTCAAGTTTTTCCAGCGCTTCCTGCCGCAGCCAGAGGCCAAGCCGGATCTGAGCAAGGTGCCGAAGGACCTGCGGCCGCCAAACCAGCGCGAGCAGACACCGACGAGTCCCGCGGGCGCGACGCAATGAGCCTGTTGATGAAGGCCTTGGAGAAGGCCGCCAAGGACCGCAGTGATGCGCGCCAGGAAGCGCCCGCCACGGCAGCCGCAAGCGCCGATACGCGCGCGGATTCAGCTCATGCGGAGTTGTCGCTGGAACCGCTGGCCGCGGAGAAATCGGCCCCGTCCCAGCCTGCAACAGCCGCACAGCCGGTACCGAGCGCAGCGCGGGAGCAGGCGCAGGCGACAACCGTGCTCCAGGCCGCAGCCCGGCCGCGAACCGCGGGGGGCGGCGCCTATTTGCGCAGTCATCCGCTGGTTGTCCTCGTCATCATTGCCGCGCTCATCGCAATCGCGTTCGCGGTTTACGTCGGGCTTCAGATTTTCCAGCCCAGCCCGCTGATCCGGCAGTCACCGGTCGCGCCCAGAGGGCCGTTGCCCCCATTGACCCAGGCGCCACAACCTCCTGTCGTTGCGCCCGTTCCCGCTCCGTTACCGGCTGCGTCGGTGCTTCCGCCGAGCGCCGCCGGCACCGGAACACCAGCTGAGCCTGCGCCGGTCGCCCGCGCGACGCCCCCGACATCCCGCCCGGCGCCCCGTCCAGCCGCCGTAGCAGAGCCCGAGCAAGCCGCGACAGAACGCAACAAAATCATCGTGAGCCGCGGCAGCCCCGAGCCCACCATGAATCCCCTGTTGCCCCGCGCCTACGCCGCGCTCCAGGCAAACCGCCTCGCAGAGGCCAAAAACCTTTACGGTCAGCTGCTTCGCGCCGAGCCGGTGAGCATCGACGCGCTGCTCGGCCTGGCCGCAATTGCGACGATCGAGGGCGACAGCGAGGACGCCACCAAACACTATTTGCGCATACTCGAGCTCGAGCCCCGGCACGCTCTCGCGCAGAGCGGGTTGATCGGCTTGCTGGGTCGCGCCGACCCGATCGCCGCGGAATCCAGGCTGAAAAGCCTGATCGCGCGCGAGCCGTCCCCGTACCTTTACTTCACGCTCGGCAACCTTTACGCCGATCAGTCGATTTGGCCGGCCGCGCAGCAGGCCTACTTCCAGGCCCATCACCTCGAGCCGACCAATCCGGATTACGCTTACAACCTCGCGATCGGCCTCGAGCACGTCGGCCAGCCCAAGGCTGCGCTCGGCTTCTACCGGCGGGCGGCAGAGCTCGCCGCAGCCACGGGAAACACCCACTTCAACCTCGCACAGGCACAAGAGCGCATTGGCAAACTCGCCTCGCAGGTAGAATAATCAGCCGTGGACATCCGCGTCACCCGCCATGGCTGAACAGCGCAAGAAATTACGTCTCGGCGAATTGTTGGTCCAGCAGGGCCTGATCACCACCGATCAGCTCTCGATCGCGCTGGCCGAGCAGCGCAACAACAACACCCCGATCGGCCGCCTGCTGGTGCGCCTTGGTTTCGTCACCGAGAGCGCCATCCGCGACATCATGGCGCGCACCATCGGCCAGGAGGCGATCGACCTCGGCCACGTGGTCGCCGATCCCGAGGCGCTGAAGATGGTGGCGCAGGAGTTTGCGCGCCGGAACCGGATACTGCCGATTGCTTTCGATCCGGCCGACAAGGTCCTCACCATTGCCACCACGGAGATTTTCAACGTGGTCGCAATGGACCAGTTGCGCGCCATGCTGGGGCCGCAGATCGAGATCAAGACCCACCTTGCGAGCGAAGCCCAGCTGGCGGAGTACATCGACCAGTTCTATGGCTACGAGCTCTCGGTCGACGGCATCCTGAAGGAGATCGAGACCGGCGAGATCGATTACGAGAGTCTGGGCGCTGGCGGCGACGAGTACACCCAGCCCATGGTCCGGCTGGTCAACGCGCTGCTGGTGGACGCGGTGAAACGCAGCGCCTCGGACATCCATTTCGAGCCCGAGTACGCTTTCTTGCGCATACGCTACCGCATCGACGGCGTGCTGGAGACCGTGCGCAGCCTGCACAAGACCTACTTCCCCGGTATCACGGTGCGCGTCAAGGTGGTCAGCGGCATGAACATCGCCGAAACGCGCTCGCCCCAGGACGGGCGCCTGTCGCTGACGCTCAATGGGCGTCCCATCGACTTCCGGGTTTCCACGCAGCCGACCATATACGGCGAGAATCTCGTGCTGCGCGTGCTCGACCGCGAAAAATCGATCATCAGCCTGGACCGCATGAATCTGGCGAAGGAGACCCTGGCCAAGCTCAACCTCATGCTGGCGAGGCCCGAGGGCATACTGGTTGTGACGGGCCCCACGGGCAGCGGAAAGACGACGACGCTTTACTCGCTCCTGGCGCAGGTGAACGACGAGAGCGTCAACATCATGACGCTGGAGGATCCTGTCGAGTACCCGCTCACGCTGATGCGTCAGACGTCGGTCAACGAGGTGGCGCGCATGGATTTCGCCGATGGCATCCGCTCCATCATGCGGCAGGACCCCGACATCATCCTGGTAGGCGAGGTGCGCGACAAGGAAACGGCCGAGATGGCGTTCCGGGCGGCGATGACCGGTCATCAGGTGTTCACGACTTTGCACACGAATTCCGCCCTGGGCGCCTTTCCGCGGCTGCTCGATATCGGCATACAGCCCGACATCATGGCCGGGAACATCATTGGGGTCATCGCGCAACGGCTGGTGCGCGTGCTGTGCACGCAATGCAAGGAGGCTTACGCCCCGCCGAAAGAGGAGCGGCAGCTCTTCGGGTCGCTCGGGCAGAAGATCTCCTATCTCTACCGCCCGGTCGGCTGCAGGACCTGCGACAACAAGGGCTACAAGGGCCGTAGCGCCATTATGGAGCTGCTCGTGATGGATGCGGACCTGGACGAGCTCGTCGCGCGCCGGGCGACCGCCAAAGAGCTCCGTACCGCGGCGCTCGCGAAAGGATTCCGCTCGCTTGCCGAGGAGGGGCTGGAGCGCGTCATCGACGGCACGACCAGCCTCGCCGAGGTGGGTCGCGCCGTGGACCTCACCGGTCGGTTCGACTAGTGCCCGTTCCGGGTTTCAGGTTCGAGGTTCAAGGTTCAAAGTTGCAGTATTGGCGTAGAAGACTGAACATTGGAACCTTGGACGTTGAACTTTGAACTCTGAACACGCGAAGCGGTGCCTACCTACGAATACAAGGCGGTAGACCGGGCCGGGCGCCCTGCGCGCGGCGGTCTTGAGGCTGTCAACGAAGTCGATCTCGAACTGCGCCTGCGGCGCATGGGTCTCGACCTCATCACCTACCAGCAGGTCGAGCGGCAGGCGGGCGGCTTTCGCAGCGGCAAGATCACGCGCCAGGACCTGATCAATTTCTGCTTCGACATGGAGCAGATGTACCGCTCCGGCATTCCGATCATGGACGGGCTGCGCGATCTGCGCGATTCGAGCGACAACCCGCGTTTCCGCGAAGTCCTGACCTCTATGACCGAGGACATGGAAGGCGGCCGCGTGCTGTCCCAGTGCACTGCCGCGCACCCCGACGTCTTCGACAGCGTATTCTCGAGCCTGCTGCGCGCCGGCGAGCAGAGCGGGCGAATTGCCGAGGTATTCGACAATCTCGCTGCATCGCTGAGATGGCAGGACGAGCTCGCCTCACAAACCAAGCGCCTGCTGATCTATCCGGCAATGGTGCTCGTCGTGGTGCTCGCGGTCGTGGTTTTCCTCCTGATCTATCTCGTTCCGCAGGTCACTTCGCTCCTCAAAACCATGGGAATTGCCCTGCCGATGCAGACCCGGGCCCTGATATTCGCCTCCAATGCCGTCATCAACTATTGGCCGTTTCTGTTCGGTGTGCCGGTTGCCGCGGTGATCGGCCTCGTGGTGCTGACGCGGCGCAGCCCGAAAGCCGCCTACCTGTGGGACCACGCGAAGCTACGCTTGCCCGTTCTTGGGCCGATCCTGCAGAAGATCATCCTTGCGCGCTTCTCCAATTTCTTCGCGTTGATGTATCAATCGGGCATCACGGTGCTGGACGCCTTGAAGACCAGCGAGGATATCGTGGGCAATCGGGTCATGGCCGATGCGCTGATGCGCGCCGGCCAGCAGATCAACGCCGGCGAGACGCTGACCGAGACGTTCCAGAACCTCGGGATTTTCCCGCCGCTCGTGATACGAATGCTCAGAGTCGGGGAGGCCACGGGAGCAATCGATGTCGCACTGAAGAATGTGAACTACTTTTACACGCGGGATGTCCGCGAGGCAGTGGACAAGGCCCTCAAGCTGCTGGAGCCCACCCTGACACTGGGCCTGGGCGTGGTTCTTGCTTTCATCATGTGGTCCGTGCTCTCGCCGGTGTATGATATTTTGGGCAAAATGAAGTTTTAACGGGCAAAAAAGGAGAAATAAGCAATAGTCCCCCATGGCCTTTCGGAGCACTATCGGGTATGGCCCGTTCCCCATTGACCACTTGCGCACGTTGAATGGCTAACAAACTTCTGATCGGCATTTCGGCCCAAGGGGCAACGGTCGCGCGCTGGCGCGGCAACCGTCTTGTCGAATGCGAGGCATTCGACAACGATGAGGCCGGACACGCCGCTTTCCGCGAGTACCTGGCAGCGTGCGATTACATGCCCGCCTCCCTGATGGTGGACGCTGTCGAAGAGGACTACCGTTTCGAGACGCTGCCTCACGCGTTCGGGTCCGACCGGACCCAGATGGTGAACCGAAAACTGCGGCAGCATTATCGCAACACGCCTTATCTGACCTCGTGGCTGCTCGGCCGCGACACCAGCAAGCGCCGCGATGACCGCTATCTTTTCTCGGCGCTCACCAATCCGGAACTCATCGACGATTGGCTGAAGGCCGTGCTCGCGCGCGGTCTCCCGGTTGCCGGCATCTACCTTCTGCCGATGGTGAGCGCCGCCCTTCCGCAAAAGCTGGACATCAAGGCGGGCAATCTCCTTGTCGTGGGACAGCATTCCGGCGGGCTGCGGCTCACGTTTTTCCGCGACCGGCAATTCCGGTTGAGCCGCCTGACGCGCGGCGACAGCGCAAGAGGCAGCGATCGGGCGCGCTACTTCGGCGAAGAGGTCTCGAACACGCGGCTCTACCTGCATGCGCTGCGCACGATGACGCTCGACGAGCAGCTGACGGTCCTGCTGCTCGACCGGCGCGATGATCTCATCGACGTCGCGGCGGCAATTGCCCGCGACAACCCGAGCCTCGACTGCGTGCGGATCGGCCGCCGTGAGTTGGCAAGCCGGCTCGGATTGGCCGAATCTCTGCTGGATGTCTCACCCTACGTTGTCTATCTTCAGCTACTGGGGTCCCGGGCGCCGCAGAGCAACCTCGCGCCCGCCAGCGTCACCCTGGGCCACAAGCGCCATCAGGCGCGGCGCGGGATTTATGCAGCGAGCGCAGCGATCGCGCTCGGGGCGCTCGTTTGGACCGGGGCAAACCTCCTGAAGACGTGGGAACTGAACGGCGATGAGCAGCTTGCGCAGCGCGAGACCGCGCAGCTTTCTGCTCAGTACTTGCAGATTACACGCCAGTTTCCTGCGGCGCCCGCCTCGGCGGAGAATCTCCAGCGCACGGTCGAAATCGCCCAGAAGCTTCGCGACGGCGCGCGCACCCCCTTTGGGATGATGTCGGTGGTGAGCCGCGCGCTCGAGCCAAGCCCGAACATCGTCATCAGGGAGTTCGGGTGGAAGTACGGCACCGACGAAATCGAGACCGGAACCCAGCGCTCTCAAAGCACCGAGGCCGCGGTACCTGCGCCGCCCACCTTCGACCCCCGGTTGCCGGCAACGCCCGCGCTCGTGCGCAAGCAGAGCGGGCTCATCGAGGGCGAGGTCCGCCCGTTCCGCGGCAATTACCGCGAGGCCATCGAACTCATCAACGCCTTCGCGGGCCGAATCGAAAAAGATCTGTCCGTCGCCGAGGTTCGGGTCGTCAAGCTTCCGCTGGACGTCAACCCGACGCTGCAGCTGTCCGGCAACACGCTCGACAGCCCTCAGCAAACCGGCACGGCCGATTTCAAGCTGCTGGTCGTTTTCAGGCCCAACGTATGAACCAGGCCGACCTTCAGGCGCTCAGAAATCCGCTGCTCGTGCTGTTCGCGGTATTGCTCATCGCGGCGGCGACAGTCTATTCGACAGAGCAGCTCAAGGTCTCCGCGGAGCGCCAGCTCGCGCAGCAGCAGGCGCGCCTCAACGAGGCCCGCACCCGGCTGCAGAAATCGGGCGACGAGAAGGACATCATCGTGCGTTATCGTGACGCGTTCCGGGCTCTGCAGCGGGCCGGTTTTGTCGGGGAGGAGAAGCGCATCAACTGGCTCGACGGGCTGCGTGTCACCAACCAGCAGGCGGACCTGTTTGGCATCGACTACCAGATCGGCTCACAGAAAAAATATCAATATGCCGCCTCCCTCAACCCGGGACAGATCCAGTTGTTCGAATCAGAGATGCGCCTGCGTTTCCGGTTGTTGCACGAGGAGGACATCATCCGTTTCTTCGGCCTGCTGGCACGGCAGAACCTGGGGATCTTCCACGTCGACCAGTGCGAGATGCGCCGCATCGACACGCGCGGCATCATCCGCTTTCAGCCGAACGTGTCGGCCGATTGCGAGGTTTCCTGGATAACCGCGAAAGTGAAGGCTTCGGGAGGGAGCAAGTAATGCTGCGTTTCGGGTTCGCCTGCATCGCCCTTGCCCTTGCCATGCCGGCAGCAGCAGCCGACTCTTCGCTGGGCCGCCTCTTCTTTACGCCCTCCCAGCGCGCATTGCTCGACGTGGCCCGCAGCCAGCGCACAAGGGTCACCGTTGCCACCGAAGCGACCGAAGCAACCGTCGAGGTCTCCGAGCCCGTCCCGCAAACCATCACGTATGGCGGCATGGTCCGGCGCAGCGACGGCCGGACGACTGTTTGGCTCAATGACCGTCCTCTCGATGACCCGAAGAAGGCGGATGGGCCTACGATCATCCGTCAAGTGCGCCCCGACGGGGCCGTCACCCTCGAGGTACCGCAGTCGAGCCGTCGCGTCGACCTGAAAGTGGGCCAGAGCGTGGAAGTCCTGTCGGGTTCGATCGGGGAAGGCTACCGGCGGCCGCCGGCGGCGGACGGGGACAAGCCAACGGGCAAGGAAGCCAAGGACAACGGCGCGGCGAAGAGCAAAACCGAGAAGGAAACGCCGCGTGGCGAGGGCGAAGGGCAGCGCTCCGAGGCGCGCGAGCGCGCCAACGCCCAGGAACCCCGCGCTGCGAGCGCCGGTTCCCGTTGAGGCGAACATGGCTGTCGGGCGTCACCCTCGTCGGGCGCCGCGGTCGAGGCAGCGAGGGCAAGCTGTACTCGGGCTGCTCATGCTGCTTGGCATCGTCCTTTCGGTGTTCATCTACAACATGGTCGATCCGGCACAAGCCTCCGCCCGGCGCCAGGCCCGTAACGAGGTCACCCTGAGAGAAGCAAGGGACGCGCTGATCGGCTGGTCCGTGCAGCGCACTTCGTCGGCCGCCCTGCCCAATGCGCGCCCCGGCGAGCTGCCCTGCCCCGACATGAACGGCGACGGGCATGAAGACGGGAGCTGTGTTGCCGGTGCTCTCGGGCGCGTGCCGTGGAAAACGCTGGGTATTCCGGAACCAAGGGACGAGGCCGGCGAGACCCTCTGGTACAGCATCGCGGGACCGTTTCGCATCTGGAATATGAACAGCAATGTCATCAACAGCGATACCAGCGGCAATCTCACGGTGTATCAAAACAGCGCCGCCACGGCGCTCACTACCGAAGCCGTGGCGATCATCTTCTCTGCCGGCGCATCGCTTGGGACTCAGAAACGGGATGGGGCCGTCGCGCCGTGTTCGACAACCGGCACATCAATCGCACGCAATCTCTGCGCGGCGAATTACCTGGAAACGGCCGCGACTGTAAACAACGCCGTCATCGGGGGGCCTTTCATCACCGCGCAGCCGTCGAACACTTTTAACGACAAGCTGCTCGTCGTCACGACCACTGATCTCATCACCGTTGTCGAGCAGCGGGTCGCCCGCGAGTTGCTCGCGCTGCTCGAGGCGTACAGCACAGCGCCCGGAAAATCTTGCTCCAACAACTGCTATACGGCGGCCGACAAGGATTTCACCAACGAGGAAGATGACAGCGCGTTCCGCGGCTGGTTGCCGCTATGCGATGCCGATCCGGACAATTGGGGGGCTCTGGGCATCACCCTGCCGGCCTGGCTTACGAACAACGACTGGTGGAAAGTGATCTATTTCGCTGTCGCACCCGACAAAACCGAGAACAACAGCGGCGGCACGCTCACGGTCGACGGCGCCCCGGCCCACGTGGTTTTGATCACCCCCGGACCGGCCCCTCAGGGGGCCATCCGTCCGTCGCGCACCATTCCCCGTACCCCGACTGCGCCTTCCCAATGTGTCCTTGAGTCACCGCTCGACTCGGCGCAGGCAAAAGCGTACTGGCAGCAATACCTCAGTCCGAATGACCCGTTGAATTTCGATCACAGTGACAACACCTACGCCACGCCCTCATCGACTGCTTATGCGCGCAACCGCCTCTACGTTATTCGTCCGTGACGGCAGCCGGCGGACCACCGCCGGCTTCACCATCGTCGAGCTCGCCGTGACGATGGTGGTCATCGCGATCCTCCTGGGCAGCATCCTGGTGCCGCTTAACACCCAGGTCGAGAGCCGCAAGTACGACGAGACCAACCGTGTGCTCGAGCGAGCGCGCGAGGCGCTGCTTGGCTTTGCGGCAGCGAACGGGCGGTTCCCGTGTCCCGCATCAGCCAGCAGCAACGGGGCCGAGCACTTTGCGACCTTCCCCACCGCGGGAACTCCTACGAATGGCATTTGCAACCCCTTAACCGCACTTGCTACCGACGTTTACTCCGGATTCCTTCCTGCTGTCACGCTGGGCTTCACGCCGGTTGACGCCAACGGTTACGCCGTGGACAGCTGGCCGCGAGCGGACGTTGGCGGAGTTCCTCAGAATCGAATTCGTTACGCTGTTTCCCGAACTCAGCTCCATAACGGGACGATCGCTGTTAGCAATCCATTCACGAAAACCAACGGCATGCGCAGCGTAACCATGTCCAGGATTATGGGCCCGGAGAATCCTCTTGGAACATCTGTCTATCTTCTTCACGTATGCAATACGGCCAGCGCGAGCACGACCGACTGTAATAGCGCGGCAGAGCGGTTGGCACGCAACGTTATTGTCGTCATTTGGTCGCTTGGCCCCAACGCGTTCAAGGGCGGCGCCAGCCCGGACGAGCTCGAGAACCTGGACAACGACCGCATAGTCGTGAGCAGGACGAAGTCCGAAGGGACGAGCGGCGAGTTCGACGACATCGTCACCTGGATCGGGGCGCCCACGCTGTTCAACCGGATGGTCGCGGCGGGGCAGCTGCCCTGATCCAGGTTTCAGGTTCCACGTTCCGGGTTCGATGTTCCGGGTTACGTGTTCAGCGTTGACTGATCCCAACCCCGAACCTTGAACTTTGAACCTTGATCGGCGAGTTTTTCAGCTGGCAACGTGTCACCGGCCACCCCTCAATAGAGACAAGGCCCGAAGCGCAATGCGCTTCGGGCCTTGAACTGCCCTTCGATTAAGATCTGTCAGCCGATCAATATGTCGTTGACGTACATGTCGACGGCCGCAAACACCTCGCCGTCGGTCAAGTCGTTGCTCGCAAGTATTACTGACCATTCCATATTGCCGTCATCGTTCGTGTCGACAGACAGGCGTGTGTCAGTTACACCATCGCTGGTGAAGTCGTCGCGGTCAATATTGAAAAAGCTCTCCAGGTAAGCAAGCGGATCGGCCTGACCGTCAGCCCAGTTGTTGTCGGCGCTGAAGTTGAACTGCAGCTTGTCTTCGCCATTGCCGAAATCAACGATGGTGTCGAAACCGTCGCCGCTCGAGACGGTCGTCTCGCCCTCGCCGCTCGACGACGTGTAGCTATTCGAGTACCACCGGTCGTGACCATGGTGGTGGTGTCTAAGCGTGACCTCGTCGCGCTCCCCGAAGATCGCCGAGAGTTGCTCGTCGCTCAGCCCCTCGATGCGCGGAGTGCCGTCCGGATCTCTCTGGTTGAGGCCGACATCGATCCTGCCGTTGCCGTTCGTGTCATGAGCCAGCCCTTGTGCCTCCAGGTCGGGCACGACCACTTCTCTCAGCCACTCGCTGTAGTTCTTGGAAAAGAACGATTGGCTCAGTCCCCACTCATGCGGCTGATGATCATCGCAACCGCCGTGCTTGTGGTGGTGGCTATGATGGTGATCGTTCTTTCCGTGATGGTGATCATTCTTGCCGTGATGATGGTGATGCTTGCCGTGGTGGTGCTGGTGGTGCCCGTGATGATGGTGCCCGCGCTCGAAGTCGGGCAGCTCATCGCCGAAATCCTTGCCGTACTTCTCGGACAGCCAATCCGTGAACAAGGTCTTCTGCGGCTCTCCGGGCGTTTCGTCCAGGGTGAACGAGTACTTGAAAACGTCGTTTCCGCCCTCGCCTTTCAGCGTGTCATCGCCCGTGCCGCCCGCCAGGATGTTTGCGGAGTCGTCGCCAGTCAGGTCATCGTCATATGCAGAGCCCGTTACGTTCTCGATGCCAATCAGCGCATCGAGACTGCCAAATCCGTCGTCGAACGCGGCACCAAATAGAAAGTCCTCGACGTACAAATCCACGACCACGCCAGCTGGCGCGCTTGCATACGATGCCGTGTCGTTAGTGCCATTGCCGGTCAGGATATCAATGCCGGCACCACCGTCCATTACGGTGCCGTCCACGCCAGGAGCGCTGAACAGTTCATCCCAGGTATCCAGACCGTTCCCGCCATCAAGCCCAATCAGCGTGACGTTATCGTGTAGGGCTGTCAGTGAATCAACATCATCCGTGCCCTCGATCACTTGGCCTGCAAATTCGCTGTCTTTGATTGCCATATGCATTCCCTGCTGCGGATCTACGCCGCCGATTGGTTATCTTGAACACAGCGCCTGAAACCCGTACACGAGACGCCGAGCACTCAGCTCTGGCGCTGCAAAATACGGGCCAGCTCGAGACGGCCCGACGATTTTGAACCACTATCGCTCTCGTCAAGCTCGGGAAATCAGCCCTAATTCAAGGGTTACGCGCTCTTGCGAAGCCTGCTGATGGCCTTACGCGCCACGGCGCGAGCGCGTGACGGATTCCACGGCCTGCGTCCAAGATTCTCGCGCGGGTTCTTGCCTGTGACCGTCCTGCGAGGAATCGGCTCAGATTTGAGGAAGTTATGACGCGTCGAAATGACGAATTCTCGTCATCCGGATCGAACCTCCTGCGCTACACAATGGTAATCAGCCGGACAAGATCCGCGGTCTTTTCATACCGCACGCACGTCACACTGCACGCAAAATCTCCGGACTGACCTACAGATGGGAAATCTCTGCGAAACCGTTTTCTGCCCGGCCGCCAAGCGGGTTCGCGTCGCGTGTCCGCCCCTGTCTCGTGTCGGACGGCGGCATCGGCGCGTGGATATGGATCGCGCCGCTGTCGGGCGCGGTGATCGGCTTCGGCCTCGTTAAGTTGGAGATGAATCGCAGGAAAGCGCAGCACCCGGAAGGCGGGTTCCGGGTTCAATGTTCCGGGTTCAAAGTTCAGAGTAAGGAACTTCGTTAACCGCTGTCGTCCAACCTTAAACCTTAAACCTTAAACCTTAAACCTTAAACCTTGAAGAACTCGGAACTCGGAACGCGAAAGCCGGCGCGGCGCTACTCCGCGCCGCTGTCACGGGTCAGCACGAAGCAGACCATTCCCGGCTCGTTGGCCGCGAGCGCCAACCGATAGCCGGCCTGGGCTGCCTGCTTGGCCGCCTGGAACAATCCGATGCCGAGCCCCGTGTGGGATTGCACCGGATTGTCGAACAGCTGCTCCACCACGTTGTTGGCGATGGCGGCGCCGTTGTCGCACACCGTGAGGGTGCCGCCGCGAGCCGCCGAAAGCGTGACGCGCACCTGGAGCGCCGAAAGGTCGGCAGATTTGGCGAGCGCGTTCTCAATGAGATTGTCTGCGATGCTGTCGAACAGCTCCGAGGGCACCTTGAGGTCCTTCGCGGGACCGTCGACATGGAACTCGATCCTGCGCCCGGTATGCCGCTGGAGGAGGCCCTCCCACCAGATTGCTGCGTCCGCCATGCTGGCGTCGGTCTGCTGGGGCGAGCGCAGCTTGTCCAGCGTCACGTTCAGCCGCTGCGTGATCTGCGGCAACTGCCGCAGCATGAGCGCCTGCAGGCCCTGCGCCTGCTCGGGGCTGCTCGATTCGACCGCGGCGCACAGCGAGCGCAGCGACTGCAGGAGATTCTTGACGTCGTGCGTCAGCCGGGCGCCGGTTTCGTAGATCGCCTGGGTATAAGCGCTTTGACGCTGGACCTGCTCGCGGCGCTTCGCGTCGTAGAAGTGCCCCACCATCTGGGTGAGCAGCTTGAGATGCAGGAGCACCGCCGGCGAAAGCGACCAGCGCGTGTAAATGCGCAATCGCAGGTCGTGGAACGAAAGGTCGGCAAAGAACTCGGATTTTTCCCCGAACTCGCCCTGGCCAAGGCGCGCTTCCCACTCCAGGCCGCTGACCCAGGGCAGCTCCAGGATGTGCTCGAGCGCCAGCGCCAGAAAGCGCTGGGGCTGCGTCTCGTTTTCGGCCAGGTCGGCCAGTTGCTGCACCCAGCGCTCGAACGGCAGCCCCAGGCTCATGAGGTAGCGCGACAGGACATGGCCGAGGCCGACGAAGCCGCTGTGCGGGTTCCAGAGCCAGGATATGGCAAGCAGCAGCAGCGCGATCGCGAACAGCGTCTGCGCGAGCGCCAGGGGATAGTTGCCGTGGCTCACCTGCTTGACGACGAAACTGCCCAGCACCAGCGCGGTAACCAGCAGGAAAAGGATCAGGCTGTAGAAAAGATCGACCGCGAGGGGGAGCACGCTGCGGGTCGACTCGACGCGCATCAGCACGATTGCGAGCGGAACGACCGGCAAGCCGAACGCCACCAGCAGGACCAGCGCCTCCTCGAATCTCTGGCCGACGAAAAGATGCGGCACCACCCAGATGAGCAACATCGACAGCAGATAGATTGCCGCGAGCATTGACACCAGCCGCTGGCGGCGCTCCGCGATGCCCGGTACCGATCCGCCGATCAGCCCGAAGAGCACGGCGAGCCACACTGCCATCATCCACCAGTTGTTCCAGGCGGCCAGCAGGAAGCCGACGATGACCACCAGGAACGCGTAGCGCGGCTCGATATTGCGCTCGCCGCGCCACAGCGGCTGCCAGATCAGAAACAAGCCCAGATGCGCGAGCAAAAAAGCCCGGGGCCACCAGTCGTCGATGCCCCACGCGAGCGCGGCGTGCAGGGCGAGCAGCATCAAGCCCATCCACACATGCGGACGGGCGGCGACCACGCGGCCGTCCGCGCGGACGGCCGCGTTCACGACGTAACGCCCGCCGCGGCTGACGGCGGTGCTGTTTCGCTATACTGTCGGGATCCCATGGCGATCATTTTGGCATGAATTCCAGAATCGCGACTATGGCGCGTTACACGCTGCTGGAAGCGTTGCGGACGCGCTTTGCCGTCCTCGTGCTCATCGCGGTCGCGGTGCTGCTAATGGCGAGCTTCTTTGTCGAGACCATAGCGGTCACAGAGGGGACGCGGTTCCAGACCGCCTTTTATGCCGCCGGCATGCGTCTTGCCGCCGTTTTCGTCGCGGGGCTTTATGTGCTCGTCAGCATCGCCCGCGAGTTCAACGACAAGGGCTTCGACATCCTGCTCGCGCTGGATCTGCCGCGCGCGCATTACGTGCTGGGCAAGCTGGCCGGGTTTCTCGCGCTGGCGGTGCTGATTGCCGCCGTCGCGAGCCTGCCGCTGCTTTGGCTCGCGCCCGCGGGAGCGGTAGCCCAATGGGCGATGTCGCTTGCCCTCGAGCTCGCGATCGTGGTCGCGCTCGCCCTGTTCTGCATGCTGACCTTCAGCCAGGTCGTCCCGGCTGCGAGCTTCCTCCTGGCGTTCTATCTCCTCGCGCGCTCGATCACGGCAATCCGCTTGATGGGTGCCCATCCGCTCGCGGGCGGGGACTCATTGTCGCACCAGGTCATCAGCAGCATGGTCGAAACAGTGGCGATTGTGCTGCCGGCGTTCGACACTTGGACCCAGACGGCCTGGCTGGTGAACGAGGCAGCCGCATGGCCGACGCTGCTGCAAATCGGATGGCAGAGTGTCGTCTACGTGCTGCTCTTGACCGGGGCAGCCATGTTCGACCTCTACCGGAAAAATTTCTAGAACGTGGGCGTCATCACTCAAGCTATTGGCTGCAGATAAACGCAGATGAATGCGGACCCGAGCCTAACCCAATCAAGCAACGTCGCCTTCGCCGGCGTCTATGGGCGCTTGGGCGCGGCGGCAGGTCCGGTTATTCCGTGAGCTTCCAGATGAAAAGCGCTTCGGAGCGCCCGGTCGCCGCGGTGCCCCGCGCGGTGATCGCGCTGTTGGCCGCCGCGCTCGCGCTGCAGATCGCGCTGGGGACGTTGCGGCCGCAGCCGAGCGCCCGGGCTGAGGCGCTGAGCGCGCCCCCGGCAGCGGCGGCGCTGCGCGCGCTCGCGTTCGGAGAGCCCATCGCGTTTGCCGCAGTGCTGACGCTGCACCTTCAGGCATTCGACAACCAGCCCGGCATCAGCATCCCGTTTGCGCAGCTCGAGTATTCGCGCGTGAGCCAATGGCTCGAGGCGATCCTTGGGCTCGACCCGGTAAGCCAGTATCCGCTTTTCATGGCAGCGCAGCTCTACGGGCAGGTCCCGGACGAGGCTAAACAACGGCAGATGTGCGAGCTCGTTCGCCACGAATTCGAGAAGGACCCCGACCGCCGCTGGCGGTGGCTCGCCCACTGCGCCATCATGGCCAAGCACCGGTTGCGGGATACGCGGCTCGCCTTGGCCTATGCCGATGCGATCGCCCGCCGCGCAACGCGGGCGCCGAGCTGGGCGCGCCAGATGCGCATTTTCGTGCTCGAGGACATGGGAGAAGCCGAGGCTGCCGCGATTCTTCTGGGGGGGCTGCTCGCCAGCGGCGAAGTGACGCACCCGCAGGAAATCCACTTTTTGATGGAGCGCTTGAACCAGCTGAAGGGTGCCGAAAAATCGCCACTACCGTCGAAAAATTGACAGCCAGTCGCAAGTCGCTTTCGCCAGCCTGTTAATTTTAAAGAGTTATTGTTTTAGGACACCTTTTTGGGACGGAATCCACACGCATGGGCAAAAGCTCTTTGCATCAAGCGGTTAGATTCCCGCCGCCCAAAATAGTGATATGTCGCACAGTGAGAGCGCCGCACAGCCCCTTTTGTGTGACTCTTGGCACACAACTTGCGTCATCCACAGGACTTATAGCCTCTTGAGGAACGCAGCCATGAAGAAGCAACAGGGCTTCACCCTGATCGAAATCGCCATCGTGCTCGTGATCATCGGCCTCCTGCTCGGCGGCGTGCTGAAGGGGCAGGAACTGATCACCAGCGCCCGCGTGCGCAACATCATCTCCCAGCAGGACGGCGTCAAGGCTGCCTTCTTCGGGTTCCTCGACCGCTATCGCGCCTACCCGGGCGACTACGGCCAGGCCGTCGCGACCATCCCGGGCTGCGCGGGCTGCAAGGACGGCAACAACGACGGTCAGATCACGAACAATGCGACGGTAGGCGCCGCAACCGTCGATGAACAGATCGCCGTGTGGGAACACCTCTCTCGCGCCGGCTTCATCAACGGCAGCTACACCTATGCGGACGACGTCGAGACCACCACATCGGCACCGACCAATCCCTACGGACGCTTCCTGCAGCTGATTTACGACAACGTGTATGACGGATCTCCCACATTCCGCCACAATCTCAAGACTGGGAACCAGATTCCGTCGGACATTCTTGCCGAAGTCGACCGCAAGGTCGACGATGGGAGCGCGACCGGAGGCTCATTCCGTTTCTCCGCCTACCCCGGTCAGTCCAGCGGCGGGGGTTCGGCCCCAACCGGCCCGGGCAGCTGTTATAACAACACCACGAAGGTCTGGGAGTCCAGCTCACCGATACCGCTTTGCGGGGGAGCCAACCTGTTCTAGGCCGGCGTGGCGCTGAACGTCCGGCGTTGAGAGTTCCGGGTTCCAAGTTCAAAGTTCAAGCACCAACGCCCGC